>Ga0310827_101276_pt1 | contig 13692 bp, 13 predicted proteins | sample WT_ome_2_FD_201309 | JGI IMG/M metagenome (GOLD analysis project Ga0310827, IMG submission 201309) | Sorghum-adapted microbial communities enriched on wild type (WT) sorghum from Joint BioEnergy Institute, Emeryville, California, United... ... | reverse complement strand
CCAATGTATGCCAGTTGTACAGCCTGGACCCGGCCAGGATGCTGACCGCCATCAGAATCGTCAGTACGAGCAGACCGAGCAGCAGGCAGGAAATTTTAGAAGCAGGGCGCTCCAGCACGGCAATCATTCTACGATCCTCCGTTTCCGTAACAAATATACCGTTAATCATTGTAGGGGATGGGGGAGAGAGGTGTCAACGATTTTGATAATCATTATCAATAAATTTCGGTTTGAAAATCGTTTTTTATAAATATCCGGATTTACCGTTGACAACTGATTGAGCCTCTGATAAATTGATATGCGACGAAAATGATAATCATTATCATCAAAAGCTTTTTACATACCGAAGGGAGGCTCTTTCATGTCTATGCAATTACCAAATATCTTCCGCCGCGCAGCACGATACGCAATATTGTACTTGCTGGCAATGCTGATCTCGGGACTCTTGTCCGCATGCGGCAATAACGGCGGGACAAGCAACGCTTCCGACAATCACGCCGCTGCCGATCATGCCAAGGAGACCGCCGCCGAGACCGGAACGGCTGCAGCTGTCCGCACCATCCAGCACGCTATGGGGGAGACGCAAGTACCGGCTGAACCGAAGCGCGTTGTCATTCTCACAAACGAAGGCACGGAAGCGCTGCTGGCTCTGGGGGTCAAACCTGTTGGGGCGGTACAATCGTGGACGGGCGATCCGTGGTATCCGCATCTGAAGACATCCATGGAAGGGGTAACCGTTGTCGGCAAGGAAGGGGAGCCAAATCTGGAAGCGATCGCGGCATTAAAACCGGATCTCATCATCGGCAACAAAATGCGGCATGAAAAGATCTACGAGCAGTTGAAGGCGATAGCGCCTGCCGTTTACTCCGAAACACTTCGCGGACAGTGGAAAGAAAATTTCAAGTTTTATGCCGACGTGTTGAACAAGAAAGCCGAAGGCGACAAGGTCATTGCGGATTTTGACAAACGGGTGGAGACGATCCGCCAAAAGCTCGGCGACAAGATCAACACAAAGGTGTCAGTGGTGCGTTTTATGGCAGGCGATACACGGATTTATTACAAGGACACATTCTCGGGCATCATTCTCGATCAGATCGGCCTGAAGCGTCCCGATTCCCAGAACAAGAATGAATTTGCCGCGACGAAAGTATCGAAGGAACGCATTCCGGAGATGGACGGCGATATCATCTTCTACTTTACGTACGAAACAGGTAATGGCGAAGCAAGCAAACTGGAGCAGCAATGGACGAATGATCCGCTCTGGAAAAACTTAAGTGCCGTCAAGGCCGGCAAAGCATATCGCGTCGACGATGCCATTTGGAATACGGCGGGTGGCGTAATAGCGGCCAATCTGATGCTTGACGATCTGCAGAAAAAGTTCGGCATTTAGCGCCGCGCCGTGCTGCAGTGCAATTGTACGAGTTTTTATGCGGACGAACGGAGCCGGTGCCGGGAAATCCCGGTCGGCCCGTTCCCACATTTCTCACATTACACATATTCACAAAATCCGTATTTTGTACATATGAATAGAGATCGACCGACCGAATCCCCTATCAGCAGCAACCCAGCTGTCCAGTAACATATAAATACGAACTTCTATAACATTCATCTCAAACTAACTCAGATAGTTCGTATTTATATGTTACAATACTTAAAATTAGTTCGGAATCAATGTTAAACTCTTATTTAAAATCCTTTGCAATTACTACATAATATTTCCTTTGCTTGTTTCGCTAAAACTTTATCTAACACCCCAACTGGCATTTTACTATCAGAAGGTAAAGTTAGAGTGACTGAAAATAGTTCATTTTCTTTAATTTGGTTTCCACAATTAGAACACTTTAGATTTGCTTCTTTATAGAAGTTTTTGGCTTTTTCAAAGATTTTCATTTATATTCCTCCTGTCTTTAAGCCTTTTAACCAATGTGCAGATTTATTATTGAACTTTCGAACTATCTGTTTATCATAATGCTCAATTGCACTGTAAACAATCATGGTGGTAGGATAATATGTGTTTCACTTCATTTTTCGATTGTAAACAACTTTAGACCAGAAAAAAATAGCATTACCAATTAATAAAATTGTAAATTGCCATCCCGTTTCTCCTTTAGCAAAAAAATCATAAAGTGACCAAATTAATAATGCTGTGGTATAAAACATAAAAGCATATTTTGCGGATTTCTCATTTTGATGTTTCTCCATTTCATCTGCTTTTCGTATTTTCAATTTTATCCTCCTCGAAAACAAATATTTTATCAACTGTTGTATCAAGATTAACAGATAATTTGAATGCTAACGATAAAGTGGGATCGTATTTGTCATTTTCAATGGCATTGATGGTTTGTCTAGTAACCCCACATTTAACTGCAAGTTGTTCTTGTGAAATATTCATACTTTTTCTTATTTCCCTAATATTGTTCTTCAATAAGCAATCACCCAACTCTTATGATGTAAAAAACATTTTACATTTAGGATTATAAAATAGCACAGATAAAATGTCAAATTCTCTTTACATTTTATCTGTGCTTCGGCAGATCAGTTTTTCGTATTGAACGTTTTGTTTACTATTCATCCAGTAATGAAACTCGATTACCTTCTCCCCTACCTTTTCATTAGGTATTTTAATCAAGAAAAAGGGAAGATGATTATACTGAAATGGCTGATACGATGTATCCATACACAGTTGGTTATAGATATCTCTTGTATTTCTCACCCTTGTTTCATGATCCGCAATTCGAATCCAGTTTCTAAAATGATTTAATGAGATGTGCATGACAACCTTGTTAATGATCCACTTTGTGGCTGCCAAATGTTTGTATTTCCTAAATTGGGCTCTTCCATTCCATCGTTCGATGATCTGCCGTAACTCCTCTTGATCTATGTCTGAACAAAATTTAGGAAAAAGATTATCTGTTGATCGGCGCGGGCGGTATCCGTTATCAATTTCCCAGTAACTCTTATAGTTCTCACTAAATTTTCTCCAGAAGATATAGGCATATGCAAAAGGACAGTACGGTTCATCCTTGTACCTGAATTCTTTTATGCACTGCCGGTGATCTTTCATTACTGTTTTTCTCAAGCGATTTGCGATTCCTTTGATTGTTGCCACCGTGCTCCAATATATCTCGTCGTGAATTTTGTATTGAAATCGATCGTATAATTTTTCATTCCGTAAAGAGTAATTTTCATTCATGGCAGACTCTAATTCCAAGTATTTGTTCAGGTGGTTCCCATACCGTAATACATTTTTTGTAGATCGCAATATCACATGATTATTATGAGAATCGTCTTCATTCAAAATCGCGGATAAAATATTGTTTAGCATATCAGGGTATTGTTCAGCATCAAGGGCTTCAAATAGAATTAAATCCCACAAAATCGATTTCTGGGCAGGGCTCAAATGTAACCACTTTTGCACGTCACGATTAACAATATCAAGGTTCTTATGAACCCATTGCTCAAAAGGCAGACTTGTATTTATAAAATCATAGCCGCATATACACTGGAAAGGACTCGCAAAATGCTCATCGCTAAGTTCGTAATTAAATATATGATCGCAACCTGGGCATCTTTGAAGTAACGGTTCATTATGAAAAGGGCAGCTATGAATTAATTTAAATTGATGAAGGATGCTGTGATATCCGAATTTCATACACTGGTTGCAAAAACATAAATGGTCCCTTAGATACTTCTCCGTTCTGCCTGGCAGGATATGAACTATGTTTTTTATGTTTTCTTCGTTTGACTGTTTGAAATCTTGGCCAAACACTGTTGCCAAACGTGAATTGACAAAGCCGGACAATGAATATAAGTTGGAGTTATTTTTTGTGCGTCTAAGCACCTTTTTATTTTTTACTTCCTTGGTTCCAAAAACTTCAAGGACATCCCTGTCTTTAGCCATGTTTGCGTATTTAAATTTTTCAAATATACTCCACGGCGATTCAAATTCGTGAACCCAATTGTCGTTCCAACAAAAGTTATTTTTTGTCACTTCATGAAATGTAGGAAGAACGAAGATCTTGCCCATTCTGCCAACTCCCTATTTTTTTACGACAGACTCATGCAAAAGTTCAGCCGTTATGTAGCCGGAGGATTCAATTGCCCTCCTCCATTGTTCAATTGTTGGCCAGTAATTACCGGCAATTGTGCCAAACCGTTTACAGACATATTCTATCGTTAGCATAAGGTATTGCATCGGAATGTCGATTTTACGTATACCCGCAGAGGATGTGCACTCTTTAAGCAATTCAAACAAATTCGTCGCTTCATTCTCAAGTCGATGTCCATCATTAAAGGCTTCCGGATAATAATAGCGAGTAAAACTCCAGCCTGAGCCAATAGGATATTCCGACTCCTGATCGAAACCGGTTAAACAATATTTGAGGTCATCGAGATTTTGTATGCCCGTAAACTCATGATCCTGTGACATGAATCGTCCTACAATTTGCGTCTTCTTTGTTCGGATAAAAGCTGACCTTTGATGGAGCAGTTCTGGCTGACCTACCAATATAACCGTCAGTTGAATCCCTGCTTTGTCCAAATCATTGTAAATATCCATCAGACAATTATATTGAAGCTCGCTCAATCGTTGAGCATCATCCATGAAAAAAACAATCCGTCGATTTTCTAGCCGAATCCCTTGCTCAATTAAAAATCGGACAAGACGCGCTCTCTTTTCGGAAGTCGAGCCTCTAAATGCTAAATCATGGCCGACTCCGGATAGAAGGTCCTCATAAAAAGATCGCTCGGTCGGAGATTTACTTTGATAGCTGCTCAAGTCGTATATACTCAGACGATTATTATAATCGGCCGGCAAGATATGCATCAAAAATGAAATAGCGCGACTCTTGCCAAGTCTAGGGCGGCCATAAATGATTCCACCTGGAGAACGGTTTTCTATCCATTGGGTCACAACTTCATATAGCCGGTTTATCTCTTCAGTGCCAATTAGGTATCGACCTGTTTCGATTGGATGGGTGCCCGCAGGTACAAAGGGGCGGATGAACTCATCATCGGGATTTTTTGATTTTTCGAGAGCTTTCATTCTACACCCCGTTAATAAATTATTGTTTTCCTCAATTTACTTGGTGTTTCTTTTCTGTCTATTGGTTCGCCGCTTCTCTTTTCTATTTTTCCGATCTGCTGAGCCTTCACACTGTTATGATCCGGTTTAGGAGTTGGAGATTCCGGTTCAGATGTATTTTGCTGTAGTTTTTCTTCAAAGTCTTTTTGGTGCTTCTGCGCTGCTGCCAACTTATTTCGGTCTTTTTTATTTGTTGTTGCTTTTTCCGACAAATAATTTAAATAAATTTGAACCGGGTCATCGTTATAACCAAATTCTAGAATCCGGTCATTTTTCAATTTATTAATTTGTTTTCGCATTTGGAGTGTATGTGGGGTTAAGCCCCATTTTCCTGATGCCGTAAGAATACCAAATTCGCTTCCGTCTTCGAAGAACGCTTTGACATAACGTAAATCGTTAATGTTGACAACTAAATGCAGCTGTTCACCAGTTAAATCAAACATTCGAGCAAGGATCTCATTCGTATACTCAGCGCCCTCATAATTGATATAGGGTCGCCTGCCATGTTTAATACTACCGTTTACTTTTCGTGTTATTTTTAAAGAGACAAAAGTATATACATCACGGAATTCTTCTTTTAAATACCGAACCGGCACCCCTTTTTCCATGCGTTGTCTCATGGCTTCCAATGGTGTTAAACCGTATAACGACTGATGAGGCGTGTTGTTATAATCAGCAATAATAACTTCTGTGATCTCCTCAAGATCTTTTACAGTTATGTCAAACCGACGGGCATTTTTTTCAGGTTCCTGCCGCCGCGGATCATCGGGATTGCTTCCTGTGGTATTAGGAAAACGGTGGTATCCATTTTCCTCTAATTTTCTAAAGAATCGTTCGATAATTCCCCGTCTTTCCGGCATTTCTACCGGACCGGGATTCATGTGGGCACCAACTTTTTCGGTAATCGTTTTTTTGACAATAGTAGCAAGGTTGGCTTGTCCGTTATCAACTAAAAATTCGTCCCAAACTGCCCATTTTGCCTGTTCAATAAGACCGGATGGGAACCCGGCCCCTTTAGGATAAGAAATAGCTGGAATCGAAAATTGAATCGGTTTCCAAGGAATTATCGCATTTTCTATGCATTTTAATACGTCATAACTGCTATATTCGGCTCCGTAACTTATGTGGTAGCCTAGGATAGCTCGTGTTGGCTCATCAATGATGGCCAGAAGCCATAAACGATCCAAAACTTCGGTAATCTGATCTCCAATGGGCGTAGTGAAATGTATGGTGAACATTGCATCAATACGGTGCCCGTCAAACTGCACTCTCTGGTAGGGACGATATATCTGAGGCATAGCCGTGTTTCTTTTTGAGGGAGCGGATTTAATTTTTCTTGCACCCTCATCGCCATAACGTTTAGAGGATTGATAAAAATTTTTTACTTCAAGAGATTTCAAATATCGATACAACGACTGCCGCGCAACCGTTTTCGTGTTCATTGGATATTCGGAGTTAGAGATGTTTGATTCCCTGCAAATCCTAACAAAATCAGCGTGGATTTCTTTTAATCCTTTTATGGGCTGCAGATTTTTTCTTTTACGATTCAGGAACCATTCATCGATATGTTCTTTTATAGATGGATTCTTGGCTAAAAACAGCTGGAATAAGCCTAATTCCCCCTCTTCTTCGACTCTCTTACGAGGAATTAATGCACGGTAACCCCATTCTTGGCCGTTAGGGTCTAAAGTGAAACAACGCTCAAGAAAGCGGTAAAGTTCCGATCGTACTATTCCTGTTTCACTATTTATTACATCCAAACTTTCTTCAGCGAAGTAAAGGTCTATAGCCCGTTTTCTTTTTATAAATAATTCTTTCTTATCAGGAGTCAAGGCATCTTCCAAGACCGACGCCCAATTTTTGGGGTTAATTTCATGAGTATTACTAAACTCTTCAATTTTCCTTCTGCTCATTACTTTCAACCTCCGTAAGATCTGTAAGAGGTGCACTCTTTAGTTCGGCACGCCATAAACCAGCGAAAATCAAATGATAAATTGCAACAGCGACCCATGGTTGGTTATCTATTTCGTTCTTAATATTACGAATTGATGTCTTTCTATGACCCAGTACGTTTAGTAGGCGCTTCAACTTTAATTCATCAGGGAATGGGCTATCTCTCACATTTGTAAGAATAATCTTCATATTTTCAATAAAATAGGGACTCTCGTATAAGAACTTTTCAGTCTGTACGATATGCTCGAATCCATTTTCCGCGCACCATTGCTTTTGGCATAATATCTGTTTAAGCGTTTTATCATTCTTAGGATTGTTTGGATCTATATCACTTTCATATTTGACTTCAATAAACGCTTCAGTACCATCAATCCGCTGAATCCACATATCAATAATCGAGGTTTTTAATTTGCCATCCACGATTGAATGCATCTCCGCCGGTTGCTCGCAAAAAGTTTTGATTTGCGGGTTAGTCTCTACATATACCCAATTTGCGTACTCTAAATTGCTATAAAGATTGACATCTCTTTGTAGTTTTGGGCTAAAGCCAAACCAATGATTACTACCATACCGGGTTTGCTTGAATTTAATTATAGGGGTGTACTTGTTGTCCATAATTTACACTCCGTTCTCTATGACTCTCTCAATATATTCCAATTGTACGACTTCTCGTAAAAGTTTGCAATTACGTGTTATAAAACTTAAAAGTTCGTATTTTCTGGTTATACACCGTAACTCGAAAATACGAACCTGAAATTAAAAAAGTGCCACTATGACTGAGTTGTCACACGGCACAAAGTTCGGAGCTTTATGTTACTGCACACCAGCAACCTCCTGATGATCAAAAACGTACGGGCAGACAACGATCCATCCGTTTTTGGAAATCCCGTAAAAACAGCTCTCGCCACCTGCTGACGGTTGCGGCGCCCTTATGCGGTCCGACGGCCTGGTCCGGTGTCAACAGGTCTGACCACCAGTTCGGCAAGACCAGGGGGTCGTGTCCCAGATGATCCTCCGACTCCTCTACACAGGTAAATTCGCCCTTCTGGTTATTGAGCTCTGCTATCGCGCTGGTGGTAGCATAAGACCAAACCCCGGTCGTTTTGGGCATAATGCGCACTTTATACTCACCGTTTCCGCAATAAAAGCCTTCAAACTGCTGATTTTGCACATGAAGGGCAAAAACGGGCCGGTCGTCGGGCGCCCCCAAGTCGGGTCCGTGGAACACCAGCTCCAGCACGCCGAAGACTTCGATCCGATCCTCGATAACGGTATTGCGGTCGAACACGAATTTCGGTCTGCTCTTCACTCTTGTAAAGCATCCGCCCCATCCGGGATTTTCCGGAGCCTCCGGTGTCCCCTGAAGCAGGTAAGCAACCGAGGGGTGTCCCCCATTTTAATCGTACCTCCAAGCAAATCCGAAAAATAACTTCCAAGCGAGCCGTGGCCTTTGATGTGCTGTGAAACAAAGCTTTGATTGCCCAAGTCGCCGCTTTGATTTCCGCCGACGAACCATCCGCGGTAAGTCGAATTGTTCTCGATGATCCACAGCTTGGGAAAGTGAGTGCGGATATACTCGTAGGCATTCAAGCCCCATTTCTTGTTTGGTCCGCCGATGTAATAGACACGAAGCTTCTCTTGAATATCCGGCGCATCATGAAGCGCCTGGGCCAAATCCTCCAGCAGTCCCCATATTAAAATGAAAAGTGGCCGGGAATCCCGCTTCCGCGCGCAGCGGATAATCCAGTCCGAGCCTTCCGTGGCACTGCTGTACCCTTTGAACGGGGCAAAGCCAACAGCTCCCTGCTTCGTCATGGCTCGCAGCGTATCGGGATGCGGATAACGGTCGGAGTAAACAAGGAGGCTGGGATAATCCTGTTCATAATGCGCAATGACTTCGAATATATGCTCTTTGCGGCCATCGCCCCAGGGAGAGGAAATCAGCCCCTCCGTATCAAACAAATCCGAATACAACAGGTAATGAACCATCGACTGAAAGTCGTCCGGATCGCTGCCGCCAATATCCGTCGATACAATAACCCGGTACCGGTTCCCATTCAAGGCGCCGCCAGGCGAATTCTGCATGCAAAACATCCTTTCATTTAAAATATTTGAGGTCGGATTGACAACCGGCCGGTCAAAGAATGGCGAGCAATTCCGGGAAAATATCCGCTTAATGTTTCAGCAGCCCGGCCACGTTATGTGTCCGGGCTGCTTCTTGCCGGTGTTTGGCTTATGCTTTTTTCGCTCTCGGTGCGCTTTCAAAGCCGATCGTCTTGTGCGTTCCGTCGCAGAACGGTTTGTTTGCCGATCCGCCGCACCGGCACAGGGAAAAGGATTCTTTGTGTTCGAACGGGTTGCCCTCGGCATCCAGCAGTTCGACCGGACCCGTCACCCGAAGCGAACCATTGTCATTTACCTTGATGGTCACTTTGTTTTCATCCACCATGAGTATGCCTCCTCTGCATAGTTATCCTATCTATCTTCAATCCTTAAACCCTTCCTTATTGTACCACTTCCTATACAAACATTTCACTCCAATCCGGGAATTTGAAGAAGTATACATAATCCCCCCCCGGTGTCTGGCCATTTCCCCAGGAAAAATTTCATCCGGCATGTATTTGATTTCATCCAAGAATCGCTTCGTCCAATCCCCCGGTCCGCCCGGGGACATAAAAAACAGAAAAAATTAATAGGATAGAGGTGTTTCGGCAGGAAATCCGGGAACAAAGGATCGAATGATTCAGATAGCTGCCTATGGCTGCCGCTTCATTCGTGAAAAAGGAAGGAGAATATCCAATGATGACACGAGAGCATATTGCGTTTTTCCATGAAAACGGTTACGTAAAAATGGAAGGGGTCGTCCCGAAAGAAAACTGCGATCGGGTGATTGATGCCATCTGGTCCTGTCTGGGCAAGGATCCCGCGGATCCGGACAATTGGTATGCGGCCCCGGAGGGGGTGCTAAGCCGGGCCGGCATGGTGGAGATGTATCATCATCAATCGATGTGGGATAACCGCCAGCATCCCGCCGTTTACGAAGCGTTCTCCACCCTATTGGGAACCGGGAACCTGTGGGTCAGCATAGACCGCGTCAATATGAAGCCGCCCGCAAGAAGCGATCACCCCGGGCTGGATCACAGCTTTATCCACTGGGATATGGATACGTCGACCGTAACGTTCCCCCTGCGCCGACCGTACGGGGTCCAGGGCGTGCTCTATTTGGCGGATACCCCGGAGAACCAGGGCGGATTTCAATGCGTTCCGGGGATTTACCGGGAGCTGGAGGATTATTTGAGAAGACAGCCGGCCGACCGCAATCCCCGGGTTCCGGATCTGACCGGCTATGAGATTGAACCGATTCCGGGAAAAGCGGGCGATCTGGTCATCTGGGACCGGCTGCTTCCTCATGGCAACGGGCACAATTATTCCGATACTCCGCGTTATGCGCAGTATATTACCATGTATCCGGCCCGGACCGACAATTCCGAACTCCGGGAAAAACGTATCGCGATCTGGAAGAACCGACGTCCGCCCGAAGGCGATGCGTTCCCCGGCGACCCGCGGAATTGGGAGCAAACGACGTTCCCCGAGGCACCCGAATTGACCTCCTTGGGACGCAAATTGCTCGGTCTGGATGCGTGGGAGCATTAAGTGCGGATCGCGTGTGCCGCGGCATAAGCAAAAGGAGCAGGCGTCCTCGTCTGCCTGCTCCTTTTGCTGTGGCGGTTACAGTGAGATGCCAAGGAATCCCCGGGTCATCTGAAAATCAGTATTTCCCTGCCGGAAAAGACGAGGGACATAGCTGTGCTCCATGATTTGTTTGCCGCGCTCGAGAATCTGGGGAATCCAATCATTGGGGTTTCCCGCGAGCAGCAAATCCAGATCCTGGCCATGGTTTTGCCGCATCGCCGGATCCGAGGCCATCTGCAGCATGGGCACAAATGGATGCGTCTGCATGGGACGGCGCTGGACCAGCGCGATCAGCAGCTCCACACCGGTGGCGGCCAGGCCGGTTACCGTCTCCACCCAATGCCCGGTCGGGGTTTCCATCAGATGAAACCCGTTTAACTTGGCATGCTCGCCATAAGCCAACGATGGGGGTACCGCAGACGGCGTCGCCAGGACATTTTCCCTGTAGGCGGGTACGGAAAGCAATCCGCTGTTTTCGGGGACAACCACCATTCCGCCCGCGCCGACAATCATTCTCGTCAGCGCGGCCAGCTGCTCGCCGTCCGCTTCCGAAACCAATCCGTCGCTCAAGATCCCGACCCGCAGCCCTTCCAATCCGACTGTCTCCTGCGTAGCCGGCCCGGATTCCGACACCCTGCTCCGAAACCAGGCTTCCACCTTCCGGCCGACCTTCACGATTCCCCCGTCAAGCTGAATGCTGGCAAAGCCCAGTCGGGCCGGATCCACCCCCATCATTTCCATCTGGCGGCGCATATAGTCATTGTGGGTTTTCTCGCAGCCATGCTCCAGCAGCAGACAGTGCTTCACCATGGGATGCGTGACATAACCGATCATCGTGCGGGCATACAACTGTTCAGGCTGGCCGCCCGTCGTGCCGCAGCCTTCGGTGTGGGCCAAAGCCACAAACCGCGATACATCGGGCCACCCCAGCCGCTCCTGATTCAGCCGGTTCGCAATCATATTCGCAACCTGCCCGGCGCAAAGACTGGTGGGCAGGATGAGGCCGATGTGGTCGCTGGCCAGGCGGTTCTGCTGCCGGGTGAAGGTGAATCGGATCGGATGAGCGGCTGCGTTTTCCTTGATGCGAATGGCTATGGGTTCCCCAGTCGGTATCGGCGCATGGAGCAAGCGATCCAGTCTGCTCGCATCCGTCTGCCTCCAGTTGCGCCAGATCTGCACCTGCGCATGGCCGGCTTTCTCACCGACACTACGCCGGCCGGAAGCAATTTGCAGCATGTAGTCGAACGTCTGTCTGCCCAGCTCCTCCATCGGCATCCCTTCCAGATACCGGCCGGCGTTAATATCCATATCTTCCGCCAGCAGCTGGAAGCGTCGCGTCGTCGTTACCACTTTAATGGTCGGCACAAAAGGAAAATTGGTGATCGAACCGTTGCCTGTCGTGAAGATGATCAGGTTGCAGCCGGCGGCGACCTGCCCGGCAATGCTCTCCAGGTCGTTTCCGGGGCTGTCCATAAAATAGAATCCGGGTTCCTTCATGCGTTCCCCGTATTCCGTGGCAAAGTCGAGGCGGGTAGCCGGATCCTTCTTGCGGGCGGCGCCGATGGACTTGAGGTAAATGTTATAAAGGCCGCGGTATTTATTGCCGCCGGACGGATTTCCTTCCGCGTTGGCGCCGTGCCAGGACGTGCGTTCCTTGAACTGTTCCACAAACTGCAAAAATTTGCGTGCTGTTTCCACGTCGCGCACCTTCTGCAGGACATACGGCTCGGCACCGATCAGCTCATCGGTTTCGGCCAGACTGGCAGCGCCGCCGTAGCGGACCAGCTCCTCCGAAATCCAGCCCAGCAGCGGATTGGCGGAAATACCGGAGAACGCGTCCGAACCACCGCATTGCAAACCAATCTTTAAATGCCGGATCGATTCGGGGGTTCGCTCCATGGCGTTCACCGCAGGCAGCCATCCGCGGACAACCGCCTCGCCTTTCGCCAGGCTCTCCTCAAATCCTCCTTCGATGGATATAAACTGATGCAAGACGTCCCCGATCGGGTAGCCGTGTTCGCGCAAATAAGCTTCCACCATTCGATTCGTCACGGGCTCGTCGCCGTAATCGACAATCAGGACAGCCCCCACATTGGGGTTGACGATAAATCCGGCCAAGGTCCTGAGCAGCAATTCCAGGTTATTCAGTCCTTCCTCCGCCCCCTCGGTATGCGCCGCAGGGACAATCCCGTCTACCCCGGGATAGCGGGCAAGCTCCCCCTGCAGTCGGGCAGCCAGCTGCCTGACATAGCTTCCCGAGCGCGAGGTAGTTCCCAACAAAACGACCATGTTGCGTGTGCCGACGCCTCGCGCTTCACTGCGCCGGTAGCCTGCGAACGTCCGGGTTTCCATATAGGCCGGTGATGCCGGAGCCGGTCGGAATTTCGCCTCATCAAGGACGTAAGGTTGCGCCTGGTCGACAAAATTGGGCAACTCCGGCAGCGGAAAGTTCAGCGAATGCACCCGAAGCTCCCGCAGCACGGTCTCGTTGACAACATAACCGCCGGGCTGGATGGGGCGCAGAGCCACGCCAAAGGGCAATTCCCAGGAAAGCAGCTCTTCCCCCGGCGCAATCGCCTTCACCGCAAAACGATGACCTTCCATCACCGTGAAATCCAGGATCAAGGTCTGACCTTCATAAGAAATAATCGTGCCCGCATCCAATTGGCGGGTGGCAATGGCAACATTGTCGCCAGGCAAAGGAAGTCTTGCGACTTCGTCAAACGAACAGATCGGATTCATGCCTTTCGATCTCCTTCTTTGAGAATGACTGCCAGTCTCCCTAAAGGCTACTACAATTCCTGCAATCGCTTTCAGTCGATGGACAAAGGGGATAAGTGAACATTTGCAGGGTCTCCCTTTTTTCTTTTGATTCATTTTATGCGGATCCTTTAGAGCTATCCTGGCAACGGTTGCTGTTTCACCTTAAAAACCAGCCTAATCTGATCTTCCACCCATTGTAC
>Ga0310827_101273_pt1 | contig 13704 bp, 9 predicted proteins | sample WT_ome_2_FD_201309 | JGI IMG/M metagenome (GOLD analysis project Ga0310827, IMG submission 201309) | Sorghum-adapted microbial communities enriched on wild type (WT) sorghum from Joint BioEnergy Institute, Emeryville, California, United... ... | reverse complement strand
TATCATAACTTATTTGGCAAAGTTGAATATCAAGGTGCACTAGGGAATTGGATCACGGATTTTACTTTTATTAAGCCGGGTGTGCTTCATCTTGCTAATGGAGGTTACTTAATTTTACAAGCTACCGAGTTGTTACAAGAACCTAATGCATGGACAAGGCTAAAAAGGACATTGCAAACAAACAGTATTCAAATCGAAAATCCATATGAGGACCGTGCGGCCATTCCGACAAGTGGACTAAGGCCGGAATCGATTCCGCTCAATTTGAAAGTGATTATTATCGGATCTTACTATTTATACGATTTGCTTTCTGCCTACGATGAAGATTTCCATAAGCTTTTCAAAGTAAAAGTTGAGTTTGGTACTGAGATGGAGAAGACAGAAGAAAATTGTCTAAAAATGGCAAGATTTGTAAAAAACTTTGCCGATAAAGAAGGGTTACTCCCGTTTCATCGTCGTGCAATCGCAAAAGTGATTAATTATAGTTCACGTTTAGTCGAGGATCAAACAAAACTGTCGACCCAGTTCCAAGAAATTTCCAAAATATTGGTGGAGTCGAGCTATTGGGCTAAAAAAGAAGATGGTCAATATGTTGATGCACCGCATATAGTAAAAGCTCTTACGGAAAAGTCAAACCGTTCCAACCATGTGATGGAACAGTATCGAGAATTAATAAAGAATGGCACGATCATGGTTGAAACAGACGGTTATCGGATTGGGCAAATTAACGGATTGGCTGTCATGGGTACCAGAGATTCGGTGTTTGGTATTCCGACAAAAATTACAGCACAAACCTATGTCGGTAAAAGTGGCATTATGAATATTGAACGGGAAGCTGCACTTAGCGGGCAAATTCATAATAAAGGAATGATGATTTTAAACGGATTTCTATCAGGAGAATTTGCAAAAAATCGACCAATTCCTTTATCGGCAAGTATTACTTTTGAACAAACATATTCACAGATTGATGGGGATAGTGCATCAAGTACGGAATTGTATGTGCTGTTATCCTCTTTGGCTGAAGTCCCAATTTACCAGGGGATTGCGGTTACCGGTTCGGTCAATCAGTGGGGGGAAATCCAACCGATTGGCGGTGTGAATGAAAAGATTGAGGGATTTTATCATATTTGTAAAGAACGTGGCTTAACAGGGAAACAAGGGGTGATTATTCCAAAACAAAATGTCGCTAATCTAATGCTTGAAGATGAAGTTGTTGAAGCAGTTAGGGAAGGGCGTTTTCATGTTTGGTCGGTTGAACATATTGCGGAAGGTATTGAAATTTTAACAGGTGTTCGTGCCGGACATATTCGTGATGAAAATGGCCAATATCCTTCAAACACAATCTTTGCAAAAGTTGAAGACCGCTTTAAAAAAATGTATGAATCATTAAAAGAACAAAGGAATAAGTGAATTTTTTTCGTAGAGTCCAATCCGAATAAAGTCGGCTTTGGGCTTTTTTTTAACGCTTAAATTATTCCTCTTTTAACCAGCTATTCAGGAAATGCAGCCGCATGAAACAAGTAATATGAGAAAGGTTGTTAACATGCACCCAATTTGTTCAACAAATCGCCATACTGATTGAAATTTCATTTAATTACCCTAATTTTGTAGGTATAAAATAGAAAAAATTACGATAAAATTAGGACTATTTTTCTCGTAAGCTTTTTAATAGACTAATAATACTACTAAGAATTTAGGGGGACACATGAACTAGTTAATAAATAGGTTAATGGTCGGAGGGGAAATTTGCTACTTCTGTCGCAAAAACTGTAGCAGATTTGCAGACAAAAAGTTAGCAACGATCATCCCAATTAATTAAGACTGTTAACCTATTTAATATAAAAAAAGCAAATAAAGGGGGTAATTATGAACGCATTCCAATTATTTAAAGCAGAAATGGGTAAGTTGGCAGAAAATAAGACCGTACTTATTTCCGTCGTACTTATGCTCCTTGTCCCGTTAACTTATGCAGCCATTCTTTTATCTTCTAAAGCGGGACCGAAAGATAATATTGACAACTTACCGGTTGCTGTCGTGAATAACGACAAAGGGGCAGAATTAAATGGCTCCCAAATTCAGGTCGGCGATGACTTAGTGAAAGAATTAAAAGCGAGCAAAACATTGGGATGGGAGTTTGTCACATCTGAAGAGGCCGACCGAGGAATAAAGAATAACAAATATTATATGGTTGTCGAAATACCGGAAGATTTTTCAAAAAATGTAACATCAGTACTGGAACCGTCACCCAAAAAGGCTAAATTAAAATTTAGGCAAAACGAGGGACTTCATTTCATGGGGGCAACCGTCACCGATAGTGCCATTGAAACCATTAAAGCTCAATTAAATACAAAAGTAACTGAGACTTACACGAAAACACTGTTCGCACAATTGGGACAAGTGAACGAAGGTTTCAAAGAGGCGGCTGACGGTTCCAAACAAATTAATGACGGCTCCGTGCAACTGAAAGACGGTACCGGACAAATCTTAGTTTCTTTGAATGAAAAATCAGCTGACATTGCAAAACTGGCAGACGGGGCGAAACAATTAAATGCAGGGACCGGAGAACTGCTCAACAATTTAAAAGGAAAATCCGGTGATATTAACAAACTAGCTGCCGGAGCTCAAGAGTTAAATTCCGGGACCGCTCAACTCGTACAAGCACTTACTGATCAACAAGGTGATGTTGCAAAACTAATCAATGGCGCAAAAACTTTAGAAGCCGGTGCAAATACGTTAAATGCCGGTGCAGGGGAAGTATTAAATGGATTAAAAGGGGCGAAAGTCGGAAGTGAAAAGCTTTATGTGGGGCTTACCCAACAATTAATACCCGGAAGTCAACAGCTTGCTGCTGGTGTGGCAGAGGCAAAAAAAGGTGTCGAGGACTCAATTAACCAAATGAAGGAGTTACGGGATGGCTTATTACAATTAAACCAAGCTGTTCCTGAGGGCTTACCAATTAAACAAGCTTTAAATCAAATGATTACTAAGCTTAATCAAAGCCTGGCTGATGAAGTGGTAAATGCGAAACAAGCGAAATTAGAACAGCTAAAACTAGGTGCCGAAAAATTACGTGATGGACTCGATGTTGAAAAAGGTGATTTTGGAAAAGGACTCGTTTCACTAAATAGCGGATTGAACGCCTTAGTTGCCGGGCAAACAAAAGTAAGCGAGGGAGCAAACCAACTTGCTCAAGGGGCTACTCAAGTATCTTTGGGTAATCAAAAATTAGTAGGTACACTGACAACAAATGCGCAGAAACTACATGCCGGAACAACGCAAATAAAAGACGGTAATGCCCAAGTTGCTAACGGATGGTCTCAATTGACAGCCGGAGCGACAAAACTTCATGATGGGTCAAGCCAAATCAGTAACGGGAACCAATCAGTTAAAGAAGGTTGGACCAAGCTGACGGATGGTGTTACTCAAGTAGATGAAGGACTGTTGAAACTGAAGGACGGCAGCAGTGAACTAATGACGGGATTACAGAGCGGTGCCGAAAGTACGGAAAAATTAAAAGTAAGCGATGACAACATTAAGATGTTTGCTGAACCTGTCGATGTGGATAGCGAAGTGTTGAACGCTTATCCGTATTATCGCGATTCAAATGCTCCTTATATTTTATCACTGGCGCTATTTGTCGGGGTGCTCATTATGTCGCTGGTTGTTTCGTTTGAGAAATCGCCAGTCGCACCTGCTTCCGGATTAGCTTTGTTTGCCGGAAAAACGCTGAAGCTAGGAGTTTTAACGATTATCCAAGCGGTTGTCCTATCCTTATTCGTATTATTCGGTTTAGGAATGCACGTAGAGAATGGAGTTATGCTCATATTATTCTCCATTTTCGTAAGCTTAACGTTCTTGATGATTGTACTCTTTCTTGTCGCAGCTGCCGGAAATGTCGGAAGGTTTATCGCACTTGCCTTTATTCTATTACAAGTACAGACGACAGGTACAAGCCTACCGATTGACATGTTACCGGAGAGTATTCGTACTTTAAGCAACTTCTTACCGTTAACGTATTCAATTGATGCTTTCCGTAACATTATTATTCTTGGTGATCTTGGAAGCGTTTTTTCGGATATGTTCATCTTACTAATCTATTTAGCTGTATCTGTAGTTTTAGCGTTTATCGTGTTTACAGTTAAATATAAAAACTTTGCAGATACACCTAATGAACAGCTCGAGTTAACAACATAATGAATATCAAAATAACCAGTGTATTCCTCTTTTGGATTACACTGGTTTTTAAAATTTCAGATAACCTCAATAATTGCACTTTTCCCCTCTGATAAAAAAAGTAATAGTTAGAAATTGGAGTTTTATAACTTGAAAAATAACAACTAATGAATATATCCTAACCGGATTGCTTTCACAACAGCCTCAGTCCGATTTCTGGCATTTAATCGTTTCATTAGTTGAGAAATATAATCTCGAACAGTATACTCACTTAAATTTAGTAAGGTTGCCGCTTCAGTCGTGGAAGCACCTTCTGCCAACAATTGTAAAATAGCAATTTCCCGTTGAGATAATTTCATAAATTCTATTTGCTCTAAGTCCCACTCAAATCCATTTAAAAATTTTGATAATAATTCCCCCGAACTTCGGCCAAATTTCAATAATGCTGAAAATGTACTTCGATCTAATTTGAATGTTTTCCAAGGTCCTTGATCCAAAATGACACCGCCAATTAATTTTCCTTCTGAGGGAACATAAATCGGTGCCACAACGAGTGATTTTAGTTGGAACCGTTCCACATATTGGGCAGGAAATTCATTGGCTGCTTCTGCAATATAAATCGGTTGGAAATGACCGGAAAGATCAGAACTGCCTGCTTCTTTACTTAAACTTTTGGATAAGGTTGGGATTTGTTGTACATAGACTTTTAACTTTTGAATTTCTTCATAGTTAAAATGGTAACTATACACACCTACCCCCATCTGGTGATCGGGAGAATAATAGAAAAAAGCACAGCGTTCAAAAGGTAAATATTGAATATACCCGTATAAAATGTTCGGAATGGCTTCTTTTAAACTCTTTGAACGCATAATCCAATCATTAAATAAAATCACTGCATCTTTCCAATGCTGGTTTGCATTGGGTCCAAAATGTTCTTCGTTCACAATTTCCAGTAAATGCATAGCATAGGTAAGAAACGGTATAATGGAAGACACATCTTTATCTCGTATACAAAAGATTAATGTTTCGTTTTGCCATGGTACAGGAAAAACATCCCGTTTTATCGATTGATTTTCCGCTGTAATTTTTAATAAGGACTCTGAAATCCAAAACCAAGTTGGTTTAATTTGCTTAAATAAAAGAGGGTCAATGGATTCTTCGGAAATTCCAATTACATTTTTCAAACGATATCCTTTTTCTTCATGTTGAATTCTTGCTACCCAATCAATTTGAAGTTGTTTTGACATGACCAGTTCATGGCAGAAATGATCAATATGGAAATTATCCTTTTTTGATATTAATATTAAATCTTCATAGATCTTTGCAAATAAATACTGAACGGAAGGTTGGCGAAAAGAAGGTTCATTATTTTCTTTAATGGCTTTATGCACCGCATTTTCAAGTAAAGTTAAAATATAGATTAATTGGTGCGTTTCGGGCGGACGATAAAACGTTTTCATCCATTCCGAGCGAATTTCTTCTATAATATTTTCTAAAGACTGTTCTTCAGATTGAAAAAATTTCAGAAAATAATTGTAAGCAAATTCAAAAGACTCTGCCGTCCTTTTATGAGTACTTTTTAGATATTCCAAGATTTTTTTGCATTCATAAATAATTTGCTTTTCATTTGACCTTAAAAGATTGATTCCTTGCATCATAACCATATTCATATGGTAATTTAGTGACTGTGACATCTTCTTGCCTCCCCTCTTTTCTAACCGTTATTAACCTATTTATATCATATTCATCATTTTTTTGGTACAGTAAACATTTTAAGTTTATGATTTACTTTTCTCCCGATTGTTTCCTACCTTTGTAGGTCCAAAAAATAAATTACCGACAAAGTTAGGAATATATTTTTATAATAATTATAATAAACTGAAAACATAAAGCGGTTTCATTTAAAAATTGAGAGGAGGGATTCAAATGAGTGAAACTATTTTAACAGGAAAAACTTCTAAAAAATGGTTTTTTTCCGCTTTATTGGCAAGCTTCATTTTGTTAGGGGGTGTGTTCTTTACATTAGGTATTAACGGTGTAGTTTACGCAGCGGGGGTTGGCGGAATTGGTAAATTTAATGTTTCCTTTACTGAGATGACAGGTACCGGCTTTAAATTGTATGGTGACCTGTATGGTGACCCTAGTAAGAAGAAACAAGAATATGTACAACCGGTATTTGTCAATGATATTCAAAATGTAAAAATTAAAGATCTGGTTATTTCGAAAAATGTAAAAATCCCAATTTTAGGGGATTACACCGTCAAAATTTCCGCCGGTAATAAAGGTACCCCGGTAGAAATTAATGGGTTAATCCAAAAAGCCGCACTCGTACAAGGGGATGCAGTATTTACCAAAATGGATATTTCGGAAAACTATGTAGAAGCCGATGATCCTGAAGCACTTAAGAAAGGGTTTACACAAGGGGCAAGTACGGTGACAATTAAAAATGGTAATATTGAGACCCATTACTTATTCCAAGAAATGGTCACATTGCCGGGATTAAAAGTTGAGTTTGTGAAGAATCAATAGCCTGTTTGTCTGGGAGTGTTAAGGATGGACAAATTTCATAACTTTGGAAAAAAATTTAAAAGTTGGCGGATGAGCAGGCCGTTTTGGGGAGCGACATTTTCGCTCCTTGCTGGCTTAATTATTCTGTATATGCCCATTCATTTGCTTGAAGTGGCATTACGCCCGGGAAATCTTGTCGTGTTAGGTCTTCTGTTTGGAGGGCTAATTACGATTATAGGAATGCTAAGTTATTTTTACACAAGATTAAACATTATTTTTGGTATTATTACGATCTTTTTATCGATTGCATCGATTTTAGGTGCTCTCGGGGGATTATTCGTAGGTACATTACTGGGGATTATCGGGGGCTCATTATTACTGTCATGGAGAGTTGTCGATCAACCGGTGAAAGAGGGAGAAGAGGATCATACAAGTTACATGCTGTCTGAAGTGGCGGCAAGTTCCACTGAAAAAGCTGCGGAATGAATGAAGAACACTCGGGGGCAACCGAGTGTTCTTTAAACCTTTAGAGATGGAAGTTTCACCATATTACAATAGACCTTCTTGCTCATATAAATAGGCATAAGGGATGTCAAGGAAAACATATAGTGTATCGGATATTGGATAGGAAAACGTCCGGATTTGTTCGTTTTTCTCAATATCTGTATATAAATCGGATAAGATGCCTTTTTTCTCTATGTTCATCCGAGCGATATTTTCAAAAAAATACGGTCGCCAGCTCCAGTTTTTATTGCGGATTTCCTCTTTTAAACTCCAATTTCCGTCATTTTCTTTCTCAGCGTTGGCGGAAAGTTGCAAACCCTCTTCATTACATATATACACACGAAATGCATAATCGGAGCAAGCTTTTCCGATTTTCAAGATCGTTTCATCAAGCGGTTCATCCGAATGAATGGACGTTAAAATTGATTTTAATTGTTGATTGATTGCATTTGTTAACGTCATTTGTGCCTTAATTTTTTTTCGTTCAAAATTAACAAATAGCTGGAAATCTTTTTTCATTTTTTCTTGACAGCAATCAATGGGAACATACTCTTGTCCGCTTCTGATTAAGTAATTGCCTTGATAAAATCGACCGCCATTACGCCAAGCATGATTTAATTGATGGTAAGTAGATATATTTTTAAACATTAAAGTTGCCCCGATTTTTTGAGATAGTAATGAAAGTGAATGGTGTACATCTCTGTATAGATGCGGCGAATCATTATCTTTTAAAAATCCAACATCAATTTTTACCACATTGGGTTTCAAATATGCTAAGCGATCAAAACTGCCGCTCCGTTCACCGATATCATCAAGAGCGATTCGAATACCTATTGATTTTAAATAGTTGAACAAAATTCGGACTGAATCCATTTCTTCAGTTTTAAACTCTTCCTTTAACTGGATGACTAGTTTGTTTATGTCGAATCCTTTTTGGGTATATATGTCAAGAAACTTTTCTAAACATTCGCCTCGATCTTTCATAAGAAGGTTTGTATCATAATTGAAAAATATGTACATAGAAGGATCTGTTTTCATTTGATATTCGATTGCTTTTTCCAGTAAAAGGCGACTTAGTTCCAGACGAAATTCATCGGGAATGGTCAAATCTTTGAAAAACCAGTCAATACTTTGTACAGTACCATCCTCTTCATGAAAAGATGCTTCAATTTCATAACCAACTACCAGTTGTGTTTCGGCACTAATGACGGGACGGTAATAGGGAACAACACGGTTTTCATGTAACATGATTTCAACCGGATCCATGTCCTCACCCCCACTTATTCTCATAAACACATTTTATTACAATATGAAGATGAATGCTACTCACGCGAAACTTTTCTGAAAATTAATGAGATTACTCATTTTTGGTAGTGAGTTTCAACAGTCAACTAGGAAGCCTCGAAAATACAATACTTTTTTTATGAGCACATGTAAAAAAGCTGCTGAAGTCCAATCAGCAGCAATTTTTATTATCAAAAAATATGAATGCAAAAATTGTTTCCTAGTTAACAACATGACCTTTTACATAATCTTCAAGGGCAGCTAAAACTTCTTTGTTTTGCTCTATTGTCCCTATGGTGATTCGAACCCCGTTTGGAAACGGACGAACAATATAACCTCTTTTCAAGAAAAAGTTGAACAGTTCCATTGGAGAACCCATTCGAACAAAGATAAAGTTCGCTTGGGACGGATAATATTTCACATTCAGCCTCTGTAAAGTTTGTTCAAAATCTCTCAGACATTCAGCGTTTTTCCGGACACATTCTTTGACAAATGCTTGGTCTTCCAGTGCGGCGAGGGCTGCTTGTTGAGCAAATGTTGAAGTATTGAACGGAAGCCGGGCAATATTGATTTTTTCGATTAATTGAGCATTGCCGACTGCATAGCCGATTCGGAACGCGGCCAGACCGTAAGCTTTTGAAAATGTCCGCAAAACGATTAAATGATTAAAATGTGTTAACAAAGGAATAGAATTTGGATAATCATCGGCTGTTACATATTCATAGTAAGCTTCATCAAGGACGACCACAATTTCCGGGGGAACTTTTTCCAGAAACCGGACCAGAGTTTCTTCGTTTAAATAGGTTCCACTCGGGTTATTCGGGTTGCAAATCCATATGATTTTTGTACGATCATCAATTGCTTGAAACATTCCGTCTAAATCAAAAGAACCGTTGATTAGTGGGATTTCCCGAACTTCCGCACCTTCTATAATCGCATGATGTTTGTACTGTGGAAAGGTTTCATTGGCTGTTATTATATTGTCCCCTTCACATAAAAGAACACGGCTGATCATTTGGATAACTTCATCAAGCCCGCTTCCAAATAACAACTGATTTTCATCAACATGTAAATGATCGGAAACCTTTTTCCTGAGTTCCGTTGCATAACCATCCGGATAGGTGGCTGTATCATGAAGTGAACTTAGAACAGCCGTTGCCACATGAGGCGAGCAACCATATGGATTTTCATTTGAAGCCAACTTAATGACTTTATCAATATTATATTCTCGTTTTATATCCTCAGGTGATTTCCCCGGCTTATAAGGTTGCAGATCCAATATTCTTTTTTTCATTGATTCTTTCCCTCACTCTTCATTCCGTTTAAAAAATAAACCTCCACTGATCCAACAGCAGAGGATTCGTTACAAGTTATTTATGATTATAGGTTTTGAATTTATATATGTCAATATTTTTAAAAAATATCTGCTCATCCAATTGAGTAAAATTTTGCGGATTACTTTGTGGTATTTTTTCTATATAATGATTTCAGATGGATTGGACAGGTAAGGTGATGGATTTATGAATAAAAAAGGCTGGTTAATATATAACGGTGGTTTAATTTCTAAAAAGTTTTTAGAAATCAACCACATGTACATATCCGCAGCAGCAAAAAAAGGAATCGAATTACAACCGGTTAAAAATAACGAGATATATAGTTTCGTTATCGATGATTCTTTGCAAGTAAAAATGGATGGTTTGTTTCAGCCTGATTTTGTCCTGTTTTTAGATAAAGATATCCAGCTGGCCAAACAGTTGGAAGGATTAGGTTATCAACTTTTCAATAATGCAAATGCCATTGAAATATGTGATGATAAAATCGCTACATATCAAATATTAGCAAATAAACGGATACGAATGCCGAAAACGTTATTTTCACCAATGATGTTTCCGGGTACGATAGATTCGAATGACCACTTTATTGATCAAGTAGAAAGGGAATTTGATTACCCGATTGTAATAAAGGAAGCATACGGTTCGTTTGGGGAGCAAGTTTATTTAGTGGAAAACCGGGAAGAATTAATCATCAAAAGGCAAGAGCTGCTATATCGACCGCACCTATACCAACAATTTATTTCATCCAGTACCGGAAAAGATGCCCGATTGTATGTGGTTGGGGAGCAAGTTGTAGCTTCCATGCTTAGACTAAATGAGAAAGATTTTCGTGCGAATGTAACAAATGGCGGGAGGATGCAAAAATTCGCCCCCCCGGAAACTTTTAAGGAGTTAGCCATAAAGGCATCACGAGCGGTGGGAGCTGATTTTTCCGGTGTTGACCTTTTATTTGGAGATAATGGTGAACCGATAATCTGTGAAGTGAATTCCAATGCCCATATAAAAAATGTGTTTGATTGCACCGGCATCGATGTGTCGGAATATATTTTTGATTACATATTGGAGAGAACGGGTTATGCATAGTGGTTTGTTAATTTACGGACGGGATGATTACAAGAAAAATCAATGGTTTGCACAACAATTCATCACAAGAGCACAGGAACATGGGTTAACCATTGACCTTGTTTTGACGGATGAACTTTTCCTTGGAATTGATGAACAATTTTACGCAGCAGCTAGAAGAAAGCGATTAGCGACACCGGATTTTGTTATTAATCGGAGCCGAAATAGTATCATTGCAACGCATTTTGAAAAGATGGGGTGCCGTGTGTTTAATTCGGCTTTTATAACAGAAATTTGTAATCATAAAGGGAAAACCCATCAATTTATCAACGTACATGGCATTAAATCTGTGAAAACATGGCTTGGAAACCGACATGACTTTTGTGTAGAACAGTTTGACGGTGATTTTCCGCTCATTTTAAAATCGGTTGCCGGACACGGAGGAAAAGAAGTATTTCTCATTGCTAACGAGAAGGAATTAACAGAAAAAGTAGCGTTATTTTCCGATGCCGAGTTTATTTTGCAGGAAGTTTGTGCAAATCCCGGCGTTGATATTCGTGTGTTTGTTATGGGAAACGAAATTTTGGCAGCTGTCAAAAGATATTCCGAAGAGAGCTTTAAAGCAAATTTTTCTTTAGGTGGGAAGGTTGAACCGTATTCACTTAGTGACAATGAAAAGAGATTGGTTAAGAAAATCACGCAACTCGCACAGTTTGATTTTGTCGGGATTGATTTTATTTTAGATGAAGAGGGACGTTTTTTATTTAATGAAATAGAAGATGTGGTCGGTTCAAAAGTTTTGTATAAATGTTATGATATGGACGTTGTCGGCAAGTACTTAGCCTATATAGAAAAGAGTCAAAAAGGGAAATAGGTCATATTTTCAAAAAACTTATTGACTTTTAAAATAACACAGTTTAAACTTAATTCATACTAAAATTATAGGAAAAGATGATATTCTTATCAAGAGAGGTGGAGGGACAGGCCCGAAGAAACCTCGGCAACAGGTTTAAAAACACTGTGCCAACTCCTGCAGACAAATGTCTGGAAGATAAGAAGGAATATGTTAAATCCATCCCTTCTTATTTATCAAAATGAAGAAGGGATTTTTTTAGGGGTGAAACGATGATTGAACAGCGGATTTTATATGATAACTTTACAGATGATCCTTTCAAAGCTCAACGGTTTACAGATGAAACAAAAGGGGCGTTACCTGTTTTACAATGGGCATATGAGACATATGGAGATTCCGTTGTTTACGCCTGTAGCTTTGGTGCAGAGGGAATTGTTTTAGTGGATTTGATTGCAAAAGTTCATCAGGAAGCAACGATTGTTTTTCTCGACACCGGCGTTCACTTTAAGGAAACATATGAATTGATTGAAAAAATAAAAATCAAATACCCAAATTTAAATATTCAACTAAAAAAACCGAAGCTGACTTTGGAGGAACAAGCAAAAAAGTACGGTTCCGAGTTGTGGAAAACAGAGCCTGATTTATGTTGTTTTTTGCGGAAAATAAGGCCGTTGGAAGAAGTGTTGTATGGAGTCCCGGCTTGGATTTCCGGACTTCGCAGGGAACAGTCTCCAAGCAGAAAGAATACGGATTTTGTCAATAAGGACGAAAGATTTAAATCTATTAAAATTTGTCCATTAATATACTGGACTTGGGAAGATGTTTGGTCATATATCCGTCAAAATGAGTTGCCATATAATATTTTACATGATCAAGGATACCCGAGCATTGGTTGTGAGCCGTGCACATTGCCGGTTACAGATCCAAATAATCAACGTGCCGGAAGATGGGCCGGTTTTAATAAAATAGAATGCGGTCTACATACCCCGGCGAATTGAGGACCGGTTCATTGAAACAAAATGGGAATCAAATTGGGACTAAATTAATTTGTTGGAAAATTGGGAAACCAGAATTAAAGATCCGGTTCTTTGAAACAAAATGGGAAACCGAATGAAGGACCGATTGGATTTGTTGCAAAATTGAAAAATCCAAATAAAGACCCGGTTCATTTGTCGCAAAGTTGGATAATCATAATTTAAAAACATACTATTTTAATATGAATACTGTTTTATAGATTGTAACATAAGAAATGATGAGGTGAAACGTTTTGCAATTTAACGTGAATAACAGCCCATTTAATGAAGAGCAACGAGAATATTTGAACAGGTTAATCCCGACATTAACCGAAGCACAAAAAATATGGTTGTGCGGGTTCCTGTCCTACCCGTTCATTGCCGGGTATGAACAAAGCGTGCAAGTTGATCAAACAGCTGCCCCGGAAACGGAACAATCCATTCAAACTCGTGAAGTGACCGTACTGTTCGGTTCTGAAACGGGCAATGGGCAATCGCTGGCAAGTACGCTTGTTGAAAAATTAAAAACAAAACAATTACCGGTGCAATCATTTTCGATGGATGACTTTAAACCGCAAAATTTAAAGAAAGTTCAAGATTTATTAATCATTACGAGTACTCACGGGGAAGGGGAGCCCCCGGAAAATGCCCGGTCTTTTTATGAATTTTTACATAGTAAGCGGGCACCGAAAATAGAAAATGTCCGATTTTCCGTGCTTGCATTAGGTGACGAGTCATACGAATTTTTCTGCCAAACCGGGAAGGACTTTGACAAACGTTTGGAAGAATTAGGAGGAGAACGGCTTTATCCAAGGGTTGATTGTGATGTTGATTTTGAGGATCCGGCAGAACAATGGATGAGCGGAGTAGTTGCCGTCTTACATGAAACAAGCAATGCAAATGCATCGACCATAACTGTCTCGGAAAAGCAAGCGGCAGCTACTCTATTGGAAGAAAAACAGTCGGTTTATTC
>Ga0310827_101272_pt1 | contig 13711 bp, 16 predicted proteins | sample WT_ome_2_FD_201309 | JGI IMG/M metagenome (GOLD analysis project Ga0310827, IMG submission 201309) | Sorghum-adapted microbial communities enriched on wild type (WT) sorghum from Joint BioEnergy Institute, Emeryville, California, United... ... | reverse complement strand
GTCGCCGCCCGCATCACCCGCGGCGCCCGCCAACTACGGCTACGCATCGACACCACCTGGCGATGGGCCGCAGCGATCGTCACCGCCTGGCAACACCTGCGCACCGCCTTCGGATAACCACCACCCCCCTGACCACCGATCACGAAAGACCGACCGGCCTTAGGAAAGCCCGCCCACCCGGCGACACGGGACGACCCAACACACGCTGACCACGAAAATGTTCTACACACACCCACCACGCCGCCGCAGCCGACCATCACCAACCCCGACGAAAAATCGAGGCCCTAGAGGAGTACAAGAATCATCGACGCCGCTCAGCCCTCGGAGACCAGGCACCCGGACTGCCGGCTGTCACCAGCCTGACTGACGAGTACAGCTATTCGTGCGTTCAACGCCACTTCCGACGCGAACGTCTCGATGACCACACCCGTCCAGGAACATGTGCAGAACCGCTCGGGGCCGCGGTCTCGTTGCAAAGGTGAATCCGAGACGTGGAGTGGCCGCCGGTCAACGTGAGTGTGTTGCAACAAATTTCGCTAAGATCCCACACGACTCCCAGAGGTAACTGTGGGGCAAGACCACTGGTTGACAATAAGTGACCTACAACTCTAATGTAACTCCAACATTATGAGTTCCTGTAAAACGACTTGGCCCGTTACGGGCGGGCCGCCGCCGACTTGCCAGCAAGCGACTGCTTGTTGTCAATCTTCACTCACGGGAGGGACGTTCGGAAGTGACTTGCTCCCACACCGGCTCTGCTAGAGGGTGGCGTTACATCACCGAAGCCGGCTACCGCACTACGCAGGAGGTACCCGACGCCATGCTGTGCGGTGGGTCACGACTATCGCGGTCCGTCGATCTACCGGTAGCCGGTTGGTCGAGGTCAGAGGAGAGTTCGCGTTGACGACTCGTGTCGGCGATCTGACGCAACCACGGAAGTCCACCTTCATGAGCTCGGCTGGGAAGAAGGTGTCCAACTTCGGTTCCATACCGGTAGACGCCCTTGGCACCACCGGCCGAACCTCGCGGCTCTTCATCAACGTCATTCGATACTCCGTTCTCGATACCCTCACTTTGCGTTTGCCAGTAGGAGAATTTCTCTGGCAGGCCTGGGTACTTTTAAAGGTGACGGCGACGCCGGCGCTACTGATGGCCATACCGATCGGCGGGATCGTCACGGTCGTGGTTTCGGGGTTGGTCGCCCAAGTGGGTGCGACTGCTCTATTGGGCGCTGCGAGCGGGGTGGGTGTTCTCCGGCAGGGCGCGCCCGTTTGCGCGGGTCTGTTGATGGGGGGCGCCGCCGCCTCGGCCATAGCTTCGGACTTCGGTGCGCGTGCCATTCGCGAGGAGCTCGATGCCATGCGCGTGCTCGGTGTCGACCCAGTCCGGCGTCTGGTGGTGCCTCGATTCTTGGCACTTCAGCTCATTGCTCCGATCCTGACCTTGGTCATCATCGTGTCGGGTACGGCTGCTGCGTTCCTTCTCTCGGTCTTGGTCAGCGGAGTGGCGCCAGGAAGCTTCTGGGGGTCTTTCGGGACGTTCGCCAAGATGACTGACGTCTATTTCGCCATCGGAAAGAGCATGGTGTTCGCTGCAATCGTGGCGGTCATCTCGTCGATGCGAGGTATGGAAGCAAAGGGCGGTCCGCGAAGTGTCGCCGACGCCGTGAACGCGGCCGTCGTGATCAACGTGATTCTCATCCTCTTCGCGAACTTCGTGATCACGCAGATATCAACGATGTTCTTCCCGACGGCGGTTGCCTGATGGCCAGTCCTGCTACCCAGATGGGGCGCGTCCGCTCCGTTGGTCTCACCGCATTCAAATCTCCGTTGCGGGGGTTCGGTCAATGGACCTTGTTCATCGGTCAGGTGTTCTGGTACCTTCCGCTGACCCTGCGTCGATACACGCGACAAACACTGGCCGCCACGATAAACATGGCGTGGGGCCGGGGCGCCGTCATAGTCGACGGCGGCACGATCAGCGTGCTGCTCATTCTCGGTGTCGTTACCGGCGCCTCGCTTGGCGTCGAGGCGCTCGCGATCTTGGACATCCTTGGCTTCGGGTCACTGGCGGGCATCATCGGTGGCATCGGCGCCGTTCGCATCCTGGGCCCCATCATCGCTGGCATTGCGTTCATGGCGCAGGCGGGAACGCGTATGACCGCCGAAATCGGAGCCATGCGCATCTCGGAGGAGATCGACGCAGTCGAGACCATCGGATTGCGACCCATCCCGTTCGTCGTGGGCACTCGCTTGATCGGCGCGCTGACGTGCGTGATCCCCGGTTACCTGCTCACCCTGATGGGCGTGTTCTACACGATCGAACTGGTCGCGGTGGTATTCAGCGGTCAACCTGGTGGCACCTACATCCACTACTTCGTCATGTTCTTGAACCCGATCGACCTTCTGTACTCGACGATCAAGTTAAGCATCTACTGCACGGCGGTGACGTTGATCCACTGCTACTACGGATACTTCGCCACGGGCGGACCGGTCGGCGTGGGGCAGGCTTCGGGTCGCGCGGTCCGCGCGAGTCTGGTCACGATCGTCGTCCTGGATTTCACGACGACAGTGTTGCTCTGGGGCATCCAGCCCGAATTCATCTTCAAGGGATAGTAGGCGTCCATGCTAAGAGGATCGGCACAGCGCCAGGAGCGCGTGATGATGACCATTGGGGCCGTGGTGATGCTGTGCATCGTGCTGGGTATCACGCTGGCCGTTGTCAACCCGTTCGCAAGTAAGCCGAAAAACGTTCTCTCCGTTATGATTAACACGCCATACGTCGGACAGGGCGTGGAGGCGGGTACCGCGATCGTCTTGCACGGCGTCAAAGTCGGATCAGTCACCGGCGTGACGAACAGCGCTGGCGGAGCCGGCGGTGTGCAGCTCGACACAGAACTGCAGAGTGAGCCTGTTCGCGGCCTCACCGACGCCATGAACATCGACTTCCGGCCCATCAACTACTTCGGCGTCCCTGGCATCAATTTGGTGCCGGCGTCTGGGGGCCAAGCGCTTCGGGACGGTGCTCGCATCAGCCTCGTGCCGACGGGCAACTTCACCCTCTCGCAGCTGCTCAATCAATTGGGGAATGTCTCGCAGGCTTCCTTGACGCCGCAGCTCGTCAGCGTCATCGATCGAGTGACCCGGTACACTGACGGTCTCAACCCCTTGTTCGAGACTGCAGTCACGGTGGCGCGCGCGGTCGATGCCGTGCAGACGGTTCCGACGGAACAACTGCTGACCAACTTCGCGACGGCTGTCTCGGCGGCCCCGCCGTTCATCGATGCCACGATCATCGGCGTCACCCGGATCCACAAGTTCGACTATTACCCCGAGGGCGGTTACGACCCGGCAGGCGCGGCAGCCGCTCCCCATCCCATAAACCCGCCCTATACAAAGAACACGATTGCCGCAGATTTGGGTGAGATACCCCAAGACTACTGGGACGAACACTTTCACGCGGGCTTGGACTTGGCTGGTACCGGGCTGTTCGCTTCCGTCGGCAAACTCCTACGCAGCCACGTGGACGATCTGTTCCCACTGATCAGCGGGCTCCAGGCGGTAACCGACGCGGGACCGGTGTTGTTGCGACCGCTAGACGTCGCTCAAAAGCTCTCGGAATTGCGCGATCGATTCCAGCGGCTGTACGCCGGCAACGGCGACCAGCGCGCTGTATCGGTGCGAATCCTGTTGGATGGCTTCCCCGCCGTCTCCGCACCGATGGGAATAGTTACTGGAGGCACGCCGTGACCATGAAGCCGATGGCCGGGCTGTGGCGAGTCGGTCTCGCCGTCGCGCTCTCGGTCGTACTTTTCATCTTGCTGTCGAATACGCTCGTCAATCCGGTGGCGGATGAGACGCTTGACTACGTCGCCGAATTCACCGATGCATCAGGGCTACACCCCGACGGCGATGTTCGCGTTCGCGGCGTTCGAGTGGGCAAGATCAAGTCCGTCGATCTCGCCCGGAAGAACGGGCAGAACGTCGCGGAAGTCAAGCTGACGTTGAATAAGAAGTACGGCGTTGTCGACGCCACGCGGTTGGCCATCAAGTTCCAGGCTTTGACCGGTGTCCGCTACGTGGACGTCACGGATCCCGCCGAGGAATACCGAACCGATGAACTGGTGAGGCAGATCCCCACGTCGATGACCCAGCCCTCCTTCGACGTGACGGCATTGTTCAATGGACTTCAGCCGGTACTCGCAATCTTGAGCCCCGACGAGATCAACACCTTCACGTCCAATGCGGCATCGTTTCTGACCGGCGACGGAAGCGGACTAGCGCCGCTCCTAGAGAGCATCCGAAGGCTGACCGAGTTCGTGTCGAATCGCCAAGAAGTTGTCGCAACGCTCATGAGCAACCTGTCCGAGGTCGCAGACACCATCGGGGGCTCATCTGCACGATTCATCCACCTCATCGACCAGGTCAATAGACCCATCGATGCCGCTATCGAAATCTTGGACGAATTCCGCAAGGACTACCTCTACAGCAAGGACTTCTCCGATCCGGTCGTGCGATTGCTATACAACCTCGGGCTCAGAAACGGCATCAACATCGACGATGCCTTCGATCGCGCATTCAGCAATCTGGACAATTTCTTCGACGCATTCAAGTTGGTGCCCGTCATCAACGAGAACATTCCCCCGCCCAGTACCGACGGAACCACCGTGGAACCCTGTTCGCGCGGCAACTTTCAACTACCGGAGACGATGGACGTGTTGCTTAACGGTCAAAGAGTGGTGCTATGCAATCCCTGAAATCGGTGCGTGTTCTTCGAAGTCCAGTCGCATGGGGTGTCATGACCCTGGTCTTCGCGCTGGTCGTGGTGTTGGTGGTGGCCTACGTCTACTACAACACCCCCGGAAAAGGCAAGATCGTCAGCTTCTACACTGACGACGCCAATGCGATCCGCACCGGGGACTCGGTCCGGATGGCCGGCATCGACGTGGGAAAGGTGACGAATCTGAGTCTGGAATCGAACCAGGTGAAGGTGACGGCGAAGATAGACGACGATGCCTTCGTCGGCGATCAGTCGCAGATCGACGTCCGAATGCTCACCGTCGTCGGCGGTTACTACGTCAATGTCACCTCGATCGGTGACACCCCGCTGGGAAGCCAGACCATTCCGCTGTCACGTGTCACCATGCCCTACAGCCTGATTCGCGCGCTGACCGACACCACGAAGATCACTGAAAACGTCGACCCCAAGCCTATCAATGAATCGATGGACCAGGTTGCTCAGGGGTTGACCGATACCAATATTCAAGTGGTCTCGACCGCCATCAACGCCGGTAATGCGATCATGTCGTCCATTGAACGACAGCGCGGTCAGGTCACCAAGATTCTCGAGTTGTCGGATGAGTACATCAAGTCGCTCGCCGACTACAAGGACAAGTTGGCCGAGCTCGTGCGCAAGATCTCGCTCTTGACCCAGACAATGGTCATCTATGACAAAGGCCTCTCCGATACACTTAAGGGGATTGGCAGCATCCTCCAAGCTCTGAAGCCGCTCGCCGATTCCTACGGTATGCACCGCGTGCAATTCGTCGAAAAGGTGCGGCAATTCCTGGAGAGAGGTCGGTTGTTCACCGAACGCAATGGTTTGACCATTCGCGCCCTCAAGCGGTTTCAGGACCTGTTTGACCGCGTGCTAAACGCGCAAAATGCACCGCCAGGCCTTCTGGCCACGGACCTCTGCATGCCGACCCCCGGGAGCCCGTGCTGATGGTTGAGTTCGGAACGAAATGGTCCAAGCAGGCATTGTCGCTTAGTATTGCCATTGCCGTCATGCTGAGTTGCGGCTCGTGCGCGTCATCGGACGATAGAGCCAAGGCCATCAAGTACTGCGCAATGATGCCCGACAGCGTCGGCCTCTACGTGGGCAACCCTGTCACCCGTATGGGCTACCCCATCGGCAAGGTCACAGACATCACCCCAGCGGTGCAGTCCGTACGGGTCGACTTCACGGTCGACGGTGTCCGGTCGATCCCCGCGGAAGTCAAGGCGGTCACCCGGTCGACCTCGATCCTTGCCGACCGGGCATTGGAGCTCGTGGGCAACTACGACGATCCGGGTCCGCAGATGTCTCCGGGTAGTTGCATCCCACTCGATCGGTCGCTGACCCCGAAGAGCCTGTCTCAAGTGATCGGGTCGTCGACCGACTTCATCAACGCGATCAACCCCGCTGGATCGAGCAATGTCGGTGCGGTGGTCGCGGGTATCGACCAGGCTGTTCAGAATCAAGGCCCTGGTGCCAACAAGTTGGTGATGACCACGTCGGCGGTCCTGGACTCGCCCGATCAAGCCATCGGCGACCTGAACTCCATCACTCGCAATCTGAACCAGTTGACGACCATGCTGGTCGACCTCAATCCGACGACTATGGGCGTCTTCGACGACGGTGCGACATCCGTCGCGCGAGAACTCAACGACACCTTGTACGCAACCACGGGGACTTTCGATGCGATCATCCCCGTCGTCGATATGGCATCGGGCATCGAAAAAGAGCTTGGCCCGCAAATTCAACAATTGCTCGACGCGGTATCGGTCGTCATCAGGAAAGGGTCCGCACGTGCTCCCTACTACGCGAGCCTGCTGAACGTGACGCCTCGCCTGATCAACGGGCTTGCCAACCTCGCCAATAACCACGACTTCACGCTTCACTACCGGCCGCCGACGTATCGGCTCCGCGCACCGGACGGCGTCCTTCAGTGCAACATTATGAACGCATCCATGCCCGGTAGTTGCGCAAACGTCAAGGGGACGCCGTACGCGGTGGACGTTGCGCTACTCCAGTACGTGCTGACCCAGGCGGCGAATCGATGATCTCCCGCATCTTCCTCGCCGCAGCGTGTGTACTCATGGTGTCGTCGTGTTCGTCGATCGACGTCAACTCACTACCGCAGCCAGGTCCGTCCTACCGCGACGGTTACGACGTCGTCATGCAATTCGAGAGCGTGCTGAACCTCCCGGAAGGGGCCAAGGTAGTGCTCGACGGCGTGACCGTCGGAGTCGTCTCGAATGTGGCGCTGAAGAGCAAGCACGTCGATGTCACTGCGCGCGTGGCGCGCGACGTCGTCATCCCGTCGGACATACACGCGGTGTTGCAGCAGGCAACGGTGCTCGGGGACATCTACGTCGCGCTCGAGCGGCCGCAACCCGGTGCGGCCACGGCACCGGACGATCCGCCGGCATCCCCAGCACCCCCCCTCAAGCCGGGCCAAGCCATCCCGCTAGCCCAGACACTGTCCCCGCCCCAGCTGGAAGACACCATCGCCAGCCTCGCGAACTTCGTGTCGAGTGGATCCATTCAACGGGCGCAGAACACCGTCATTCGCCTGAACAAAGTGGTGCCGTCCAGCCGAGAGATCACCTCTCTCGCGACTCGCATGAACACCGATCTCGAAGCGCTGTCGTCAAACATGGACAGGGTCGATCAGGCGCTGGACGGAGTGTCGAGGGCCGCAGCAGTGATGCACAACCAGATTCCCCAGCTGGAGTACATGGTCTCCGACAAGGGCCAACGCGGCTTTGAACACGCGATGGACGTCGCAAGCTACCTGGGCACCATCCTTCCCGGCATGGGAAGTATTACCCTTGGCGGCTACTGGCTGGTTCCCTTCTTGACTTCGCTCGCGGACTCGGTCGGTGCGCTGCAGCAATCGAAGGTAGCCACTGAAGCGGAGATACCGAAGTACCGGCAACTCTTCACCGACTATTTCCTTCCGGTCGACAAATACCCGGCTATCAACATCACCTCGATTGTGGGGCCTGACGGCCGCGAGTTGTCTGGCGACGTCCAAGAAGTACTACGGATTCTCGGAGCGATGCCATGAACGCCATAAAGATCCGCGATGTCCTTTCCTATGCGGTCTTCGCGATCATCATCGCCATCGTTTTGGCCTACTTCGCGTCCCTTGGGCTCCGCGTCAAAGCACCCGATAATCGAATCAACTTGTCGATGGCCGTACCCGATGTCAACGGGATCGTCATCGACTCCAATGTGCTGCTGCGCGGTGTGCCCATCGGCAAGGTGACCGGTATCAGGACATCCGTTCAAGCGGCGGACATCGACTTCTACGTCGACCCTCGCTACCAGATCCCCGTTGACACGGAGGTACGCCTCGAGAATCTCTCCGCGTTGGGCGAGTCCTACATCGCGTTGGTGCCCCGCAGCTCCAGCGGCCCGATGCTCGAAGATGGCCAGCGCATCGCCGCGGAATCAGTGGTGCAACCACCGTCCATCTCGGAGTTGGCTACGAGTATCGTACGAGTGCTCGATCAACTCGAGCCGGGCGCTGTGAAGCGAATCATCAGCGAGGCCGATACGGCGCTACCGCACCCGAACGTCGCCCTCCCCAACTTGGCGCATGCAAGCACCGCTTTCAACAACATGCTCAACGGGCTGAACGGCGAGGGCCGGGTACTCCTGGGCAACTTCCAAGCTCTGTTGAAGGACGCTGAATGGGTCAATCCCGATCTGACGGTCATCACGCCGCATCTGCTCGGAATCGGGATCTGGATTCAGGACTTCTTCAAGGCACTGCCGACTCTTTTCGAACGCGGACAGCCAGAGGGCTTCCTCAACGTGAAGAGCTTGGTCGCACGAGTGCAGACCCTGCTGGATGAACGCGGCGGCGACTTGAAAATACTCGGCGAGGCGTTGCAACCCAAGTTCAACGCCATCGCCGGAACGCTGATGAACATCGACAGCGGCAAGATCCTCGACCACTTCCTGCAGCAAGTGCCCGCTGAGGGAGCGATCACGCTGAGGGTCAGGCCGTGATTAATGACGGACGTGCGCTGGGCCGCGCGGATCGCGATTCGAGAAAGGCAACATGATGACCACTAAAGTGACTGACGCGCCCGAAGCGACGCAAGAGACCGACGTCGCTCTTCCTTCCGAGTCGGAGCCGACCGAGGCCACAGCGCCTCACGCATCCGAGGCTGGAACTACGGACGCGCCCGGCGACGCGAAGTCGACGGAACGAAGGAAGGTGTCGGTCAGCGTACGAGGCCTGGTGGTCGGTGCGGTGATCGTGGCGCTCGTGGCTGCGGTTGCCGTGTTGGGGTGGCTGTACTACGACGCCCGTCATCAGCGCGACGTCCAGGTAACTCAACTGAACAACAACGCCCACGCAGAGCAGATCGCCCTCGACTACGCGGTGAAGGCGGCGACGATGGACTACAAGGATCTCCAAGCGTGGCATGTCAACCTCGTCGCGGGGACTAGCCCGGAATTGAACAAGCGCCTATCCGACGCAGGCACCTCGATGGAGCAGGTCTTGGTCCCGCTGCAGTGGAGCTCTGTCGCGCAGCCCCTGGTGGCCAAGGTCAGGTCCAATACGGGCGGCGTGTATGTGGTCGACAGTTTCGTAAGCGTGCAAACGAAGACCGTTCAGTCGCCTGAGGCGCTGCAGTCGACGGCGACGTACAGCATGACCATCGACAGTAACAACAATTGGCAGATCACCGATGTCGGCGGAATCGGCTCCGCGATGGGACCGAAATAGCCTCCGTCAGCGTTGCAAGGGAAGGAGCCGTGGTGACCACGAGAGATAGGATCCGGCGCGGTGTCAGCGCTGCGAGCGTTGCGGTGATCGTGTCGGTAATGGCAGTCCTGGGCGGGCCACGGGCCCTTGCTGGTCCGGACGACGACCCCCATGAACTCCCCGGGATAACCTCGGACAGTAGTCTGATCCGGCCGTTTCCTGTGATCGTGCCAACGGCGTCGACGTGGACACCGAAATACCCGTTCCCCTACGACCAGACAAGGAACAAGGTCACCGACGCCGACATCAACGCCATGCGTGAAATGTGCCAGTGGTACAACGCTCAGTACGCCACGCTTCGCGATCAGATCGACAGGCTGCAATATAACCGGATCGACAAGACGCCGGCGTCGGATCCGTTCGGCCCCAACGGCAAGGACTACGACTACACCCGCGACAATATTCAGCAGCAGGTCGACATCGTCACTACGAACATTCGTCAGTCCGTCGACTTTCTAACTCCTCGCGTCCAATCGTTGACTCAAGCCCAGAATCCATTTGGGGACAACTACTTTCCCATCTACCAGGGGGAGGCGTTCTTCAAGCTCTGGGAGCAGTTGTCAAACGTCAACAACGGAATCCTCGCGCACCAGCCTGCTTGGTTCACCGGGCCGTCGGTACAGAAGGCGAAGCGGTGGGGCAGTGACATCCATCGTTCGCGTGTGTGCGTGGGATGACGCGCGTGCCAATGGGAGAAGAAGTGTCGACCGCGCCAAGGAGGGCGTCAGACGGCCACCGTGCGCTGGGCCACCGCGTCCGTGGCGGAACGTGGGTCGCGGCGCTCGCATTCACCGCGGTCGGCTTCGCCATGGCGCCGACGGCAGCGGCTGATACAACCGACACACTCCGCAGCGCAGTGACGGCTGTGCGAGGAACCGCATGCGGGCCCATGCGGGAAGACTCCGCAGTTACGGAGACGGCAAAACAGGTCAACGAAGGCATCGACAAGTACACCAACCACGATGCGCGCTTCGTGCCTGAAACGGATCCGATGCCGTTGCTGAAAGACCTGGGCTACGGCGGCAGCAAGGCGACGATGTTGTTCGGTGCCGGGAAAACCGACGCGTTGGCCATCAAAGGTCTTCTCGTACAGGGCTATCGCGCGCTCCCTGACTGCTCCTACACCGACTTCGGTGTCAACGCGCTCTACAACGAGTCAAAAGGCATGGTCTTCGTGAGCGTAGTACTCGCCGGGTGAACATGGACTAGGTCGCACTCGAAACCGCGCCCCCCCAATCATCGACGCTTAGGGAGTCTAGTGAACTGCATTCTATCGACGGCGGTGTCCGTCATGGTCGGCGGTGTTGGCATCGTGCTTGCACCGGTGGCGCACGCCGACGACACCGTGCGTTACGACATCTTCTCCAACTCGGTCGGTGAGCTTGCAAGCGTCGAATATCGTGACACGGAGGGGAAGCACCTGCTGCCACGCGTATCGCTGCCCTGGTCTCTGACCGTGCCGGTGGTGGACGCGACGAGTCCGACTGGCGACGGGGCGGAAGTGCGTGCCGACTGGCGTCCCAACTTTCGGACCGCCGCGACCGTAGGACGAGTTCTGCAAGGCCATTTCGTGACAGTCCGCATTTGGAAGGGAGCCGAATTGCTCTGTGAGAGCACCCTCGACGTCGGTAACGTCACGTGCTATGGCAGCGTTCCACATAGGTCCGTCAACGAGTCGTCTCCGGGCAACCTGCCATGACTGCACGGTTGCGCGTCATGGCCAGTGGCGTCCGCCGTTGGCTATTGGCCGCCTGCGTGATCGGACTGCTGGTGGCAACGTCGCCGGTGTCGCGCGCGGAGCCAACCGACGGGTCTGCGACGGGTCCGTTCCCCGAGGTCGACTTCCTCCATAAGTATTACTCCAGCGTGAAGTACGACGACTATTTCACCAGTAGCTCGGGTGGGGTTTGGTTTACGACTCCGCTCGGGCTCAATTGCGGTATCTGGGACCGAGGAGCCTTTGGCTGTTCAGGTGACATAAGCGGTGCGCCGCCAGGCACCACGAACGTCGGTTGGGTCAACGGGCAAATTCGCATGCGCTACGATCCGGGATTCATAGTTCTCGTTCCCCCCGGTCGAGGGGAGCGTGATCTCCCGCCGAGAACTTATATCGTTTACAACGGGACCACCTGCGCGACCATGGCCGATACAAGCACGTTCTGCTCTCGCGGACCGTACAAGTTCTATGTCACGCCGACGCGCACCCTGTTGTATCCGCCATAACAGCCTCAGAGTGAGGATTATCCGCTGCACCGCGAATTTCCGCGCAGTGCGCCAAGGTGCATACATGTTTTGTTCAAGACAATCGAGGCCACGAATTCGATTTGCGGGGCAAACAATCGAGCTAAGATCGTGGCCAATGAAGTGAAGGGTTGAAGGAGACCAAGTTGATTACCACGAGGACGTTGTTGACCGGTTTGGCGATGGCGTTCGTCATCAACGTCTTCAACGTAACGCCGGCGCCCGCCGAACCGTTGACCCCGTTAACACCGGCGGAGATTCGCTATCTCGAGCAGCTGCGCCAGGTGTTCGCCGCGAAGCACGACCCGTTCGCTTTCAACAACGACGGGGAACTTCTCGACGCCGGTCGCTACGTCTGCCACGCGCGTGACCACGGGCTGGTTCCCGGCGCATCACCTGATGCTAAGGCGCCCGTCTTCGTGGGGCAGGGGGTCACCTTGTACCCGCCTGCGCTTATCCAAGTGGCGTTCGCCACACTTTGCCCGAACTGACCGAGCACTTCACCTCTTCGGGTATGCGCCGGTAGACCGCATCAGCCCGGTGAAAGTCTTCACCTCCTCCGAAAGGACGATCAATTGCGATCACAGGTAGGGGCGGTTGGTTGCGCCGCAATGGGAGTGACGCTTGCGCTGCTGGGTGCGCCGGCTGCGCACGCGGACGACGACGGTTTCGTGCGTGCCGCCAAAGCTCTTGGTTTCGTACAAGCCGGCGTCAACCTCATCAGTACGGCTCACTCCTCGTGTTATTTCCTCGGCCAGCGCCATCGCGACGCCCGCCAGGTGGAACAGCGCATAGCGCGCTACCACGTCGTCGACCCGGGCCCGGCTCACGAGTTTTTGATCTTGGCCGTCCGCGAGTACTGCCCGCAGTACGCGGGGCTCGTGGGAGCCTGACCACACCGACGCGGGCTGCAGATTCTATGAGCGAATTACCTGGTCAGTATTTCAGCGAACAGATTTACCTGCGTCGACCGGTCGGGTACGGAGGCGATGCGGCCGCCGGGTACGAACATACCGGGTCGACGGGCCCTGCCGTTCCGTTGCTCGTTCTTGCCTCGTGCCCGCATGGTGGTGTTGGACGATGCTGTCGTGAGCTCACACGTCGGGTGACTGCAGTGGTGTTTCATATCTTGGACGCCGCGGTCGCGCCGACACGAACCCGTATTCGTTGTCGGCAAGTCACCGGCGGCGTCGCCATCAGAGAAACCCCGTTGAGGCCCTCGTGATTTCACTCGTGTGGGGCCGGTGTAGCAAGCGGCAGAGTCGGTTCTGGACTACCTGATCCGATCTCGTACCGATTCGGCGTAATGGTGGTTAAGATCGGGTCATGTGGAGAACGCTTGCGGCGACTGTCGCACTACTCTCGATGATCGTGCTTGCGGCGCCCGCACACGCCCAACCCAATTATGAATCGTTTATCAACGCAATCACCCTGGATGGCATCGTGATTGACCACCAGCAGGCGATCGTGGAGGGTTACGAGGTCTGCAAACTCATGGAACCGCCTAACGGCGGCTCGCTGTGGGATGCCACGCAGCAGGTCAAGTCGAAGCATCCGGACTGGACCATGAGCGCGGCCTTGACTTTCGCGGACCGTTCAATACAACACATCTGCCCGGATCGAGGGGGGTCGTTCTAACGGACGACCCGAGCGCCGCTCGCGGCGAAGCTGATCGACGGGTCGGACAGCTCGCATTTCACCTACAACAACCGTGCGTTCGAGCGCTACGGTGCATCTGTGCTGAAACGTTTCGCTGCTGTGGCCCTCGGAGTTGGTGTTGCTGGCCGGCTGTAGAGGAATTGTCAATACCTGTGGATCGGGGTGTTTCAGGCGACCTCCGTTCCGGCGTGCTGACCGCCGTCTGAGGGCGATGTTGGCGGGGTGATGTCGGTGGGTCGTTCGAGCAGTCTGCCTTTATGG
>Ga0310827_101264_pt1 | contig 13786 bp, 12 predicted proteins | sample WT_ome_2_FD_201309 | JGI IMG/M metagenome (GOLD analysis project Ga0310827, IMG submission 201309) | Sorghum-adapted microbial communities enriched on wild type (WT) sorghum from Joint BioEnergy Institute, Emeryville, California, United... ... | reverse complement strand
CCGAGACAGCGCCCGCAACGGTCGAGCGAAGTCGCGAGCGACGAGCCACAGGAAGGAGGGCGGGCGCCACGGCACACGAGACCGGCGTGCGGTCGCCGCTCACGGGTCGACGGTGGACTTCCGGTCTTCGACCATATCGGCCATCACCTGGGCGAGAAGGCCGGTGACGGGGAGCCGGAGGTCGGCCAACCGCGCGGTGTGGACGAGGTCCCACAGGTCCTTGCTCCACGGACGGAAGGACACCGGCACCGACGCCTCGTCGTAGGTGCGGGCAAGGGCTTCGAAGAAGCCCCAGTTGCGGGTGACCCAGGTGTCACCTGTGCTCGTGGCGAGAACCTTGAGGGTCACCTCGTCCGGCACCCCGAACGCCCGGGTGAGCTCCATGGCCTCGTAGGCGCCGGCGAGGCTCGCGAACATCACGAGCTGGTTGGCGAGCTTCACCGCGGCGCCGGTGCCCGCCGGGCCGACGTGGACGATGTCGGAGGCGAGGGACTCGAGAACCGGCCGGACCCGGGCGAGGCCAGACTCCGACCCGCCCACCATGAGCGTGAGGTCGCCCGTCTCCGCGCGGGCGGCTCCGCCGCTCACGGGTGTGTCGAGGAGCTCGACGCCGTGGGCGGAGGCGCGCTCGGCGAGGCGGCGCGCCGTGGTCGGAAGGATCGTGCTGTGCACCACTACGACCGAGCCGGCTCGCAGCCGCGTCAGCAGGCCGCTGCCCTCGAGCACCTCCGACACGGCCTCGTCGTCGGAGACGGCGAGGCAGACCACGGAGCATCTCTCGAGACCGTCGAGTGACGGGAGGGCCTCCGCCCCGCGCTCGGCGCACGTGCGGCCCGGCTCCTCGCGGCGGTCGTAGACGGAGAGCGTCCAGCCGTCACGAAGAAGGGTCATGGCCATCGGCAAGCCGATGTTGCCCAACCCGACGAACCCGACCCGGTCGGCTCGGCTCACCACGCTCACCTGTGTCACCGTCGCGTACTCCTTTCCGACGCTGTCGCCGACCGATCGACCCGAACGACGTGACTGACCGCAGCGCCGACGTTCGGGCGCGCCCGCTCATCGCACCGTCTCATCCAGCTCCCAGCCGAGCTGCTCGTAGTAGCGGCGCCTGGTGCGCTTGTCCTTCTCGAGCTCTTGGCGGGCGTACGTCGCGACCTGCTCGGCGTGCTCGATCGGGACGACGATCACGCCGTCGCCGTCGCCGACCACGATGTCGCCGGGTCGCACAAGGACGTCACCCAGCGCGACGGGGTTCTCCGCGTCGGCGTACTCGAGGCGGCCCTGCGTCATCGCCTGCGACCGGTAGCGGGCGAAGACAGGGATCCCCTGTCGGACGATCTCGTCACTGTCGCGGACGCCGCCGGAGGTCACCACGCCAACCGCGCCGAGGACGTGCCAGCCGAGGGAGTTGTTCGACCCGACCTCGCCGACACCGAGGTCGTGGCTCTCGATCACCACCACGTCGCCAGGGCGCAGCCGGTCCCGCCAGGCCGCGGACGAGTAGACCTCCTTGTACCAGTAGTTGTAGGCCCAGTCGGTGTACTCCTCGGGCGTGAGGTGAGGGATCGTCTTGTCCGTCGGACGGGACCGCACGGTGAACGCCCGGCCGCACATCCGGACCCCCGGCACGATCGGACGGATCTCCCGGGTGACGGTGCCCCGGTGGTGCAGGCCGATCCAGTCCATGCCGTCGCGGACGTCCGCCACGCGCAGACCCTCGAAGAGCTTGAGGATGTCGTCGTTGGTCGCCACTGCCTACCTACCTCCCTGCCTTTCCCGAAGCCTCTCCTCGACGCGGCCTGCCAAGCCGGCCTGATGGCTTCCTCGACCGGCCCTTCGCTCAGAGCCCTTCTCTCAGAGCCCTTCTCTCAGAGCACCGTCTCGTCGAGCTCCCAACCGAGCTGCTCGTAGTAGCGGCGCCTGGTGCGCTTGTCCTTCTCGAGCTCTTGGCGGGCGTAGGTCGCGACCTGCTCGGCGTGCTCGATCGGGACGACGATCACGCCGTCGCCGTCGCCGACCACGATGTCGCCGGGTCGCACAAGGACGTCACCGACCGCGACGGGGACGTTGGCGGTCTCGTACTCGAGGCGGCCCTGCGTCATCGCCTGCGACCGGTAGCGGGCGAAGATCGGCAGGCCCTGGCGGACGCATTCGTCGATGTCGCGGACGCCGCCGGAGGTGACGACGCCGACAGCGCCCTTCACCCGCCAGCCGAGGGAGTTGTTCGACCCGACCTCGCCGACATTGAGGTCGTGGCCCTCGATCACCACGACGTCGCCCGGCCGCAGGTCGTCCACCCAGGGCTGGATCGCGACCTCCTTGTACCAGTAGTTGTAGGCCCAGTCGGTGTACTCCTCGGGCGTGAGGTGGGGGATCGTCTTGTCCGTCGGACGGGACTTCACGGTGAACGCGCGGCCGCACATCCGGACGCCGGGGACGATCGGGCGGATCTCGCGGTTCATGGTCCCCCGGTGGTGCAGGCCGATCCAGTCCATGCCGTCGCGGACGTCCGCCACGCGCAGACCCTCGAAGAGCTTGAGGATGTCGTCGTTGGTCGCCACTGGCCACTCCTTCGCCTTCGTCGTCGGGCGCGGCGCGCGCCCGCCTCACCACGATGTCGCGATGTACTTGGCCTCGAGGTACTCGAACAGCCCTTCGTGGCTGCCCTCGCGGCCCAAGCCGCTCTGTTTCACCCCTCCGAACGGCGCCGCCGGGTCAGAGACCAGGCCACGGTTGAGCCCCACCATGCCGGCTTCGAGTCGGCGCGTGAGCGCGAGGCCGCGTCGGACGTCACGCGTGTAAAGGTAGGAGACGAGCCCGTACGCCGTGTCGTTGGCCGTCGCGATCATCGTGTCGAGGTCGTCGAAGCGGACCAGCGGCGCGACCGGGCCGAACACCTCCTCGTGGAGCACGGCGGCGTCGGCGGGGACGTCGACGAGGACGGTCGGCGGGTAGAAGAACCCCGGCCGGTCGAGGCGCCGGCCGCCGGTGAGGATCCGCGCGCCCTTGTCGACCGCGTCGTCGACCAGGCGCTCGACCTTCGCCACCGCCCTCTCGTCGATCAGGGGGCCGCACTGGCTGCGGGGATCGGTGCCCGGGCCCACCACCAGCCGCCCGAGGCGGTCGGTGAGCCGCTGGGCGAACTCCTCGTAGACACCGGCCTGGACGAGGAAACGGTTGGCGGCGGTGCAGGCCTGCCCGCCGTTGCGCATCTTCGCGATCATCGCCCCCTCGAGCGCCTCGTCGAGGTCGGCGTCGTCGAGGATGATGAACGGCGCGTTCCCGCCGAGCTCCATGGCGCACCGCAGCACTCGGTCCCCTGCGGTCCGCAGCAGGCTTCGCCCGACCTCGGTCGAGCCGGTGAACGACAGCATCCGGGTGGGCTCGGCGTCGAGCAGCGCGGACACGACGGCGCCCGGCTCGCTCGTCGTCACGACGTTCACGACACCGTCGGGAACGCCGGCCTCGCCGAGCAGCTCGGCGACGGCGAGCGCGGTGAGGGGTGTCTCCTCGGCTGGCTTGAGGACCACGGTGCATCCCGCGGCGAGCGCGGGCGCGAGCTTCCTGGTCGCCATGGCGGCGGGGAAGTTCCAGGGGGTGACGAGCACGGCGACACCGACCGGCTGGTAGTCCACGAGCATGCGGTTGGCGCCGCTCGGCGCGAGCGCCAGCTCGCCGCGGATCCGTACCGCCTCCTCGGCGTACCAGCGGAAGAACTCCGCGGCATACGCGACCTCCGACCGGGCGTCGTCCAGCGTCTTGCCGTTCTCGAGGGAGATCAGCGTCGCGAACCACTCCGCGCGGCGAGTCATGAGGTCGAAGGCGTGGCGGAGGATCTCCGCGCGGGTTCGTGGTGGTGTGGTGGCCCAGCCGGCCGCGGCCGTGTGCGCCGCGGTGACCGCGGCGACGGCGTCGTCCACGCCGCCGTCGGCGACCGTTGTGAGGGTCTCGCCCGTGGAAGGGTTCACGACGGGGAACCGCCTGGCCGTGGACGAGGGCCGCCACGTGCCGCCGACGAGCAGGTCGGTCCGGAGGGTGGCGAGGTCGACGGTCGCGTCCTCCTTCACCCCGGTGCCGCCCGGTACCGGCTCAGCTGACGACGTCACGGTGGTTCTCCTTCTCGCGCAGGCTGGACCGGTCGCCGGTGTACGCCGCGCGGACGATCCGCTCGAGGGCGTCGACGTCGAGGGGTCGCGGGTTGTTCTGGATCAACCGTGTCGAGGCGAGCGCCTGCTCGGCGGTCCACCGGATCCGGCTCTCGGGCAGCCCGAGCTCGCGCAGCGTCCGTGGGATCCCGACGGCGGCGAGCAGGGAGGCGACGGCGTCGATGGCCCGGTCGGCGAGCTCGTCGTCGTCCCACGACTCGTCGAGGCCCATCGCGCGACCGATCTGGGCGAACTCCGCCTTCCGCACGGGCCGGTTGAACTCCATGACGTACGGCAGGAGCGCGCCGACCCCGACGCCGTGCGGGGTGCCGGTCACGGCGCCGACGGGGTATTGGATGGCGTGCGCCGCGGCCGTGCCGGCCGTGCCCAGCGCGAAGCCGCCGGCGGTCGCGGCGAGCATCATGCACTCACGCGCGGCGGTGTCGTTCGGATCCGACCAGGCCCGAGCGAGGTTGCTGGCGACGAGGCGGATGCACAAGAGCGCGTACTCGTCGGTGAAGACACTCTTGCCCACGAAGACCCGGGAGGTGGCGAGGTCACTCGTGGGTGTCCGACGGATCGCGGTCAACGCCTCGATGCCGTGTGAGAGCGCGTCGGCGCCGGCTGTGGCGGTGAGCTCGGGCGGTGAGCTGTACGTGAGCTCGGGGTCGCAGATCGCTGTGTGCGGAATGATGTGAGGGCTCGAGATGCCTACCTTGGTCGAGCGTGCGGGGTCGGTGAGTACAGCGACGGGGCTGACCTCGGACCCGGTGCCGGCCGTGGTCGGGAGAGCGACGATGGGGAGCGTGGCACCGGGAACCCTGCTCTCGCCGTAGTAGTCCTCAGGCCTTCCGCCGTGGGCGAGGAGGAGCGCCACCGCCTTGGCCTGGTCCAGGCAGCTGCCGCCGCCGATGCCGATGATGACGTCGGGCCGTGCCTCGCGAGCGGCCTCAACGCAGCGCATGAGGTGGGGCGTCGGCACGTCTGGACGCGTGTCGGTGTAGGCGTTCACGTGGACGCCGGAATCGGCGAGGAGCCCAAGGAGCTCGGCGTAGGCGTCGCTGCTCGCGAATCGCGCGTCGGTGCAGAGGAACGCCCGTCGCCCGAGCGCGGCGGTCACCGTCCCGAGCGCCCTGCGCTGTCCGACTCCGAACAACACTTGTCGGGGCGCCCGTAGTAGCGCGAACATCGTCATAGCTCAGGACGTCGTTTCAGATACGATTTGAAAGACTTCCGAGAGCATCGCAGGATGCCTGAGGTGGTGTCAATAGCCATGTCGGTCGGCCGCTCGAGGCCGCCGTCTGACGCGGGAGAACCATGAGAAGTTCAACGACGCGAGGCGAGACAGCGCCGTCGGGCGTGGCACGAAAGAGCCGCCTCGCCGACGAGGTCTACGACACGCTGCTGGGCCGACTGATGTCCCACCGCATGCCTCCGGGCGCCCGCGTCAACATCGATGCCCTGGCCCGCGAGCTCGGCGTCTCCCAGACCCCGATCCGAGACGCGCTCAGCAGGCTCGAGGCCGACGGTCTCCTCGTGCGTACCCACCTCGCGGGCTACCGCGTCGCTCCGAAGCTCACGAGAGAACAGTTCGAGCAGCTCGTGGAGTTCCGGCTGCTCGTCGAGCCGACCGCTGCGCGACTCGCGGCAGAGCGGATGTCTCCTGAGCAGCTGGCCGAGCTGCCGAGGCTGGCGGCGACGATGACGAACCCCACCCAAGGCGACCGCCACCAGGCCTACGCGATCTTCGCCCAGCAGGACGCGGCCTTCCACGCCCTCATCGCCGCTGGCAGCGGCAACCGCATCATCCACGACTCGCTCGCGCGGCTGCACATCCACGTCCATCTCTTCCGGCTGCTGTTCGACGCCCGGGTGACTACCGAGGCGATCGACGAGCACGCGGAGGTCCTCGAGGCCATCGTGAAACGAGACCCGGGCGCGGCGGCTTTCGCCATGCGTCGGCACCTGCTGCGCTCGGCGGACCGTTTCCGCCAGATCTACGACTGAGGGCGGGTCGCCGATGGCGGCGTCAAGCCCGTCACACTCCCGAGTCAAGATGCCCTTGACGCCGCTCACAACGGCGTTCATACTCGCTATCCAATCGGATTTGGTTTGAGGTGGTCATGGACCGATATCCGAGAGGAATCAGTGGCCACAACTCACCGACACCTTTGCGCTGGCACGGACGGGGTGGCCGACAGCGTGTCGCCAGCGAGGACATCCAGTACGACAGAGAGGCCGTGCTGTGAGAGGCACACAACTGCGACTACTCCTGGGTATAGCGCTGGCGGTCGTTCCGGCGCTCGCCGCTTGCGGCGGCGATGGCGGCGGGGGCGGCGGTGGCAACGCCCAGGGTGAAGGTCAGACCGCTATCAGGTACTCCTGGTGGGGCTCGGGCGAACGCAACGAGCGGACGACGGCCGTGATCGACCTCTTCGAGAAGGCCCACCAGGACATCGACATCAAAGGCGAGCCCGTGGGCGACTTCAACGCCTACTGGGAGCGTCTCACCGTGCAGAGCACCGCCAAGGGCGCGCCCTGCCTGCCACAGATGCAGAGCCGTTACATGTCCGACTACTCGTCACGGAACACCTTGCGTCCGCTCGACGAGTACGTCGAGCAAGGACTCATCGACATCTCCGACATCCCTGAGCCCATCCTCGAGACAGGCCGTGGTGACGACGGCAAGCTCTACAGCGTGCCGACCGGCGTCTTCTTCTACGCCTCGATGTACAACGAGACCATGGCCGAGGAGGCCGGGATCCCCGCGCCACCAGACAACTGGACGTGGGAGGACTGGGAGCAGTGGCTTCGTGACGCGGCGGAGAAGCTCCCCGAGGGCAAGTACGCCGCTGACCTCTTCCCTGCGACGGACTTCTCAGGCGCCTTCTTCAACTACGTCTTCAGCCACGGCGGGGAGATCTTCGGCGACAAGAAGCTCGCCTTCGATCGTCAGCTGCTCGTCGACTGGTGGACCATGTGGGACGAGATGCGCAAGGACGGCGTGACGATCACGGCGGAGATGCTGGCCGAGCGCGGCCAGGCGATCGAGGAGTACCCCATCAGCACCGGCGTGGCGCTGTGGAACACCCAGCCGCAGAACCAACTCACCCAGACGGCCTCCGTGGCCGAGGCCAACGACGTGGGCAACATCGTGATCGGCAAGCTGCCCGATGGACCGCAAGGCCCTGGTGAGAACTTCGGCTCCAACGGGCTGTCGATCAGCACCTCGTGCCCTGAGGAGGCGGTCGAGAACGCCGTGAAGTTCATCGAGTTCTTCCTCAACGACGAGGAGGCGGCGAAGGCGTACGGCTCGACCAACGGCGCCGTGTCGGTCACCAAGCTGCGCCAGCAGCAGATCGACGACCCGAACCAGACCGACGTCAAGCTCGTCGAGAGCCTGCGGCTCGTCCAGGAGGTCGTCGACGAGGGCAAGGCTCGAGGGCTTGTGTTCCCGGTCGGTGGGCGCGCGGTGTCCGACGCCTTCACCCGCGCGGCGACGAGCGTCTTCCAGGAGCAGGCGACTCCCGAGGAGGCGGCCGACGCCTTCATCGCCGAGGCCAACGCGGCGCTGGCGGCCGGCTGACCTCGGACACCGATCGTCGACGGGACGGTCATCCGGGACGTCCCGCCCGGCTGACCGTCCCGTCCATCCCAGGTGGCTGACCGCCTGACGGGCGGTGTCGAGCGGACGAAGGGGGAGGCCATCTTGTCGAAGGTGGCTGGGAGCCCGGCAGGCCTCGAGGAGGCACGGGCGGAGTCGACCGCGCCGTCGGCCAGACCGATGAGCCGGTGGGTGCGCAGGCCGCGTCTTCGCCAGGACGCGTCGGAGGCGCTCAGCGCGTACCTTTTCCTCACGCCATGGCTCATTGGCATGGTCTTCATCACCATCGGCCCCATCCTGGGGTCGCTCTACCTGTCGTTCACCAGCTACAGCGCGGGGGGCGGCACGCCGGAGTGGATCGGCCTCGACAACTTCCGTCGGATGTTCACCGACGATCCGCGCTACCTCGCGTCCGTCAAGGTGACCTTGCTCTACGTCGGCGCCTCAGTGCCGGCGCTCCTCGCGTTCGCGCTCATCCTCGCAATGGTGCTGAACACCGGTGTGCGGGGCCTGCCAATCTACCGCGCGCTGTTCTACGTCCCCTCACTCCTTGGCGGCAGTGTGGCGATCGCCGTACTGTGGCGACAGGTGTTCGGCGGCGAGGGTCTGCTCAACAACGTGCTTGCGTGGTTCGGCATCGAGGGGCCGAGCTACATCGCCACTCCGCAGTGGGCGCCATGGACCCTCGTCGTGCTGAACGTCTGGACGTTCGGCGCCCCCATGATCATCTTTCTCGCCGGACTGCGACAGATACCGTCCGAGCTGTACGACGCGGCGTCGGTCGACGGCGCCGGCCGAGTCAGGAAGTTCCTTCACATCACGCTGCCACAGCTGTCACCGGTTATGCTGTTCAACGCGATCATCACGATGATCGGAGCGTTCCAAGCGTTCACCGGCGCCTACGTCATCAGCAACGGAACCGGTGGCCCAGTCGACTCCACGCTCTTCTACACGCTGTACCTCTACCAGAGCGGCTTCAGCTACTACAACTTCGGCTACGCGAGCGCGATGGCGTGGGTCCTGCTCGTCGCCATTGCACTCCTCACCGCTTTGATGTTCCTCTCCTCGAGGCGTTGGGTGTTCTACGGAGACGAGCGATGACCCTGCTCAGCAGACTCCCGGGAACGGCGGTGCCGTCGCGCGAGCCCTCGAGAGGCGGGCGCGCCCTCACCAAGGAGCAGCGACGCTTCCGGAAGCTCTTGATCCACGCGTTGCTGTGCGCGGCGCTCGTCATCATGCTGTATCCGCTGCTGTGGATGCTCGGGGCGTCGTTCCGGCCCAGCGCCCGGACGTTCACGGCGGTCGGTCTCTGGCCGGGCGACGACTTCACGACGGAGAACTACACCGAGGGATGGCGGGCGCTCGGGTTCGTGACGTTCACCAACTTCTTCGCCAACTCGTTCCTCGTGGCTGGCCTCGCGATCGTCGGCAACCTCGTCAGCTGCTCCCTCGCTGCCTACGCCTTCGCGCGGCTCAGGTTTCCCGGCCGTCGGATCCTCTTCGCGCTCATGCTGGGCACGCTCATGCTGCCCTACCACGTGTTGATCATCCCGCAGTATGTGTTGTTCTCGGAGTTCGGCTGGGTCAACACGTTCTTGCCGCTCGTCGTGCCGAAGTTCCTCGCCACGGATGCGTTCTACGTCTTCCTCATGGTGCAGTTCCTACGCACGCTGCCGAGGGAGCTCACCGAGTCGGCGAAGATCGACGGTGCCGGTCACCTGCGGATCTTCTTACAGATCATCATGCCGCTCGCCCTGCCGGCTCTCGGCACGACCGCGATCTTCACCTTCATCCACACCTGGAACGACTTCCTCACGCCGCTGATCTACCTCAACACCCCTGACAAGTACACCGTTCCGCTCGGCCTGCGGTTGTTCCTGGACCCCACCGGTGAGTCGGCCTACGGCGCGTTGTTCGCGATGTCGATCCTCTCTCTCGGACCGGTCATCGGTTTCTTCATCGCGTTCCAACGCACCCTCGTCCATGGCATCGCCACGACCGGCCTCAAGTAAGGCCAGCGGGTCGACGTGACACGTCAGGGAGGTCGGCGGGTGAACGTGAGAGGAGTCCAGACCAGCGCGCCAGACGAGAAGGCGTCGATGACCGCGTCGGCCGCGAACCGGCGGCGGGTCACGACATCGTGACAGGACACAGGGAGGGACGAGAATGACGAGGCGGTACCGGGTGGGCCTCGTGGGTACGGGCAACGTCGCACGCGCCCACATGGCGGGGATCCGCGCCATCGCCAACGACCAGGCCGACGTGACGGCGGCCTGCGATCCTCGCGCGGACGTCCTGCAGGACTTCTGTGAGCGGTACGGCATCCCGAACCGCTTCGCCTCCGCCGAGGAGATGTTCGCCTCCGGTGAGGTCGAGGTCGCTCTCGTCCTCACGCCTCCCGCCGTCCGCGACGAGATCATCGAGCCGGCGTTCGCCCGAGGTGTCCACCTGCTCATCGAGAAGCCGTTCGCCGAGAGCGCGGCCCGCGCTGTCGAGTACGTCCGCGCCGCCGACGCGGCGGGAGTCCGACTCGCTGTGGGCCAGAACTTCCGGTGGTTCCCTGAGCATCAGTGGCTGAAGGCGCAGCTCGCCGACCCCGCCCTCGGTCCGCTCCGCTACCTCGAGCACCGATCGTTCCAGGACCGCCCGCAACCGCCGGACCAGTGGCGGGCCCGCGAGTCCCGCCTCGAGATGGCGATCTTCAGCGTCCACCTCATCGACCGGCTGCAGTGGCTGGCCGAGAAGCCACCGGTCGCGGTGTCCGCCGTCACGCGCAAGGACGAGGCGGCCGGCCTGCCCGGCGAGCAGTTCACGTGCCTCATCGTGCAGTTCGCGGACGGCCTCGTCGGGCACATGACGTCGAGCTGGCTCGCCAAGGGCCTCCCAACCAACGACATGCGCGTCGACTGCGACAACGGCAGCGTCGCCGTGCGGCGGCCCGGGCCGATGGCGGGCGACGCGGAGGGTCGGTTCCAGCTGCGAGGTGGGCCGGTGCGGTGCGAACGGTTCCCGGACCCTGAAGACGCCCGGCATGGACCCAGGACCTACGGACACAGCTTGCGCGCGTTCCTCACCGCCCTCGACGCGGGCGTCGATGCGCCGCACAGCGGCAGGGACAACTTGCGGACGATGGGGATCATGGACGCGGCGTACTGGTCGGCGAGCCGTGGAGGGGAGCTCGTCGCCGTCCGCGAGGTCCTGGGCGGCTACGACCTCGGCGGGTCGTCATGAGCGGCGACCGTCCGATCCGGGTCGGGCTCGTCGGCCTCGGCAACAGCGGGTGGTTCTACCACGCCAAGGCCCACCTCGCCCCTTCGCCGCACTACGAGCTCGTGGCGGTCTGCGCGCGTGACGCCAGCCGAGCGACGGCGGCGGCCCGCGCCTTCGGCGGAACGCCGTACACGGATTGGCGTGACGTGGTGGCCGCCGACGTGGAGCTCGTCGTGGTGGCGCTGCCCCACCATCTGCACCGCGACGTGGCCGTCGCTGCGGCCGAGGCCGGCCGGCACGTGCACGTCGAGAAGCCCATGGCCGTGACGACGGCCGAGGCCGACGACATGATCGACGCCGCGCGTCGTGCGGGCGTCCTGCTGACCGTGCACCAGCAGCGCCGCTTCGAGCAGGACTTTCAGGTCCTCCGTCAGATGGTGGCCGACGGAGCGGTCGGTGACATCTGGCACGTCGAGGTGGCCCGCAGCCACGCCGGGCGCTACCGCACGGCCGGTGTCGACCGTCCGCACGTGGGTGACGCCGTGCTCGACTGGCCGCACCAGCGGGCATTCGGTGGCGGGATCTCCTACCTCGTCGGCCCGCATCCCGTCGACCAGCTGCTCACGTTGCTCGGCTCGCCGGTGACGGTCGCCGGGCGGGTGCACCGCGAGCCCGGGGAGGACGTCGACCACTACATCGCCGTCGACGTGACGTTCGCGAGCGGCGCGACCGGCCGGGTCAGCGTGTTCCGCCGGTCGGGCATCGCCCCGCCGCGGTTCGCGGTCTACGGCACTCGCGGCGCGTTGCTCGCCACAAACGGGACCGAGGTGATCGTCCAGCCGTTCGACGGGGAGCGGCGGGTGAGGGGTGGTCTCACGCCGCCGTCGGTGCTGGGTACGGAGATCTACGCCGGCCTGTACGACGCCATCCGCCACGGAGCGCCGCCGCCCGTCACCGCGGAGCAGGGGCGGATGGTGGTCGAGGTGATCGAGCTCGCGCTGCGGTCGGCCGAGCGCGGTGGCACACCGCTGCCGATCGGGCGCGCGGCGGAGGTCGGCTGAACGCCACCGCGCGCCGAACGCCGAGAAGTGCACCGAACGAAGGAGCCATCGCGGATGTCGTCTTCCCAGCCTGAGTCCGTCATCGCGGAGGAGACCTCGAGGTCACACCCACCCTCGCGGGCGTCCTCGGCGTCCCATGGGTCTCCGCCGCCCCCGGGGCCGTCGGACGCGACCTCGAACGAGCCCCTGGCGGGCGTGCGGGTGGTCGAGGTGGGGGTCTTCATCGCGGCGCCGTTCGCGACCATGCAGCTCGCCGACCTGGGCGCCGACGTGATCAAGGTCGAGAGCCCCGGCGGCTCCGACCCGGTGCGCGCCGCGGGGCCCATCGTCAACGGCGAGAGCGTGCCGTTCGCCCTCTTCAACCGCAACAAGCGCTCGGTGGCGCTGAACCTCAAAGACCCGCGCGGCCGCGAGGCGTTCCTCAGGCTGGTCCAGGACGCCGACGTGCTGGTCGAGAACCTCCGGCCCGGCGCCATGCGTCGCCTCGGCCTGGGCTATGAGGACGTGCGCGCGGTGAACCCGCAGATCATCTACGCGTCGGCCTCCGGCTGGGGCCAGGACGGTCCCCTCGCCCACCTGCCTGGCCTCGACATCATGGCCCAGGCGCGAGGCGGCCTCATGAGCATCACCGGGACCGAAGCCGGGGAGCCGGTCAAGGTGGGTGTGCCGATCTGCGACCTCGCGTGCGCGATGTACGTCGCCCTCGGCGTGTGCGCCGCCTTGCGGGTGGAGCCGGAGAGGCGGGGCCAGTACCTCGACGTCTCCCTGTTCGAGGCTGGCGTGTCGTTCGCCGTGTGGGAGGCGGCGAAGTACTTCGTCACGGGCGAGGTGGGGCGTCCGCTCGGGACCGCCCACCAGACCATGGCGCCCTACCAGGCGGTGCGGACGGCGGACGGCCACGTGACCGTGGGCGCCGTCACCGAGCGCACGTGGACGGCGTTGTGCACCGCTCTCGGTCTCCGTGAACTCCTCGACGACGAGCGGTTCGCCGACGGCTCGCGGCGGCACGCGCACCGCCGGGAGGTCGTGGCGGCGATCGAGGCGGTCACCACGACCTTGCCGACGGCCGAGGTCGTGCGCCGTCTCGACGAGGTGGAGGTGCCCTGCGCGCCGATCGCGCGCTACGACGAGGTGTTCACGAGTGAGCAGCTCACGTCGCGTGGGTTCTTCTGGGACGCCGAGCACCCGGTGCTCGGACGGGTCCGCCAGCTTGGCTCGCCGATGCGCTACTCGCGTACGCCCACCCGTCGCGCGTCGGCGGGCCCGTTGCTCGGCGCCGACACGCGACGCGCGCTCCTCGAGGTGGGGTACGACGAGCGGACGATCGACGACCTCGTCCGCGAGGGAATCGCGGGTGAGCCGTGTCCCCCCACCGCCTGACCCCGAGCGGGCATCCGGTGGCCGGACCGGCCGCATCTCGGCTGCGCGTCAGGCGAGTCCTGTGAAACCACGGCTCGCCGTGGACGTCTTCGTGCCCTGCACGGGTCCGTTTGTGGATCGGTTACGTTCGCGAGGGCCTGCGGACACCTCACCAACTACACGACCGGGCATGAGTCGCGGGCTGGGGTTCATCGGTGACCGGCGGCTCGAAACACCACGATGCTGGGCAACCGGCGAGATCACCACGACGACGTCATGGTTTGGCCGGCACTTGCGCACCCTCACTGAATGTGGAGCACGACGCGAACGGGCATGTGGTCGCTCGCGCGAGTCAGGAGCTCGGCCAGGTTCGGGGCTGAAGGAAGGCCGTACTCGACGACCTCAAC
>Ga0310827_101251_pt1 | contig 13883 bp, 12 predicted proteins | sample WT_ome_2_FD_201309 | JGI IMG/M metagenome (GOLD analysis project Ga0310827, IMG submission 201309) | Sorghum-adapted microbial communities enriched on wild type (WT) sorghum from Joint BioEnergy Institute, Emeryville, California, United... ... | reverse complement strand
TTCGCTATACCGACGAAAAAACGATTCCGCCCGGTCAATCTCCACAATCAGCGCCTGCGCGCGAAAGGGCCGGCCTTCTGCCATCTCCGGCAGCCCCGTTCCCGCTGCGGATACAGCCGGACTTCGCCCCTGGATCAATTCATGAATCAGTTTTTTTTGGCGTTCGGTTTCCTTGGCCAGTTTCTTCTGGGCGATCGACATTCCGATGAAATGCTCGATCGAAGCTTCAAGAAATTTGAATTCATCGAGATCTACGCCGCCAAGCGGATGATCTCCCCTCAGCTGGATGACGCGGGCGATCATTCTCTGGATGGGCCGGTAGTTTTTGCGCGTCACCTGGACAATCAAAAAAATGCCCGCGAGAAATACAACGAAACCGATGTACAGCCACGCGCTCGAGAGCGCCGCCGCACTCGGCATTCCCCCGCTCCCAAGTCCCGACTGTACCTTCCAGCCTGTATACTCGGAGGTGTAGCTGGACAGTATGCCCTGCCCGCCTTCTTTCCCGTGCTCATAAAGGATTTGCCCGCTGCCGTCGCTGAGAAGGAAAGCCGGCGACGAACCGGCCTGAAGATCCCCGGCCATCTTGCCGATCGCGGCGGTATCGACATTGACGACAACCAGGCCCTTCTCTTCCGGAATCGGCGCCTGCAGGACCAGGGAAACCACCTGCTTCGGATCCTGAGACGGCCATTCGCGGAACTGACGGACGCCGGACCAGCGGTTATAGGACTTGTTCTTCTGCACGTTTTGCAGGAACGGGTAATCCGCGAAATTCCGAATGGAGTGAATGAGGTTTCCGTTGAAGATCAAATCGTCCGCGAACCGGACGAGGTAGATGGACTGGATCGCCGGCATTTCCTTCTTCAAGTCGTTCAGGCGAAGCATGACCTTATAATTGAGGAACACATCTCCCGGGGCCGTCTCGTCAAAAAAATCGGCAATGAGCCGGTTGTAGAGAACCTCGTTCAAAAGGGCGTAATCGATCGTCTTCAGAGCGACATCGACCGATTGCATGAGCTGTTTGGCGTAGATGAAATTGGCGTGTACAGCCGCCTTCCGGTTCTGTTCCAGCAGAAGCTGCCAGAACACATAGAAAACAAAGGAAAACAAGAGAAGCAGAATCGGAATATAGGACCAGATCATCCGGCGGAACCAGGTATGTCTCACGGGATTCCCTCCTCTTCCCGAGATGAAAGGTTAAAAAAAGACAAAAGCGGAGGAAATCTCCGTTTTTGTCTCTATTTTCGTGCATCTTTGATGTCGTTTCCTTAAATTCCCATCCGGCTGAATACCCTTTCAAAAGAGGCATCCACCGAGTCGTTTCCGCATACGTAGCGCCAAAGCTTCGCCCGCTGCACCTGCTCGATGCGCGCTTCCTCTCCCTGCCACTTGCGGTGCGCGCCGCGGATAATGTTCAGCACTTCGGGACTGTCATACCCTTCGGTATTGAACAGGTTGCGCTGCTCCTGACCGGGCCTGAGCCTCAGCTTGAACACATACCGGGTGCGGTCGGTGAAGTTGGGCTGGGCGCAGTGCCAGATCCCGTGATGCATGAAGGCGATCGTTCCGGCTTTGCTGACCAGCTGCTGCTGGCCAAGAATGTTCTTGTAACGGGCAATGCTGCCGTTGCTGATGCGGCGGAGATGCGAGCCCGGCAGAACAAGCGTCGGTCCCATTTCCCGGGGGGCGTCATGGGAGAAATAAAAGGCCTGGATATCGAAGGCCAGCGGTCGCGTATCAATGATGGAGTCCGCATGATAGTCCTGCCCCCGAAGATGCCGGGCCCGTACAATGTGCAGGAAGGAATGATCATAGCCGGGATTCTCACCCACCAGGCTCTGGATGATGCCCTTGACCTGGGGCAGCTCGAAAATTTCCCGGATGACGGAAGACTCGAACCAATAACGGCCTCCGCCCCCCTCGTATTTCTGCTGTTCTTCATAAGCGGCGTCGTTATACTCCTTCGGCACAATTTCGTCGAGCTTGAGGAACCCGTCCGATACAAAACGGGCCATTTGCTCCGCCGTCAGCAGATGCCTTCGTTCCACCTTAGCCATTGACGGCCACCTTCCTTTCCAGAACGTATTCGTACAGCAAATTGCCGGTCAGATGCTCCTGGCCGGGGGGATACTGCGGCAAAGGCGGGAGCTGGATCACATTCCAGCCGTCCCGCATGGCCGCCAGTACGGAGGCGTATGGCGGCTCGTCGGAATCGCCCGTCTGCATTTGCAATTCGTTCTCCCCCTTGGTCCCGTCATAAAGGGCCCAGGCAACGGCGGGCGACTCAAGATTCGAGTTTGCCAAATGCAGGATCAGGATTTGCTGGCGGGTTTCGCTCATCTTCGGTTTCCTCCCATCGGCTTCATAATGGTTGTACATTCTCATGATAGTCTCCGGGAAGGAAAAAAATGTTGTACAGGTTTGATTCTTTTTATCCATAGTTGATCCATACCCGGGGAATCTGTGAGAAAGGGACCGACTTTTTTGATGGGCAAGTATCCTTTTTCCCGAACCGGGCATACGTTGTTAGCAAACGGCATTTCAAGGAGGATTCTGGCATGGCGATTGTAACTTACAGCGTACCCCTGGGAGGCTATCCTTATGGCGCTTATCCATACGGGGGTTATCCTTACGGGGGTTATCCTTACGGAGCGTACCTCGGATATTATCCGGCGTATTTCGGCGGCGGATACGGGGGGCCGGGCGGATGGCACGGATGGCACGGCGGATGGCATGGCGGGTGGCACGGCGGACTCGGCGGGTGGCACGGCGGGTGGCACGGCGGACACGGCGGATGGCACGGCCACCGGCCGGAATCCGACGGCCAGTAACAACCCGGAAAAATGACACAAAACCCGGCCGAGAAGCGGAGCACTCGCCGGGTCTTGTTCATTTCCACTTGACGGACAAGCGGCATGCCCGCTGAATTAAGCGAGAGGCTCCGTCCGGGAATAAATGAAGCTATTGTCGGTTTGGTGGCCAAATCCGTCAAAAGGCGCGGAGAAGAATGCGCTGCCCGCGGGATAGGCCGGAACCGATTCCGTCTTTCCCCGCAATGCCGCGGCCAGATGCAGCAGCGCCAGCGGTTCGATCGCATCCAGCTTGGCATAAATATGGGAGACGCCGGGAAGAAAATACCCGCGATGGAAACGCTGCTCCAGGATGTTGTCGCCGATTCGGACCGCCGCTGTCAGGTAGGCCGGATGGCCGGTTGCCCGGTAAAGCTCCAGCATGGCGAAAATCCCCATCGGATGCGAGAACCCGCCATTGACCGCCAGCGCCGGCTGTCCGTCCGGGCTCTCCCCGATCGCCCCCAGCCCGAGCCCCCGGGCGATGCTCCCCGCCGTCCGCCAAAGCCGGCGGTCCTTCGTTTGACGGTAGCCCATGGCGTAAGACCAAAGCATGAGCGCTCCTGCCGGCGCCGCTTTCAAGGTATCCCCGGCCTTCCCGTAATACCCGCTTTTCTCCATTACCAGCCCGGTCAGGCGCGTACCGTTCGTCAGGATCGGATGGAAGGAATGATCCGCGTCGTCATAGGCGTGCTCCCCATACGCCAGCAGATCTTCAACGGCCCATTGGCCGAATTCCCGCCCCCGCTCGCCAAGCGCATCCGCCAGCGTCATCCGGCAAATTGCCGAGGTTCCGGCGATGGTGAAAATCTGCCGGGCGACCGACAAAGTCGCCTCGATCGGTCGATGCTCCCGCAGCTGCTCGCCGAACTGATCGATCGCCCGGTCCCCTCTTCCGTTCGGTCCCGGCAGAATGGACAGGCTGAATTGATAGCCTCCGAGCCCTGTGGACGGATGCCGGGTTTCCGCGTAACGCCCGGCAAGCCGCTTGGCCCAAAGCAGCGGTTCCTCGTCACCGGAGAAAAGGAAGCGCATGGCCGCGGCGTAGTACAAATCGCTCCCGGCATTGATGAACGTCAGGCCAACTCCGCGGAAAAAGACCGGTTCGTGCGCATAAGGGCGATTCCAGATACGGGAACCCGCAGAGGGAATCACCGGTTCCCCGTGGCGGCTGAATTCGAGGTTGTCCCAATTCACCACGTGGCTTTCCCAAAGCGCATCAATGTAAGCCAAGGTTTCGGCCGGATTTACGTCCCACATCAGCTCGTAATAGGGATAGTGGCATTTCAGCTCATGTTTGCGCCCCTTATCCGCCGCATGGACGCTGATGCGCCGGTTGAGATCATACGCCATATGGCCGCCCCAGCTGAACAGGCGTCCGTACCGCAAATGCGCAAAGGCATGGTCCATGGCCTCCCGGGCGGCTTCCCCGTATTTGCGGTTGCCGGTCAGACTGCTTAAGCCATCCAGCGTGCGGTACAGGTTTTGCTGGTTGGCGGGATTGCAGAGAATCCATTCCCGGCCGCCGCTTTTCCAGCGGAATGGTTCTCCGGCACGGGTGTCAATCCCGTCGGCCAGGAGCGGAGTCCGCTGTCCGCCGTAACGGTCGCCCCCCTCTTCGAGGGCCCGGTCGGCAAACTGGCTCACGGCACGAATATAATCTTCTCCCGGCGATTTCTTCTCGGTAGCAAGACTCATGTGTTTACCCCCTCCATTTCTGCCCTTCCCTCGGGATCGAGCCGGCTTTTGCAAGCTTGTGGTTATTCTAAAACAAAAAAAGAGCGGAACGCTATACCGTATTCCGCTCTTTTTTCCCTGCATCCTGCATATTTTGTCGTAAAAATCAGGAATGCTGCCCGCCGATCCGGGACCACTGCTCGTAGCATTTGGCGACCGCGCTCATATCCTCGTCTCCAAGACCCAGATTGCAGGCAATTTGAAACACCTGCTTGGCGGCGGCCAAAGCGGGCATCGGCACCTGAACCGATTCAGCCAGACGCGAAGCCAGCTTCAGATCCTTGTGCATTAGCTTGGCCATAAACTGGGGCGAGTAGTCCCGCCCGAGGATCTTCGGCCCTTTCATTTCCGCCATGCCGCTTCGGGCCCCTCCGCCGGCAACCACTTCGAGGAACAGCCTGGGATCCACGCCGCTCTTTTGCACCAGAGCCAGGCTTTCCGACAGGGCGATCAGCGTTGTGGCCACCAGGGCGTTGTTGGCCAGTTTCGCCTTGGCCCCCGCCCCTTGCGCACCCATATGGACAGCCTTTTTGCCCATAACGTCAAACAGGGGAACACATTTCTCGTAAAGGGATGGCTTCCCTCCGACAATAAAGGTAAGAACGCCTTCCTCCGCCTGCGGCTCGCTTCCGGTTACCGGGGCGTCCAGCATTTCAATGCCGGCGGACGCAAGCCGTTCGGCCATTTTCAGGGTTGTGTCCGGATGGATGGTGCTGCAATCGACGACAAGCAGCTCCGGGTTGTTCCGGCCGGAGGCGCCCTCCAGCAGGCCTTCTTTCCCCAGATAGACCTCTTCGACGGCCGCATCGTCGGTCAGCATCGTGAACAGGATATCCGCCTGCCCGGCCACCTCCGCCGCCGACCCGGCGACCTGCACCTTTGCCCCATCGGGCCAGCCCTGTGCTTTTTCACGATTCCGATTATAGACGATTAATTCGTATCCGGCTTTGGCCAAATTTCGCGCCATCGGTTTTCCCATCGTGCCGAGTCCGATAAAACCAATTTTCACTGCGATCCCTCCAGGATTCGTCGAATAGTCACCTTCCCATTATACCGGAAGTGCTGACCGGCCAAAAGGGCCCGCCGGGCCAAGCGAACCGGGGGACGGTTTCCCGCAGACAGAGATCCTCCGGCGGGACGGCGCCTTCCGTAAACTCAAGGATAAAGGCCGGGGACCCCTTGTTCACGCATGAGGCCGATGCTTTCCATTATCCGGCATGTTCTGCCCCTCCATATAAATTCCCCGCCCAGTCCGCCGAGGTCAAAGAAAAAGCAGAGGCTGGCGGATGGCCGTGTTGCGGCGGACCTCCGGATCGGCCGGCTCGGCGGGCAGGCTTTGCCAAAGCCGGAGCCACCGCTCCTCTTTGAGCGCAAGTCCCGCAAACAGCATAAAAGACATCCGGACCGGCCAGGCGGCAAAATGCTCCACGTCCGGCGGGTACGGCCACCGGTCTTTGTCGGCCAGATACGGGTATAAAAAGTCCAGTCCTTTGCGGATCCCCCGGCCGCCGGCCAGCTCGAATCCCCATAAATCCCCGTCTTCGCCGGACAACACCTGGCATAGGGTAACCATATTATCCAGGACAAAGATGGAATAGCTGTACGGCTTTGTGCGGGCAAGTTCCCGCGGGAAGCTTCCGTCCGGGGCCATCTGCCGGGGCAAAAGCACCTCGCGATACTGCTTCCTGCAGTACTCCAGCATATCCCGGTTTCCGGTAAACCGGGCGAAGACCGCGGCCTGCACGTACCAGCAGACAGCGTGATTGTTCCCGGCGTTCCTTTCCTCAATACCGTTGGGATGCGTGCTCATCCAGCAAAGATAGTCCGCGAACCAGCGGCGCAGGCCCGTTTCGATCCCCAGGGTCATGGCCGGTGAAGATGCCAACGCCTCCACAGCCATCGGCACATCGATCAGATGCAGCGTATCGATAATCCCGATTCCCCGCCCCGGACAAATTCCGGGAATTGCCTGGGCAAACAGCAGATGGGGATTCATACGGGTTGCCTCGTCCAGGAAAAATTCTTTCAGCAGCCGGACGGCGTGTTCCGCATACGCCTCGTTGCCCGTAATCGCGTAGCCTGCGGCCAGGTTGGCGGTGTGCGTGCGCATCTGGCGCAGAATCCGCCGGTGGCTGTCAAAGTTGCCCGGGTTGCTCTCCCCGTCCCTGCGGACATAGGGAAGCCCGTCGGGGGTATCCGGATTCGGCCACCAATAGTCGCCGTTGGAGTAAAAATCATGGATTCCTCCCTCGCTCAAAGGGGCTCGTTCGTCTGTGATGTGAACAGGCGGCGCGGATAAGGACGCATCCGCCTGAGCAATAATCCGCGGAATGTCCAGCAACTCCCTCGCCTTCCCATTCTCCGTAAATCTGGTCATGAATCTTCGGCTCTCCTCTCTTTTCCTCATTTCCCTCCATCCGTCCAAGTATAGGGGATAGAATCCGGAATGAACAGGACGAATATTCAGCTTTTTTTCGTTAGAGTTCGCCTGTTTGAAGATGAGTCCTCCATTTCCAGCGTATAGCCGACCCCGCGGATGTTGCGGATGATCAACGCCGGTTGTTCCGGTTCGAGCTTCCTGCGCAGCAGCCGGACCAAAGCATCCAGCGAATTGTTGGTGATATCGACGTCAGTTCCCCAAATCCGTTCGAGCAGCGTATTCCGTGGAATCACCCGGCCCAAATTCCGCATCAGGACCTCGAGGGTCGTGATAGAGGGAAGAGGAAAGCAAATAATATCCGATCAAATTGAATGCTATCAGGAAGAAGGTAATCAGGACGGCAAAAAGCAGCGTCAATTGATTGCGGATTTTGGTAAACAGCCCGCATCACCTCCATTTTCGGGCGGGATTTGCAACGACGGACCCGATCGTTCTCCGGTAATCGGATGAAGCCGGTTGAAGGCCGCAGCCGCCGCATTCCGTATCCGGAGCAGGAGAATTTCCCCGTCTTCCTCCCGCGGGTCCTGAATACCGATCCGCCGCGGGCGGCCTGCGGATCCTGTTCACGGATCTCCGTCCGCGTGCTTTGGATCCCGGAAGGTTTGTCCCCTTCTTTCTCCCTCTGTGTCCTGCCCCCAAGTGTACAATAGGATTATGAAAAACAGATGAAATCCGGTCCCTACCGGAAAATCTCCGGGGAAAGGAATTGCTTTCCAGACGCAACAATCGGTGTCTCCCGCCCGTCTACTCATTAAACAGAAAAAACATTCCAACAAACAGGAGGCGTATTTACGTGAAAAAGAAATGGGCGCAAGCCGCAGTGTCCGTTGTTCTGCTCTGCTCCCTGGCCGGAATAGCGGCTGCGGCCGGCGATATCCGGCTGATCGTCAACGGCCGGCCAATTCCCGCCGATGTCCCCCCTCAAAACATCGACGGCCGAACGATGGTTCCGATCCGCTGGGTGGCGGAAGCGCTCGGGGCCAAAGTCGATTGGGACCCGAGGAATCAGAGCGTCAATATCGATATGACAGACCTCGACTCAAGCCGGAGACAGGATGAGCTGCTCAGCAGCTGGATTGCCCCGCAATCGGCCCAAGAGGCCGCCGACACCTGGGCGAAGGCGGTTCAGAGACGGAACGGAGCGGTACAGTACAGTCTGCTTTCGGACCCGCTTAAAGACGGGACCCGCAGCCAATACGAAGCCATGAATTGGGTCAGCGGATTATCGAGTCCCTGGGTGGACAGCTATCAAGTGGACCCCGTACAAACGGTAGACGGGAAATCGGTCTTCGACGTTACCTTCGCCCTCGCTACTTCAACCGGCAGCGCCGGTTCCGGTACCGTATCCCTGTCTGTCGTGCAATCGGAAAAAGGGTGGGAGATTGCGGAAATCAGACCGGACGGCGGGAGCAGCGTGTTAAACGGTATCGTCATATTCCCGGAGTCCTCTGCCGGTGAATCCGGACCGTCCCTATCCACTCGGCCGAAACAGATCCGGATCGCGGACGCATCGACAGCCTTCGTCTGGACGGAGGGCGGGAAACATCCCGTGCTTTGGAAAACCTCCGACGGAGGGCAGAGCTGGAGTTCCGTTCCCCTGGACGGGCTTCATTTCGGGCGGCCGGATCTCGCTTCCGCCGCCTTGACCTATTTTCTGGACGCCGATCACGGCTGGATCGGCTGGTCCGACTCCAAAGGAATGAATCTCGCCCGGACCGGGAACGGTGGCAAACTCTGGGAACAGGTGACCTTCCCCGGTACCGACCATCCTGTAAAATTTTCGTTTATCAATGAACGCGAGGGGTGGCTCCTGACCTCCGGAGACGCGGCGATGATGCACAGCCGGAAGAAAATCTATCATACCGGAGACGGCGGAAAAACGTGGGAGCTCATCTCCGGCGATACCGGGTATATTCCGGGCGATTCCGCTACGCCCGATGCGCTGCCGCAAGTTGGAATCTCCACGAGTCTTGTCTTCCGGAATGCGGAAGACGGGTTTGTTACGATGGATAACCCGGTCAGCGGAACCATGCTGCTCTACCGTACCCGGGATGGAGGAAAGTCGTGGCGCCCGGTCAGCCTGACCGCTCCGGAAGGGATCAGCGGGGCAATCGCTTATTCCCGCCTCTCCGCTCCGGTTTTTTCCGGCGGACAGCTCACGGCGGGGATCATGCCGGCCATGCTTCATATCGGAGATCGCGATGTTGTGACCCTCTACCGGACGGAAGACGGCGGAGCGTCGTGGCGTCCGGTTGCCGTTCCCGATCCGCAGGCGATCGCGGATCCGGACCGGATCGCCTTCGCCGATGCCGATCATGGCTGGGCGGTTTCCGGTGACGGGAGGATTATGCGAACGAACGATGGAGGGGAAAGCTGGCAAACGGTGCAGGCGGACCAGACCTTCGCCAGGATGATGCAAAGTTATCCCTACATTTCAACACTAGCCTTCCAGAGTGACGGAACGGGCTGGGTCCTCTGCGCTACCGACGACAGGACGGACTTCCGGCTGATGCGGACAGAGGACGGCGGCGTCTCCTGGAACCCGCAAACCCCCGCTTCATCCGGCACGCAATAGTGCAGTCAAAAAAGCCCGGTTTTATCCGGGCTTTTTTTGGTGTGGGCGCTGCTCGTTGGGATTTTGCGGTCGGGTGCGGGTCTGTCAACGGGACGCGTCTACGGTATCCAGCCACGCCTTCGCAATCAGGGCATGACCGGCCGGCGAAGGGTGGACGCCGTCGTGGGCCCAAAACTTCGGCTCAGCCTTGACGCAGGCCTGGGCAAATAAGCCGTCCAGCGGAACAAGCAGTGCCCCGTATTCGCGGGCCAATTCCCGCACCACATGAATTTTCGGATCGAGATCCTCCCTCCACCGTTTCCGGTCTTCCGGCACGGGCAGAACGAAGGGCTCAATCAGGATGAGCCTGGCATTCAGCTGCCGGCGGGTACTTTCCAGCAGCTGCCGGTAACCGCTCTCAAAGTCCTCCGCGCTTGTCGGGTCATCCCGGTCGAACCGTCTCCAGGTATCGTTAATGCCGATATAGATGGAGACGCAGGTCGGGTGAAGATCGATGCAGTCCTGCTGCCATCGGGCGACCAGATCCTTCACCCGGTTCCCGCCGATTCCGCGGTTCAGGAAGGTAACCTTCTTTTCCGGATATCGTGCACCGAACAGTCCCGCCGCCATCAGCGCGTAGCCTTTTCCCAAATCGTCCCCTTTCTCCCGGTTGCGTCCGCAATCCGTAATGCTGTCTCCCTGAAATAATACCACATCATGATCCTGAATGAACGACATGAAAACCGGCCTCCTGGCAATAAATTTCATCCTTCTCTATCATCCCATATTCTTTCGGTACAGGCCAGACCTGTCCCGCATCCAAGGAAAAATTTTCTGTCGGGCCCTTGACAAAAAGCGGATCCGTTTAGCCGAACCGGCTTCCCCTTATCACTTTTTGGACAATTCCGTCGCGATCGGCTGGTTGTATTTGCCAGCTGTAACAAATGAAACATAAATTAAAATATTCTATTGATCCGAAAAACAAAAAGAGTGCCTGCCGATGGTGGTTCGGTCGGACACTCACTCAAGCAGCAAGAGCGGCGATCAGGCCGGATCCGCCTGCTCCACGTCCGCCTCCGGATCGGGATCGGCGGCCGGCAGCCGCATCATCGGTAATAGCACCAGGACCCCGGCGACAAACAGCAGGGCCGCCGCCTCATACATGGCGACAAGCGAAAACATCTGTTTGAGCCAGCCGGCCAGACTCATCGTTGCCACCATCGAGCCCATGAAGAGCGGGTTAAGAATTCCGTTGACCCGTCCGACGAATTTCTCTTCAGTGTTTTGCAGAATCAAGGTATTGATCCCGATCTGAATACAGGGCAGGACGAGGCCGCTGAAAAATTGGGCGGTCAGCGTAAGCCACAGTTGCGTGGAAACCCCGCTTGTCGCCATGGTAAAGATGTTCACGGCCATCCCGAGAATGAGCAACTTCTGCGGGGCCGTCTTTTTGGTGAACGCCATGGCAATCGCGCCGCCGAGTATCATGGCAACCCCGTTGGCCATCATCAGCCATTGCAAATTTTCCTTGGGCAGCCCCAGACGTTCGGTCACCAGAAATACGCCAAGCGGCTGTATCAACCCCAGCGCCAGCCCTGCTGTCATGAAGCTTGCGCCCAAAGTGGTCAATACCTTCCGGGACAGAACATAACGGAATCCAAGGACCATCTCCTCCCGGAGTGTGGCGGGAGCCGCACCAGCATCCGAAGGGCGGTCCGCAGGGAGCATGGTCAGCGAAAGGGCGGATAACAGGAAGGCCACGCCCATGATCCCAATGGCCGTATCAATGCCGAAGTGCTGATAAACGAATGTTCCCATCATCGGGCCCAAAACCATGAATACGGCAAACAACGTTTGGTAGATCGACATTCCCATCTGCATCTGCTCCCCCGGTACATGCACCTTGAACAACCGCATACCGGATGGTTGGGAAAACTGGGACAAAATTGATGAAACCAGCGTTGCGAAGAAGATGACTTTCCAGGATCCCAGCATGAGCGTTCCCAAAACGGCGAACATCGATATCGCGCTCAGCAAATCGCACCCGATCATGGTCCGTTTCGGCCGCCAACGGTCGGCAAACGTGCCGCCGATGAAGGAAAAAATAAAAATGGGCGCGAATTCGGCAACCGAAATCATGGACACGGCAAAAGCATCGCCGTTCGTTTGTTCCATGACATAAAGCAGGATTGAATAGTTGCGGACCCAAATTCCAATCTGCAAAAACAATCCGGAAAGCAAAATCGATTGCACAAAACGATTTTTGAAAAAATCAGCCGTAGAAAGGGCTTTGGAAGCCATATATCTCCTCCTATCTTCTTTATCCGGAATATTTCTCTTTGTTCCGAAATAAGAATACCTTTACTTTCAGCCGAATACAACGGTCCGGAGACGGAAACCGGGCGTTTTCCGGCGGATTCTTTCACTAAAACGAATTTCTCCCAAGCGGGAAATGCGGACAAATGAAAAACACCTCCAGGAGATTTGCGTCTCCTGAAGGTGTTATCCTTCCTATTCCGGCGCTTCATTGCCTAGTCTGTAAATTCCTGAACCCATTCCCCGTTATAATAGGCGACACCGATTTTATGATAATGAGCGTTCAGAATGTTTTCGCGATGCCCCTGGCTGTTCATCCAGGCATTCATGACCTCTTGCGGGGAACGCTGGCCCATTGCAATATTCTCTCCGGCATAAGAATAATGAATACCATAAGCGTTCATCATATCAAAAGGAGAACCGTAGGTCGGCGAATTGTGATCGAAATAGCGGTTATTGTACATGTCCTTGGCTTTGTCCAACGCCATTTTCGATAGCGATGCGTCCATCTGCAAGGGCTGAAGGCCGGCCTTGGCACGCTCCTGGTTCACCAGATTCGCCACTTGTTCGGCATAAGACGATTGGGCGGTGCCAGGCTGGTATTGCGGTTGGGAAGCCGAAGCGGACGGAACGTTCAAAACCATTCCCGGCCAGATGATATTCGGATCGGCCACCTGCGGATTGGCCCGAATGATGGTTGCCAGGCTGATCCCGTGAGCCTTGGCAATATAGTACATGGTATCGTTGTCCTTGACCGTATAAGGTGCAGCGGAGGCCACGCCTGTCGTAAGGACGGTCCCCAATACGAGCGTCCCGGCAAGAAGCGGAGCGATTTTTTTGAAGTGCTTTTTCACGATGATGTCAACTCCCTTTGCAGCCTGCGAGGTTAGCTGTCGGGTTCGGGACAAAGAGAAAATCCCGTCCATCCTGTCGGATGGCCTTCACCCCAGAATGTGGTTCCCCCGCGCTCCGAAGAGCTTCGGCCTTTGTTTTTTTGCCCAATCATTGTAACATGACCTCCGTACCATTGCATGTCACAATTTTTGGCATCGTTCTTCCGGCAATTCCGGGCCTGACCCCGGACCTTCATGAAAAACGTCATTTCAAAAAGACGAAGCCCTGACGGACCTCGTCCCTCATCTTTGACGCCAAATTACAATTCCAGGCTTTCCCCGCTTTTCAAGGGATGGCCCTGAATCCCGACTTCGGCCAAAGCTGCCGTGAATTTCTGTGGATCCTGATGGATGACCGGGAACGTATTGTAATGCACCGGAATCACATGTTTCGTTTTTATCCATTGAGCGGCAAGCAGCGCTTCTTCCGGTCCCATGGTGAAATTATCGCCGATCGGCAGTGCCGCCGCATCGATGGCATTCCTCTCGCCGATCAGCCGCATATCCGAGAACAGGCAAGTATCCCCTGCATGATACAAGGTCTTGTCTCCCATCGTCAAAAGCACACCGGCCGGTTGTCCGGCGTAAAGGAATTGATCCCCTTCGGCAATGGAAGAACTGTGAAACGCCGGCGTGTATTTGACGCGAAATCCGGGGAAACAGTAAGCTCCGCCGATATTCATCGCATGAGTTTTGACTCCTTTTTGCTGACAGTACATGGCAAGTTCAAAAACGGCAATCACCGGACAATGGTTACGGCGGGCAATCGTCAAGGTGTCTCCGAAATGATCCCCGTGCGCATGGGTCAAGACAATGGCGTCGGTGCCGATTTCATCCGGTTTGATTCCCGACAGCGGATTCTCCGAAAGAAACGGATCGATCAAAACCCGTGTGCCTTCATGCTCCGCCAAAATGCAGGAATGCCCGTAATACGTGATCTTCATCGAAAATCCCTCCTGTCATGATTGAACCTTCATTCCCTTCTATTGTACCGAATCCATTCCCTTCCATTCAAACAACGGGCGGCCCCGGGTTCGCAGGCCGCTTATAAAATCGGGGACAGAAGCCTCGAAACCGATTCCTTGATGCGT
>Ga0310827_101249_pt1 | contig 13904 bp, 13 predicted proteins | sample WT_ome_2_FD_201309 | JGI IMG/M metagenome (GOLD analysis project Ga0310827, IMG submission 201309) | Sorghum-adapted microbial communities enriched on wild type (WT) sorghum from Joint BioEnergy Institute, Emeryville, California, United... ... | reverse complement strand
GCTCGCCGGCCGCCCGCGGAAAGCGAGTAAATTTCGTGCACATCAAACTCCTGTTATCAATCTTTATACAAAGATATTACGGCAATTCGGAACAGTTCTCCTTGAGCTAGGAAAGCAAGAGAAACACGGTAGCCAAAAGTGTACAAAAAGAGTGTCTTGGAATACCCGATATTTAAACCCTATCGAGAAAAACTTGACACATACCAATCAGTTTCGATAATTGACAAGGAGACGGTCAAATACTAGAATAAAAAATATGACTGGAGATATAAAAATATCAACACGTTGACGGAACGAGTATGTACAACTAAGTCTAAAAAAGAGAGAAATTTCCGTGGCTGAAAGAAATTTCCAGACAGTTGGTACAGAAGGCTACTCCCGAGTGCAGCTAATCCCTGCCGTTACTTCGCGTTAAGAAGGCTAAAGTGATGAGAGTAATTAAGACTTTCATAACTAGGGTGGTACCACGGAACAGACTCTTCGTCCCTAATTTTAGGGGAGGAGTTTTTTTATTGGAACAAAATGGAAATAAATAGATAGGGAGGAATTCACTTGAAAAAATTGACAAGTGCTGAAATTCGTCGTATGTATCTTGAGTTTTTTCAGGAAAAAGGACATAAGATTGAACCGAGTGCATCGCTCATCCCTCATGATGATCCGTCATTACTTTGGATTAACAGCGGTGTTGCCACATTAAAAAAATATTTTGACGGCCGGGTAAAGCCGGATAACCCGCGGATTACAAATGCCCAAAAATCAATTCGGACCAATGATATTGAAAATGTCGGAAAAACAGCACGCCACCATACTTTTTTTGAAATGCTCGGTAATTTCTCGATTGGTGATTATTTTAAAGAAGAAGCCATTATTTGGGCATGGGAATTTTTAACAAGCCCGAAATGGATTGGCTTTGAACCGGAAAAACTATCCGTAACAATACATCCGGAAGATGAGGAAGCGTATCGAATATGGCATGAAAAAGTCGGGATTCCGGAAGAGAGAATCATTCGGCTGGAAGGCAATTTCTGGGATATTGGTGAAGGACCAAGTGGCCCGAATTCGGAAATTTTCTATGACCGCGGACCGGAATTTGGCAATGATGATAATGATCCGGAATTATTTCCGGGTGGAGAAAATGACCGATATTTAGAAGTTTGGAACTTAGTCTTTTCTCAATTTAATCATAATCCCGACGGTTCTTATACACCGCTGCCGAAGAAAAACATTGATACCGGAATGGGGCTGGAACGAATGGCCTCTGTTATTCAAAATACGAAAACAAACTTTGAAACCGATCTGTTTATTCCTATCATCAAAAAAACAGAAGAAATATCCGGTGTGAAATATGGCGAAAATGAAGAATTTGATGTGGCTTTTAAAGTGATAGCTGATCATATTCGTACCGTTACTTTTGCTGTTGGTGACGGGGCATTGCCATCCAATGAAGGTCGCGGCTATGTATTGAGGAGACTTTTGAGACGTGCCGTTCGTTATGCAAAACAAATTCGTATTGAATGCCCGTTTATGTTCGAATTAGTTCCGGTTGTCGGGGAAATTATGGAAGACTATTATCCGGAAGTGAAAAATAAGGCGGAATTTATTGGGAAAGTGATTAGAAATGAAGAAGAGCGGTTCCATGAAACGTTAAATGAAGGGCTCGCAATTTTAACTGATATCATTGAAAAAGCAAAAAGTACCGGTAAGAAAACTATTGCCGGGGTCGATGTTTTCCGCCTTTATGACACGTATGGATTTCCCGTCGAGTTAACGGAAGAATATGCACAAGATGCCGGGCTTGCAATCGATCATGACGGTTTTGAAAAAGAAATGGAATTACAAAGGGAACGGGCCCGAAAAGCACGGCAAGAAACAGATTCGATGCAAGTTCAAGGCGGTGATCTGGGAGAATTCACTGTTTCCAGCACATTTGTTGGCTATGATACACTTGAAACGAATGCAAAAATTATCGGTATATTTAAAGATGGAAAACTTATTTCTTCGGCCAATCAAGGGGAAGAAATTCAGCTTATCTTAGACCAAACGCCTTTTTATGCGGAAAGCGGCGGGCAAATCGCTGATCGTGGTACGATTACTGCTGAAGGTCTTGTGATAGACGTCCTTGATGTCCAAAAAGCGCCAAACCGGCAAAACCTTCACCGGGCTGTTGTGAAGCAGGGAGTAGCAGAAACCGGTCAAACAGTCTATGCCAAAATTAATAGCAAAAATCGTTTGCAAATTACGAAAAACCATTCGGCCACTCATCTTTTACATCGAGCTTTGAAGGATGTCCTTGGTGAGCATGTCAATCAGGCAGGCTCGCTTGTTGAACCGGATCGGCTCCGTTTTGACTTTTCTCATTTCGGACAAGTAACCGAAGAAGAGTTGAGCAAAATTGAAAAAATTGTTAATGAAAAAATTTGGGAAAGCTTACCGGTAGAAATTATGGAAAAACCGCTCGATGAAGCTAAAGCAATGGGGGCAATGGCATTGTTTGGTGAAAAGTACGGCGAAATCGTCCGTGTGGTCAAAATGGGTGAATACTCCATCGAGCTTTGCGGCGGATGCCATGTTTCGAACACTTCCGTCATCGGTCTATTTAAACTCGTTACCGAAACCGGGATCGGAGCCGGAACCAGAAGGATTGAAGCAGTAACGGGTGAAAAAGCTTACCAATATATGTCAGATCAAATTCAAATATTAAATGATGCCGCACATAAAATAAAGGCGAATGTGAAAGATGTTCCGGAAAAAATCGCAGCCTTGCAAAAAGAATTACGAGAAGCCCATAAAGAAATTGAATCATTAACTGCCAAATTAGGCAATATAGAAGCGAAAAGCTTAATTAATAAAGTAAAAGAAGTAAATGGCATTCAGTTGCTGGTCAGCCGCGTCGAAATTAATGAATCCAATCAATTGCGAACAATGTTGGATGAGTTAAAGCAAAAAATCAAGTCCGGTGTCATTGTTCTTGGTGCAGTATTGGATGGAAAGGTACAACTGATTGCGGGGGTAACGAAAGATCTAACCGGAACTTATCACGCCGGTAAATTAATCAAAGAAGTTGCCGGTATTTGTGGCGGTGGCGGCGGTGGTCGTCCGGACATGGCCCAAGCCGGTGGAAAAGATCCAAATCGCTTATCTGAAGCACTTCAATATGTAGAAGAATGGATAAAGAATACTTGATGATCGGTACCTTTAGAAAAATCGGAACGCATCGTGAATCGAAGAACATGCACAAATTCAATTGTTGCGTATGTCGATGAAGCTCCCGGTGCAATGAAGAGATGGGAAAGTATAATTTCAGAATTATACTTTCCTTCTGCAAAAAAGATTTCATTAATTAGACAAGTAGTGTAAAATAGAGACAAACATAACCGCAACCTGAGTTTGATCGGAGGTGCATGACCATGAGTTCACTTGATCGGACGATGCAATTTCATTTTCCCGAAGATCCAATCAATCAAGAAGTACAAAAAGTTCTTCAGCAAGTTTTTTTAGCATTGGAGGAAAAGGGATATAATCCTATTAATCAAATCGTTGGCTATTTATTATCAGGTGATCCTGCTTATATTCCCCGTCATAAAGATGCAAGGAATATTATTCGGAAGCTGGAGCGGGATGAGATTATTGAAGAATTGGTAAAATTTTATATTCAAGAGCATCGTGAGGAAAAATAATGCGAATTTTAGGACTGGATGTCGGCTCAAAAACGATTGGGGTGGCGGTTAGCGATGAACTAGGCTGGACTGCCCAAGGATTGAAAACCATCCAAATTCAGGAAGACGAGCAAAAATCCGGAATACCGGAACTTGAAGAAATCATTCAAGAATACGGGATAGAAAAGATAATTGTCGGCCTACCCAAAAATATGAACGGAACAATCGGCCCACGTGGTGAAATTAGTTTACAATTTGCCAAACTGTTAAAAAACAGGTTTGGTTTGCCTGTAGAGTTATGGGATGAACGATTAACCACCATGGCTGCAGAACGTATTTTGTTGACAGCCGATGTAAGCAGGAAAAAACGTAAAAAGGTAATTGATAAAATGGCTGCCAGTCTCATTTTACAAAGTTATTTAGATAGTTTAGGAAGCCATTAAAATTTATACATGAAAGCCCTTTAAACAAAAGGGTAAGGAGGAAAATAATGGAACACGGTGAAAACCATATTGTGATTATTGATGAAGATGGTAATGAAGAACTATGTGAAATATTGTTTACTTTCGAGTCTGAGGAATTTGGTAAGTCGTATGTTTTATACTACCCGATAGGAGCAGAGGAAGACGATGAGGGTGAAATTGAAATTCATGCCTCAAGCTTTATTCCCGGGAAAGAACAAGGAGATTTATTACCTATCGAATCTGAAGCGGAATGGGATTTAATTGAGGAAATGCTTGAAACTTTTTTAGGTGAAGATGAAGAGTAAAAAATAAAGCTTTTACATGTCCCAAAACAGCTGACCATTTCAATTTAGACGATGGTCCCTGTTTTTGGGACATTCTTTTTTTAAATGAATTTTGCTGACAAAGTTGAAAGTTATAGTATAATAATTCAAGATGAGAAAAAATTTTCGAGTATATTCTACATTTTTTGCACTCTCACAAGGAGGGTTTGGATGGATAACAATAAGGATAAGGAAAAAATCATGGAAATCGTCAACGAAGAGAAATATAAAGAAGCAAAAACAGTGAGAAAAATTGTTTTTATTACAACGGCAATCATTTTTTTATTATTAGCCGGCATTTTAACCGGTGGCTATCTGTATATTCACTCTGCATTAAAGCCGGTTGATCCGGACAGTAACCAAGAAGTTAAAGTGGAAATTCCAATGGGTTCCGGAACAACAACCATTGCGTCAATTTTAGAGAAAAATCGGGTTATCAAGGATGCGCTTGTTTTTAAATATTATGTAAAATTTAAGAATGAAACCGATTTTCAAGCCGGCACATACTTACTTTCACCGTCAATGACGATGAATGAAATTATTACAAGTTTAAAAACCGGCAGAGTATATAAAAAGGCAGCCTTATCTATTCCTGTTCCGGAAGGGTTAAGATTGACAGAAATCGCTGGGATTATCGCCAAAAAGACTGATTACAGTGCGGAAGAAATCGTAAATACAGTAAATAGTCCGGAGTTTATCAAAAAAGCGATGGAAACTTATCCTGAGCTTATAACGGAAGATGTTTTAAATGAGAACATTAAATATCCACTGGAAGGTTATTTGTTTCCGGCGACATATAGCTTTGAGGAAAAGAAGCCGCCGCTTGAAGAAATCCTTCTGGCGATGATTAAAAAAACAAATGATGTCATTGAAAAATATCGAATTGATATTGAAAGTAAAGGCATGACTGTTCATCAATTATTAACAATGGCTTCCTTGGTTGAGGAAGAAGCAACAAACGAGGCAGATCGAAAAACAATTGCCAGCGTGTTCTATAACCGTATGGAAACCGGTATGCCCCTGCAAACAGACCCGACTGTCATTTATGCAATCGGGGAACATCGTGATCGGCTCACCTTTAAGGATTATTATGAAGTAGTGGATCCTTACAACACCTATTTAAACAACGGCTATCCGCCGGGACCGATTGCCGGTAGCGGCGAAATGTCAATTGAGGCTGCTTTATATCCGGCTAGCTCGGATTATTATTACTTTTTAGCAACGCCTAAAGGTGAAGTGCTGTTTTCAAAGACATTAGAAGAACATAATGAAAAATATGCTCAATATATTCAATCAAATAAATAAGTTTTAAGATTTTCTCGCTTTTTCTATATGTTTATGGTAAAATGTAAGCCGTATATTTATAAAGTCTATTTTTGTTTATCTTTGTTGTAAAAAAACTTTAATTAAGCCAAAGTGTCATTCATAAAGGGGTTATCCGGCTAGTGTTTTCCCTTTATAATGACTTTTTTTCATGTATGAATCGATAATGGCAATTCTTAAGGAGAAACATCGATGATTGATGGAAAACTGTTAAGTTATTTATTGAAATACTTACCGGAGCGAAAACCTTTCTTTAAAGAGTTGGAACAATATGCCCGGAAGCATGCGGTCCCAATCATGGATCCGTATAGTATGGAAACGGTCCTCGTTCTTCTTAACATGTTTCGGCCGAAGAAAATTTTGGAGATTGGTACTGCAATCGGCTATTCTGCATTACGGATGGCTGATGCCACAGATGCGAAAATCGTTACGATTGAACGCGATGATAACCGTTATGAAATGGCAAAAGCCAATATTGCTCTTGAAAATAAAGAGGAACAAATTACCCTCATCAAAGGAGATGCTTTTGAAGTTTTTGATGAAGTAAGTGTGGTTGCCCCTTTTGATTGCCTGTTTATTGATGCGGCAAAAGGCCAGTATCAAAAATTTTTTGAAACGTATACGCCGCTTTTAACTAATCGTTCTCTCGTCATTACTGATAACGTCCTGTTCAAGGGGTATGTTATTGGGAATGAAGGAGAAAATAAACGTTTACATAAACTAGGGGAAAAAATTGACCGTTACAATAATTGGCTTATCCATCACCCGGATTATCAGACGGTTATCTTACCTGTTGGCGACGGAATAGCCATTAGTGTTAAGAAGAGCGCGTCATGAGCTAAACTTACCTGTATTTTCTTCTGAAAACAATCTGACTACGGAGGTGGAAGAATTGCCTGTACCCGAACTTTTAGTCACACCGACCAACATAAATGATATTCTTCCATTGATTGAAGCCGGTGCAGATGCTTTTGTCATTGGTGAAAATCGTTACGGTTTGCGACTCGCCGGTGAATTTAACAAGGCAGATATAAAAAATGCGGTGGAAATTGCTCATAATCATAAGCGAAAAGTATATGTCGCAATGAATGCGATTTTCCATAATGAAAAAGTGGAAGAGCTCGATTCCTATTTGCAATTTTTGCAAGAAATCGCTGTGGATGCAGTCGTTTTCGGCGATCCGGCAGTACTTATGGCTGCGAAACAATCCGCACCAAACATAAGGCTTCATTGGAGTACTGAAACGTTAGGAACGAATTGGTATACATGCAATTATTGGGGACGAAAAGGTGCAAAGCGTGCAGTTTTAGCTCGGGAATTAAGCATGGATGAAATTTTGGAAATAAAAGAAAATGCCGAAGTGGAAATAGAGATTCTCGTACATGGAATGAGTTGTATGTTCCAATCAAAACGTCCTTTACTCGATAATTATTTCCAATTTCAAGGGAAACAGATGGAAGTTCAACAATCCGGACAAGGATATCTGTTTTTATATGATCCGGAAAGAGATAATAAGTATCCGGTTTTTGAGGATGATAACGGGACACATATTATGAGTGCCAACGATATTTGCATTATTGATGAACTGCAAGAGTTAGTCGATGCCGGCATTGATTCCTTTAAAATTGACGGGATTTTTCAATCACCGCAATATATCATAGAGGTAACGAAATTGTATCGAAAGGCGATTGATCTTTGTGTTCATGACTCCAATCAATATGAAGAAGAAAAAGATCAACTGTTGGAAAAAATTATTGCCATGCAGCCGCCAAATCGCGGTCTCGATACAGGCTTTTTCTTTAAAGAAACAGTTTATTAAAGGAGGGGAAACATGGTTCAGATCGTCGATAAAATTTCAGAAATACGTAATGGCAAAAGAGTTATCGTAAAAAAACCGGAATTGCTTGCTCCGGCTGGCAATTTGGAGAAATTGAAGATCGCTGTTATGTACGGTGCAGATGCTGTGTTTATTGGTGGTCAAGAATATAGTCTTCGCTCGAACGCAGATAATTTTACCTTAGAGGAAATAAAAGAAGGCGTCTCATTCGCAAAAAAATATAATGCCAAAGTGTATGTTACAACGAATATTATCGCCCATAACGAAAATATTCCCGGCCTGGAAAATTACTTGCGCGGATTGGAAGACGCCGGAGTTAGCGGAATTATTGTTGCAGATCCTTTGATTATTGAAACAGCTAAAAAGGTCGCCCCGGGATTGGAACGTCATTTGAGTACACAACAATCTTTATCCAATTGGAGAGCTGCCCAATATTGGAAAGAAGAAGGTTTAGAACGGGTTGTGCTGGCACGGGAGACAACTGCTGCAGAAATTAAGGAAATTAAGGAAAAAGTGGATATTGAGATTGAAATTTTTGTTCATGGTGCCCTTTGTATTGCTTACTCAGGTCGCTGTGTATTAAGCAATCATATGACAGCCCGGGATTCCAATCGTGGCGGTTGTTGTCAAAGTTGCCGCTGGAATTACGATTTATACCGGCAAGAAGCTGGACAAGCAATTCCGCTATTTTCCGATAATGATTTCCCATTCGCCATGAGTTCAAAAGATTTGAATTTACTCAAATATGTTCCGCAGTTAATTGAAATGGGTATAGACAGCTTTAAAATTGAGGGACGGATGAAATCTATTCACTATGTGGCAACCGTCGTAAGTGTCTATCGGAAAGTAATTGATGCCTATTGTGCTGACCCGGATCACTTTGAATTCAAAGACGTATGGTTGAAAGAATTAGCGAAATGTGCAAATCGTGATACGGATTACGGGTTTTATAAAGGATTACCCGGTTATCAACAACAATTATTTAATGAATCAAGACAAAAACCGTCACATGATTTTGCCGGAATGGTGTTAGACTATGACGAAGAAACAAAAATGGTCACCGTACAGCAACGGAACTTTTTCAAGATTGGTGATCAAGTGGAATTTTTCGGACCAAATATTGATAACTTCACAATGACAGTGAAAAATTTATATGATGAAGAAGGAAATCCGCTTGATGCGGCAAGACATCCTTTACAAATCGTTCGTTTTCAAGTTGATCAGCCTGTATATCGTTACAACTTAATGCGGAAGGAGAACGTACATGCAGTCTAAACCTGTCGTAATAGGGATCGCAGGTGGTTCCGGATCGGGAAAGACAAGTGTAACAAGGGCGATTGTCAAACGGTTTGGAGAAGATTCAATCGCATTAATTGAGCAAGATGCGTATTATAAAGATCAGAGCGATAAACCGTTTCAAGAACGCTTACACACGAATTATGACCATCCGCTTGCGTTTGATACGGATTATTTAATTGAACATATTTCGCAATTATTACAATATAAATCAATTGAAAAACCGGTTTATGATTATACAATTCATACCCGTTCCCAAGAGACTATTCATGTTGAACCGAAAAGAGTCATTATTATCGAGGGAATTCTTGTTTTGGAAGATAAACGATTAAGGAATTTAATGGATATAAAATTATTTGTTGATACAGATCCGGATATCCGAATTATTCGGCGGCTGTTGCGCGATACAAGAGAGCGAGGGCGTACGGTTGATTCAGTCATTAATCAATATTTATCAATGGTCAGGCCCATGCACAACCAATTTGTTGAACCGACAAAAAGATATGCGGATATTATTATTCCGGAGGGCGGACAAAATAAAGTTGCGATTGATTTAATGGTGACAAAAATTCAAACAATTCTTGAACAAAAATCTTTTTTATGAAACAATAGGTGTTAAATTATCCGAAAAACGTTTTTCTCTCCAGTAAATGGAATATATATATATTTGAAAATAGGTCGATAAAAAAATAAGGAGTGACACAAATGGCACAAGAAAAACAATATCCAATGACGAAAGAAGGAAAGGAGAAGATCGAGCAAGAACTTGAATATTTAAAAACAGTTAAGCGGAAAGAAGTTGTTGAAAGAATAAAGATAGCAAGAGACTTTGGAGACCTATCTGAAAACTCTGAATATGATTCAGCGAAAGATGAGCAAGCGTTTGTTGAAGGTCGGATTGCTTTGCTTGAAACGATGATTCGTAATGCTGTCATTATCGAGGGTGATGAGGCCAACAGCGATACAGTAACACTTGGAAAATCAGTTACTTTTATTGAGTTGCCTGATGGAGAAGAAGAAACGTATACGATTGTCGGTAGTGCAGAAGCCGATCCGTTTGAAGGAAGAATTTCCAATGATTCACCGATTGCCAAAAGCCTTATCGGCAAAAAAATCGGTGATGAAGTAACCGTACAAACTCCCGGTGGAGAAATGTATGTAAAGATTGTTGCTGTGAAATAATTGTTGTTTTAGACTTTCCAGAGCCGATCCCATCTTTAGGACTCTTCATGTTGCTCCGTGTTTCATTCGGACGCATTGAAGTTTAAACAGATGGTGATGGCTCTTTTTGTAGTTTGGTAAAAATAATTTTTTGCGTGGTCATTAGGGGTCTACGCTTTTCTTTATGATGAAACCCTGGTTAAATTATGCCTCTTACGTCAACAATGGTAAGGGGTGATATTCAGTGATTCACAAACGGTTTATCATAATAGGAACAATTTTTCTTATTTGTTTATCGGTTCTTCTCGGCAGACTGGCACAAATTCAGTTGTTTGAAACAAAAAGTTTTACAAATCGTAATATCAATTTAATCGAGGAAAGTGTAAAACAACGTTCACAGGAAATGGTTATTGATAACGGACGCGGAAAATTTTACGATCGTAACATGGTCCCGTTAACGTATGAAGCTGTTCCGTCACTTATTCTGTTTCCGTTTTTAAAAAAAATGGAGTGGGATGTAGAAAAAGTGGCAAGCATCATTGGCGTTCGGGAAGATGAGATTTTACAAGCTCTTGAAGCTGCAGAAGAACCAATTGTCTTTGGTAAACCTGAACCAATTGTTTTAACCGAAGCCCAGATGAAGGCAATTAATCAACTGAAAATTCCGGGCGTATTTGCGGTAAATAAACAGTTTGACCGAAAAATACCACCGGCTGCACAACTGATTGGCCTCGTGGGACAAAATGAAAAGCAAATCAATCTTCGTTATCCGGATAAAAATATACCTAAAAATACAAATATCGGAATTTCCGGTCTGCAAAAAAGTTTTGACGAGTTTTTATTACAGGAGGAAAACACGAAACTGATTTATCATGTAGATGGACACGGGGGGCCTCTCTTCGGTATTGATGTCAAATATACGGACCCTTCAAACCCGTTTTATCCGGTTAATGTTCAAACAACCATTGACAGCGAAATTCAAAAACAGGCAGAAGAAATAGTCGATCGACATCAATTGAAAAAGGGGGGGTTGATCCTTCTCGATATCGATACAAATTCCATTATTGCTTCTGTATCTCGTCCGGAAATGAACGAATCAAATCCCTATAGTAATGATGGAGCGAAAAATTATATGCTGACAGCGCAAATCCCCGGTTCGGTTTTTAAAACAGTTATTGCTGCAGCTGCCATTGACGCTCAATTAGTACCGCAAAACCGGACATTTGATTGCAGTCGAACGATTCATGGTGAGGTGGATCAACAATTTCAGCACGGAACGATTGATTTTACAAAAAGTTTTGCTGTCAGTTGTAATAACACTTTTGCCACATTAGCAAAGGAATTAAATGAGATTGACAAGAATATGATTGAAACATATGCAAAAAAACTGGGCCTGACTGAAGAAGTCGGCTGGCAAGGTGATGTTTACCATTTTGGCGATTTTAAACAATTGGCAGATGAAGAAAAAGGACAAATATTTTTATCTGATGCGGAACGGAAAGACAGTAAACTGGTTGCACAAACAGGGATTGGTCAACAAAATGTTCGAATTACCCCGCTGCAAGCTGCCAATATGATGGCTACGATTGCAAGGGGAGGAGAAAAGCAAATGGTACGCGCCGTTTCTTCCGTTCGTTATAAAAACGGTACCACCCTGTTTCATTTTCCTGAAAAAAAATTGAAGGGTGATACTTTGGCTCCGTATACTATTAGTAAACTCCAGCAATTATTACGTGAAGTTGTTGTCGATGAAGAAGGAACCGGAAGATATTTAAAAAATTTACCGTATGAGGTTGCCGGAAAGTCAGGGACAGCTCAAACATATCGGTATAATGAAAATGGTCAGGAGTATGTAAACAAATGGTTTGTCGGCTATTTTCCCTTTGACCGACCTAAATATGCTTTGGCGGTTGTTTATTTGGATGCTTTATCAACGGATGGTTCTGTAACACCGATCTTTCAAGATATGGTAAATTATCTATCCCACCTTAACGGGCAGTAAGATCCTTACCTCAATAAAGAAGATAGGTGGGGGGATGGACTGCCCGTTGAGGTCCGATTGGTTCAACTAACCATCAGTGTAACCACTGATGGAAGTTTCACTTTATATACCTACGATCATCGGTAGCTTTCGATCAATAACTTTAACGTAATAGGAATGTTACAAAATTTTTACTGTACAATTATGTTAACATAGCTACATAATGGAATCGGATCTATTTTTCATCAGATTGGGGGAATATCGATGGCAAATAATAATCCACAATCAAGACAAGGCCGCAGAAAGAAAACGAAGCAACAGAAACAAAACCTGATTTTAAATATTTCTATTGCAATAGTTTTCATATTAATTATCGGTGTCGGTTGGTCGATTATAGCTTCACCTAATAATGCCAAAGAGACAACAGGAGATACAAATCAATCGACCGAAACAGCTGTAAAAGATAAGACAGCTAACAAAGAGAAAGATAGTAAAGAAAAGAGTGGAGAAAAGAAAGCAAAAGAAAACAAGGAATCAAAAGAATCCGATGAAAATTCTTCAGAGGAGGAAAACGAATCTTCGCCGGATGAAGAAGATGTCATTAAGGTTAATAGCAATGACCCGAATGTTATCGAAGCAAAAATTAACCCAAATTGGAAGCCGGTCGGAACCAGTCAAACCGGAGAGCATATTACTCAATACAATCAAGGATCAACAGATTGGCAAGAAATGTTAAAGGCCATCAGTTATGCAACGAATGTGGATGTTGGTAATATGACGGTATTATGGATTGGAAATGGTGGCGAGCCAAATAAAAATGCTGTCGGCACCATTTCCGCAAAGGATACAGGGCAGATTTATCGAGTTTATCTCGACTGGATTGATGGAGAAGGCTGGAAACCGACCAAGCTGGAACAATTAAAAGAATTTAAAAAGTAATAGGAGTGTCTTAGGTGAGAATAGCTGTCATTGGAGCAATGGAAGAAGAAGTCGTCATATTAAGAAATCAACTGGAAAATAAACAGACGGAAATAATTGCAAACAGTGAGTTTAGTTTCGGAACATATGGAGGCAAGGATGTTGTTTTGTTAAAATCAGGAATCGGTAAGGTGAATGCGGCTATGTCGACAACGATTTTAATCGAACGTTATCATCCTGATGTGATAATTAACACCGGGTCCGCTGGGGGATTAAATCCAAAATTAAATGTGGGGGATCTTGTTATTTCCGATGATGTTTGTCATCATGATGTTGATGCAACGGTTTTTGGCTATGCTTATGGCCAAGTACCCCAAATGCCTGCCGCCTACCAAGCGGATGAACGATTAATTCAGGTCGCAGAAGAAGCGGCCAAAAGTCTTGAAGGAATTCAAGTGAAAAAAGGTAGGATTGCTTCCGGAGATTCATTTATGAGCGATCCGGTCCGTGTTCAAATGATAGCTGAAAAATTTCCGGGACTGCAAGCAGTGGAAATGGAAGCGGCAGCGATTGCTCAAGTCGCATACCAGTACGGACTCCCCTTTGTTATTATTCGGGCATTATCTGATATTGCCGGGAAAGAATCGGATCTATCATTTGAACAATTTTTAGAAACTGCCGCACTAAACTCTGCTAATCTTGTTATCGAGATCATCCGAAAATTGTAAACGATAAAGGGCTGACGTCATCAAACTTGTATCGGTGACGTCAGCTTTTTTCATAATATAAGAAAGTATAAAAATACAAGTAAATAACTTGGGATTAGTTTTATTGTCTAGCTCCGAGCGCCAGCGACTAGCAAACTTCACTCCCCTCCACTACGATAAGTCAACATCGGCTCGTCCCTCACCGTGTTTCCTTTTCCTCGAAAAAGCTAGTCGCTTT
>Ga0310827_101242_pt1 | contig 13970 bp, 10 predicted proteins | sample WT_ome_2_FD_201309 | JGI IMG/M metagenome (GOLD analysis project Ga0310827, IMG submission 201309) | Sorghum-adapted microbial communities enriched on wild type (WT) sorghum from Joint BioEnergy Institute, Emeryville, California, United... ... | reverse complement strand
AAAGAGATGCTGCGGCAGGAGAAGGCGGATTTCGTGATCGTTTCCACTCCGATCCAACTGCATGCCCAGATGAGTATTGATGTGATGGAAGCCGGATTCCATCTCATGACGGAAAAACCACCGGCCGCTGTCGTCCAGGACGTGGACCGCATGATTGCCACAGCGGAAAAAACGGGCAAACGCTGTGAAATCGGATTTCATGTGCCGACCCGGGCCATCGAGGCGCAAATCGCCGGGTGGATTCAAGACGGCACGCTCGGCGAAATCAAGACGGTCAAGGGCATGGCGGTGTGGAAGCGACTGGACAGCTACTACGAGCGCACCCCCTGGGCGGGAAAATTGTCGATCAACGGCCAATATGTTCTTGACGGAACGATCAACAACCCGCAGTCGCACGTGCTCTATAATGTGATCCGGTTGGCCAAATTGGCGAAAAATGCCGAAGGAGAGCCGATTGTACCGAAAGAAGTGACGGCCGAGCTGTATCATGCGCACGAAATTGAAGGAGAGGATCTGTCCTGCCTGCGGATTCGCACCAACGGGAGTACCGAACTGTACTTCTATGCGACGGTCTGCGGCGTGACCCAGGAAGAGCCCTACATCCGGATTGAAGGCACCCGCGCTGCCGCTACCTGGATGTATAACGGCGACCTGATCCTGGAGAAAGACGGGGAGAAAACGACGATTCCGGGTTCGAACGAATCCGTTCCTGCCCATTACGACGGACTTCTGCGAGCGATCGAAGAAGGCGAAGACGCGCAATTGTGCCCGCTGACTTCTACGCGTATCTTTACCCAGGTGGTCAATGCTGCCTTTGAATCTTCCGGCAAGCCCCGGGCCGTTGATCCGGCCTATGTGCGCCGCACGCCGGAGAATGGCACCATCGCTACGGTCATCGACCGTCTGGAAGAGCATATGGATCAGGCGTTCGCCTCGAACCGTCTGTATTCCGAACTCGGGCTTCCCTGGGGCAAGTCGGGAAAACCGGTATCGCTGGAAGGCTATGACCGGTTTCAAGCCTGGTAAACCACAAATCGGCAAGGATGATCCGGATCCGCGGTTTTTGGTCTGAACGCCGAAAATCACTGCTTTCGAATAAGACGGAAAGAAACATGCTTGCAATCTTTCAGGCTGATTGTTGCTGAGGAAGGGTTGACGACCGCAAACGATAGTGGTTTATCGATGGCGTCCAGGGGACTTCCTCTACTTTCTTTGTCCCATCAACCGGTGCATCCGGCTGTTTCATCCCTGAACACAGCCGCGATTACACCGGTTTTTTGTCCAGATGGCGGTATTGAATCGCTTCCGCCAGGTGCGCGGCGGAAATGTTCTCACAGTCCTCCAGGTCGGCAATCGTCCGGGCGATTTTCAGAATCCGGTCATGCGCCCTCACGCTCAAACCGAGTGTCTGGTAGCAGGCTTCAAGAAGGGCGCGTGCCTCCTTGCCCAGAGGGCACGCCCGCCGCAGCGTCTGCCCGGACAATTCGCTGTTAAACCGGATCGGCATGTTCCGGTACCTGGCTTCCTGCCGTCCCTGTGCGGCCGCCACCGCCTTTCTCATGTCGGCGGAAGAGGAAGAGGGGCCGCTTCCGCCCAATTGGCTGTAATCCATGCGCGGCACCTCTACGTGAAGGTCGATCCGGTCCAGCAGCGGTCCGGATATCCGCGACAAATATTGCTGCACCTTCAGCGGACTGCAAATACATTGGTGCGATTCCGTCTCCGCTCCGCGATAGCCGCATGGGCAGGGGTTCATCGAGGCTGCCAGCATGAAGCGGGAGGGGAACGTGTATACCGCCCGGGCGCGGCCGATCGTAACCTGCCGGTCCTCAAGCGGCTGGCGCAGCACCTCCAGCACATGGCGTGAAAATTCGGGAAGCTCGTCCAGAAACAGTACGCCGTGATGGGCAAGGCTGACCTCGCCGGGCTTGGGGACCGTTCCCCCGCCGATCAGGCCTGCGGCACTGACCGTATGATGCGGGGAGCGGAAGGGGCGGGTCCGGATCAGTCGGGCCTGTTCCCTGAATTTTCCGGCAGCGCTGTGAATTTTGGTAACTTCCAGCGCCTCTTCTTCCGACATTTCCGCGAGAATGGTGGGAAGTCTGCGCAGCAGCATTGTTTTTCCGGTTCCTGGCGGCCCGATGAGCAGGATATTGTGCATTCCCGCGGCGGCGATGGTCAGTGCCCGTTTGGCCAGATGCTGGCCGTCCACATCGGAGTAATCCTCGAACCATGGTTCGCTGGTGTCGGAGCCGGCCGGTATTTTACGATCTAAACAATTCATATCATTAATGAATTCGAGTTCGGAACAATCTTTCAACTCCCGCAGGTGGGCCAGGGGACAAACCCGGATGCCTTCGATCAGCAGCGCTTCCGCCGCGTTTTCCGCCGGGAGCAGCACGGTCCCGATTCCTTTATCGCGGGCGCTGTGTACCATCGACAGAACGCCGGGCACCGGACGGACCGAACCGTCAAGGGCCAGCTCCCCGACGATCAATGTCCTTGGAGGCAGCATCCGGGAGGTCTGGCCGCTGGCCGCCAGAATTCCGGCGGCGATCGCCAGGTCGAAAGCGGAGCCTTCCTTGCGCAAATCGGCCGGTGCGAGATTAACGGTGATCCGCTCCATCGGGAAGACAAACCCGCAGTTCCGGATCGCCGACCGCACCCGTTCAACGGCTTCCCGAATGGCCGAATCCGGGAGTCCGACCACGATCGTCTGCGGCAGGCCGTTGCTGATGTCCAGCTCCACCTCGATCACTTTCCCGTCAATTCCCTGCAAGCATGCGCTAAATACTTTGCCGTACATAAAAAGCACCTTCCTCCCCGCCATTCTGCAGCCCGGCCCTCGGTAGGCTCCCGCCGCGATCCTGGTTCAGGAGCAAAAGGTGCTTCCTTATTGCCCGACCCTGTGCAAACGTTCTACGCACTATTATACATAAATTCCCGGGAAATTCCAAAGGATTGTTTCGGGAACCGCTTCGCGGGCCTTGACAACTGCGCTGTTTTGTTTTGCAACACCATTGCTTGGGTGAAGCGGAACTGCCCGGCCACATTTTTTGGGGTGTTGACACGGGCTCTCCCACCCCAAAGACGAAAGATCTCTATACGGTTATCTTTCGGAAATAAATTCCGCACAAACGGGGGATAATGGATACGAGGTGATGATCATGGAGGAAAAACCGTATTTTTGCCCGAACTGCCGTTCCAACCGGATCAAATTCAGCGTGATCACCAGCTATTCCCGAAGGATCCTCAAGGATGCCCATACCGGCGCCATTCTGGAAAGCAGCGAACCCCAGGTCATTGTAGAGCCGGAACCAAATATCGAGTGCATGGTCTGTCATTTCATCGGCAATGAAATGCGTTTTGTCAAGCAGGCGGAAAAAGAGCCCCGCACCGCAGCTTTCGCGGCATTTCATAATGGATAAACGACGGCCGATCCTGAATCCAATAGGCAGCCATGCATTACGCGGATCAAGCAGCGCAGGTGTTTCCTTTCTGGAGGACGCGCTGCTTTTTGCCGTTTTATTTCCGAAGCAATAAGAAAAATCGGCATAATGCGATCCGCATTCGGGGATTTGCTGAAAAATATGAAAAAATCGCTGAAATAAAAGAGGAAACTGTCGAAAAAAAGTGATACAATAATTAGGGCTTTTCTGGATGTGCGGTTCCATGCGTGGGAATAAGGCAGAAAAACGGAGAAACCATGGGCGGATAACAACAAGCGCATCCGCTGTTGTTGTTGCGATACAGAAAGATTCTGATAGGAGGATTCGCAGATGAATATCCACGAGTATCAAGGCAAAGAAGTCCTGAGACAATACGGTGTCGCCGTTCCTCGGGGCAAGGTGGCGTTTACCGTCGAAGAAGCGGTCGAAGCGGCCAAAGAGCTTGGGTCTTCCGTCGTTGTCGTCAAAGCGCAGATTCACGCGGGGGGTCGCGGGAAGGCCGGCGGCGTCAAAGTTGCGAAAAACCTGGACGAAGTTCGTACATATGCCCAGGAGCTGCTCGGAAAAGTGCTGGTCACCCACCAGACCGGGCCGGAGGGAAAAGAAGTCAAGCGCCTTCTGATTGAAGAGGGCTGCGATATCAAGAAGGAATATTATGTTGGTGTGGTTGTCGACCGCAGTACCGGTCGTGTTGTCATGATGGCTTCCGAAGAAGGCGGGACGGAAATCGAGGAAGTGGCTGCCCGCACACCGGAGAAAATTTTCAAGGAAGTCATCGACCCGGCTGTCGGTTTAATGCCGTTCCAGGCCCAGCGTCTGGCTTTCTCCATCAATATCCCGAAAGATCTCGTTCGCAAGGCGGTGCAGTTCATGCTGGGACTGTATCGCGCGTTTATCGATAAAGACTGTTCGATTGCCGAGATCAATCCGCTGGTCGTGACCGGGGACGGCAATGTCATGGCGCTGGACGCGAAGCTGAATTTTGATTCCAACGCTTTGTTCCGTCACAAAGATATTTTGGAGCTGCGCGATCTGGAGGAAGAGGACGAAAAGGAGATCCAGGCTTCCAAATTCGATCTCAGCTACATCGCCCTGGATGGGAATATCGGATGCATGGTCAACGGGGCTGGTCTTGCCATGGCCACTATGGATATCATCAAATATTACGGCGGCGATCCGGCGAACTTCCTGGATGTGGGCGGCGGCGCGACGACCGAGAAGGTTACGGAAGCCTTCAAGATTATTTTGTCCGACGAGAAGGTCAAAGGGATTTTCGTCAACATCTTCGGCGGCATTATGCGCTGCGACGTCATCGCCAATGGAGTGGTGGAAGCCGCGAAGCAAATCGGCCTTGATCGACCGCTCGTTGTTCGCCTGGAAGGAACAAATGTTGAACTGGGCAAGAAAATCCTCAATGAATCCGGCTTGAATATCGTGTCGGCTGATTCGATGGCCGATGGCGCGCAAAAGATCGTATCTTTGGTGAAGTAAGCCGGCATCTGATTCTGAACTTAATCAAGGGGTGTGAACGAGATCATGAGTATCCTGGTCGATAAGAATACTAAAGTGATTACGCAAAATATGACGGGCAAAACCGGTATGTTTCATACCAAAGGGGGGTTGGACTACGGCACGCAAATGGTCGCCGGGGCCGTTCCCGGAAAAGGCGGCATGAAGGTCGACTTTGAACTGGAAAACGGCAGCACCGTCACTTTGCCCGTTTACGATACGGTAAGGGAAGCCAAGGAAGCGACCGGCGCCAATACTTCAGTTATTTATGTCCCGCCGGCCGGCGCGGCCGATGCCATTATGGAAGCCGTCGACGCCGATTTGGATCTGGTCATCTGCATCACCGAAGGCATTCCGGTGCTGGACATGGTGAAGGTGAAACGGTTCATGGAAGGAAAGAGAACCCGCCTGATCGGGCCGAACTGCCCCGGCGTCATTACACCGGGACAGTGCAAAATCGGCATCATGCCCGGATACATTCATACTCCGGGTCACGTAGGCGTCGTTTCCCGCAGCGGAACCTTGACCTATGAAGCGGTTCACCAGCTGACCCAGCGCGGAATCGGACAGTCGTCCGCCGTCGGAATCGGCGGAGACCCGGTCAAAGGCTCCGAATTTATCGACATCCTCAAGCTGTTTAACGACGACCCGGATACGTACGCCGTAATCATGATCGGCGAAATTGGCGGAACAGCGGAAGAAGAAGCTGCCGAATGGATCAAGGCGAATATGAAAAAGCCGGTCGTTGGCTTCATCGGCGGTCAAACCGCTCCTCCGGGCAAACGGATGGGCCACGCCGGTGCGATCATTTCCGGCGGCAAAGGTACGGCAGCGGAGAAAGTGGCTACACTCGAGCGCTGCGGGATCCGCGTGGCTCCGACACCGTCCGATATGGGTTCCACTCTGGTTGAGGCTCTGAAAGAAAACGGCATTCTCGAGAAATGCATTACGAAGAAATAAGCACCAGAAACTTAATCATTGAATAAAAATATATGAAGGTAAGCAACCTTTCATTTCCTTATCGGATTTGGGGGGTTGCTTTTTTTGTCAGGAGGAATATGCTGATGGATTCCAGAAGCTTGCTATGGCTGCTGCATGAAATGCCGGGGATCGGCTGGAAGACGATCCGCCGGCTGGTTGACGCGTGCGGGAAAGAACTGACCCTGCTGCTGTCGATGGAGAAGGAAGAATTGATGAAACTTGGGCTGAATCACGCCAAAGCTGAGCTATTGATGAAAGGTCTGCGGGGAGACGGGATGGAGGCCAGGCTTTCTGAATACCGCCACGCGGGGATCGGCTGGATGACCGTGTGGGATTCCGCCTATCCGCCGCTCTTGAAGCAAATTGCCCAGCCTCCATGGGTGCTTTATTATATGGGCAATCCCGGCTTGCTGCAGCGGCCTTGTGTGGCGATGGTGGGAACACGAACTCCTACCGTCTACGGAAGGAAGGCGGCGGAAAGTCTGGCCCGTTCGCTATCCGCCTCCGGTCTATGTCTGGTCAGCGGACTGGCGAGGGGGATCGATTCGGCTGTCCACCGGGGGGCTCTGGAGCAACCCGGCGGAACCGCAGCCGTACTGGGCTGCGGCATTGGAGAAATCTACCCTCCCGAGAATGAATCATTATTTCGGGAGATTGCGGCAAGCGGCGTAATCGTTTCCGAATATCCCATGGGCACGCCCCCCCATCCGGGGCTGTTTTCGCAGCGCAATCGGATTATCGCCGGATTATCGATGGGCACGGTGGTTGTAGAGGCGGCTGAGCGCAGCGGATCGCTGATTACGGCTGATTTGGCCCTGGAAGAATCGAGAGACGTGTTCGCCGTGCCGGGCAATATTACTTCCCCCAAAAGCCGCGGAACGCTGAAGCTGATCCGCCAGGGGGCGATCCTTGTGACGTCGGCAGATGACATTTTGCAAGAATATATGCATATGATAACAACACCGGAATCACCATATAGTCATCGAACACCCCCCGTTATGCTGACCCCGGACGAGCAAAAAATCTGCGATCTGCTGGCCGGCGGCCCCCTGTCCATTGACGAACTGCTGGAGAAAAGCCAAATAAATTTTGGACTTTTGCATTCAGTTCTGTTATCTTTAACTTTGAAAAATGTGATCGAACCGTTACCGGGATCTACTTATTCCGTTTTATGACCTAATACTTTCTGGACAATAAGAGAGGTAGGCGACTTATGGCAGATTCTTTGGTGATTGTAGAATCCCCCGCCAAGGCAAAGACGATAGGCAAATATTTGGGGAGCAAATATATTGTAAAAGCTTCGATGGGACATATCCGGGATCTTCCCCGCAGCCAAATGGGCGTAGAGATCGAGCGTAATTTTCAGCCCAAATATATCACCATCCGCGGCAAAGGGCAGGTTCTTAAAGAACTGAAGAATGCCAGCAAAAAAGTCAAAAAAGTATATCTGGCCGCCGACCCCGACCGTGAGGGGGAAGCGATCGCCTGGCACCTGGCTCATTATTTGGAGCTGGACAGCACCGAACCATGCAGGGTCGTTTTTAACGAGATCACCAAGCAGGCCGTAAGGGATGCGTTCAAATCTCCACGGAAAATCAACCAGGATCTGGTGAATGCCCAGCAGGCCAGACGGATTCTTGATCGGCTCGTCGGATACAAGATCAGTCCGCTGTTATGGAAAAAGGTCAAAAAGGGTCTTTCGGCAGGCAGGGTACAGTCCGTCGCTGTGAAAATCATCATCGACCGGGAGAATGAGATCAAGGAATTCAAGCCGGAAGAGTATTGGACCATTACCGCCGTGCTGAAGCAGGGGAAGGAAAGCTTCGAAGCCAAATTTTACCGCATGGGCGATAAGAAAGAATTGAGCAATGAGGAGGAAGTCCGGCAAGTGCTGGACGCCATTGCCAAGGCCGAATACATTGTTCGGGAGGTTAAAGAGAAGGAGCGGATGCGCCATCCTTCCCCTCCGTTCATTACCAGCTCGCTGCAGCAGGAAGCGGCGCGCAAGCTGAATTTCCGGGCGGCCAAGACGATGTCAGTGGCACAGCAATTATATGAAGGAATTGATTTGGGGAAAGAGGGAAGCGTAGGTCTGATTACCTATATGCGTACCGATTCCACCCGTATTTCCCCGGTCGCCCAGGAAGAAGCGAGAGAATATATTGCGTCCAAATACGGCAAAGACTTTGTTCCGGAAACACCGCGCGATTATACGAAAAAGCAGTCCAGCGCGGCGCAGGACGCGCACGAAGGCATTCGGCCGAGTTCCGTAAATCGAACGCCTGACGACGTGAAAAGCTTTCTCAGCCGCGACCAGTACCGCTTGTATAAGCTGATCTGGGAACGGTTCGTGGCCAGCCAGATGGCATCGGCTGTAATGGACACGATGACCGTGGATATTTCCGCAGGGGATGTGATGTTCCGTGCCGTCGGTTCGAAAGTCAAATTTCCGGGTTTCATGAAGGTTTACGTGGAGGGAAATGACGACGGCCTCACCGAGGAAGACCGGCTTTTGCCTGCGTTGGCCAAGGGAGACAAGGTTGAGCGGGAATCGATCGAGCCGAAGCAGCATTTTACGCAGCCCCCGCCAAGATATACGGAAGCACGCCTGGTACGGGCGCTTGAAGAGATGGGCATCGGCAGGCCCAGCACGTACGCGCCCACGCTCGAAACGATCCAGAAGCGCGGGTATGTTGCCATCGAGGATAAAAAATTCGTCCCAACCGAACTCGGAGAGCTGGTCATCCAGTTGATGTCCGAGTTCTTCCCGGAAATTCTTGACGTCGAATTTACCGCCCATATGGAAGAAGAACTGGACTACGTCGAAGAAGGCAAGGAAGATTGGGTCAAGGTGCTGGACGATTTCTACAGTTCCTTCGAGAAAAGGCTCGAGGTAGCTGAAGAGGAGATGAAAGAAATCGAAATCCAGGACGAGGTTTCGGACGAAGTCTGCGACAAATGCGGGCTGCCGATGGTTTACAAAATGGGCCGCTTCGGCAAATTTCTCGCTTGCTCCGGCTTCCCGGACTGCCGCAACACGAAGCCGATCGTCAAGGATACGGGGGTCACTTGTCCCCATTGCAAGGAAGGCAGGATGATCGAGCGGCGCAGCAAGAAGGGCCGGGTGTTTTACGGCTGTGACCGCTATCCCGAATGCGAATTCGTCATGTGGGATAAACCGGTCAAGAAGCCGTGCCCGAAGTGCGGATCTTTGATGATCGAGAAGAAAAGCAAGGGCGACCTCATTCTGCAGTGCACGGAATGCGATTATAGGGAGGAAGCGGAAGCATCGGAAGATTGATTCCGGTGCCTTCCGGACGGATTGCGGCGGATTGCCGGGGTCGGATGATCCCGGCAATCCGTTTCCCGTGGAATGAATGCGGACAAGCCAATGATCTGAATGGCATTTCACGGGTTTCTAAAACCAATGGATTAGGAGGGCAACATGTCAGCGAATCAAAAAGTAACCGTAGTCGGGGCAGGGCTGGCCGGCAGCGAAGCCGCCTGGCAAATTGCCAGTCAGGGTGTGCCTGTCATCTTGTACGAGATGCGGCCTGTCCGAAAAACTCCGGCCCACATTACCGACAAATTTGCCGAACTGGTCTGCAGTAATTCGCTGAGGGCGAATGCCTTGACCAACGCGGTTGGGGTTATTAAAGAAGAAATGCGCAGAATGAATTCCCTGATTATCCGTATCGCCGACCAGTCATCCGTACCTGCGGGCGGGGCACTGGCTGTAGACCGGGATCGTTTCTCGGGGGGAGTGACGAGTACGCTGCGCAATCATCCGTTGATCGAGGTACGCAACGAGGAGCTGGTCACTTTGCCGGAAGACGGGATTACCGTAGTGGCGACGGGGCCGCTCACTTCTGAGGCCCTTTCCGCCTCGCTTCAGGAAATGCTCGGAGAGGCTTATCTCTATTTTTATGATGCCGCGGCTCCGATCGTAGAGAAGGACTCGATCAATATGGACAAGGTTTATCTGGCCTCCCGCTATGACAGGGGGGAAGCGGCCTACCTGAATTGTCCGATGACGGAGGAAGAGTTTGAAACATTCTATGAGGCGCTGGTCTCGGCCGAGACGGCCCCCGTCAAGGAATTCGAGAAAGAAATTTATTTTGAAGGCTGCATGCCCATCGAGGTCATGGCCAAAAGGGGCAAACAAACTGTCCTGTTCGGCCCGATGAAACCGGTCGGTCTTGTCAATCCGCATACCGGTCAGCTTCCCTACGCGGTTGTCCAGCTGCGCCAGGATAACGCCGCCGGTACGCTGTTCAATATGGTGGGGTTTCAAACCCACCTGAAGTGGGGAGAGCAAAGACGGGTATTTTCCCTGATTCCCGGGCTGGAAAACGCCGAATTTGTCCGCTATGGCGTGATGCACAGGAATACCTTTATCAATTCGCCGAAGCTGCTTGAGCCGACCTATCAGCTGAAGACCCGCAAGCGGGTTTTCTTTGCGGGCCAGATGACTGGCGTGGAAGGCTATGTCGAATCGGCGGCTTCCGGTCTGATCGCCGGAATCAACGCCGCCCGTCTGGCCAAAGGGATGGACCCCCTGATCTTTCCGGAGGAGACCGCTCTGGGCAGTATGGCGCGTTATATTACGACCGCGGATCCGGAGAACTTTCAGCCGATGAACGCAAATTTCGGATTGTTTCCTCCGCTGGCAGAAAAAATCCGGAACAAAAAATTGAAGAACGAAAAACTCGCTGAACGGGCAATTGAAAAAATTCAGAATTTTGCACAAAATGTATTCAATTTCGCTTGAAGGCCCGGGCTTCCCTGTGATACCATTATAAAAGTGTTTTCTTACGCCCAACCGGTTGGAGCAAAGACCATGAACTTGAAGAAAAGCGGCAACAACCCACTTGTTGCTGTTTTTCTTCATGATCATATGGATTGGTGTCTCGTCTGTTTCGCAAGCGGAAACAGGCATTTCCCGCATCGGCGGCGTTCGATTTACAGAACATGTGCCGGAGGAAGCGCACGGATTACTGCCGTTTCCTCCAGGCCGGGTCCTTGTTTGACCGCCCCGGCTGATTTCGTGTACTTACCTAGGGAGGTCGATGTTCCATGAGCGAAATGCATGCAACCACGATATTTGCAATCCGTCATCGAGGCAAAGGCGCCATTGCCGGAGACGGGCAGGTGACATTTGGCAACAGTATGGTCATGAAAGCGAAAGCGCGCAAAGTCCGCCGTCTGTACCGCGGCAAAGTCATTGCCGGCTTTGCCGGTTCCGTCGCTGATGCCATTACATTATTCGAGAAATTTGAGATCAAGCTGGAAGAGCACCACGGAAATTTGCAGCGCTCAGCAGTAGAACTGGCCAAGGATTGGCGTTCCGACCGGGTGCTGCGCAGGCTGGAAGCGATGATGATCGTGATGGATTCCCAGGGGCTGCTGCTGATCTCGGGCAACGGGGAAATTATCGAGCCGGATGACGGCATCCTGGCCATTGGTTCGGGAGGAAGCTTCGCCCTGGCTGCCGGGCGCGCACTTCAGCGGTACGCGCCGGACATGAGCGCAAGAGATATCGCCAGGGCGGCCCTGGAAATGGCGGCGGAAATCTGCGTCTACACGAACCATAACATAGCGATTGAGGAAATCGAATAGGACTTTGGGCGAAAGACGGGAGGCTTGAACGACTTGAACAAAGAAGCATTAACTCCTAGACAAATTGTGGAAGAGCTCGACAAATATATTGTCGGCCAGAAGAAAGCCAAAAAATCGGTGGCTGTCGCGCTTCGCAACCGATATCGTCGGAGTCTGCTCAATGAAGCGATGCGGGACGAGATCGTCCCGAAAAATATATTGATGATTGGCCCTACGGGCGTCGGCAAAACGGAAATTGCCCGCAGGCTGGCAAAGCTGGTCCGCGCACCTTTCGTCAAGGTGGAAGCGACTAAGTTTACCGAGGTCGGTTATGTGGGACGGGATGTCGAATCGATGGTTCGGGATCTGGTTGAAACCGCGATCCGAATGGTGAAAGCGGAGAAGACCGAGAAGGTGAAGGATCGGGCGGAAGCGATGGCGAACGACCGTCTTGTGCAGCTTCTTGTTCCGAACCCGAACAAGCCGCGCGGGACCCGCAATCCGTTGGAAATGTTGTTCGGCAACCAAAACCAGAATCATGAGGAACAGGATTCCGCCGAATCGGATCCGGGACTTGCCGGCCGCCGCGGCCAGGTCCGGGAACGGCTGCGCCGCGGGGAACTGGAAGACGAAATGCTGGAAATTGAAGTCGAGGACAACACCCCTTCGATGCTGGATATGCTTTCCGGACAGGGCGGCGAGCAGATGGGGATGAATATGCAGGAACTCTTCGGAAATTTGATGCCCAAGCGCATGAAGAAAAGGAAGCTGCCTGTCAAAGAGGCCCGTAAAGTGCTGATTCAGGAAGAGGCCCAAAAGCTGATCGACATGGATGAAGTGATCCAGGAATCCGTTCGTCGTGCCGAACAGTCCGGTATGATTTTTATTGACGAAATCGACAAAATTGCCAGTACCGGACGCGGCGGCGGACCGGACGTATCCAGGGAAGGCGTGCAGAGGGACATTCTGCCGATCGTCGAAGGTTCGACGGTCATGACCAAATACGGTCCGGTCAAAACGGATTATATCCTGTTCATTGCGGCGGGAGCCTTTCATATCGCCAAACCGTCTGATTTGATCCCGGAACTGCAGGGCCGCTTTCCGATCCGGGTCGAGCTGGATAATTTGACCCAGGAGGATTTTGTGCTGATTCTGACGGAACCGCAGAACGCACTGACCAAGCAATATACGGCTCTGCTGGAAACAGAAGGCATCCGGGTTGAATTTTCCAGGGAAGCGATTGAGGAACTGGCCAAGATTGCCGCGGAGGTTAACCAGAATACGGAAAATATCGGAGCCCGCAGGCTCCATACAATCCTGGAAAAGCTGCTTGAGGATCTTTCCTTCGAAGCCCCGGATATTACATTGGAACAAATCGTCATTTCCCCGGAATACGTTCGGGAGAAGCTTGCCGGCATCGTCCAGAACAAGGATTTGAGCCAGTATATTTTGTAATCCGCTGCGCAAAGGACTGCGGCAAAAAATGCCGCTTGCCGGCCGGCCGCTTCGAGTGAACCGGAAAGCCGATTTTGCTTTTCCGGGAGGGAGAATTAGGAGGCAAACGTCATGACATTGTTGGCAAAAACGCGAAGACTGAACCGGCTGCTGCAAAAGGCCGCAGGCCATCCGGTCAGCTTCATGGAGATGTCCGAGGTGCTTCGCGACATTATTCAAGCGAACGTATTTGTGGTCAGCCGCAAGGGGAAAATTTTGGGATATGCCATAGCCGATGAGTTTCATTCCCCGCAGATCAATAAAATGATCGAGGAAGACCGCCGGTTTACGGCTGATTATAACAAGCTGCTGCTGAAAATCGAGGAAACGAGTTCGACCAATGACGAGGACAGCCTGTTTTATGCTTTCACAAAGAAGATCCGCGATATTTTCGAGCACAAGCTGGTGACTGTCATCCCTATTATCGGGGGAGGGGATCGGCTGGGGACGATCGTGCTTACACGGACCGACGAGTCCTTCATTGAGGATGATCTGATTTTGGCCGAATACGGTTCCACCATCGTTGGCATGGAAATTCTCCGCGAGCGGGCCGAAGAAATTGAGGAAGAGGCCCGCAGCAAGGCGGTCGTGCAGGTAGCCGTTGGTTCCTTGTCCTTCAGCGAATTGGAGGCGGTCGAGCATATTTTCGAGGAGCTCGACGGCAAAGAGGGGCTGCTCGTGGCCAGTAAAATCGCCGACAGGGTGGGAATCACCCGGTCCGTGATCGTCAATGCCCTGCGGAAGCTCGAAAGTGCCGGAGTCATCGAGACCCGTTCGCTGGGAATGAAAGGAACGTACATTCGCATCCTGAACGATCAGCTTCTGCAGGGGTTCGTTAAAACGAAAAGCCCGTGAAGGGCTTTTTTTGTGTGTATTTCCAAGATCGGCCAACTTTAGTCCTAAGCCCTATCTCACAAAAGATAGGGCTTTTTTCGTATT
>Ga0310827_101240_pt1 | contig 13989 bp, 11 predicted proteins | sample WT_ome_2_FD_201309 | JGI IMG/M metagenome (GOLD analysis project Ga0310827, IMG submission 201309) | Sorghum-adapted microbial communities enriched on wild type (WT) sorghum from Joint BioEnergy Institute, Emeryville, California, United... ... | reverse complement strand
TCTTACTACCTTTAAACGAAATTCATCTTTGGCTTTTCCCATAACTGAATCCTCTCCCTTATTTCCATTGTAAATCCTTGTAGGGGAGGACTCCAGTTTATTTAGGGGGCCTTAGGGCTTTTACATTTAAGTCGCCTGAAAACCCGCTTTTGAGGAAAATGAACTGCACTTTTGCATTTAGGTGAACGAAATAAGCGACTTTAGCAATGAGCAGCGTACTTCAAGTGTGACTGGCAGGCCCGCAGGCAAATCGATTACAATGATTACATCCAAATACGTCTTACGAAACGAGTCCGAAGAACTTGAATAGCACAATTAGATCTTACGATGGAGGTCTCCTTATGTGCGGCCGCTTTACGATTACACTTCCTCTGGACGAGCTGATTGTCCGGTATCTCATCATGGAAAATCGGCTGGCGAAATTCGCCCCAAACTATAATGTAGCCCCGATGCAGTTCATCCCCGCCATTATTGAAGGCAAGCAGGGCAACCGGCTGGGTGAGCTGCGCTGGGGCCTGGTGCCTTCCTGGGCGAAGGAGGACAAGATCGGTGCCAGCATGATCAACGCCCGCGCTGAGTCGCTTCCAGACAAACCGGCGTTTCGAAAGCTGCTGACGACCCGGCGCTGCCTCATCCCTGCCGACGGATTCTACGAATGGCAGCAGCGGGCCGGAGGCAAGCAGCCGTATCGGATCGTCATGAAAGACGGGAGCCCCTTCGCCTTCGCCGGTCTGTATGACATTTGGACCGGTCCGCAAGGCAACAAGCTGGCGACCTGCACGATCATCACCACAGAGCCCAACTCGCTGATGGCCGAGATTCATAGCCGGATGCCCGTGATCCTACGACCTGAACACGAAGCCGAATGGCTTGCCCGGGACAACACGGATACGGACTCGCTGCTAAAGCTGCTGCAACCTTACGATGCCGCGAAAATGCGGGCGTACCCAGTCTCGTCTGCCGTCGGGAACGTGCGCAACAATACAAAGGAATTGTTGGAGGAAGCGAAATAGTTCTAAAAAAAAGGCTCCGCCTTTATGCACAAGCAAGGAATCACCCTGCTGCCATAAAGTCGAAGCCTTTCCTATTACGTCTCAATGCTCGCCCACAATCCTCCGCCCGGCAGCGGACAATGCCGTTCCTTGAGCCAGGCGATTACCGGAATGATACAACCGCAGACTGTGCAGGTCATCCCGTCCATCAGCTTCGGACACGCTTCGCATGCGCGAAGTCTGTCCTGATACTGCACCTCACTCACCCTGCGTTCGGGCGCAAACGCCGTCGTTTTCAGCAAACGTTGGATCTGCTCCTCCGTCACCCGGTAATCGTCCCGGCACGCTTTGCATGAGGTATCCGCCATGTAACGTTATCCCCTCGCAGCCAATTTCAGCGTCGTCACCGATTTCGCCGGCAAATCAACCGTCAGCTTACCGCCATCCAGTTTAAATGCTTCAAACGGCTGCGGCTTCACGACTTCAGGCTGCGCAAACGTATTATGGGCGTCAATCGAATCGCCGGTTAATGTGGTGCCAGTCACCACCAAGCTGTTGCTGGCCAAGCCCCGGATGTCGATCGTTACCTGTGTATTCGCATGAGGCTGCAGGTTACAGAAGCTGAGATGGATTTTGCCTTCTGCATCCCGCGATGCGGTAGCTGTCACCGCCGGAATCTCGTTGTCTTCCAGCTTGTAGCTGCCTGTTTCCAGTGACAGATCCAGCAGCTCAGCGTCCTGGTGAACCTTATACATATCGAACACATGGTACGTTGGCGTCAAGATCATTTTCTCGCCTTCCGTGAGGATGACGGCCTGAAGCACGTTGACGGTTTGAGCGATGTTCGCCATCCGTACGCGCTCGTTATGTTTGTGGAAGATGTTCAGTGTAAGTCCGGCGACAAGCGCATCGCGCATCGTATTTTGCTGATACAAAAATCCAGGATTGGTCCCCGGCTCCACGTTGTACCAGGTTCCCCATTCATCCACAATCAAACCGACTCGGCCCTCCGGATCGTATTTATCCATGATCGTGCGGTGGCGAGTGATGAGCTCATCCATGCGAAGGGCTTTTCGCAACGTGGCAAACCAGGCAGACTCGTCGAACCCGGTCGCCGCCCCTTTATCCTGCCAATTATCGTTGGGCAGCGTATAGTAGTGCAGCGTGATGGAGTCCATAAAGCGTCCGGCTTCCCGCATCAACACATCCATCCAATTATAGTCGTCCGAATTTGGACCACAGGCGATCCGGTGAATTCGATTATCCCCATAGTTACGGACGTACGTCTGATACCGGCGATACTCGTCAGCATAATATTCCGGGCGCATGTTGCCGCCGCAGCCCCAGTTCTCATTGCCAACACCGAAGTAGGTCACCTTCCAAGGCTCCTTGCGTCCGTTTTGCGCCCGCAGCTCAGCCATCGGCGATACGCCGTCAAAAGTCAGATATTCCACCCACTCCGACATTTCCTGAACGGTTCCGCTGCCCAGGTTGCCGTTAATGTAAGGCTCGCAGCCCAGCTGCCGGCAAAGCTCCATAAACTCGTGGGTCCCGAAATGGTTATTTTCCACCACGCCGCCCCAATGGGTATTGACCATCCGCTTACGGGCTTCCTTCGGCCCGATGCCGTCTTTCCAATGATATTCATCGGCAAAACAGCCGCCCGGCCAGCGCAGCACCGGAATTCGAATTTGTTTAAGCGCTTTCACAACATCGTTGCGAATGCCATTGGTATTTGGAATCGGGGAATCCTCTCCAACCCAAAATCCCTCGTAAATACAGCGACCTAAATGCTCAGAGAAATGACCGTAAATATTGCGATTAATCGTTCCTTTGCCGGAATCGGCATTTAACACTCCATGCAGTGGCATCTGTCATTTCACTCCTTAGTTAATATAAATATTAATTAAATAACTACTCACTTAATATTATAGGCAAACGACCATAACCCCGTCAATTATTCTACCAAATTTTACAACTACATGGAAGATGCTTGTCAAACAATACATTTCTCGTTAATATAATGATTAACTAAAATTCGGGTGAGGTGAAGGCATCTTGAAGCTTGATTTATCTGAACAATCGCTGCCCGTGTATGAGGCACTGGCAAGTCCAGTTCGTCTGCATATTCTGCGTCTGTTAGCCAACCGCCCGATGAACATTAAGGAGTTAGCCGCAGCCGTAGGGCTATCCAGCGCGATTATGACCATGCATGTGCGCAAGCTGTCAGAATGCGGTCTCGTCGCCACCCATATGGCGCCTGGCAAGAGCGGTTTGCAGAAGATTTGTTCACTCGCTGTCTCCGGCGCAGAAATTCAGTTTCCTGCCCAAACGGCAGTCGAGCGCAAAAGCCACCGGGTTGAAATCCCGGTTGGCCATTACTCCGATTTTCACATCGAGCCAACCTGCGGCATTGCAACAACTGACAAAATCATCGGCAGCTTTGACGATCCTCGGTATTTCTGGGACCCGGAGCGGATTCATGCTGCGATTCTCTGGTTTGGCACGGGGTATATCGAATACAAAACCCCTAATTACTTGCTGTCTTCCCAGAAGCCCGAGGAGCTGGTCTTTACGATGGAAATCGCGTCCGAAGCTCCCGGAACCAAGGACGATTATCCTTCGGATATTACGTTTACCTTGAATGGCAAGGTTTTGGGCATCTGGACGAGCCCTGGCGATTACGGAGAGCTGCCTGGAAAATATACCCCTGAGTGGTGGCCAAGACAGGCGAATCAATATGGCCTGCTGAAACGTCTACGAATTACGTTGGACGGGACGTATATGGACGGCTTGAAGATGTCCGACGTCACCCTTCACGACATTGACATTCGGCAGAAGCAATGGACGCTGCGTCTATCCGTGGAGCCGGACGCCCGTTATCCAGGCGGTTTGACGTTATTCGGCAAGGGCTTCGGGAACTATGGTGAGCATCCAAGCGCGGAAGTGTTTTATGTGGAATAACATCATATCCCATATATCCCCCTCATGGATGTTGATGCTCCGGCAGCTCGTTATCCACCCGCCGGAGCATCACCTTATTCGCCCTTCGCCTTATTGCCGAAATACGTAAGTTCGCCCTGCCTCCCCTGCAAATGTCACAGGTTCAAGACCAGGGGCAACCAAACGACATGTCCCTGTTACAGAACACGTGACCTGTGCTTCCGTCACTTTGCCCGCTGCCCAAGTGAAATCAACTGTAAATCCTCCCCGGGCCCGAAGTCCGCTTACCTTCCCCTCATTCCAAGCCTCAGGCAACGCAGGTAATAACTGAATAACTCCTTCATGACTTTGCAACAGCATCTCGGCAATCCCTGCGGTTCCACCGAAGTTCCCATCAATCTGAAACGGAGGATGATTGTCGAACAGATTAGGTAAAGTGGAGTGTTTAAGCAACTCTTTTACATTTTCAAAGGCCTTCGAGCCATCTCGCAGTCTGGCCCAGAAGTTAATGATCCACGCCCGACTCCAACCCGTGTGTCCTCCGCCATGAGCTAATCTGCGTTCCAGCGTTTTTCTTGCAGCCGCAGCAAGTTCCGGTGTCCGATCCACGCTAAAGCCTTCACCCGGATAAAGGGCGAATAGATGGGAAATATGACGATGCCCTGGCTCCAGTTCCTCGTAATCCTCCATCCACTCTTGAATTTGTCCATATTTGCCAATTTGCGGCTCAGGCAGCCGCTTCAGTGTAGTAACAAGTTCCTCGCGAAACGCCTCGTCCCGTCCAAGGATTTCCGAACTGCGGATGCAAGCTTCAAACAGCGCTTCAATAATCTGAAAGTCCATTGAAGCCCCGGAGCAGAGCACGCCCGTTTCCCCGTTCGGCAGCTTATAGCTGTTCTCCGGCGAGACCGAAGGACAGGTGATCAGGCGCCCTTCTTCGTCCTCGATCAAATAATCGAGCAGAAACAGTGCCGCTTCCTTCATCGTCTCATAGGAACGCTCCAGAAAGGAGGCATCCTGGCTGAACCGGTAATGCTCCCATAAATGCAGGCACAACCATGCGGCGCCCATTGGCCAGAAAGAAGCTGGAAGGTACGTGTCCTGCGGAGCGGTGTCAGCCCAAATATCTGTATTGTGATGCGCCGTGAATCCGCTACAGCCATACATCGTGCGGGCTGTCACCCGTCCGGGCTCTCTCATCCGTTCAATCAAATCGAACAGCGGTTCATGACATTCAGCCAAGTTGCAATTTTCAGCCAGCCAGTAGTTCATTTGGGTGTTGATATTAATCGTGAACTTGCTGTCCCAAGGCGGGGTGAAGCTGTCGTTCCAGATGCCCTGAAGGTTAGCTGGCAATGATCCGGGCCGACTGGAGGAGATCAGCAGATAACGTCCAAATTGGAAATAGGTAGCGATCAGTCCATGGTCCTCTCCCCCCTTCCGGAGACGGTCCAGCCTCTCATCGGTAGGCAGTGCTTGAAGTTCCGGGCTCTCCGGAAGCTCCAAATTTACTCGCCCATACAGTTCCTGATAATTTGCGATATGCCGGACTCGCAACTCCGGATAAGTGAACCGACTCAGTTCAGTCAACTGTTGTTTGCAGGAAAGCTCCGGATCGGGCTGGCGGAACGTTGTACCCGCCGCGAGCAGCAGAGTGATCGCGTCGGCCCCTTCCACTAACAAATATTCTCCCAAAGTCCGGCAAGTCCCACCTTCGGGAAGCGCCTTCAATACAGCGCAAAAAGAGCTGCCTCCTTTACCACCGCACTCCCCTCGCATCACTAACCCGTTTTTCTCCCATTTGGCTGTCTGCTCCAAATATCGCCATTCCCGGCGATTAAATCGGGCTTTGAGTGATACAGCCGCCTCCTTGTCCGCGGACACCCGAATGATGATCGCCTGATCCGGATAACTGGCAAACATCTCACGGGTATATCGCACCCCGCCAATTCGATAGCTGACCCGGGCTACCCCGTGCTCCAAATCCAGCTCCCGTACATAGTCCTCGGCATGCTCCCCATGATGACCGAAAGAAAGGAGTAAATCCCCAAGCGGCAAATAGTGTCGCTGCGCTTCCGGCGTTCCGGCCATCGTCATCGCCGCCAGTTCTTCAGCCTTCTGAAGTTGCCCTTCCAGAATCAACCTGCGAACTTCAGGCAAATGAGGCAAAGCATCCTCATTATTTCGATTGCGAGGCCCACCGTACCATACGGAATCCTCGTTAAGCTGCAGCTTCTCCTCCGCTATACCTCCAAAAATCATTGCACCTAGTCTGCCGTTGCCGATAGGTAAAGCCTCGTTCCATTCTGAGGCGGGCTTACCGTACCACAATCGGTGCTTCTGTTCCGTACTAGCCATGCTCGTCATGCTCTTCCTCCTGTCCGCAGAATGTGCGAAAGTGCTTCATTCGGTTATTCCAGCTCCACCAGTGCTTTAATCACCCCGGATTCAGGCTGGAGCCATTTCTCGAAATGATCGATCATCTCTTCAAATGCACAACGGTGGGTGATATAAGAGCCGATGTCAATGCTGCCTTCTGACACCGCCGCAAGCACGCGCACAAAGTCCTCTCTCGTCGCGTTTCGACTGCCCTGTACGGTCATTTCGCGCGCGTGAAAATCGGAATCGTTGAAGGTGATCGTGTTTTTTACCAATCCGACAAATGTTAAGGTTCCACCATGGCCGACAAGTCCAAAGGCGCTCTCCATGGACGCAGCATTCCCGGTGGCATCGATCACAAAGGCTGGAAAATTGCCATCCGTATGGTTAGCTAACCATTCCTTTGGTGCCTGCAGCGCATTTACGGTATGTTCAGCTTTTGCCCACACCTTGCAAAACTCAAGACGTTCTTCGTTCACATCCATCGCAATCACCTTCGCACCGGCATAACCAGCCATGGCCATAACGCCTAACCCGATCGGACCAGCACCGATGACCAGCACTTCATCGCCTGCCTTTAGTCCTGAACGTCTGACGGCGTGAGCCCCAATTGCAAGCGGTTCCAGCATCGCGGACTGATCCAACGTTAGTCCTTCCGTTCGAATCAGATGTGATATCGGGACTGCCACTCTTTCCCGCATTCCGCCGTCAAGATGAACGCCAAGCACCTTCATTTGTTGGCAGCAGTTCGTTTTGCCGCTGCAACAGGCACGACATTGGCCGCAATGAAGGTACGGAATTACACTTACCTGATCCCCGGCTCGAAACCCTTCCCGATTCTCCCCAATGTGCTCAATCGTTCCTGACAACTCATGCCCTAATATCCGCGGATACGTAAAATAAGGCTGGTTCCCCCGGTACGCATGCAGATCGGTTCCGCAAATCCCCACTCTACGGATCTTCACAATCGCCTCCCCATCCCCGATTTGCGGCTCCGGCAGGTCTTCTCGAAAAACGAACCGTCCGATATCTTCGCAGATGATCCCCTTCATGAAGTTCGCCCCCCGTTCTGATGTGCAGGCGCTCCGCCCCATTCCGGGCTCCCGCTTGGCCAAGTTTTACCGTCAATTGGCTTCAGGATCTCCAGAACCTCCTTCAGCAAGGATTCATCCAGGGGTTCTTCCGTCCACATAATGTTGTTGCGAATATTTTCCGGATTTGCCGTACTAACCAGCGTCGTCGTGATGCGTTCATTTGCCGTCGAATACTGAATGGCCAGCTTGGCGATATCCGTACCTTGGCTTCGGCAAAACTCAGCAGCACGTCGGCATACCGCTTTGATCTCCTCGCTCGCAGGATGCCATTCCGGCACCTCCCGATTGCTCAGCAATCCCATAGATAACGGCGAAGCATTGATCAAACCAACGTCTTGCTGTTCCAGCAGCGGAAGCAGTTCTAGCAACGTAGAGTCGTTCAAGGAATAATGACAGTACGATAAAATCACGTCCAGCGTCGTATGGGACAACACCATATTAAATATATTCAACGGCAGCCCTGATACGCCAAAGAAGCGAATTTTCCCGGATTGCTTCAGCTGTTCGAGTGCGGGAATCCCTTCCTCCAGCACTTGCTTTACCGAACCAAATTCGATGTCATGCAGCAACAGGATGTCGAGATAGTCCGTCCCAAGGCGCCGCATGCTTTCCTCCGCACTTTGAATCACCCGATTCGCCGAAAAATCAAACGCGTCTTGTCCATAACGCCCTGCTTTGGTGGACAACACATAACGGTCCCGAGGAACCGATCTCAGCGCTTCCCCCAGCACCGTTTCCGCTTGAGTCAAGCCGTAATAGGGAGAAACGTCAATCAAGTTGATTCCCATATCGATAGCGGTATGAACTGTGCGGATCCCCTCCTCCTTCTGAATGTCTCGAAATACTCCCCCAAGCGAAGAAGCTCCAAAACTTAACGCCGATACGTCCAACCCCGTCTTTCCCAACTTCCGGTATTGCATCGCGTCACCCTCCCATGGATAACAACTTGTAAAATTTCGCAGCGTTGCCGCCAAAGACCGCTTCAGTCTCTTCCGGTGTCAGCCGATCCCGCACGGTATACCGGAACAAGTCCACCACCTCATCATAGGTCGCTGCCAGGAGACAGACCGGCCAATCGCTGCCGAACATGATACGTTCTGGGCCGAATAAATCGAGAACTTCATTGACATATGCGGTAAAATCTTCTTTCTTCCAGAATTCTCGGTTCGCCTCCGTCACCATACCAGAGAGCTTGCAGTAGATGCTTGTATGCTTCGCAATTTCAGCCATTTGGCTTCTCCACGGCTCGATTTCCCCTGAAGCGATGAGCGGCTTCGCCAAATGATCCACAACTCCTCGAAGATGCGGAACCCGCTCCAGCAATTGAACAAGCTGCGGCAATTGGTGAGAAAGGACCAGTAAATCAATAGGCACATCCTGATCCGCAAAATAAGAGAGCGCTTCAATATAAGCGGGTGATAATATGGTGTTCGGGTCCTCCATGTCCTGTATCATCACACGAAATCCTATACATTTAGGATGTTGGGCAAAGCGTTCATATTGCTCCCTGTAAGACGGCGCCTCAAGATCCAGCCAGCCCACGACGCCCGCGATAAAATCAGCGGTTTCACTTAATTGAAGAATAAATTCAGTTTCCTCCACAGTTGGGGCCGCCTGGACCAAAATAGTCTTATCAATTTGATGCTTATGCAAAGACGGTTCAAGATCGGTGGGCAAAAAATCACGGTAAAGGATCGGCAGTTCTGGTGTGATCCAGCCATAATCGCCGCGATCGATCTTCCAGAAATGCTGGTGCGCATCAATACGCATTTCATCACCTCATTCCTTTCATTCCACGTCGGATTACATTTCTGTAAGAAGCAAACAGACGGCAGAAAAGGGTTGACTTAAACGACAAATGAGCTCGCTGCCCTCCACGTTGACATCCGCGTTTCCATCCGAAAAGACCTGCTTGATTTGGTAGTGCCCAGCTCCAGGAAGCGGAAGTCTGATCAATTCCGGATTGTCGCCTCCAAAGGTATGAATGACCGCCATCAATTGAGATCCGTCTGCAGAGGTGCGTGTGATCCCTTGCCATCCTCGAGGATGGCGATAGCTGGGCACCCGAGGTCCGAAACGATTCGTCGTTCCTTCCTTAATGATTGGAGATACAAGCTTATAGAAGGAAATCGCCTCATCTACCTTACTCCACTGTTCCGGATTCAGTTCATGAATGTCGCCGGATAAGCACATTCTGCCAAGCATTGTACTGGCGAGCGAGTATACCAATCGCTGCAAACTGTCATTTTTCCTGAGCACAGCCCAGATCTGACTTTGTCTCGGTAAAATCACTCTATGCATATTTGCCGCAATGATCGGGATTTCCTCACATTCGTGTGCATCCGAGAAGGACGACATGCTTGTTAATCCAACCATGGTAGGCTCCAGACGGTGTCCACCAGAGGCACAATTTTCAATGACAAGATCCGGCACTTCCTGTTTGATTAACCGGAAGAAGTCCTGGACTGCCTGCATCTGCTGACGCAATCCTTCACCAAGCGATTCTGCACCGTCACAACCGATCCCGAGGCTATCGTTATAGTCGATTTTCAGATATCCGAAGCCATGATGTTTGATGAGACCAATCACTTTCTCTTTCAAATAGGCAAAGACAAAGGGATCTCGGAAGTCCCAGAACCGCCGCCCCCCCGTCGTAATCGGCAAGCCATCACGTTTAAGAAGATGATCCACCCAATGGAATGCCGTGGACTCCGCACCACATACCTCGATCTCGAACCAGATCCCGGGAATCATCCCGCATTTTCGAATATGTTCGACAGTGGGCTTGAATCCTTCGGGAAATGCGATGGGGCTGATATCCCAATCCCCCATACTGTTGTACCAGTTCGTTCCTTCTTTCTTATACCAGCCGCTGTCGATCACAAGATAACGAATCCCTTTATCTTTGAGTTGTTCGGCTATTTGATGAAGATTTTCGGCTGTCGGGGAGCCCCAGGTTGTGCAATACTCGTTAAAGATAATCGGTAAATCTTCTTCCACAGCCGGACCATGGAGTAGTGAACGGGCTTGAATCCCGGTTAATCGCGCGGCAGCACGGTCCACACCGCCTGCTACGGTTGTAAGATAAGCACTGGGGGTTTGAAACGTCTCACCTGGTTCGAGCGTCTTGGTCCAATGGCCAAATTCTCTGTCCGCCAATCCACCCGACATTGATAAAGCCTGGTCTGTTCTTCCGACTTCGATCTGCCAAGAGGCAGGATGAGCGATTTGAACGCCCCAGGTTACGCCGGAACCGGTATCTTCCATAAATGCAACCGGGAAATATCCACGTACTGGCATGGAACCTACTTGGCCGAATCGCAGGCATCTTGTTCCAAACGGTGCCCAAGCCGGTTCAAGATTCAAATCTTCAATGGCGCTGGACACGAGACGTCCTTCCGCAGACCATGAGCTTAATAAACGATGAAGAAAGAGAGTTTCAGGAGCATCATCTTCTGCAAACGGAGTGAGTCCTGTTATCGAGAAGGAGGAGAGCATTTCTAAGGTCACGGGCACCTCGCTGTCGTTCCGGATGACCGTGTAAGATTCCAACGCGTGATATCCCTCATAATGGAGTAAATGATGTTCGATTCTGCATGAATTGGAGCTGCGCCATTCAGTAACGACGGTTGTGCCGTCGTCGCGCCCAATTTCACGGATCTCTCCAAACTTCAGCCCGTCGATCGTCCCGCTGCCTCGCATGGAATGACCATGAGCAAAAGCACCAGGATACGCATCTCCGATAAATTTGAGTTGCACTAATGAATCGATCTTAAATTTCTTAGGGCATACCTGCGATACTGTAGTTTGCGGTAATAACATTAACCCCACTTGCTCCGTATGTTCATCTTTCACATAGCGCGCAATCATATCTCCGAATGTATGATCTTTCCAAATCACGATTCCATCCCCCCTTCAATAGCACTCAAGTTCTCGCTATTTCGATAGGCGCCCGGCGTCGTGCCTGTATACTTCTTGAACACCTTCGTAAAGTAATGCTTGTTATCATATCCGACCTGTTGCCCAATGGCACAAACCGGAAGGTCACGCTGTGCTAAGAGCAGCTTCTGAGCCTCTTTAATCCGGAGCATATTCAGATAATTCACGAAGGTGTGGCCGGTTTCTTTTTTGAACAAACTGCTGATATAGTTCGGGTGAAGATTCATCATATCCGCTAGATGGTCAAGTGAAAGATCCTTCCTGAAGTGCGTTTTCATGTACGTCAGAATACGTTGGGCATGGCAAGTGTATTCCGCATCAAAATCACTTGGCAGTTCTCCCTGGACACGCTCCAGTAATGAAGCGATTTCAATTTTGTCAATCGGTTTAAGCAGGTAATCTACCACTCCGGCACGCAGCGCCTTACGTACGTATTCAAATTCATCGTAGCCTGTTAGAATAATAAAACGATCGCACCATCCGCTCTGTTTGGCTTCCTCAATAAGCTCAAATCCATTTTTCTCAGGCATGTTAAGATCGGTTATCGTAACATCCGGCATAAAATCCTTCATTAACGCAAGCGCTTCATACGCATTTAGCGCTTCTCGCACTTCAGTCCCTGAAGGCGCAGCTTCCCGAATGATCTTGACTAATCCGTTTAGAATCAATGGTTCATCATCAACCGTCAATATTCTCATCGTTAGCCTCCATCCTTTTCGTGATGAAGATCCAGAGACTCGTCCCTTTTCCCGGTTCACTCGAGATCTCGATCCTTGAATCACCGCCAAAGAAAGACTTGATTCTCTCATTCACGTTCATAAGCCCCACCCCTCCTTCGGACTGGGCTTCTGTTGCCACGTGATGACCTGATAGCCGAGACTGTATGACAGCTAACTTCTCCGCAGAAATTCCATTCCCGTTATCCTGAAGAACGATCCGTATCTCTCGTTCGTCCTCGCTGGCATGAAGACGGATGTGTACTGGGCGTATAATGGCGGAAGCCCCGTGGATGACACTATTCTCGATCAACGGCTGTAAAATAAACCGGGGGCAAACGATAGAATCCGCGTTGACAGCAACATCAATCTCGTAAGTTAACCTGCTTTGTAGCCGCATTTGATGAATATTGAGATAAAAAGTGACCATTTCAATTTCCTTCTCGAGAACGGTTACATCTTGCTCGGACGTGAGACTATAACGCATCAGCCGCCCGAACCAAAAGGAAATATCGGCTACTTCTTTGTCATTGTTGGACTCAGCAATCATTCGAATCGTTTCCAGGGTATTGTAGAGAAAATGCGGTTTAATTTGAGCTTGCAGCACTTTGTAAGCGGCTTCTTTATTTCGTAGCTCAGCACGATGAACATTGTTAATCAGTTCATCCATCCGCTGGAGCATCGTATTGTACGTTTCCGTCAAGAAACCAATCTCATCATTGGAGTTAAGCCGATCATGCTTGATCATACGCTGCTTCAGATTTTCATCATCTAAGTTGCGCATATGTCGAGCCAATCTTAAAATGCGCTTGGTAATGTTGGTAGCCAGCATATAATAAGTTACTGACAACACAAGCAGCAGCAGTACAATGATCATCACCATGACTTGCTCTCTCTGCTTGATGGATTGAAATACGCTGTGAACTTCCCCAATGACAAACAGGCGAACCCCAAGCTCATCTATTTCAAGTTGGTTGATAATCGTCTTCCGATCAATCGAGAACGGACTCTCCTCTGCTTGTAATTGCCGCAGTGTCTTCTCGTTGAAATTGATTCCACCTATGTTCGCAATCCGCGGTTCGCCTTCCTTGGGGAGGAGTACGGCTGCCCAGTTCCCTTCAACACCTGCCCCTTTATAAAAATCAGCAATGAGGCGGCTGCTGACCCGCATCTCCAGAAGTCCGATCCTCTCCGTGTATTGAGTATTGTATAAATATTGATAATAGATCAACTCCGACGTATTCGAATCAGCAAAGACCCATATCCCGCTCCCCGCCTTCAAATCGCGGACAATCTCCTCCCTCTGCGGGTCGAGTTGGGATCGGTCCAAAAAATGATCCGGAATGGGGAACACATCGTCCTTCATATTGTAGATCTCAATCGATTTGATTTCCGGATGGGCAAAAAACAACTGGGTATATAACGGACGGATATAACGTAGAAAAACATAGACGTTTTCGGCATCCGTCTGATATGCCCCATCCAAATAGTCTGTGACATACGGGTTGTATTGGAGCATTCGTTGCACGGATTGAATACGGGTAAAATCCGTTTTGAGATTGGCATAAGCCTGCTCTAGTATTTTCTGTCGACTTTCAACAAATTGCTTCGTCAAGTTGTTATAGATTTGAGAATAGTATAGGTAACCAAAGACAATGACCGGAATAAAGATCAGAATCACATAACCGAAGATCATCTTACGCATGATGCTCATGGCCCCATTCTCCCCTCACGCAATGAAACTGCACTGTAATGTTACCTTACCATGAGCATTTCATTTCAGGAAGAAGTCTGCAGCAGAATCGGGTAGGAGGCTACCCATTAATTAGGCAGCCGACCTCCCACACCACCGTACGTACCGTTCGGTATACGGCGGTTCCATTAGGAATGCGCAGTAACTTGTCGATAATAATCAGAAAAGAAAAG
>Ga0310827_101226_pt1 | contig 14155 bp, 9 predicted proteins | sample WT_ome_2_FD_201309 | JGI IMG/M metagenome (GOLD analysis project Ga0310827, IMG submission 201309) | Sorghum-adapted microbial communities enriched on wild type (WT) sorghum from Joint BioEnergy Institute, Emeryville, California, United... ... | reverse complement strand
CGATGTTGCCAAAGTTCTTTTTCACGACGTCACGCGGGATATAAAGAACCGGACGCCTTTTGATTTTTATCACCCGCCCGTCTCGGACCAAATTATTTAATTCAAGGCTGACATTATTGCGCAACATACCTAATTCTTCAGCTAATTCACCAGCAGAAAACCCCTCGCGCTCAAGCAAAGCTTCTTTATTCAGGTCAAGTGCTTTTTCTTCTAATAATTGATAAACTCGCTCCATCCGTTTCAATCGATCTCATCCTCAAATCTGAACATACTTTTCTATTATTTATTTTAACATGGATGGGGAAATCATTTGTGTTTACGAGGTTTATTTGTAGAATATGGCAACGTGTTTGGAAAGGATGTATTACAACAGCGGCTAGATCCAGCTATCCAGCAATAAATTACCCATTCGCTTCCCATATGTTATGCATATTAACCTTAGACTTTGCACTAACGACCCTATAAGTCCGGACGGATGGAGCAGATGTTTCCCGGCCGGCAGGAGCATATAATACAACGATTAAAACATATGAGAAATTTCTAGATACCGTGATGATGCCGAAACCGAGTGAAAATTAATCACAAATTCATAATAAACTGTTATGCCACTGTTGAAAATCTTTATATCCCGCTACGTTCAGATAAAACGTTTAGCCCTCCTTTCTAAACGATTGCTTTTTGATTTCTTTATATCCCACTACGTTTAGATAAAACGTCCTCCAGTAAATAAACGGAGGGAGGAACGCTTACTTTATATCCCACTACGTTCGATAAAACAACGAATTTCAACGATACTAACCGGTTATTTCAGCACTTTATATCCCACTACGTTCAGATAAAACCTCTGCGTGAAACATATTCATGACATATCTATTGTACTTTATATCCCACTACGTTCAGATAAAACGGGCGGCATGTCCATCAAGGTCTACGGCGATGACAACTTTATATCCCACTACGTTCAGATAAAACGCAAAAGCCAACAACAACACCACAAATGGACTAAACTTTATATCCCACTACGTTCAGATAAAACGGCTTTACGCTTGCAAGCCATACAAGCTAAAATGACTTTATATCCCACTACGTTCAGATAAAACAGGTTATCATTCCTTTAAATGCTTTTGATAATCTACTTTATATCCCACTACGTTCAGATAAAACGTATTGGGGAGGGGCACTATCCCCAAAATTCTAATCTCTTTATATCCCACTACGTTCAGATAAAACGGTGAGTTGCTGTTCGTGCTTGGTCAAGACTTGAACTTTATATCCCACTACGTTCAGATAAAACAGGATTCGGTAACGTCCATTTTCACATTGGAAGCTTTCTTTATATCCCACTACGTTCAGATAAAACTCCTAAAGTGAAAGATTTCCTGGAAACAACCTTTGACTTTATATCCCACTACGTTCAGATAAAACGGTGAGTTGCTGTTCGTGCTTGGTCAAGACTTGAACTTTATATCCCACTACGTTCAGATAAAACGAAGTGGTGCCATGGGCCATATGGCACATACAAAATCTTTATATCCCACTACGTTCAGATAAAACATCTTTCTATAAGTCTTTCCGTCCTTTTTAAATGCCTTTATATCCCACTACGTTCAGATAAAACGAGTGACTGAGGAGCAGGTCAATAGTTACGTCGGTACTTTATATCCCACTACGTTCAGATAAAACTCGTTACGAATCGCATGGGCAATGATAGTTTTTCCTTTATATCCCACTACGTTCAGATAAAACGACACTTCATTCACTCAACTCCTAAATCAAAAGGGACTTTATATCCCACTACGTTCAGATAAAACTCCCTCGATTGTTTTACGCTTATTATTTTCGCGAAAGGCTTTATATCCCACTACGTTCAGATAAAACCACCAATCCGTCACCAACAACACCAACCGTAAACTTCTTTATATCCCACTACGTTCAGATAAAACGTTTGAGGAATATAAACGTTTGAACGGACAAAGGGCTTTATATCCCACTACGTTCAGATAAAACGTTTGACCGTTTCCTTTTCCAATTCCCATATGTCCACTTTATATCCCACTACGTTCAGATAAAACGCCTCAGGCCGTTTTCGATGGTGTATAACATGCCATCTTTATATCCCACTACGTTCAGATAAAACGGGTGGCATAGTTATAAAAGTCTTTGGTGATGACAACTTTATATCCCACTACGTTCAGATAAAACCAGCAACTGCCGCAACTTGAATGAGCTCATTGTAACTTTATATCCCACTACGTTCAGATAAAACCCTCTGTAAGCAGTGATTTATGCTCTTTCAGCCGTTCTTTATATCCCACTACGTTCAGATAAAACGCGTTGTGCCGCCGCCGCTCGAGCTCGTTTGCGTTGCTTTATATCCCACTACGTTCAGATAAAACAGCCGCTTGTCATAACCGATGGATACGGCGTTTTCGCTTTATATCCCACTACGTTCAGATAAAACGAAGAAATATTCGAATTGCAATCGTTATTTTGGAAACCTTTATATCCCACTACGTTCAGATAAAACAGCCGACGGCCAGCCGATTATTGTTGACGTAAGCACTTTATATCCCACTACGTTCAGATAAAACGCGGCGGATGGGTTGACGGTGAGGACGACAAACGGCTTTATATCCCACTACGTTCAGATAAAACGCGCGTGCAACTCGGCACGGTGGACGCTTCCTATAGCTTTATATCCCACTACGTTCAGATAAAACCAGAAAGAATCGGCAATTGCGGCGCTGGCGGAGATCACTTTATATCCCACTACGTTCAGATAAAACATTACTGACATCCGTGATATTGTCCTTTGTTAATACCTTTATATCCCACTACGTTCAGATAAAACATTGGCCGCTTTCTGATATAAGTTATCGGGCTCAACTTTATATCCCACTACGTTCAGATAAAACACCATCGTCAAACTTCACGAATTATGCAAACGAAACTTTATATCCCACTACGTTCAGATAAAACGCAACTTTCGTTTGTGCATGACCCGCAAGCCGAAACAGCTTTATATCCCACTACGTTCAGATAAAACCGTGATGCGGAAAGTTATATTCACCGAATCGGAAGAACCGCTTTATATCCCACTACGTTCAGATAAAACAAAGAGACTATTTCAATCATCAATAAATACATCTTAGCTTTATATCCCACTACGTTCAGATAAAACATGCACTATTTAGAGTCGCCCAAACGACTTAAAAACCTTTATATCCCACTACGTTCAGATAAAACGGGGTCTGGGACTACAGCGATTGCTTGCGTAAAAACCTTTATATCCCACTACGTTCAGATAAAACGACATTGAGCGCAAAGAAGCCGAAATCTTGGCGGAATTCTTTATATCCCACTACGTTCAGATAAAACTGATTTCGCCTGGGCTTTACGACTGGCACAAACTGCTCTTTATATCCCACTACGTTCAGATAAAACCCCCGCTTGACGACGAGGACTTATCGGACGCCGAGCGTACTTTATATCCCACTACGTTCAGATAAAACCTTTGGGAAGGAATCAAGAGTGTTGCTATAGCTATTCTTTATATCCCACTACGTTCAGATAAAACTGAACCCTAATGATTTAGTGGACGAGCGATTAGATGCTTTATATCCCACTACGTTCAGATAAAACGTCCGAATTATGTCGGCAGTTAATCTTATGGGCATGGACGCTTTATATCCCACTACGTTCAGATAAAACTTCAGAAGGGTAAGTCGTCATCGCTGACTTCAACTACCTTTATATCCCACTACGTTCAGATAAAACTACAGCACGTCCTAAGAGAAAACGGTCGTCGTCTCTCTGCTTTATATCCCACTACGTTCAGATAAAACTTCATAGTATCTCTTTTTGAATGTTTCATATAGTTCTTTATATCCCACTACGTTCAGATAAAACTCATCACCATGGTATCTTCTTCATTACCGTACTTATCTTTATATCCCACTACGTTCAGATAAAACGTCCACTTCTGACATGTACCAATTATCAGAAGTCCCTTTATATCCCACTACGTTCAGATAAAACCAATGATCCGCAATACTACATCATGACAATGGCTGTACTTTATATCCCACTACGTTCAGATAAAACTGGGGAAGATCACCGTTGCATTTTCGGGGCGCTCAATTACTTTATATCCCACTACGTTCAGATAAAACGACTAGCTAGGCGACTAGCTAGCGCGTGAAGTGCTTACTTTATATCCCACTACGTTCAGATAAAACTTCAAACGTGATGGGCAAAATATCCACAAAAAAACACTTTATATCCCACTACGTTCAGATAAAACCTAATCCGAATCGGTCTTTTGTCGTGACAGTATGACTTTATATCAATAAACCCCAAAGATACGTTTATCAGAGTTGAGAACCTTTTGTCGTGACAGTATGACTTTATATCCCACTACGTTCAGATAAAACGATGGACCTTGTTGTTGGTTTTCTAATAGATTTTTCTTTATATCCCACTACGTTCAGATAAAACCGCTGCATATTGGGAAATCATCAAAAACGTGATTCTCCTTTATATCCCACTACGTTCAGATAAAACAAGTCTCCAACTCTTTTTCAGTTCACCCGTATCAACCTTTATATCCCACTACGTTCAGATAAAACCAAGCACCTTCTGCGGCGTGACGTCGGTCGTATCTTCCTTTATATCCCACTACGTTCAGATAAAACTCAACACCAATAAAAATCACATCACCTTGATCAATCTTTATATCCCACTACGTTCAGATAAAACCATCTCCCCACGGCGACTCGATGCCACGATAGGAGCACTTTATATCCCACTACGTTCAGATAAAACGAAGAAACGACGACTAAATAAGACGATCAGTTGTTTCCTTTATATCCCACTACGTTCAGATAAAACGGTCTTGAGCGGTTATTGCAGCGGCTGGTGCTCGACTTTATATCCCACTACGTTCAGATAAAACCCCCCAAAAATTTCACCCAAAAAAATGGCGGTATTGCAAGGTTTTTTTGATGTGAGTTGTTTATTAATTGCAGCACACCACCAGTCGTGTTTCTTAATTTGAGGACTCATAGTGTTGAAAGCCGCACGGCCAAAGGCTTTGTGATGTTTTGGGTCAATTTTGGATACGCTGCAACTTTATAAAAACATGTCATCAAATGACTTGTCAACGCCATAGAAACTCTTTTTTAAATGTTTTGGGTTTTCAATTTCATAAATATTGATTGAATCAACATCTTCATCAATGATATTCTCTAGTTCAAATAAACACTTTTTCAATAAACTTTTTGTCATTTCACCTTCAAAAACCGAATTCTGAGACCATATCAGATATTCTTTTAACTTTTTATGGACCTTTGCCACGCGTTCTTCTGCGACGTCATAGGTGATAATAACATACACTTTTTACCACCACGCTTTCAATGGCTTATACTCTTCGTCTTCAATAAAATGTTTAATAAGCTTATAACACTCTAGTCTAATAAAATATTGATATGAGACATTACGATTTAATTTGCGATGCCTTATAGTAGTTTTAAGTTTTTCAGACCATTCCTTAATAAATTTTTTCCGGCCTTGTTCATTCAATAATACCATCTCTTCCAGATACTCAAAGTCATGGGCAGGATTCAATTGTTTTTTATTTATCAAGGTAAATATAACCGGATCTACCATAAGTGGTTTAAAAATTTCCGCCAAATCCAAACTTAAAGAGAAACGTTTGGTTGACGGCTCATGCAAAAAACTAATTGTAGGATCTAGATGGGTTTTATAAATTTCCGCAAGTACTTTTGTATAACACAAACTATTACCAAAAGAAATCAACGCATTCAACGGGTCTTTTGGAGGCCGTTTTGTTCTTTCATCAAAAGCAAAATCGGGTGAAAGAAAACTGTTAAAAGCCGAATAATAATGTTGTCTTATCGTGCCTTCAACACCCATGACTTCTTGTATGGTTTTTGCTGCGTCAATCTGGCTCTGTAATTTCTGCATAGCATCTATGGTGATTTGGACATTATCTTTATTTTTGTAATGACGCAAATTCCGCAACATATGAAAAGTCGCGCTGATGACAAATTGCTTTGCCAAGAAAATTCTTTTTTCATGCTCCAAATAATTTCGGGATTGATGGATGACAGTAAACCCCGATACTTTCTTACGACGTGGAAAAAATGAACCTGAATAAAAGCCATAATAATTAAATATATGCAGCGCTACATCATGTTGATTAAGCATTTCTAAAAATTCCGTATTCATATCCAACGTGCCAAAAACAAAAATATTATCAATCTGATGAATAGGTAATGATTTTTTCTTATCCTCTTTATCAATAAAATAAAAAGTGTTATTGGATCTCTTCACTCTTCCAGGGCTGAAAACAAAATAATCTTTCTTCATCTTATGTATCTCCTCCCTCAGAAATATAACAAAAATCATAATAGGCACATTGGCGGCAATAAGGTTTTTTCAAACGCTTTGGAATTTTTTCGCTCTGAAGAATTTCATTAATAGCTTTTTCAATCTCATCCAATTTTCTTTCATCTGCATCTGTCAAAATAACTTCTTCAGTGCGTTTTTCCTTTGTATAACTCACAAGTCCTTTCTTGTTTAAACCTCTTTTCTTCAATTGATAAAGATAAAAGAGTAACTGATATTTATCCGCTTCGGTCATTTTACTTGATAACTTGACTTCCCTGACATAATCGCCATCTATCACATCGATTTTGAAGGATTGATCAATCAATAATTCCTTACGGTCGGCGTTTTTATACGCTCGATCATGTAATAGACTACCATCAATGACCTTTTCGTCTTCTGCCTCAAAGCCCAAATTTTTTGAGTATAACCAAAGTTTCCTGTGGCAGATAAAATAATATTGAACATGAAGACCACTGATCATGTTTACAACTCCTCAAATTTAGATTCTTCTTTCAAGATGCCCCTGCCGGCAATCATGTCTGGGTAGAACTCATAATCTTTTTCGAGGATATAGACATAATTCATCACCGGATACTTCCCACTTTTAGTTTGACGGTAATGGTCAATCGGATGTAATGCATTCTTAAACATATGTTTTGAAACTGAGCAAGTGTATTTTTCTATTTCCCGGCGTAATTGGCTTCTCTTTCTTCCATCGGTCTCCATTTCTAATGCTTCAAAAAGCGGAATAAGTTCGTCATATATTTTTCGTGGGATAACCATGATTGTTTCATCTCCCCGAAGAATTTGTTGTGCTTCAGAAAAAGAGACCCTGTAATCGTCCATATGATCAAGTTCCATTAATGCCTTTTGAAACCTTTCATAAAAATCGGTTCCCATTAAATTTTCTTTAGAATACAAAGCGGCAACCATTGAGATTTTTCTTGATTCTAAAACATCCGGGCCAAATTTATTGATATGCTCATGAAGCAATTTCTCAGAAATAGCCATTATCTCCTTGTCGTAGATCGTCCCCGATCCACTGGGATCCTTCATAAAAATGTGAATGTTTGCCTCTTGATGATTTAATGGCCGCTTGCGGTAACATCGGCCAAATCTCTGAAAAAGGCTGTCTAGCGGCGAGAGTTCTGTATATAACTCATCAAAATCAATATCGATCGAGGCTTCTACAATTTGTGTTGTGATCCACACTCCTGTTGCTTTCGGGTTGCGATCAAAATTTTTCAATGATTGTTCTAATAACTGGCGATCCTTTTGAATGAACCGTGAATGTAATAGATAAACACGATCATCCAGTATTTCTTTTAAACGTTCATAAAAGTCAACCGCACGATCAATTGTATTAACGATCACTAATACTTTTTTCTCTACAGCGCTTCGACTTATAGCATCAAGTTCATCATCCAATGATTCATCATGTAATTCGATGCGATGTCTTAAGTAAGCATCATCATAGAACGTATGTTGAGCACATTGTTCATCAAGTAAGCCACGTTCTTCTAATGCATCCAAATAAATCTGCGGCATCGTAGCCGTCATGACCATGAACCGTCCGCCAATTTTATGAATCATTTCTAATGCTTTAATAATGACAGCCGTGATCCATGGACTATAAGCTTGAATTTCATCGATGATCACACACGAATGAGCTAATGTTGCATAATATTTTTCATAACCGCGAAATTTGAAAGGAAACTTTAAGATCTGATCGATGGTTGTGAATATGAGTTTATTTGCGAAGTGTTTAGACTGATCATAAATGACTTCCCAGTCTTCACGTCCGCTGTCATCTAAATAATGCGCGCTCGTCGAATGTAACAATCCACAGTAGGCATAGCCCATTTCGGAAGCCACTCTGTCAAATAAAGCATTTAGTGAGACACGGAGCGGCACGGTAAAAAAGGTTTTCTTTTTCCCTGCCCACAGTAAAGCTGCTTCCGTTTTCCCCATCCCTGTCTGTGCAATTAAAACCAAATTTTTGTTTTGGTGCTCATGTGCAAACTGTTGCAATGGACGCATATAACCTACCGTTTTATTTGTCAATTTTCTTAAATATTTTTGAGTTAAATCGTTGAAATCAAAATCGGTATCAACTTCTATTGCGACATGAGCCGATGCAGCATGATCCAATCGGTGCAATAGCCCTTTTACAAGAACATACGTGAGGTATATTTTATTATCCTGAGCTATACTTTTTATCCGTTGTTCATCAAGGTGTGAAGCAATTCTGGGAAAGTATCGATCATCCTCTGGAAATTCCATATCGAATGACGCAAACGCTTCTTTAATCGCTTCGAGTTGCTTGGGGATATCGAGTTTGGCCATTTCCAGTATTCGGTGGCTATCTGGAACGATTTCTCTCTCATGGTGGTAAGCAATTGCTTGAATGAGAATTTTTCTGCTCGCCTTGTCCATTTTTAGAATCGACAACGGGAGGTAAAAAGGAGATAAATAGTTATGAGGAATGTGAATAAGTTCATGAGGTTTTTCAACTTCCAAATTCAACGCTTTTTTTATCGTATATTGAAAATATGTATACGCCTTACCCGTATCATGATACATCACAGCCAGCCGCAAAAGTTCCCATACATCAGCATCGAATAATTCACCATAAGCTTTAAACAATAAGTCGTAGCGTTTCATTAATTCCATCGTATGTTCAGCTAATGTTTCTACGGGATTGGATTTAGCAAGTAACATGCGTCTAAACCTCCTTGTGACAAGAGCCAACGTATACCGTTGGCTCGCCGTTACTTATCATTCCAAATCACAATATAGCCTTCATCGTCTTGATAAACGGGTTGACAAAATGTTTCATCCGTGACAAATGTCCTCTTTGACAAAAAGACGGAAGGTATTCGTCTCCATTCGCGGAGACCATTTTTAATCATATATGTCCAATTTAACAAATAGGGTATGCCTTTCCCCCGTTCATCCACTTCAATAGCCTCGGCAGGAATATACGCCGAATGTTTTAGAGAAACTCCTGCAAATAAATCTGGAGTCTCCAATTCAACGAATGCCAAGTCATCAATACGCAATAGATCTTCTTGTCGCCCAAGTGAAAGATGAGCATCATTCTCTTTAAAAGCGGCATAGATTTTTTGCAAAATATCTTCTTCCGCATTAATGTGAATAACAAGTTCCACATTATATAGCATGTGGGTATATAGCGGCATAGAAGTCATATGAGAAATTTCTGGTATTTCGACAGCCAACCCATCAAGGACAATCGGTAAATTAAACTTATTACCTTCAAAAAAATAGGTCTTCCTGTAATCAATAATCATAGATTCATAGTCCCCTTGTATAGAAAGGGAAAAGGGAATCAATTCTTTTGCTTTCATGACGGCATGAATCATGCCCTTGACGGTCGCATAAGGCGGTAAGGGATAGGTTTCTGTAACCTTATTTGCGAAAGGTTTGGTGTAACACGCCGTCTCTTGAAAGGCTTTTAAGCGCAATGCTTTCATTGATTACACCTCAAAGTACTCATCTATTTTCGCTTTAAGATGATCAATAAAGTGGTCGACCGAGCCACTTTCAGCAACTTGACTAAATGCCATTTCATTGGCAAAGTTGCCGTTCACATAACCGATACGGGTCTTTTCTTTGATGGTTTCACCAAACACGGTCGTTTCTACAGTGGCTTTTAGTAAATCAAGATTCAATTGATCTTTTTCATTTGGTAATAAGGCGATTCGTCCTTGGAAAAATGGATTCGGGATTGGATAAGCTCCACCAATAATAAACAATGGTGCTAAATTTTCTTGGCGTCCTTTTATTTCTCGATTTAGTAGTTTTACAATTTCTAATAATTGTTTAACACGAGTGGCTTTCTCAGCATTTGGCAAGTTAATATCCTGATCCACACCAACACGTGCCAAATCAATCGTCAACGTGTAAGTATAATAACTGACATGTTGTTCTAAGGTTGCTAAGTTGGCATCTTCGTTAATGCGATTAGAAAGACCCATGTTATTTAGAAATTCCAAATCACTGTGATAAGGTTCTAAGGAAATCGCATGGCTTAACCGTACAACCGCTGAGCGTTTAGTGGCCCCCTCATTGGCTTTCGTTTTCATATAGCCAAACAAGTCCATTTCAACGGAATCCGCGATGGTACAATCCGGCTTAAATTGAACGACCCCTTGAGCTTTATCGACAACATTCAGATTCCAATCAAATAATTGATTTCCCAATCGAACGATATCATATCGGAGGCTTTGACGTGACGCAAAGGTGTAAACCTCTCCGTTTCCGCGATGAAATTTCTTTAGTTCAGAGATATTTGCAGTCCCTTCTCCGTAATTCAAAGAATTCGCACGGAAAATCACCGAAAATGTGATGCCTTTCATTTTATTCATCTGTTTTTTCCCCCTCTTTGATTTCATTTGGCTTGGAGACGAGTCCGGCAACCCAGGCATTGCCAACTGTTGCAAAATCCATTTTCTCTTCATGTAATGCCTCGAGTAATATCCCCGGCATTTGCAAATCACAACTAATGTAGGTGCGCATCACCGTATCCATAAAAGTATTTTTGTTGTGCGAACGGACGGCATTTAATAAACGATAAGCGATGCCTTGCGCTTTTTTATCGCCTATTTTACGCCTGACCTCCTCCGCACTCTTCACAAGTGCCCACACATAGCGTTTTTGTTGAGCGCTTTCCACTTTTTCTTCCCCCTTTGCAAGTAATAAATTTAAATGGCGAATTTGAATCATACGAATGACTTCTAAAGCGGAATAACCCTTTTTAATTTTGTTTCGAAGAACATTCAAGATGAAATGTTTAGGGTCAATATTCTGCAAGAGATATTTTATAAAGGTCCCTCGATTGATGGGGTGTATCTGTTGAAATAAATCCCCATGCTCAGAAAAGAGCTTCATAAGAAATGGCGTCATGACCATATAATCTAAAATAGTTTTTTTGGAATCATAGTCAGAAGTAAATTCAAAAATCATATAATGGTTTTTTGTTAAGTAATCCGCCTTTAACTTTTGTTCGCGAACTAAGTTAAAGACAATTTCATCAAAGGTTTTGTTTGGGTTTTTCATATCCGCATAAAATTGGTTCGTTTGATAGAGGGCATCAAAAGTCCCCCCATAATAAATGAACACAGATTTATTTTGCGATCTGGTCGCCCCAGCTTGAGAACAAAATATTAATAATCGTGCTAAAGAACATAGCGGTAAAAACGTTTTTTGAGCCTCCCACGTCACATTAACGTTCTTTAAACTTAATGCAAGCGGAGTAAAAATCCCTTCCTCAAATGAATGTAACGCAATGGGAAATTCGGTGAAGGTACAGTGATGCACTTTTTGTTGAATAAAATCTTTCATTTCTTTTACGGTTTTTTTCTTAAACGCGCTTTTTATAGAATTAAATATTTTATGGTTAGTTCCATTTAATACTTTATGAACTTCTTCCGCGTCTTCCTTTTCAATGGCATCCATCAATGCCCATTCAACTAATACGGGTTCAATGAAATCTTTATAAAAGACAGCTTTTTGTTCCTCGAGTGTTAGCGCATTTTTACTGACATTCAAGAAACTAACCTGACCAAAATAGGATCTTAGAATGGTTGTTTTAAAGAAATTGGCTGTTAATTTTTCATCAATCTGTTTCGTGGAAAGGCTTTCAATAAGTTGATCAAGCAAAGGATCTAATTTTTCATCATATTTTTTCTCCTGTCGATAACGGTTAGCTGCTTCAATAAATTGAAGGCCTTCTTCTGTATCAGAAAAATATTTTTCCACCTTCTTTTTTGTTTCATTGATGCGCTGATTGAGATCCTTTTTTACGGTTGTTTCACCATTTTTAAATTGATGATGAAGCCGACGCAAATAACGCTCTTCACGTGAAGCCACACTATAAACTTTTAAATAGTAATCGAAAAAGGCATCTGCCATGATTTCTAGATGTTGTTTTTCTACAATGATGCCATCATAGGTTGTTTTAACTTTCACACCATAGTTTTCAAGGATTGTTTTATAGCCGATTAATCCTTGTGTAAAAAACCACTCACCCATCCCTACCGAAAGTTGTTCCATTATGTATAGGCCACCTCCTCAACATCAAGTAAGCCAAAGCCCATGGAACTTCTTTTGCCAATTCCGACATCATAAATGATCTTTAAATCCTCCGAATGGCCCCTTAATTTAATAAGACCGGTATTGGTTGTAAAATACAGTGGTGTGTTTTGCTCTTGATGTAAGTATTCTTTAACAACCTGCTTTTTCATGGCATTCCACAATATTTGGATCGGCTGATACAATGAACGTTGAGCCAGCTCTCGTACTTGCATTTCCGCATAATAATTGAATTCGCTTTCAAATGCCCCGTCATCGGCCAATAAAGGCCGTTTCTCTTTGTTCTCAATCAATAAAGGGGATAAAGTTTTAAAAGTGACTTCCGACGAAAAATTAGGAGGATTTGGCAACAACCTTTTATGTAATAAAACCCATTCCTTGTCTTTGTATTTATAAACTTTTTTCCTTTGGCTGCCATTCATAAGGTGTAGCATAAATTCATAAGAAAAGCTGGACACCGTCACGGAAAAACCGTCCCCCCATATGACATCACCTTGGATTTTCATATTTTTAATATAGGTTGAAAAAGCAAATGGCTTCATTTTATTTTGATTTAGTTCAAACAGATTATGGTAATAATCCTCTGATCCTAGCCTTATCATCTCCTTAATAATAGATAAAATCCCCAAACGGTAGGCGACAGGCATTGACTGCATGCTAAATTCCAGCAAAACGCGCATTTAAAAGCCTCCTAATCCCTATGATTCCAAATTTTATCATACATACACAAACTGGGAAACTGATTTATTAGAAAATTAGATTTTAGGTATTGGATTAAATTTTCGGAAATAGAATATTAAATGCTTCTGCTTTTCCCTTAGTAATAACTTAACATATTACCTATCCCGAAAATGGGAAAACTGAACTGTGCTAGGAGTTTTGACAGCAAAAAAATTCATCACTTTTGTTTTTTTGTAGGTAACTTTTTCTTGAATATTTGGAGTAACCGTTAATAGGGGTTAGGGGGTATAGAATATGATGAGTACAATTGGAATTTTACTAACTATAATTATCGGATTTCTATTATTTTTATTTGTGAAAAAAAGCAACAAATCAGGTGTTAAGTTAATGTTCTTGGATTAAGCATGATTTTAGCTAGCGGAATCATCGTGGTTGATGGAAAATCTGACCTCGGTGGATTTGAATATTTATGGGGCATTGCTCAATTGTAGGTTTTACTAAGGATTAAGTTATTGCAATAATGGGGCTTTTGTTGAAAAGAAAACTATAAAATATCGCAAAAAAATTAGCTCTGCCATGCCTTTTGAAGCAAGGATAGGATCCGTTGCCCTTACGCAACCTGAAAAATGATACGCTGCCGTACCAATATAAAAAAACAAACCGCCGCCTCCACGCATGGTGGAGACGGCGGAGATGAGTCACCCTTTTAGTTTGCGAGGAGTTTAAGTGATTCACGGTTAAACGCCGGGATGTCATCTGGTGTGCGGCTCGTGACAAGTTGGTTGCAGCAGACGACAACTTCTTCATCAACAAAGTTTGCGCCTGCATTTTCCAAATCCACACTAATCGATTTATAGCCCGTCACTTTGCGGCCGTTCAGTGTTTTGGCCGTAATTAAAAGTTGCGGGCCGTGGCAGATCGCAAATACCGGTTTCTTGGCATCCATAAA
>Ga0310827_101221_pt1 | contig 14198 bp, 11 predicted proteins | sample WT_ome_2_FD_201309 | JGI IMG/M metagenome (GOLD analysis project Ga0310827, IMG submission 201309) | Sorghum-adapted microbial communities enriched on wild type (WT) sorghum from Joint BioEnergy Institute, Emeryville, California, United... ... | reverse complement strand
CCGCGCGCGGGCTGGACGTGGAAGGCATCACCCACGTATACAATTACGACATTCCTCACGATGCGGAGACCTACATTCATCGAATCGGGCGGACGGGCCGTGCCGGAGAAAGCGGAACCGCAGTTACGCTTGTGACCGACCGGGAGCAACGATACCTGGACATAATCGAAAAAGGCATCAAGATGAAGATCAGGAAATCGGATGCCCGTTCACAACATGCTCGCGGGAGCGAGTTTAACGGCGCTGGCATACAGCCCCATATCCCGGGAAAAAGACGGGAAACGGGCACTGGAAAGGGCAGAAAACCGGTGAACGGATATGGAGCGGAAAAGCTTGTCCGCGGACGCCGCGGCGCCGGACGGCACGGGAAATCCGATTCCGGACGAGGCAGAGGACGGAGGTAAAACCTGTTAAAAAACCAACTTTACTTTACCTCAACCGGTAATACATGTAGAATAAAAGTGTATAAATAGACAAAAAAAGGTTTTTTCCGCATACCCGCTAACCTGATCAATAGGAGGGATTCGATGTACGAGCTGAAGGACAAAGAAATTATTTTTGTGTTTACCGGACCCAATGGGGCCGGGCGCAGAACGGTTGCCGAAATGTCAGGAAATACACTTGGCATTAAACAGGTGCTCTCGTATACGACAAGACCTCCCCGTCCGGCAGAGGTGGACGGACAAGATTATCATTTTATATCAGGCAATCAATTTATGGAGGCGGTTCGCAACGACGAATTTTTAGAAGTCATAGAAATTGACGGTTATATGTACGGCATAAAAGACAAAGACGTGGAAGAGATGATCCAAGCCAACGGCGCGATATATCTGGTACTCAACCGGTACGGGGCCGATATCTTAAAGCGTTTGCATGGCGATAAAGTGGTTCGCATCTTCATTTATGCGGATCGCGACACCATCTTAAAGCGGATGAAAGATCGGGGTGACTCGGCCATGACCATCCAGCGCTATATGTCCCACTATGACGAGGAAATGGCTTACCGCTCCGAATGCGAGCATGTTTTCGAAAATATCGACCTGGCGCACACCATGTTCGATCTGACGAAAACGCTGGACGGATATTTAAACCGCAATTTGCTTGATTTGGATTAATGCTTTAGAGAACTGCCGGAAGGAACGTCATGTTCCGGTCGGCAGTTTTACTATTTCATATCCTTGACGAATTTCGGGAGGAATCTTTATGCATATCGTTTCCATAGAACCGACGCCAAGTCCGAATACGATGAAAATCAATGTCAGCGACAAGCTTCCCGCAAAAGACAGAGCCACGTATACACCCGATAATGCCGAAGCCGCGCCGGAGTATATACGGCGGATTCTTGCCGTACCCGGCGTGAAAAGCGTATTCCGGGCCGCTGATTTTATCGCTGTCGACCGAACGCCAAAAGGGGATTGGCAAACCATTCTCACCCAAGTGCGGGAAACATTGAGCGGCGGGGCATCAACGAACGACGCCCCGCTGTCCGCGCAGCCGGAACCGGGTGAGAAAGCCCAAGGTTCTTACGGCGAGGTTCAGGTGCTGCTGCAAACGTTCCGCGGCATCCCGCTGCAAGTGCGGGTCAGCGCCGGCACCGAGCAGATGCGCGCAGCGCTGCCGGACCGGTTTGAGCAAGCGGCCATGCATGCGGGAACGGCTTCGCCAAACCTGATCAAGGAGCGCCGGCTCGAAGATCTCGGCATCCGCTACGGCGAGCTTCAAGACGTGCTTGACGCCGTCGTCCAGGAAATCGATGCCGCGTACGACGATTCGCGGCTGGAAGCGCTCGTGCGCCACGCTATGTCAACGCAACCTGAAGCGGCGGCTGTGCCCGTCGAGCGGCCCGAACTGTCGCCGGAGGAAGTCTCCGCTCGCTTTGCCAGCCCCGATTGGAAGCAGCGATACGCGGCGCTGCAGCAGATGCGGCCCACCTTAGACAAACTGCCGCTGCTCGTGCAGGCGCTCGCGGACGAGAACGCGTCCATCCGGCGGCTGGCAACGGTGTACCTCGGAGACTTGAAGTCCTCCGAGATACTGCCGTACCTATACCGCGCCCTCGAGGACGATTCGCCGGCGGTGCGAAGGACGGCGGGCGACACACTATCCGACATCGGCGACCCGGCCGCCATCCCGGCCATGATCCGGGCGCTGTCCGATCCGAACAAGCTCGTCCGTTGGCGCGCCGCCCGTTTCTTGTACGAGGTTGGCGACGATAGTGCCGTCCCTGCCCTGAAAGCGGCCGAGAATGATCCCGAGTTCGAGGTGCGCATGCAGGTGAAAATGGCGCTCGAACGCATCGAGGGGGGCATAGAAGCGGAAGGCTCCGTCTGGCAGCAAATGACGAACCGCAATCGACCGCGCTGAACGCGGATGGTTCCCGCAATCAACAAGCCGCCCCGATCAGAGGGCGGCTCCGCATTTATGCTCATCATGCTTTTTTCAGGTTTTCCATGTCCCGGGGAGAATTGTCTCCCCTAATTCCAAAATCTTCAGCTCATCCGGATTCAGCTGCCGACGGTTCCATTCGGCCTTTAATCGGGTTAAGGCTTCTTCAGGAGTATCGTCTGCAAGCATAAATGTTCCATAATGCATCGGAATCATGACGTCTGCTCCAAGATCCAAATAAGCTTGTACAGCTTCTTCCGGTGTCATATGAGAAATATGCATAAACCATACCGGATCATACGCTCCTATCGGCAAAATGGCCGTATTGATTTTGAATGTTTGGCCAATTTGGGCAAAACCCCGAAAATACCCGCTATCACCGGCAAAATATATCGTTTCATCTCTCTCTTCAGACCGAATCACCCATCCTCCCCAATGCGATGAATTCGTGTCCCACAGCGTTCGTCGCGTCCAATGCTGTGCAGGTACGAAATGAAATTCCAGTTTCCCCACATTCGTTTTTCCCCACCAGGGAAGTTCCCGCACGCTGTCAAATCCTCTTCTTCTGAACATCCGCCCAAGTCCCTCCGGTACAAGAACAACCGGATTTCCTCTTAACTTGCGAATTGATCCGAAATGCAAATGATCATAGTGAGAATGGGAGATGAGTACAATGTCCACCTGAGGCACTTCTTCCAAAGTAAGGCCAGGCGCCGTTAACCTTTTGGAGATTCCCATCTTGCCGGCCCAAACGGGATCCGTAATCATATTGATACCTGCTTGTTGGATGAAAAAAGTCGAATGCCCGATCCATGTGACGGTTGTATCCGAACGATTTTCATTTAAGTACGCCGGTCTTTTGTTCCCATGCTGCCTGACTTGAAAGTCAAGTTTTTTTCTGGATCTGTTTCGAAGCCATTTGATGACTTCTTTAAAGGAATGTTCGTTGTTGATATCATCCATATTGGAATATTTTTTTCTCAATTGAACCACTCCCCTTCATGGAAAGCTTGGATTAAACATGAATGAATGATGAAATCCAGGCCAGGAATGGCACTGAAAGCGCGGCAAACAGCACTGATGGAAGAAGGTTGGCGATGTTGATTTTCAGGACTCCCAAGAGATTGATGCCAATGCCGATAATCAGCACACCGCCGACCGCAGTGACCTGGGCAATCATCTCGTCCAGCATCGCCTTATCGAAAAGTCCGGCTATACCGTTAGCGGACAGTGCAATCAATCCTTGATACAAGAATACCGGCAAAGACGAGAACAATACGCCGACACCCAAGGTAGAAGCGAAAATAATGGCCGAGAAACCGTCCAGCATCGATTTCATATACAGTACATCATGATTGTGCCGAATGCCGCTATCCATCGCTCCGAGAATAGCCATCGCACCTACGCAGTAGATCAGCGTCGTATTGACAAAACCGGCGGCCACTTTACCTTCCGATTTCTCCCAAATCCGCCGGAACGGCTTGAATTGTCCGATCATGTTCACTGCCTGTTCCAGTTTATCCCCCAACCGCTGCAAAGCTCTTTCTACCTGGAGTATTTCGCCAACCACGCCCCCAAGGACTAGGCTGGATACCATAACGAGAAAATTGTCTGTTTTTATCGCCATCGTTAAGCCCAAAATACTAACCGAAAAGCTGATCCCTTGCATGACCGTTGTCCGAATGCCTTCCGTAAGCCGCGGCAGCACAAGTCCAAGCAGCCCTCCTGCAATAATTGCCAATGCATTAACCAATGTTCCCAAAATGGCCATGATGATAAGTCCTCTCTTTGCTGTGAATGTTATCCGTTCATAGTACAATTCAAATCATCGGAATGGAAAAGCGGATGTAAAGGGAATAATAACCTCCGATTTCATCATAAAGGAGGCCAGAAACCAATGTCCAATAATAAAAACATGAAACCGTACTCCGGCGAAGAAGTCGAAACCGACGGGGTGTATGCCAACGAATGGGGACGCGAGGAAACCCTGAAACGCAGTGACGTATTCCCGGCGGACCCTATGCTTGGCAATACGGAATGGGAGCTCGTCAGCCTTCCGCTTGAAAGCCAGGAAGGAGAACTGTATAAGTACGAAGCGCCCGAAAATAAAAAGAAGCGGCTCCATGTGGACCGCGGAGATAAGTAGCAGCTTCTTGACAACAAGCATCCTGTTTCCCCAGGGATACACGATGATTCATCGGTGAATAAAACCCACAACATGTCATGAGGTTGGAAAACAGTACCCCCGGCTGTCTTCCAACCTGAATCACTTCCTGCCGTAATCCGCTTTGATTTCCCCCCATGCCTTGGTATTCCATTTCAGCACTTTATTCGGATAAGTATTCATTTGCAGCCAGTTCACCGCGCGGTCGACGAGCGACCAGATCTGTTCCGTGGATGCATCCCGCACCAAAGTGCTGGCAACGGCTTTATTTTTCACCCAGCTGATGGCGGTTTGGGAGTCGCTGTAAACGGTCATGGAGCTGCCTTTTTTCTTCAGGTAAGCAAGCGCGTGTACAATGGCGAGAAACTCGCCCATGTTATTTGTCCCTTTCGGAATGGGCTCATGGAAAAAGAGAACCTCTCCCGTTCGCGTGTAAACCCCCTTGTATTCGACAATGCCGGGATTGCCGCTGCATCCGACATCGACGGAAATACTGTCAAGTTCAACTTCCCCCCAATCCGTACCTTCTCCCGAAGAGCTCATCGATAAAACGGCCTTCCAGCCTTTGGCGTAAGCGGCCTTTGCTTCCTCCTCGCTTTCGAACGCCTTAAACTTGGCCTGGGGATACCCTTTCGTTTGCGCTTGACATTCCGCCCAAGTCGCATAAATACCCGGCTTCTTGCCGACCCAAACAACGTAATATTTGGATTTAGCCATATGGTTCAACTACCTTCCGATTTCAATCTCGCCTGTTTGAAAAAATCGATCAACATCGCTCCATATTTCATGAACTTTGCCTCACCGATGCCCTTGATCTTGAGCATAGCCGCCGGATTCGTCGGCCTCACATCCGCCAGTTCACGCAATGTGCTGTCGGAGAAAACCACATACGGCGGCACCTTCTCGCGCCGGGCGATAGCCAACCGCAGCTCGCGCAGCTCTTCGAACAGCCCGTCCTGCGGCGATTGGCGCTCGATCTCCCGGCGCACGCGCCGAACCACCTTCGCTGCTCCGGTTAGCACCTCTATAGCCGCCGGTGTCAGCTTTACAACCGGATATTTGCCGTCGGTAAGGGATAAATAGCCTTCCGCCACCAGCATATTTATCATGTCGACGATGTCCTTTTCCGGGTGCTGCTTCAGCAGCCCGTAGGTCGGCAAGCTGTCGAAGCCAAGCTCCAGTACCCTCTTGTTGCGCGAACCCTTAAGCACAGCGGCGACCGTCGTGACGCCAAATCGCTCCCGCATGCGGCGGACGCAAGAGAAAATCATCTGCGCCGTCACCGTGATATCGGCAAGTTCCGTATCGCCGCTGCAATTGCTGCACTTGCCGCACTCTTCTTGCGTCATTTCGCCGAAGTAGCGGATAATGTACTGCTGCAGGCACATCGTCGTATGACAGTAGTCGATCATGGACCGCAGCTTGCGCAGTTCGTGAGTCCGACGGTCCGGATCGAACACCGACTGTTCGATGAGAAATTTTTGAATATGAATATCTTGCGGACTGTACAGCAGAATGCATTCGCTCGGCTCGCCGTCACGGCCCGCACGGCCGGCTTCCTGGTAATAAGCTTCCATATTTTTCGGCATGTTGAAATGGATGACATAGCGAACGTTCGATTTGTCGATCCCCATCCCGAACGCATTGCTGGCCACCATCACCTGCACCTCATCGTACAAAAAGGCGTCCTGGCTTTCCTTGCGTTCCTTATCTGTCATGCCTGCGTGGTATCTTCCTACCGGTATGCGCTTCTTCCGCAGCAGTTCGTAAATCGTGTCCACTTCCTTGCGGGTAGCGGCGTATATAATCCCCGCTTCCCCTTTACGCGCCCTGATATAGCCGGTTACAAAATCGCGTTTATTCTCGCCCTTAATGACGCTGAACGTCAGGTTAGCTCGCCCGAAGCCGGTCATAAACTGGTTCGGCTGTTCCAAACGCAGCAGCTCCACAATATCGCGGCTGACCTCCGGCGTCGCCGTCGCCGTGAAAGCCGCCACAATGGGGCGCTTCGGCAGCTGCCGTATAAACGAGTGGATGGACAAATAACTTTGGCGGAAATCATGGCCCCACTGCGAAACGCAGTGGGCCTCGTCAATAGCTACAAGCGGAACCTCAAGCGTGTTGATCAACTCAAGGAAGCGCTCGGTTTCCAACCGCTCCGGCGCAATGTACAGGAGCTTGTACTCTCCCCGCGCCGCCTTGCGGATTCGCTTCTCCGCCTGCGCATAGGTCAGCGAGCTGTTGATGTAAGCGGCCGGAATACCGTAGCTTTCGAGCCCGTCGACCTGATCCTTCATCAGCGAAATAAGCGGCGAAATCACGATAGTCGTACCCGGCAGAATCAGCGCGGGAATTTGGTAACATATCGATTTCCCTCCGCCCGTAGGCATAATGCCCAACGTATCTTGACCGCTGAGGATGCTGCGGATAATGTTCTTTTGCCCTTCCCGAAATGAGGGATATCCGAAATATTGCCGGAGCAGCGATTCGGCCCGCTCCAGGCTCACTTGCTCCAATTCCATCATGGCGCTCCTTTCCCCAACCGCGGGCCGATCATTCCCGCGAGGCCGCGATGAGGCGCGACACAAACGGCTCTCCATCCCACACGATTTGCGTAGGCGCTTTCCTCCGCCGGACCTCCGGCTCCTCCAGCAGAAGGAAAAAGTTTTTCGCAGGCAATGGACCTAGACCGTGTTTAGCCGACAGCTTGTCTAGGTACGGCCGCATATCTTCCAGATTCCCGGACATATTGCCGCCCGATCCGGAGAACGCGTACAAGACGCTGGCCACGGGCACCCGTTTGACCCGAAAACGCTCCGCGGCGCGCAGGAAAAAATCCCAATCCCAGTAATGGTACATATCCGCATCGAACGGACCCAATACTTCATGCAGCTCCCTGCGGTACAAGCAGCCTGAGGCGACGAACGTGGAGAATCGGCGCATCGCCGCCATATCTTGCTCATAGGCGAATACAAACCGGTTCGTAGCCTTCCGGGTCCCATTTTCGACCACATAATCAAAAATTTCCACGTCGGAATAAACGAGATCGCTGCCGTTCAATTCGTTAACCATCCGATCCACATGACATGGCAGCAGCAGATCATCGTCATCGCACAGCATGATCAATTCGCCCGAAGCTTTCTCAAGCCCGCGGTTTCTCGCATGTACGTGCTTCATGTTGGATTCCATACGGATTACTTGCAGGTTCAATTCCGGATATAACTCCCGTATGAAATCGACCGGCTCCCCGCAATCATTAACTACAATGATTTCCAAATGCCGATAGGTTTGCCGCGATAAAGATTCCAGAAGCTCGCACAAAACATCGCATCTATTATAAGTAGGAATAATCACCGAAACTAGCGGACGTTCCACGTGTCTCCCTCCAGTTCCTTTTATTATATGAAAAACGGCTGTGGGCGTCTATCGGAGCTGCTTATGTCTAAATAAAGAGCAGGCCGCACCTTTTGGCTAGACCTGCTCTTCGGCGGATTTGAACCGGATTTTTTTCTGACGAAGGCCACGCTTATGCTTCAAACCGTATCCGTTCCGGATGTGTATACACGTTCAAGCGCCGGCCCCGAATGAAGCCCACGACGGTGATGCCCAGATCGTGCGCTAGCTTTAACGCGAGATCGGTCGGGGCCGATTTGGACAACAGGAGGCCGCATCCGATCTTCGCGGTTTTCAACACCACTTCGGACGAGACGCGCCCGCTGAAAGCGATCGCCTTGTCTCTCACGGGTATACGGTTCCTAAGACAATCTCCGTATATTTTATCGAGAGCGTTGTGCCGTCCAATATCGGTTCGCACCGCCAGAACCTCTTTCGTTGTGCATAAGGCGGCATTGTGTACCCCGCCGGTCTTGTGAAAATCCTCGGAGCCCCGCTGCAGCCGCTGCATCAGCTCAAAGCATTCCTCCGGAGTGATGGTGAAAAAAGACGTCACGGTCTTCGCGGTACGCACGTCACTGGCAAGGTAAAACTGGCGGCTTTTGCCGCAGCAGGAGCCGATGAACCGTTTGGAGACAAGACGTTTGGCGTCCTTAGCAGCCTGCTTGTTCGCCATGTCCACATAAGCGAACCCCGTGTCCTCATCCAGCGTTAACCGCTTGATCTGATCCGTCGAGCGGAGGATTCCTTCCGAGGCGAGAAATCCGACGACCAAATCCGTTAAATCTGTAGGGGTGCAGACAAGCGTCGCAAACTCTTCGCCATCAAGCTTGATCGTCAGCGCATATTCAACCGCAATCTCGTCTTCCAGCTCTACCGGAGACAAGCAGCCATCCCCATCCTTTAGCTTCATTCCGGTGGATGATCCGCTCAGCGCCTCTTTATCCTCTCCATATTTCCATGTTTTCCACAACACCGTCACAGGCGCGCGGCCGCATGTCTCCTGCTGCGGAACTTCCCCTTTGGAAACGGCCGTCCCCGGCTCCTTCGGGTTATTCCCTTCATGCTCTTGCTCGGCGGCAATTTGTTGATGCGGCTCTTTCATCCCGGCTCACCCTGCTTCCGTCTCCAGCTCTTCAATCCGTTTCTCCACATATTTCGTGTCCTTGTGGGCGTGATACGTATCCGCTTTTTCCACGATCACCGCCGCATTATACTCCGGAATACCGGCATACTGCTCATATACCCCTTTCGGAATGAGCATGTTGCCTTCCGGCCAATGCACCTCAATATTGCCGGGTTTTACGTCATCCAGCTTCACCCGTCCATGAAACGTGCCGTGCGCGTTATACACGACAATGGCTTCGCCTTCCGAGAGGGACAACGATCTGGCGTCCTGCTCGTGCATCAGCACGTCGTACCTGTCCGCCGCATTAAACGGGTCAAGCTCGCTGTACACCATCGAGTTAAACTGCTTCCCGCGGCGTGTCGTCACATAAAAGTGCCCTTCCGGCTTGCGGAGCTCCGGCACTTCAATCGGCAGAAGATGTCCGCGGCCGTCTTCCGTCGGGCAAACCCCGTCTTCGCACAGCCATGCGCCTCCCCACTGGAATACGTCTCCCTGCTTGGAGAGATGCTGGATGCCGTCATAATTGGGCGCCGCTTTCGCAATTTCCTCGCGGATTTCCCGGGCGTTTGCAAAATGAATCAGTTCATTGCGCTCCGGTTTCACCCGCGACGCCAAATCGACGTAAATTTGCCACTCCGCCCGAGCTTCTTCGATCCGGGGCCCCTCGATTTCCGGGGAAAAATAGACCATCCGCTCCGTGGACGTGGACGTGCCGCCGCCGGGCTGTTCGTAACGTGTCATCGCCGGCAGCACGACGACCGCCTCCTTCGCGTCGACAAGCGTTGAGGTGTTGAAGATAATGTCCTGATGGACGCGAACGTCCACTTCCTCCAAACAGCGCCGCACAAAATCAGGGTCGGGCATCGTTTCCAGAAAGTTGCCGCCCGATGTGTAAAACAGCTTCAGCTTCCGTTCGTGATCCTCCGGCAGAAGCGCGTTTTCAAGCGACACGCCGACGATATCGCCCTGCCACTTCGGCAGCTCGAAGCCCCAAACTTCCTCGATGCGGGCGATATCCGCGCCTTTGAAATCGCCTCCCGGCAGGCTGAACGGATCAGCGCCCATCTCGCCGGAACCCTGCACGCCGCTGTGGCCGCGGATCGGCATCAGCCCGCAGTGCTCGCGGCCCAGAAACCCCCGCAGCAGCGCAAGATTCGCTACCTGCGAAATATTGTCTGTGCCGAACCGGTGCTGAGTCAGCCCCATGCTCCAGACAAATACCGCCGATTTCGCCTTAGCCAGCATTTCGGCGAACTCTCTCATCCGTTCCCGGCTTAAACCCGAAGAACGCTCAAGCACATCCCACTCCTGCTTTTCGATATGGGCCTTCAACTCTTCAAAACCTTTCGTATGCTCCCGGACAAACGCATGGTCTACGGCCGATCCCGGCGCGCGTTCCTCCATCTCGAACCAATGCTTCATGACACCGTTCATGAACGCGATGTCTCCTCCGATATTCACCTGATACACATCGTCCGCCAGCTTTGTTCCAAACAGCGCCGACTCGGGTATGGACGGTATCCAATATCGGTCCATCGAAGGCTCGCGGTAAGGGTTGATCACGATGATCTTCGTTCCTTTTCTCTTCGCGGCGTACATATATTTAGTAGAAACAGGCTGGTTATTGGCAGCCACACTGCCCCAAAACACCAGCACTTCCGTACCTATCCAGTCCTTGTAGTTGCACGTTGAAGCGCCGACCCCAATCGAACGCTTCAACGCCGTCTTCGACGGCGAGTGGCAAATGCGGGACGCATTGTCGATATTGTTCGTACCCAGAAACCGGGCCACTTTCGCCGCCACATAATACGTTTCGTTGGTAATGCCCCGCGCGGTTAAATAAAAAGCCAGCTGCTTCGGATCGATCGATCGTATCTTATCCGCGATAAAATCAAGCGCTTCGTCCCAGGAAATCCGGCTAAACGCCTTCTCTCCCTTCTTCCGCAGCAGCGGGTACGGGATGCGGCCAAGTTTGCGCAGCGCCGTGCTGTCCATGCTCCGCAAAATGCCGATATCGGCGTGCAGCATATCCGGCTTCATAGCCGGCATCGTATTCAGCCGCAGCACGTTCAGCCGTGTGGTGCACAGGTGCGGACCGGTCAGCGTCCGGTCATACAAACCGGCAACGCCAAGCGCGCAGCCGTCGCACACCCCTTGCGTCAAAATGCGGTACGCATACGGCAAATTATCGCGGTTTTCCCAGACGATCTTCGCGGTTTCGCGAATATGATGCGGCTTCACTTTTCCCAAACCGAACGGTACGGCGCTTACCCACAACGACGGATCCGGCGTCAAAGGAAGCTTAATTGGCCCGGTATGCTTTGTTTTTCCCATTATAAAACACTCCTTAACTGGTGCTTGAAAAATAAAACCGCCGCAAAACAGCCCTTGACATGGTATTAGGGATGTTTCTACAGCGGTAAGTCTTCAACAGGTTGCTGTCAAGTGCCGGCTGCACCAATTCCTATATGCGTGAAACTGCTTCTCGGTATGCCGGATGGTGATTAAAGTTATCTTACCAAGAAAGCGCACTCATGACAATATGCCGCGCGCCTTTTGTCGGCGGCAGCGCTTCTTCCGGTTGAAAAGGCGCCCGCGCCTGCAAGTCCGAACAAGGATACACGCTAATTATCGCTGGCATTCAAATGGTCGTCGGCATCCTCCGGAGCCTCCTCTGCAAACTCCCTGTTATAATTTGGCATTACGTTTTGCCGCAAATATGGCGAATCGATATACTTCGCCAAATACTGTTTGCCAAACAGGATGTCATACTGCATGTGCCGATAATATTCCACGTCCGGCTTGAAGGCTTCCGGCACAGACGGGTACAGCGTCAAGTCGGCGTCCACCACCAAATTTCGTAGCATACCGGGCATTTTGCGAGATAATTCGGCATTGAAAGCCAACGTCTCGGGAAGCTTCATGCCCATTTTGTCCAGCATGTAAGCGCCAAGGAACGAATTGCTCAGCACAGGCTTTTGCTCCTTCGGCAGGTTTACGTTAGACCACACGACGAACGGTACGCTGTGCATCCGTTTCAATTCTTCAAGCGACCATTGACTTGAGTTGCTCGTATGAATGAAACCGCCCTGAACATACACATCATAATCATAGCCGAGCATCGGCAAATGGTCTCCGTAAAATACGATAACCGTCGGTTCATCGGACTGCTCAAAATGGTCGATCAGTTTTTGCAGACTCGCATCGGCGTCATGCGCGCCCTGCGTGTAAGTTTCCAAAATATTTTTAGCATCCGGCGTCAAATCGCCCTCGGCTTTGATCGGATTGGCGCCATAACGGTTATCGTCGTACGGGCCGTGATTTTGCATGGTCACCGCATAGATAAACATCGGTTTATCCGTGCTGTCCACCTGTTTGATGATACTGTTAGCCACTTCATTGTCCGAGATAAAAGCGCCCTTGTATTCGGGATTGACAAACTGGTCTTTGCTCATGAAGCTTTCGAAGCCCATCTCCTTATACACATTCTCCCGGTTCCAGAACCAGCCTTCGTAAGGGTGAATGGCCATGCTTTTATAGCCCTGCTCCTCAAAATATCCGGCCAGGCTCGGCACCGGCTTTGAAATGTACTGCTGGTAAGGCACGGACCCGTCAGGCAGGAAGCTCATGGACAGCCCGGTCAGCACTTCATATTCCACGTTGCTTGTGCCGCCGCCGAATTGCGGGGAAAGCAGATAACCCGAGGTCGATTCCTGCTGCAAACGGTGAATGGTCGGCACCGGATCTTCGCTGAATGTGACGTTCGGCAGCAGCGTCGGATCCCAGAACGCTTCGTTCATAATGAAGATGACGTTGGGCTTTTTCCCGTGAAAAGGATCAGCCTCAGCCGACGCCGTTTGCACGCCGCTCTGATTCTGGAGCGTCATTGCAATCTTGGCCATCTCCTGCTCGTTATAGCCAGACGGCTTGGGGACAATCGCATTTTTCACGTTCATGGTGAAAGCCAGCGACATCCCGTTGTTCCCGTAATTCTCCGACTGGTTCCACTCAATCTCGCTGACGCCCATGAGGTTAAGCACACGGCTGGTCCACGGCGCATTCACGCCAAACGAGTACAGCGCCAATGCCGACACCAAGAGAACCGCCGCCCGGCTTGACGGACGAAGACGCAGGCGCGGCGCCCGGAACGAGAGCACGAACAGCGCCAAAAACACGGCCAGCGTGATTCCGATGCGCATTAGAGCCTGTTTGTTCGCTACAAGCGGCAAAATATTCATGCTTTCCTTATTCAGAAAAATATCCCACGGAAAGAACGGCTCGCCGATCAATTTGACCTTGAAATAACTAATGAAAGCCATCATACACAGAAGCAGCAGGGTCAAAGCGACCGAAGGCAGCAGCTCTCCGGCCAACCCGTAAATGAGCAAGAACACAAATAAATCAAGTACGGCATTCAGCGCAAGCAGCTCAGGGTTCCCGAAAATCCATGTCCAGGTTTCATGGAAGCTTCCGCGCTGGATTAATTCCACACAAAAGACCAGCACCAAAGGCACCGCCATACATGCGGACATGTTCCAGAAGAACCTCCAAGAACGCTTCATCTCCGCCTTTGCTTGTTTCTTTCTCTTGAATTTGGAACTTAATATGGGACGCATCGACCTATCACACTCCTTTATCGTGTGCTTCACTATTCAATTACAATTTTGAAGTTTTTCACGATTGTTAACCCATTGTAAACATCAAACATTAAGAATACATGAAATTTCACCTGAAAGGGAAAAATTGGTACTTTTGACCCAAAAAAAAGCCCCGGCCTTCCCATTCGGAAAACCGAGGCTCTGATTGATATAAGCTTCTGATCGTTATATAGGCAGCAAGGCGATTTGCGCGCGTTCTCCGGCTCGTTGAACCATCTCGTGCCACTGCTGCGGTTTATTTTCGTGAAAAGCGTAATAAGTCGTCAAAAAACGCTGAACCAATTCTCCCGGCACCGTTTCCAGTCCTTGCTCGTAGGGGAGGAAACACAGGTCAAGCCCGCCGACCGCTTCACCGTCCAATTGCCAGGACGGATGCACGTAATCGAGATCGAGCTTGCGGTAACCGATATGGGCCAGCACTTCGCGGCGAACGAACGGGTCCATCGGCTTAATGCCGCCAAACTCGTAA
>Ga0310827_101213_pt1 | contig 14276 bp, 15 predicted proteins | sample WT_ome_2_FD_201309 | JGI IMG/M metagenome (GOLD analysis project Ga0310827, IMG submission 201309) | Sorghum-adapted microbial communities enriched on wild type (WT) sorghum from Joint BioEnergy Institute, Emeryville, California, United... ... | reverse complement strand
ATATTCATCATCGGTATTAACCATATGGTGGGCAGTAATTACTAACCGCGAAAAAAACTCTTCCCGGATCGGACCGGAAAAACCTACTTCATCCATTGCTTGAGACATGCAAGAAAGCCATGCGTTTGCCCTTTTTGGCGTAATAGGGAAAGCAAGGTGTCTCATCCGCAATCTCGGGTGGCCATGTTCAGATGTATATAAAGGAGGTCCGCCTAAAAATTGGGTTAAGAACTGCTTTTGCTTTCTGGCTGTTTCACGTAAATCATCTGGAAAAATTGGTGACAAATCCGGATGCAGTTTCACTCTTTTATAAAAAGCATCCACGATTTTATGCAATGTTTCTTCCCCGACCATTTCAAACTGTGAAATCATTTTCCTCTCCATAACGGATAACTCCTTTATTTCACTTTGGATATATTTTAACAGCGTAGAAGAATTAACTCAAATAAATAGCTTGCTTCCGGTTAACCGGATAATCAATTTCTAATATTCCGTCTGTCTTATGAGGTAGCAAGATTAAATGTGAAAAAATGAGCATATCGCCCCACTTCATCAAAACATCACCCGGTTTATTTCCACCGGGTGTTTTTTCGCAACATTATACGATAACATTTTTCAAAATTTTTGCTACGTAATTTTTTGTTTCTTTAAAAGGGGGGATGCCGTTATATTTTTCGACATTGCCAGGTCCAGCATTGTAAGCCGCAAGAGCCACATCAAGAGAACCGTAGCGGTCAAGCATTTGCCGTAAATATTTTGCGCCGGCCATAATATTTTCCCTTGGATCATCAATATTAACAACGCCCAAACCTTTAGCGGTAGATGGCATTAACTGCATCAATCCCCGTGCTCCACTAGGACTAACCGCATGAATATTAAAATTTGACTCTTGTTTAATCACTGAAATGAGCAAGGAAGCCGGTAAATTGTAAGTTTTTGCTGCCTCTTCAATTATCGGTTGCAGTTGTTCATCAGCAATCTTTACGGCTGGCTTTATATTCGTTTGCAAAGATGGTAAACTGGTTCCGGCGGAGGAAACAGCTGTAGCAGTATTCTTTGTATCATTATTTAGATTTTGTAATACCAATAACTGTTCGAGCATGGAAGAAAACAACGGAGAACTGCCGGATGATGAAGAGTTCCCGTTCAAACTGTCCATATCTCTCAGAGCATTAATTTCTAAAATTGTTTTGATTTGCTGTATATTCATCGACACACAACCTCTTTTATACAGACCGTTTTTTTCGCCATTCATTATAGAAACGTTGTACTTTATTTTCTGTCTTTCTTATGGGAATGTTTAATGATGTTAACAGACGGGTAATATATTCATACGCACTTGGGTCCGTCACTTCATATTCTACCTCAAAATCTTCTTTATTTAAATAAAAACTTTTATCCAGTACTAAAAGCCCCTCATAAAACGGAATTTCTGCCCTGGAAGTAGTTAATGTACCAAAATGACTAATTTTTTCAAGCGAAATTTCCATCGATTTCAGTTTTTTTTCGATTGCTCCTTTAGGAAAAATTTTATGTTCAAGTAACATATCCCGCTCAACTTCTGATATAGGTTCATTTGTTTCCAGAAGTCCGGCGTCATTTGGTTTTTTTAATGTAAACTCCATACGGCCCTCTTTCGTTCTAATTCGGAGAGCGCAACCGGCTTTTTTTAGCGCAAAATCATCGGTGTCAAAATAATCATTTACTTGGAGAAAAAAATCTTTTTCGGTAATCCCTAAAAATTGTTGCAATCTGATAAATTCATCTTTTGTCAATACATTTTTAAATTCAATTTCTAAATGGTTTTCCATAATTTACCTCCGCATAATCGGATGAATCGAAATCATGATTTCAAAATTCTTCTTCATAACCTTCTTATAATTATTTTGTCGCGAATATCTAATCTTTTAGCAACTGTATGGTAAAATAATATCAGATTATCATCAAAAAACAGAAGAATAAAATCGGCATTTCGGTAAATTCCCGATTGGTTAGAAGAATACGATATTGTTGGTCTTACAAACGTTACCACAAAGACTACGCACCTGAGGATGTATTCCTTCTAATCAGCGGGATAAAAAAACTTGGGCGTCCGAACCTTCAGACGAGAGCAGAGCCATATTTCACCGAAAAAATATAAAATTTTTTCGGCTGCATATATTCCTGCGAAGCTTTCCTATTAGCTAAAAACCTGCTGAAAGTATTACATAATTTTAATAAAATCATGTGATTGATATAACACGGAAGAAGTGTGCATTATGTACAGAGGTGATTTCAAAATGAATTGGGAAGAATTTTTAGAACCTTATCGGCAAGCTGTTGCGGAGTTAAAAATAAAATTAAAAGGGATTCGCAGACAATTTGAACTAGCAAAAACACATTCATCGATTGAATTTGTGACCGGTCGTGTTAAACCGATCGCAAGTATAATAGACAAGGCAAAACAAAAAAATATTCCTTTTGATGAATTACATACGATGTACGATATAGCAGGGCTACGGATTATGTGTCAGTTTGTTGATGATATAAAAAAAGTTGTCGAACTGCTTAGAAGCCGCAATGATTTAGAGATTGTTGAAGAGAAAGATTATATATCACATAAAAAAGCGAGCGGTTATCGATCTTATCATGTCATTATCAGTTATCCGGTTCAGACAATTCATGGCGAAAAGAAAGTGTTGGCGGAAATTCAAATTCGTACATTAGCCATGAATTTTTGGGCAACAATAGAACATTCCTTAAATTATAAATATAACGGTCAATTTCCGGAAGATATCCAGTTCCGACTTCAGCGGGCAGCAGAAGCAGCGTTTTTGCTTGATGAAGAAATGTCGCAAATTAGAGAAGAAATTAGAGATGCTCAAAGATTTTTTTCCAGTAAAAAAGATTATCCACAAGATGCTTAACAATCAAAAAGCTTATTTTTCCAAAAAAAGATTGATTACAGTACAATAATTTTGTGCATGCATTATTTAGCCAAAAATTTCTGAAAACCTTTTGGGAGCCAATTACAAATAAAACATGGGGGTGCAAAGATTTGAAATTTGCCATCGTTTCAAAAGGGGATGAAAAGTCGAATACGCTATCCGAGAAACTGAAATGCTATTTGACCGATTTCAAATTGGAATATGATGAAATAGAGCCGGAAATTACGATTTCGGTGGGGGGTGACGGTACACTGTTATCAGCTTTTCAACGATATCGCCATCGTCTTAATGATACAGCATTTGTCGGTATTCATACCGGTCATTTAGGATTTTATGCAGATTGGATGCCGGATGAAATTGAAAAACTTGTCATCGCCATTGCGAAAACAAAATGCTGGATTGTCGAATATCCGTTACTTGAAGTCATTATTTACTATAATAACAATAAAAAAGAAGAACATTATCTCGCATTGAACGAAGCGACCATTAAAAGTGTAGAAGGTACCTTTGTTATTGATGTTGAGATTAAAGATGAATTGTTTGAAAGATTTCGAGGAGACGGGTTATGTGTTTCCACTCCATCCGGAAGTACAGCTTACAATAAAGCATTGGGAGGGGCCATTATTCATCCGTCATTGGAATCAATCCAAATTGCCGAAATGGCATCAATCAATAATCGTGTTTTCCGGACAATCGGTTCGCCGTTAATTTTACCGAAACATCATAAATGTATCTTCCGACCAGTTACCCATAAAGATTTCTTGATTGGCATCGACCATTTAACATTTATCCAGAAAGATATCCAGTCGTTGCAATTTCGAGTGGCTGATCAAAAAATTCGTTTTGCCAGATACAAACCGTTCCCGTTCTGGTCAAGAGTCCGTGCGTCATTTATTGATGATTAGTTGATTATTTCCTTAGGAGCTATTTGTAGATATAACGGAAACCACTCACGATCATTAAAACAAAGGAGTTAGAAATAATTTATGGCAAAACCTTTCATATTTGAATGGGTCATTACAGAAAATGACCACGGAAAAACAACGAGACAATACTTACAAGAGCGGGGGATTTCTAAAACTTCTTTAACTGATATAAAGCTTCATGGCGGGAATATTTTAGTAGACGGTGTTCATGTAACGGTACGGCACATTTTAAAAAAAGGGGAGCAGTTAACCGTTGTTTTTCCGATTGAGGAGCCCAGCCAAACCATCTTACCTGAGAAAATCCCTCTTCACATTGTTTACGAAGATGATTATGTACTGGTTATAAATAAACCGGCATTTATAAATACAATACCGTCCAGAGAGCACCCGACCGGCAGTCTTGTCAATGCGTTAATCGGTTATTATAAGGAAATTGGCTTAACGGCAGCGCCTCATATTGTCACAAGGCTTGACCGAAATACATCAGGGCTTGTTTTAGTGGCTAAATATCGTCACATCCATCATATCCTAAGCAAACAGCAACAGGAAAAACAGGTGAAACGGGAATATGAAGCTTTTGTTGAAGGAACTGTGGTGGAAAACAACGGGACGATTGAAGCACCAATTGGTCGAAAACAGGACAGTATTATCGAACGTACTGTAACAGATGACGGTCAATACGCCTGCACCGATTTTCAAATTATTGAACGATATGGATGGTTTACGCATGTTAGGGTAATGCCGGAAACCGGTAGAACACATCAAATTCGCGTACATATGGCTCATATTGGTCATCCGTTAGTGGGCGATGATTTATATGGCGGTTCACAGTTCTTTTTGAACCGCCAAGCTTTACATTGTCGGCGTCTTCATTTTCTCCATCCTGTACTGGGAAAAACGATGGAGTTTTCCGTACCATTGCCGGAAGATATGGAGAAGCTTTTGCCGATTTCAGCGGATGACCCGGGTCACTGAAAAAGTACAATAATATCATTGAATTGATTTTCCGCACAGGTTATCCAGTAGGTTTATCACTGGATATGAAGTAAGTGAACGAATTCGAACAGTTTTTTAGTGGGGCAGTCCAGAAAGTCAAAAATTAAGCCAATGTGTATAGGTTATTGCAGTGATGGTGGCGGCGACTCCTCGGAAAATGCTAATCGCATTTTCCTTCGTGCGATGCAAATTCGAGGAAGCCTATTCAAAGTCCTGCGGGAACAGCATATATATTCGACGAAAGCGATAGCGACAGTCACACGAGCCGAAGACCCTGCAGGAGCGAGAAAACGAGCGACGAAGCGGCTGAGGCCGTGCCCGCGGAAAGCGTCCGCCACCGAAACGGAAATCAACTAACCAATTCTATTAGCAATAAAATTTTTGAAATTGTACTTTTAGGACAGCCCCGATTTTGCCATGAAAAATAAAAAACCGTTTAAGGAAATTTCGTAAATTTTTCCGGTACATATTTTTGGTGAGAAGGAACTTGAATGATCTCCATTTCCGGATAGCGGAGAGCCGTTAATTTGCCGCCGAATACACAACCGGTATCAATATTATATGTATGATTAACGATTCTTACATTATGGACCGGAGTGTGACCGTAAACAATAATCCGGTTGCCTTGATAATTTTTGGCCCAATCTTTTCGAACCGGTCTCCCATCCGGAAGTTTTTCCCCGTTAACATCCCCATATAAGACAAAAGTTTGAACTTCTTTATTTGTATGACCGATAAAATCTTCGCGGATTCCGGCATGGGCGATGATTAATTTTCCGCCATCCAATTGTAAATACATGGGTGCTTCTTCATATAATTTGATAAATTTTGCCCGAATTTCACGTTGCTTTTTTATCGGTAAATGTTCATATTCAGCAACCGTTGTCTCTAAACCATGAGATATTTGCACGTTATTTCCGAGAAAATAACGATATAATTTATTACAATGATTCCCGGGTGTATAAACTGCTTGATTTTGCTTAACAAGTGAATCAATAAGTTCAATTACTTTCAAGGATTCCGGTCCTCGATCAGTTAAGTCACCTAAAAAGGCAAGTGTTCGATTTTGATTATTCTTTATTTCATCGCCAAAAAACTGATAGCCTAATTTATCCAATAACTCCATTAATTCCTCATGGCAACCATGGACATCTCCAATAATATCGATTTTCATACAATTGAATCCCTTCTTTACAATTTAAAGCAGAACATCCCCAATAATGGCATTTTTTTAAAATAAACTTAAGATTATTCGATGAAAGTTAATAATTAGGGTTGACTATTACCTTAGGGATCAGCCTATGATTATTTTGTGAGGTGATCGTTATGTTCATACATGAGGTATGCAAAAAATACTCCTTAGAGACAACGATTATTGGTAGAAAACAATAAAATTAGTCCCCTTATTTTTCTTCTAACTTTTCAATTTGTAAAGAATATAGTACTATTAGTAGTAGGTACTAATAACATGTAATAAAATACGAGTTTGGAATACATTGAATTTTGAAATGGAGGAAGAAATATGGTACTGTCGTTAAAAGGGAAAACATTTGTCATTATGGGTGTTGCCAACAAAAGGAGTATTGCATGGGGTATTGCCCGGTCACTTGATAAGGCTGGTGCCCGACTAATTTTTACATACAACCAAGATCGCATGCTTAAAAATGTGAAAGAATTGGCGGAAACATTAGAAGGCAAAGAATATCTGTTGCTGCAATGTGATGTGACAGTTGATGAAGATATTGCTGCTTGTTTTCAAGAAATAAAAAATCAAGTCGGTACAATTCACGGTGTTGCACACTGCATCGCCTTTGCCAACCGGGAAGATTTAGAAGGTGAATTTATCGATACGTCCCGTGACGGATTTTTGCTGGCCCACAACATCAGTGCCTATTCCTTGACGGCCGTAGCCAAGGAAGCCAGACCGCTTATGACTGAAGGCGGAAGTATTATTACGCTTACATATCTAGGCGGCGAACGGGTTGTCACGAATTATAATGTGATGGGTGTTGCGAAAGCTTCGTTGGATGCAAGTGTTAAATATTTGGCCAATGATCTTGGAAAGGAAGGTATTCGCATTAATTCGATATCGGCGGGACCGATTCGAACATTGTCTGCTAAAGGAATTCGCGGTTTTAATTCCGTATTAAATCAAATTGAAGAAAAGGCACCGCTGCGGAGGACCGTGACGCAAGAAGAAGTGGGCGATACCGCATTATTTTTATTTAGTGATTTATCTCGCGGGATTACCGGGGAAAATATTCATGTCGATGCCGGGTTCCATATTTTAAGTGGGATTTAATTTTTAATAACTAGTTCCATAAACTTTTTGTCATTAAAAGGGTAGCTGATTGATCGGCAATGACAGCCTTCTACATGGAAATTAAATAATGTCCGGTATCCATAACTCATTTCTTTAAGTGTGTGGGATGATGAAAGGAAGTAAATTAAGAAAGGAAAGGGATGTCACTTGGAAAAATATAGGGAAGTTTTGAAATTGTGGCAGTCCTATCAAATAAATTCCGTTGAAGACTTAGATAAATATTTGGACAGCTTCCGGATTCTCTTTGCTTATCATTCCGGGAAAATAGAGAATGACGAGATTAATTACCACGACACGAGAGAAATATTTGAAAGCGGAAAAGTTATCAATTTCAGCGGCAGCCCTCGTGCTATTTTCGAACAATATAATCAAAAACTGTGTTATGAGTTTTTAAAAGAAAAAATAATAAAAAGAGAAAAATTAAGTATTGACCTTATTAAAGAAATTCATAAGGTTTTAACCGGCGGAACGTATGATGAAGAGCGATATATTGTCAATGAAGAGCGCCCGGGTGAGTTTAAAAAACATGATTATGTTACCGGTATTCTGGAAGTTGGTTCTTCTGCTGAAAATGTAGAAAGTGACTTGATCGAATTGACTGAAGAAGTGAATGAGTATGACGGTAAAGAAATTTTAAAAGTGGCGACATATTTTCATGCCCGTTTTGAATATATTCATCCTTTTGCAGACGGAAATGGCCGGGTAGGCAGAACAATGATGAATTATTATTTGATGACGCATAACCATCCCCCTTTCATCGTTTACGATGAGGATAAAAAATTATATTACGAGTGTCTGCAAAAGTATGATGAAACAGAAGATTTGAATCCTCTGTATAAATTTTTTAAATATGAGACGGAAAAGACCTGGAAAAAGGCTTTAGAGCGTGCAAATGGAGAAGTGCGTGAACGGAAAGGACTGGGAGACTATACGTAATATGATGTGATAAAAAACACTTGCCTACAATAATCTTGGATTATCAAACAAATGAATCAATAGATAAAACAATACTATAAAAAGAGCGCACTGATCTGCAATATGTTTATTGTGACCAGTGTGCTTTTTTTAATAGAGTTTTTATAACCAGATGATATCGGCTAATTCAGGAAAGTCGATAAACGGGTTGCGGTTGCCTTGGATTTCATAAATGGCAAGATTGCGATGTTTTTCGTAAACGGTCACCGGAAAACTCCGATTCCATTTTAACAAAACTGGTATATGTACTTTTTTCATAATCGATTTCTTTATAGCATCCGGGTAGCGAACGAAAAAATAGAGCATTGCCCGGGCAACCGTCCCTTTGCCGTATTCCGGTTCAAAATATTCCCCGGAAGCAACCCCACAATGATTACGAATCGGTTCTGTTTCTGATTCGGGATTATAAAAAGCATGGTCGCCATACGGTAAATTGGAACGTAATGTATTACAATCCGGCTGACAAACAAATAAATGATGAAGATCCCCTTTCATCGGTTCTGCTGCATTGAACCAACTTTGAGGAACAATATGCTCTGTGTTAAATTTTGACTCATAATCGATTGATTTCACTCTTTTTAACATTTCATGCTTATTCAAATATAAATCGTTTAATTCCTGAAATTTTTCATACCGCTCATTGACGATCGTAAAATCATCTAAAAGAAAGGTATCCGGATCATTAATTTTTCCCGAATAAATACTTTTCATTGTCCCGTCCGGTTGTAAATCGACCCACGTATATAAATACATATCTTTACTCAAAAAATAAGGAATGATATTTTTATGCGTCTTTTTTAAATAGGAATGGAGTGAATAAAATACATTTTTTCCTTTCCCATGAAGGTTCAGTTTTCTATAATATTTTTTCAGGAACTGAGCATCTTTTTCTTTATCATAGTAGATATTCTCGTTTTCTTTTATTCTTTTAAGATTATTTTTTAATAAGACGATTGCTGCATTTTTTGCGATGATTCCCGGTTGATCGAACTCGGTTAAATCAAGTTCTATATCCTCACGATGATTTTCCAAATAAACCCTTCCCCTCAAAACGATAGATTTCCTGACCAGTACCAAAAAGGATCCGAAAATTTTACAACAAAATTGGTATAAACCATATTGCGTACAAGACAAAAAATTGTATTTTTTTAGGTGTTTCCCTTTATCTTTATTTTACATAAATAAGTTTTCTTTTCCATTGTTTAAGTAATTAACACAATTGTTTTTTTTCGCATACAAATAATAAGGCAGAATTTGTGTGAAAGGGGACAAAGCATGAAACAGAGCGCGAAAGGTAAAAAATGGAAACCAACAATGTTTATTCAACAGCCCGATTATATGACAGGAAATGTAAATGTTCAAAATGAGTATCGTTTTTTTATTGATTTTTATAATGATCGTGGCGGGGGCGAGCATATTATGGATGAAAAAGAAAAAACTCAAGCAGAAGCGACAGATGAGGATAAAAATCAGGATGATCAAATGAGCAATCAAGAACACGAAAACATTACAGAAGACTTTATTAAAAAAATAAGTGACGAGCAAATGCTGGAAGAGGCGGTTATTGAATTAGATCAAATGAATGATAAAAACTTGCAACCTGTAGAAGAACATGGAACAGACACACCGGATGTCGAGGGTAAATTAAATATAGAAGAAAGTGAAGAGGATGATACATTTTCAGGAGGTAAGGAGTTTTCATTAGTAAATCAAGAAGTGGTCGAAACAGATGGGAAGGAAACCGGGGAGACTCACATAGAAGAAATGAATGAGGCTCGAGATGCCACAGAAGAATCACTAGATGAGGAAAAATTGGAGCGGAGACGGGAGATTAGACAACTGGTCAGACGGTTGGCATTTTATCCAAATGTATTGGAGAGGCCCGTTTGTGAAGCGAAGATTAATGGGGATAAAGTATGGATTCAAATTCTTAGCAAACGGGGAGATCAAGTACGAATCAGGAGAAATAGAAAAATTGAGACCATTCATATTGATGAGATTGAAGAACTTGAGGTTCAAATATAGAAAGAATACATGCAAATGGAGTTGCAACCCGGGACTTGAGCAGTTGCAACTCCATTTTTTATATTCATCACGCATGAACGGTCACTGGAAACAAAGGTGGGAAATAGGTGTCCGTAAACTTTCCAATAAAAATAGTAGTACAGACTCATAAGTCTATACTACATCTAAAAAAATCTTAAACTGTAAAAGGACCTGGTGTTACTGCCGGATGACAATTAACGCCACAGAAGCAGTTCAAGTCAACCGTAATGCATATACCGGTGTTTACATATCTGCCAAATGCACCTTGGTCTAAGAAAAAGAATAGTAAGTTAGCTAAACCAACTTGTGTTTTATCAGTGTTTGTCGATTGTGCTACAGGAACGGCTTGTAGAAGTTCTAATGTTGCACAACAAGTTTCGGGATCAACATCAACAACACGGAAAGCGACTGATTCATATACATTTACATCAGGACCGGTACCAGTCCTTCTGATTCCCCTTCCGACAAAGTATTCACAAGTACCTTTACAAATCAAAGAGACCGGGATGGTTGTATAGGGACTAGTTGCATTTAATCCGCCACATAGTTCCTGAAGAGAGGTGGAACATCCACTGGTGCAATGATTATTGGCAGGATCCACTTTTTCTTGGGCTTCTAAAATGTCAAGTAATATATCGCAAACACAGTTATGGTCGAATGTATCTGGTTTACTGCCCATTATCTTTCCTCCTTAATCAGTATTTCATATTCACTTACAGACTATGTGAGAAGGCTAATAACGGTATCGGTAAAACGCCTATTTTTAGTTTTTTTAATTATAAAGATGAATATATTGAAGGTGGGGGGATTTTTATGTTTGGTATCGATGGGTGGTCATTTTTTTTAATTGGATTAGCAACTTTCCGATTAACACGTTTGATTGTCTTTGATAAAATAACCGATATGTTACGGATGCCTTTTTTTGATGAAGTGGAAGAAGTGAATCCTGCCGGTGACAAAGAAGTGTATTTAGTACCGAAACAAGGAAAGTTTAAAAGATGGATTGGGGAATTATTAAGTTGCTATTGGTGCACCGGAATATGGGTAAGTATTTTTTTAGTTTTCCTGTATTTTTTTTATCCCAAAATAGGGGAACCATTCATTGTTATTTTAGCTGTTGCTGCGGTTGGGGCAATAATTGAGACAATAATAAGCGCTTTTTTGGGCAAATAGATGAACAACATTTTTAAAAAATTCGTAGACTACTATAAAAAGTGAGAAAAGGGGTTAGGACATGAGAAGTAGAACAATGAAAAAGTCGATGGAATTAAAACAACCGAAAACAACAATGAAGAAGATAAAAAATTGTGGCTGTGGAAGAAGAAGAAAACGGGAAACCGACAATAAGTAAGTTATAACAAGGGTGTCTTTGGAATAAAGATTGCCCTTTTTTTACATTTCCGGTTTGTGCACATACACATTTTCGTTGGTTTCCCAAGCAAAAAGGGAGGAAGATTCATATAAAAGTATAGAAATGAACAATGAATGAAAGGAGCAAACAAAGATGCCTTTGCAATTACTATTGTTGCAACTCCAAGCAGCAGGGGTCACGATCAATGAAGTATTCACATTACCAACCAACGTGCCGGGGGAACCTGATTTAACAGGGGTCCGTGTTTTAGAAGTCACCGGAGAAACTGTCACATTTGCAAGAGTCGATTCGCTGGGTGGAAATCGAATTATTGTTCCACTTGATAAAATTGTTGCGATCGATTACCCGCCTTTTGCTCAATAAAACACGAAAAAATAGAAAATATGTAAAGAGACTGTGCTTCCAATTATTCGGAAGCTCTTTTCTTTAGGGAAAACGAAAAGAGGGATTCGATGAGTGAAGATGATCGAAAGATATTGTTTGTTACGCGTGACCTTTCGAACCGAATTGAAAAAAGTAGCTACTATTTACTTAAAGAATTAAGAAAAAAAGCAAATGTCATCACAAGTGATCTGGATGGTAACATTCACGACATTTTAAAAAACATCAACATACGGCCTGATTTTATATTACTTAATGATCGGAAACCGGATTATTGTCCCCATATAGGCGGATTTACCGATTTGGATATCCCGGTCGGGGCGATTGTTCATGAACTAAAATATAAACCGTATCAAAGAAGACGATTTTATCAGCGAGAAAATATTCAATATCTGTTTACTCATTATCGAGATGCATTTTTATCCCTTTTCCCGGAATTCCATGATCGAATGATTTGGTTTCCTCACCATGTACCAATTGATATTTTTCATGATTACCAAATTCCTCGAGACATTGATGTGTTAATGATGGGTGCAATTTATCCGCATTTATATCCGATGCGGGCAAAGTTTTATGAAATATTGAAAAACGAGCCGAATTTTGTTTACCATCCCCACCCGGGTTATCAGGAAATCCACAATTGGAAAAATGTCTATGCAGGAGAAACATACGCAAAAGAAATAAACCGGGCAAAAATTTTTATTACTTGTGACTCAATCGAGCATTATCCTGTCATGAAATATTTTGAGGTATTGGCGTGCAATACATTATTACTCGCCACACCTTCTCAAGAATTGTCAGATCTTGGTTTTATTGATGGAAAGACGTTTGTGGCCGTGAATGAACACAATGTAAAAGAAAAGATTACCTATTATTTGCAAAATGAAGATGAGCGAAAAAATATTGCCAGGCAAGGTTTTGAAATGGTTAAACGTGCTCATTCAACAGAAAAACGAACAAATGAGTTAGTGTCGCATATTAATAAAATCATATGTAAAAAAGCATGAAAGATATCTTATTAGATTAACATCCAAAAGGCCGTTTTTTCTAAAACTTGCAGTCAATTTATATGTTTTCCAAAATCAAATCTTGCGTTGAATCCAAATGAAAATCTATTTCTGAGCTAATTACATGATTATTTAAAAATAGAGAAGTAACCAGTCCGTAATAAAAGAAAAAGAATAGTATAGTTGTAAAGCACAAAAAATTCAGGAAGTGTTCAGATGAAGGTAATAACGATTTTAGGAACAAGACCGGAGATTATCCGCCTTAGTTTAATCATCAAAAAATTAGATGAATTTTGTGATAAACATATACTCGTCCATACCGGCCAAAATTTCACGAAAAATTTAAGCGACATCTTTTTTGAAGAACTGGATATTCGCAAGCCTGATTATCATCTGTTTAATTATAAAAACACTTTGGGAAATCAATTAGCGACGCTATTCAAGGAATTAGAACAAATTATTCAGGATGAAAAGCCGGAGCAAGCGCTGGTGCTGGGCGATACAAACAGTGCTTTAAGTGCTGTTTTATTGGAAAGAATGGGCGTTCCGGTTGTGCATATGGAGGCTGGCAACCGTTGTTATGATTTGGCAGTACCGGAAGAGAAGAATCGCCGCGTCATTGATGCAATTTCAACATTTAATTTACCGTATACGCCAAATTCCAGAGAAAATCTGTTACGGGAAGGAATTCCTAATAACCGGATCATGGTGAGCGGTAACCCGATTTATGAAGTGTTGGTTCATTATCAATCGAAAATCAATGAAAGTCATATAAGAACAAAATTACATTTGCGAGAAAAAGATTATTTTCTTGTCACTTGTCACCGGGCTGAAAATGTCGATAATGTCATACATTTAACAGAAATTATAAACGGTATCAATGCAGTGGCGGAACATTTTGGTAAGCGGGTGATTTGTAGCATCCATCCCCGAACAAAGTCAAAACTAAACAATCTTCAACATAATAAACTTCATCCATTGGTTGAGTTTCATGAGCCATTCGGATTTTTCGATTTTATCCAACTTCAAAAACATGCCTTATGTGTCATGACCGATAGTGGAACGGTTCAAGAGGAAAGTTGTATTTTTCATGTACCTGCAGTAACAATTCGGAACAGTACGGAACGACCGGAAACGGTAGCGTGTGGCAGTAATATTGTTTCCGGAGTCGATGCCACATCTATTCTTCGGGCAGTGAAAGTCATGGTAGATAGGCAGCCTAAATGGGTTTTACCGACGGGCTATGATGATAATTATGTGTCCGATAAAGTAGTTAAATTTATTTTGGGAGGTAAAGGAGTTGTTTGAAGAACAAACTATCTT
>Ga0310827_101212_pt1 | contig 14279 bp, 13 predicted proteins | sample WT_ome_2_FD_201309 | JGI IMG/M metagenome (GOLD analysis project Ga0310827, IMG submission 201309) | Sorghum-adapted microbial communities enriched on wild type (WT) sorghum from Joint BioEnergy Institute, Emeryville, California, United... ... | reverse complement strand
CGATACCACCCACTCCTTACCTTCCCGGTCAACAGCCGAGCCGATTATGGCACCCAGTTCATCAAGCTCTACACTATCCCAGCAGCTGCTCTGCAGGAGGCAGATCAGCACGGCCAGGAGACATCCCAAACACCGCTTCATGGGCACACCCGCCTTTTCCTGCCAAACCCGTACGAGGCCAGCCAAAGTACGGCCGGTACTGCAAAATTGTAAAACAGCAAATAGCTCTGCGAAGTGTGAAAGGTGTGATCCAAGTACTCCTGGTTATTTTCCCAGGAAAGGATCGAATACGTCAGCGCCAGAGCGGCATACGGAAACAGAAAGGGGCCTTGCTCCCGGTCCTTGATGCCGAACAGATACCGGAAGCTGTAAACCCCCGCGAATGTGTAGACCGAAAGTTTCATGGTCATGGCACCGACCCATGCCGCAATGTACAGCGCGTCGATCCGTTCGATAAAATCGGCCAGCCGGATTAACCGGAATACATTGAAGGTCGGATAGTTGAATAGGGGCAAAATATCTGACCCGAAAACGGCAATGGAGCCGAAGATCGTCCAGGCCAGACTGCCGCCGGACAAAACGACTGCCCACAGGGCCGCTTTGCGGGCTTGCTCCGGTTTTCGCAAATGGGGGGTCAGAAGCAGAACCAACGAAACTTCGGCCAGCCATCCGGCCGGGGCCATTGCCCCCAGGGCAATCCGGCTCCAGGAATTGTGAAAAACCGGCAGCAGCCGCTCAAATTCCATTTCCTTGAAATAGAACACCGTACTCACGGCAAATACGAAAAAGGCGGAAATGATGATGATCTGGTTGACTCTGGCCATGACTTCAATCCCGGAATAGACAACATAGATCGCGAGCAGCAAGGCGATCACCCCGACGAGGACGATCGGCGTCTGCCCTACAATCGTCACGGACAAAAAATTCGTATACTGGTGCAGAATATCCGCAACGCCTATAAAAAAATAATAGAGAAAAATCAGGCATACCGCTTTTGCCGCGATGCGCCCGGCCATCTTGTCCACGATCTGGTACAGGCCGAGACCGGGATATCTCAGCGCCAGCGACCCGGCAATCCACGCTCCGATTCCGCCCACCAACGTGGCCAGGAGAATCGAGAGCCAGGCATCGTTTCGGGCAAACCGGACAACATTGACAGGCACGGTCAGAATGGCGGTCGGCAGAACCGCGCTGATCAGCAGGAGCACGGTTTGCCATGCGGTGATTTTTTCCTTCATCAAGTCATCAGCCCTTTGCCGGTTAAGGATTATTCGGGTCGGTCGGATCCGGTGCAGGCGCCGGAGTTTGCTGTCTCCGCCCGTTTTCCGGGTTGCTGATCAGCCTGGGTCTGCTGCGCATCGCCCACCAGGGGACGCGAACCAGGATGTCCTTCTGGTTAGCCGGCACGAACGGCCCCATCGGCATCAGGTAGGGAATACCGAAGGAACGAAGGCCGGCCATATGAATTAGCGTCGCAATCAGTCCTGCCATAATTCCGAACAGACCAAGCGTAGCGGCAAGCACCATGAAACCGAATCGGAGCAGACGGGCCGCGATGGCGATATTGAAGGCCGGGGCCACAAAGTTGGAAATGGCGGTAAACGAAACGATAATGACCATCGCCGCCGATACAAGTCCGGCCTGCACCGCGGCTTGCCCCAGGACGAGAGCGCCGACAATCGATATGGCCGGACCGATGGCCCGGGGCATGCGGACACCAGCCTCGCGCAGCACCTCGAAGGTGATTTCCATGATCAGCGCCTCGACGAAGGCCGGGAACGGAATGCCCTCCCGCTGGGACATCAGGCTGACGAGCAGCGTAGTCGGCAGCATTTCCTGATGGAATGTCGTGATCGCGATATACAGAGACGGCAGCAGCATCGCTATGAAGAATGTGACATAACGAAGGATGCGGATGAAGGTGACAATGTCGTAGCGATGATAATAGTCCTCGCTTGCTTGAAAAAATTTAAAGAACGTCACCGGAGCCAACAGAACGAAGGGAGTGCCGTCGATCAGGATAACCACTTGTCCCTCAAGGATGGCGCCGGCGGCGGCATCCGGACGTTCGGTGTTGGCGATCGTCGGGAAAGGGGTGAATGTGGTATCCTGAATGAACTCCTCGATATAGCCGCTTTCCAAAATGCTGTCCGTATCAATCCGGTTTAGCCGGCGGCGGATTTCCTCGATCACGTCATCTTGGGCTACCCCTTTGAGATACATCATGGCCACCTGGGTTTGCGTCGTGCGGCCAATCTGCATCATTTCCAGCCACAGATGGGGGCTCTTGATCTTTCGCCGGAGCAAAGCCGTATTGACAATCAGGTCCTCGGTAAATCCTTCCTTGGGCCCCCGGATCACCGTCTGCGATTGCTGTTCTTCAACTCCGCGGTGTTCGTATTTGATCGCGTTGATGGCAAGCGCCCGCGAATCCCCGGGAAACAGGAGCAGGGCCGAACCGCTGAACAATCCGGAAAAGAGTCCGTGGATCGTCGTCACTTCCGAAACGCTGCCGGCCGTCAGCACCTTTTCCTGGACGAAGGCGGAAAGAGAGGTGCCCACCGGCGCAAAATCCGGTTCTTCCGCCAGAATCAGGGGCTTCAAAATATTTTCGTTGACCAGATTGGAGTCGGTCAGCCCGTTGACGTAGAGAAGGGCCAGCTTTGCCCCGCAGCCATACGGCGTGGCAAATTCCCGGACGGTGATATCGGGACTGTTCCCGCAAATTTGCCGGATCCTTTGCAAATTTTGTTGAAGGTCCCGGGATAAGGGTTCTTGTTCGGGCAGGCTTGTGCCGGCGGATGTGCCGCCCGTCTGCCCATGTGCCCCGGAATTGTTAATCAGCAGCCTTTTCCACAGGTTATCGAGCATGATAATTCCACCCCCGGCCGCTCCGCTTTGAATCGACTTCGACTGAAATTTGGTAGGCACTGCATCGGTAGTTGTTTTTCCCTGTTAATTTGTTCTACCGCGAGAAAAATATGCACATGATGCACTTCGCAACAGAAATAAAACAAACGTTTGAAGGGAGTGAAAATAAATCAAACGTTTGTTTTATAAAATTGGCGATATGGAAAATACTATTCGGCCCACGGTTGTCTGACGGTTTGGACGGTTTCCCCGCTGAGGATGGCCCGTTCGATCATGAGCCCGAGGTAATGATCTTGCGAGGCTTCGGGCAGGCCATAGAAATCTGGACCGCCGGCGGCATAATCGGCCATTTTCTGAAGGCATGCGGCAATGGCGAGTTCGTCGTCAAACAGTCTTGCGGGTGCAAACGGATTCGTATAGACCCATCGCTCTCCGGCAACGATTCCCTGGAGGAAGTAACCCTCCAGATTTTCCTCTTCCCCGCGGTTGATCCGTTTCAATTCGAGCTGGAGCGGAGTGCGATAGTCGGCCAGCATCTTCAGGGAGCGGTCAAATAACTCACCGCGGTCCCCCCTGACCGACAAATGATTGGAACGGATCCAGGAACGATGCTGATCCTTGGTGAAATCGTAAATGCCCAGCTTGCCGCCGAAATCGATCCACGCCAGATCCCGGGCGACGGCCACGATTTTTTCCTCGGCGGGAGGCCCCTTCCGGTCCGGTCCGGCCGTGATCGGTGCCGCAAAGCGCATGGCCCGGATTTTCGCCTCCTCGAACCGAATGCCGAGCATACGGCGCATAAGCGCCATCCCATGGTAGAAATGGGATATAGAGACCGTCGCCTGCGTGACGGACCCTAGCCAGCCCGACCGGATGATCTCCGCCCTGGCCATATGAAGGGGCTGCAACGGATACTGCTCGGCTACCTGTACCTTCGCGCCGCGCAGGGTAAGCTTCTCGTGCAGCTCCAGCAGCCCTTCCAGGTCGGGTGCGGGTGGCGTCTCCGTAAGCGCCGGGATACTTCGCTCGGCCAGCTGCAGCAAAACCTTCGGAGCGTCGTTCTTGCTGACGGATACGACGACGAAATCGGGGCGCTCCTTCCGCAAAAGCTCGTCCATCGTCGGATAGACGGCCGTATTCCAGCGCCGCTCCATCGCCTGCGCCCGCCCGGGATCGCGAACCACCAGGCCGCTTACCCGAAACTGTTCGGGCAGCGCCTCCGCGATCCGCAAATAGAACTGCGCGCGGAAGCCGCCGCCCCCGATTATACTGAACGTTGCCGGTTTCCCCATGAACTTCTCACTCCTTCTGGATGTTATCCCTTAGCCTTATCGTCCGGATTCGGCGTGAGCAAGGTATGGACGCGGCCGATTTTTCCGTCCTGCAGGCGCACTTTAATCCCCCGGGGATGATGCGGCGACTTGGTAAGAATGTCTTTCACGTAGCCGCGCGTTGTTTTCCCGGTATTCTGATCCTGCTTCTGCACGATTTCCACTTCCAGTCCCGGATAGATCCTGTTGCGGTATTGTCCGCTGTCTGCCATGGAACAGCCCCCCTTTCTGCCTGCCGTTTCGATCAGGAAATTGGTTGTACCCCGACAGATCCGCGGGCAAGTACATCCTCGGGTGTGAGCGAGTACAGCTGGTTCAGAAATTCCATCCGGAAGCTGCCCGGTCCGGCCTTGGCCGCATGCGCCGCCGCCAGTTCCGCGGCTACGCCGTAACAGACGAGGGCCGCTGCGGCCGCTTGCACCGGTTTCCGTTCCACGGCGGAAAAAGCGCCGATAACCGAGCTTAGCAGACAGCCGGTCCCGGTAATGCGCGTAAGCATCTCGTGTCCGTTGCGAATCGTGCAGACTGAACGCCCGTCGGAGACCGCATCCTCTTTGCCGGTTACTACCGCCACCATATCCCACTGGCGGGCGGCGAGTGCGGCCAGCTGTGCCGGATCCCCTTCGCCATCCGCAGCGTCCACTCCCTTCGCTCCCCAGCAGACCCCCGCCGCCACGGCCACTTCGGATGCGTTTCCGCGAAGAATGTCCACTTTTACTTCGCGCAGAATGCGGAGGGTCGTCTCTTTGCGGTAAGCGGTAGCCCCGGCACCCACCGGATCAAAAATTACCGGAACGCCGCCGCGATTCGCCGCTTTTCCGGCCAGGAGCATCGCCTCCACCTCCTGCCTGTTCAGTGTCCCGATATTTAGCACCAGCGCCCCGGCGGCCCCGGCCATCTCTTCCACTTCTTCCCCGGCATATGCCATAACCGGGGAAGCCCCGAGGGCGAGCAGCCCGTTCGCCGTAAAATTGGTGACCACCACGTTGGTTATGTTGTGCACCAGCGGGCGGATTTCTCTCACTTTTTGCAGCAATGCAGCTAATTCTGACAGCTCCATTCGCTTCCCTCCCGGCTTGAAACTCGTGTTCCATCAATAGGAATGGTACCACTCCCGATTCCCGTTGCCAAACGGAAATTATAAGGCCGCCCGGACAGCCCCTTCGTCAGGGGTCAGCCGGCATTCCATTCAAGCGGACTATGGAGATCGCACGACTCGCGGATAAGCTCTCCATCATGCCGGGGCCCTTGGGAAAATCGTTCACACCCATGGTAAACTATAGAGGATGGTCAAATGTACAGCATGACAAGGAGGTAGGAGAATGAACCCGTTTGTATTCCGCAACCCGACAAAACTGATTTTTGGCAAAGGCTCTCTGGACAAGCTGAGGGAAGAACTTCCATCCTTCGGCAAGCGCATTCTATTGTCTACGGAGGAGGCAGCATCAAGCGTAACGGCCTCTATGATGCAGTAACGGGCATCCTCCGGGAACTGCAAAAGGTGGTGCACGAACGGGGAGGAGTCGAACCCAATCCCCGGCTTTCAACGGTACATCGGGGTGTTGAGCTCTGCCGCAAAGAAAACATTGATTTTCTTCTGGCCGTCGGCGGATGTCCCACGTGTTCGAAACCTATTTCCACCCGACAGAAAATACGCCGGTACAGCTCGGTTTCTGCGAGAGTCTTCTGCGCGCAATCATGGAAACCGCACCGAAGCTGGTGAACGACCTGACCCATTATTCCTATCGCGAGACCATCATGTATTGCGGCACCATGGCGCTCAACGGCATGATTTCCATGGGAGTGCGGGGAGATTGGGCTACCCACAACATGGAACATGCGGTTAGTGCCGTCTATGACATTCCGCATGGAGGCGGGCTGGCGATTTTGTTCCCGAACTGGATGAAGCACTGCCTGGATGAGGGACTTGCCCGCTTTGTCCGCTTGGCGGTCAATGTCTTCGGGATCGATCCCGCAGGCCGTAGCGACAGGGAAACTGCGGAAGCCGGCATCCGGGCGCTCCGCGATTTCTGGAGTTCCCTCGGCGCGCCGAGCCGCCTGGCCGATTACGGAATTGACGACGGCAAGCTGGAGCTGATGGCGGACAAGGCGATGGTATACGGCCTTTTCGGCAACTTCAAGAAGCTGCAGGGGAGGATGTCCTGAACATCTACCGGCTTTCGCTGTAGCGGCCTTTGAAGGGAAAACGGGGTGCAGGGCAAGAAGAAAAACCCTCCCGCGCGGGAGGGTTTTCCCTTGCCATGAAGCACACTCAGGCATTTTTCGCTTCGACCGCCGCCTTGGCCCCGTGACGCTGCGGTCCCTTTCCGGGAGCCGTCCCGCGGATGAAGAAGGATAGCCCAAAGGAAATCAACGTCAAAATCGTGGCGATAAAGAACGCGTCATTGATCCCCATGACCGTGCCCTGGTTTATGACATCGGCCATTTTGGCCGAATCGTTCAAAGGAATATGATGCCGGGCCGCGATCTCCCGGGTGTGCGCAACGGCCTGGGCCGTCATGATCGATACGAAGAAAGCCATACCGACAGCACCCGCCATCATTCGCAGTGTATTCACCATGGCAGTGCCGTGGCGGTTCAGAGAAGCCGGCAGTTCATTGAGTCCGGCTGTAAATATCGGCATCATGAGCAGGGACATTCCGAACATGCGAATCGTGTACAGAACGGTCACATAGGTGAACGTCGTTCGAATGGACAGCTTGGTAAGCGCGTAGGTTGTGACTACCGTAATCAGCAGTCCGACAATGGACAGCCATCGGGCGCCGATTTTGTCAAACAGCTTGCCGGTAATCGGCGACATTACCCCCATCAATATGCCTCCGGGCAGAAGCATGATCCCGGACTGCAAGGGGGTAAATCCCCGGACATTCTGCATATAGATCGGATCAGGATCATTCCCGAATACATCGCCATCGTCACCACGACGTTGATCACCGTAGTCAGGCTGAACATCGGATACCGGAAAATCCTGAAATCCAGTATCGGATGGTTGACGGTAAATTGCCGCCAGATAAAAAAGGCCAGGGCCGCCCCCCCGACAATGAAGGAGGCGACGACCTCCATGCTGCCCCAGCCTTTGCTCCCGGCAATGGAAAAGCCGTAAAGAACACCGCCGAAACCGAAGGTGGAAAGAATGACGCCCAGGCTGTCCAGTTTCGGCCGCCCCGTCTCCGATACGTTTTTCACCAGAAAGATGGACAAGACCAGATTGATCAGGGCGATTGGAAAAATAATATAGAACAAGACCCGCCAGGAGTAGTTTTGAACAATCCAGCCGGACAGGGTCGGCCCGATCGCCGGGGCGAAGTTCAGGGCCACGCCGAGCATCCCCATGGCCCCTCCCCGTTTTTCCATGGGAAACACGGTAAAGATGACGTTGGTGATTAAGGGAAAAAGAATTCCCGCGCCCGCCGCTTGTACAATCCGTCCGATCAACAGCGCGGTAAAGCCCGGACTGATGGCGCAGATCAGGGTGCCGGCCGTAAAAAATCCCATCGACGCAATATACAATTGCCTGGTGCTGAATCGTTCAATCAGAAAAGCGGTAATGGGAATGACGATCCCGTTGACCAGCATGAACACGGTCGTCAGCCAGTCGGCCATGTCCGCGGTGATCTGAAGGTGATTCATGATCTGGGGAAGAGCAATGTTGATCAAGGTCTGGTTCAGAAAAGCGACGAATGCGCCAATAAACATGACGCTGAAGATTGGAGCTGTCCGAACCTGCAGTTCCGGGTTTGAACGATTGTTTGTCATCCTGCTTCTTCTCCTCTGTCTCCTATCCGCCTTTGCCGATGAATGGGGCTTTCCGCCATCCCCGGCACGGCGTTGGTAATTCTATGCACCCTTGCCATGGGCTTCTTTAGAGGTAATATTATAAACCAATCGCCTGGATATGCAAGCCCGAACGATTTTTGATTTGAGAATTACTTAGAAACACTTAGTATTACTATGTATTACCTTTACCGATTTCATTCTTTAAACCGGCGTATCTTAAGGCATATAGAGAAACCCCGGCTTCCAGCGGAAACCGGGGAATTCTTGTCTTAAAATTTGAAATATTCGTTGGCGTTGTTGTAGCAAATACCCTGAACGATGGTTCCGAGAAGCTCTGGATCATCGGGTGCCTCGCCGGCTTCCACCCAGCCGCCAATCAGATCGCAGACCAGCCTGCGGAAGTATTCGTGGCGGGTATAGGACAGAAAGCTGCGGGAGTCGGTCAGCATGCCCACAAAGCGGCTGAGCAGGCCCAGATTGGCCAGCGCCTTCATCTGTTCCAGCATGCCGTCCTTCGTGTCGTTGAACCACCAGGCGGAGCCGAGCTGCATTTTTCCGGGAATGCCCCCGCCCTGGAAGCTTCCCATCAGGGAGGCGAGAACATAGTTGTCCTTCGGATTCAGGGAGTAGAGAATTGTCTTCGGCAGGGCATTCTCCGATTCAAGCGCGTCAAGCAGCCGGCCGAGCGGATAGGCCGTATCGCTGTCGTTGATCGAATCCAACCCCGTGTCCGGGCCCAGCGCCTTGAACATGCGGGAGTTCTGGTTGCGGGCCGCGTTGATATGGAACTGCATAACCCAGCCCAGCTCGGCATAAATTTTGCCCAGAAAGACAAGGGTATAAGTTTTGTACTTCTTCTCTTCCTCGAGGCTTACCGGCTCGCCTTTTAGCGCTTTGGCGAAGATGGCGGCGGCTTCTTCCCTGGTGGTTTCGGCATAGGGGACATAATCAAGCGCGTGGTCGGAGACGCTGCAGCCGACCGAGTGGAAGAATCTGGCCCGCGCATCCAGAGCAGAGAGCAGCTGATCATAGTTTTCAATCTCTTGTCCTGCCGCCTCCTTCAACCTTCCGATCCACGGCAGGAAAGTCGCACGGTTAATCTCCAGCGCCTTGTCGGGGCGGAAAGCGGGAAGAACCTTGACGCCGAATTCTTTGTCTTCCTTCAGCTTGAGATGATATTCCAGCGAATCCACAGGATCGTCGGTTGTACAGACAACCCGGACATTCGACTTTTTGATCAGATCGCGGGCGCCGAATCCCTCCCCGTTCAGCTGGGCGTTGACTTTTTCCCAGATCGCCGGTGCATTCTTCTCGTTGATCAGGTCATATACTCCGAAAAACCGCTGAAGCTCCAGATGGGACCAATGGTAAAGCGGGTTGCCGATCGTCATCGGAACCGTTCGGGCCCAGGCCAGGAATTTATCGTAATCGCTTCCGTCGCCGGTTACATACTTCTCCTCTACCCCGTTGGCGCGCATAACCCTCCATTTGTAGTGATCGCCATACAGCCAGATTTCCGTCAGATTCTTGAAAGTCTTGTTCTCGTAGATCTCCTGCGGGCTCAAATGGCAGTGATAGTCAATAATCGGCATGTTTTTGGCGTAATCGTTATAAAGGCGGACCGCGGTATCATTGGACAGCAAAAAATTCTCATCCAGAAATTTTTTCACGAAAGCTTCCCCTCCACTTGGAATAAAATGTGCCGCGTGAATTGTTCACGTGAACAATACCCATGATTATCGTAATCGTTTTGGCCCGGAATTACAATAAAAATTGTTCACGTGAACAATGTTTATTTCCCGACCAGCAGAGGAACAATCTTCCCCCGATTGACGTCAATCAGCCCCAGATCGGTCATCTTCATAGCCGGGCTGACGGCAGCGAATACGTCAGAAACATGATCGGGTTCTAGTGGCGATAGCCAGCCTCCCTGCTGGCGGTTCGGTAAAGGTTGAACCGTCCTTGACGACCATCACCCGGCAAGCACGGGTTCCGTCCGGAGCCTGAACGAAGACCTCAAAATTACGGGAGTTCAGGGGATTATAGCTGCACGCTGCGACAGAAGTGTCCGGGGAATTGCGGTTTCGCCGCCTTCTGCACGAAAGGCAGGCTGCTGCCGTACACCTTCTTCCCTTTCTTGTCCACCGCGTCGATCCGCAACGACTCCAGCTCCGACAGCAGCACAAAATCCGCTCTTGCCCGGGGCGATGGCTCCCTTTCCATTCATCCATAGGCCATCGCCCTGCAGGATCGGAGCCGGCTCCGGACGGCCGCTTCCGTTTCAGGCCAGGCAATCCCGGGCCAGGGCAAGAGCCCCGCACAGCCCGGCGTTGTCGCCGAGAGCGGGAGGAACAATGTATTCGTCAATATGCTCCATAACAGGAGGAGCTTCGACATATCCGTTCAGCAATTCCTTCAGCTGGCGGCGGACAAGAGGGAATAGCTGCTCCTGCTTCATAACGCCCCCGCCGATGATAATTTTTTCGGGCATAAGAACCAATACAAAATTCATCAGCGCCTGCGCCAGATAATAGGATTCGATTTCCCACGCCGGATGGTCCGGTCCAAGCTCGGCCCCTTTCCCGCCCCATCGCCTCTCGACGGCCGGGCCGGCGGCCAGCCCCTCCAGGCAGTCCCGGTGAAAGGGGCAGCAGCCGGGATAAGCATCCTTCGGATGACGCCGAAGCAGAAGGTGCCCCATCTCGGGGTGCGTGAACCCCTGCAGCCGGCGGCCGTTGACGATGGCCCCGCAGCCTATACCTGTGCCGACTGTCATGTAGAGACAGCTCTCCAGACCTTGAGAGGCTCCCCAGGTATATTCCCCCAACGCAGCGGCATTGACGTCCGTATCAAAGGCCATCGGTACGTGAAATCGCTTCTTCAAGGCTCCGAGCACATTATAGTGGCCCCAATGCGGCTTGGGCGTGCTGGTGATATACCCGTAGGTCGGACTCTCCGGGCGGGGATCGACCGGGCCAAACGAGCCTATGCCCATCGCATCAAATATCTTTCCTTCGAAATAATTCATCACCCGGCCGATCGTCTCCTCCGGCGTCGTCGTCGGAAAGCTCGTGCGCTCGATAATTTTTCCATCCGGTGTGCCCAGACCGCAGACAAATTTGGTTCCTCCCGCTTCGATTGCGGCAATATATCCCATCCTGAAACTCCTCCTTCAATCATACCCTTGCTCCCGTCCCTTTCGGTTTCCATTATACCGCATTTGCCGCGGCATCCGGCGCCGGGCCGGGGGACAGCGCCACATTTTTCCGAGGGGCCGTAACCAAAGGCAGGCCGTCCCCATATCGTACGGTATCCCCCTTCAGGAGGTGTATTTGCAAAGATGTCGTCTTTGAAAATGTCTGCAAGACGGTCGGCGGCGCGTGTCCGCCAGCTCGTGGTCTTCCGGTTCAACCGCGTAAATCCGGGACGTTCGGTCCTTACCGGAACGTTTCGTGCCCGCGGCATAGTCAATACCGGTGAAGTTGTCGTGTCCCAGCGCCCGGCTGCGGGAAGCACGGCCACTCCCGTCGTCCGCTATCAAATCGTCAATGCCGCCACCGGGCTCCCCGTCACCAACCGTTTGACGGTTACCGGTACCCGGGTGGCTGTGCTCCGATTTGTGCTGCCGCCCGGAAATTTCCGGCTGAGAATAACCAACGCCGGTGCCGGGCCGGTCGCCGTCAGCGGCGCCGTCCTCGTATTTTGACAGCCTGATTCACGCTCTCCGTGCTCCGCAAGGAGCACTTTTCTTTTTGCCGGAATTTGTCTGGATCAGCTGTGGGTAACTCGGCTGTGGATATGTTTGTAAAATCATTCGGAGTTATGCACAGACCGCCATCAAGATTTGTTTATAATGTGTATAAGTCTGTGTATAATGTATCCGGGGACCCCCTGAATGTTTGGAGAGGATTCGCCTTATTTTGCCGTTGCCATGCTTTTTATCACTTCCCGGACCCGCGCCGTCCGCGCCGGGACGCCAGACCATACGGAACCGGTTTATGAAAACATGCCGCCGCCGCTGCCTATGCGGGTCCTGCACTCCCCGCAGCTGCCGAAAAATGGGGCGGCGGGCAACCCGGCGGCAACCACCATGAATCCGCTTGCATTTGCGGATACTTATTCGGCGGACGGAAGCGAAGAAGCATCCGCCCGCACCCCGTCCGCTTCTCCGGCCTGCACGCTTCTCCACAGGACATTGATATCCAAACCGCTGACACAGCCTTCAGGGAAGCCATCCACTGCCGGGAGCCCGCCGGCAGTGCCTTGATTCTTTCAATCCCGGAAAGGCAGCCGCCTCCCGGATCCGGTCCCGGCGTGAAACCGTCCGGATCGGCAATCCTGTCTTTGCCTCCCAATGCAGACAGGCCCGGATTAGAGTGCCAAAAAGACCTGAACACCCTATTCGGGATCAGGCCTTTTTGGCATTTTCCCGTTCGCCGTTCAGGGGCAAGACTTTGGAGGCCGATTGGCGGCTGAATAAAATCCCGGCATCGCTCCGCCGGCAAAATCGACGGCTTTGGCCGCGCGGGAGAAATCGTTGCCCACGACAAACATGCCGTCCGGATCGACCTGCTCCAGAGCGAGGAAGGTGCCGGTGCCGCTCCCGGCTCTGCAGCCTTCCACCGCCAGCCCGCAAATGTCGTGCAGTTCGACGGCGTTATCCCCCGGGCGGGCCGGCGCGCCGCGAAATCCGCGCAGCGCGAGATCCTCGATATGCCGGCCGCTGAACGCAGCGGCCCAGTTCGGGTTGCGTTCGCCCTCCCAGGCCACCTCCACGTCGTCCAGGGCAATTCGCTTGGCATGACGGCAGAAAACCGCGGGGACCGGGTGACGGAAAACCCCCCGGACCGACGGCTGGGTATCGAACAGCCCGCCGGGATATCCGCTCTTGCGCCGCAGGACAAGCCGCAATCCCCGGACGGTCACGTTCTCGATTTCGTGGCCTTCAGAGCCTTCGAGATAAACGCAGCCTTCCGCTTCCGCGGTAATATGGTCAAACCGGATATTCCGGATTTTTCCGGGGGGCCGTTCTCCATTCCGGCTTTCGGCGGTGATAAAGATCGGTTCGCCCTTCCCCCACCAGCGCAGGGGCCGTTCAATCTCCGTCTCGTCGCTGAAGAGGCGGGTCTCGATGGTCAGATTGGAGAAGAGGAGATTTTCCACGGTCGCCCCGTCCCGCACCCAGATTCCCACACCGCGGTTGGAATTGCGGATGACGCAGTTCTGTACGACAATATTGCGGATATCCGCATGGGTTTCCGTCCCGATCTTGATGGCGGAATCGTGGGAGTTCAGCGTACAGTTTGTTACCGTGATATTCTCGCAAGCGCCGTATCGCTCGGCGCCGTACCTTGTCGTCTTGACCACGATACAGTCGTCTCCGGTTTCGATATGGCAATTGGAGATATGTACGTCCTTGCAGCTGTCGGGGTCAATGCCGTCATTGTTCGGTGCGCGGTGCTGTCCCAAAATTTTGACGCCGTCGATATCCACCCGGCGGCAGCCTGTCAGGTGAAGCCCCCAGGACGAAGCGCGGTACAGGGTGACATCGCGGAACAGCACGTCCGTGCAGCCTTCGAAATCGATCAGCTTGGGGCGGAACGGACCGAGCGGGACGAGTACATGATCGCTTGTCCCGTCCTCGGGCTCCAGGAAACGTTCCCCCCGCCCGTCGATCGTTCCCTGGCCCGTTACCGATATCTTTTCCGCATGGCGGGCGCAGAGCAGAGCGCTTTGGCCCTGGCCTTCGCTCAATTGGAGCGGATCGGCTCCGTCAACCGGCGCGAGAAAATCTTCTTCCAGCATGCTGCTGACAATTCGCGCCGATGCTTCCAGATGGAGGTTGATATGCGACTTCAGCATCAGCGTTCCCGACAAATATTCCCCCTTCGGAACCAGAACGGTACCGCCTCCGTGCTTATGGCAATAATCGATCGCGGCCTGAATGCTCTTCGTATCCTTGGTCACGGCATCGCCGGCCGCGCCGAAATCGCGGATATTTACGTTCATGCTTCTCCCTTTCTCCTTTCTTGTGCCGAATTTTTCCGGAGCCGCCCGGCCTAGCGGCAGCCCCGCTCCGATCTGGCCGGTTAACCTTCGATCATTCCGTCCTCCCCGCAGTAAAGGGCGAAGATCGTGTCGATATGCTTGAAGTACAGATGTCCGTCCTCCCATGGTTGAAAATGAAGGTCCATCCGCGAATCTTCCCAATTTTCCGGGGTCCCTGCCGTATCCAGCTTTTTGGGCGCCAAAGGCTCCTCGATCACTTTGGGAAATTCC
>Ga0310827_101206_pt1 | contig 14333 bp, 18 predicted proteins | sample WT_ome_2_FD_201309 | JGI IMG/M metagenome (GOLD analysis project Ga0310827, IMG submission 201309) | Sorghum-adapted microbial communities enriched on wild type (WT) sorghum from Joint BioEnergy Institute, Emeryville, California, United... ... | reverse complement strand
GAGGCCGCGCTGTCACCGGCGGCAGGTGGGAGGGCGGAGGCCGTGGTCGCCCCGCTCGCCGTCATCGTGACGGCCAGCCCGACCGCCGCGAAGCCGACGCGAAGAAATGCGCGTCGGTGAACTCGACGGAATCCGAAAGCCATGAGCTACTCCTCCCGTGTCGGTGGGACGAAACCGATTCTTCGCGCGAGATGACTGGGCAGAAGGCCCTTGTCGAAGGCGGTCGGCGGTCGGCGCGTGTCCTTCACGGGGAGACCGACCCCCTACTGCTCGACCTGCTGGATACCGGGAACGCCCGCCTCGAGATGGACGCTCGCCGCTGTCTCCAGGGGCGCGCCTGGCTGCGACACGTACGGAACGATTCGATAGTCGGCACGCCACGTGGTAGGTGTGACTTCGCATCGCACGTATCCGCGCTGGGAGTTGTGGAAGTGCATGTGAGGGTTCTCCCGCAACCAGGTCTGGCCTAGAGAGTCCATGGGCTGGCCATCCCGACCGGAGCTGATCGACGTGCCGAGGAATTCGACACCGATGATGGGCGAGGACAGGTCTTCGAAGTCCACATGCAGGTCTGCAGCCACACTGCGGTGAGCGTCTCCGGTGATGACGACGAGGTTGTCCACTCCTCGCTCGTGGACTCCGTCGAACAAACGCTGCCGGGCCGCGGCGTACCCGTCCCAGGTGTCCATGCCGTAACGCTCTTCGGGACCATCTGTGTGGTCGGCCTTCATGATGAAGATCTGGTTGCCGATGACGTTCCACGTCGCCGACGAGCTGGCCAGGCCGTCGAGCAGCCACGCTTCTTGCGCGGCGCCAAGCATCGTGCGCTGCGGGTTCCAGCGGTCGGCGGGATCGGTGAGCTGGACGTCCCGGAACTGTCGCGTGTCGAGCATGTCGAGCTGGGCAAGCCGACCGAAGGAGAATCTGCGATACAGCCGCATGTCGGGACCGTCCGGCATGGACGCCATGCGCAGCGGCTGATGCTCGTAGAACGCCTGGAACGCTGCGGCTCGACGCTGCAGGAAGACCTGTGGGTCCTGGTCGGGTTCGTTGTCAGGCTGGGAATGCTCACTCGCCCAGTTGTTCTCGACGTCGTGGTCGTCGACGGTCACGATCCACGGGAACGCTGCATGCGCCGCCCGCAGATCTGGGTCGAGCTTGTATTGCGCGTGGCGTACGCGGTAGTCGGCCAGTGTGAAGACCTCGGCAGCTGGCAGGTGACCGCGCCCGATGCTGCCCTGGGCACCGCCCTCGTAGATGTAGTCGCCGAGGTGGACGGCGAAGTCGACATCCTCATCGGCCATGTGGGCCAGCGCGGTGAAGTAGCCCTCTGGGAGGTTTTGGCAACTCGCGAACGCGAACGACAGCGAGCTGATCGCGGCGCCGGCGGCCGGCGCGGTCCGTGTCCGGCCAACCGGGCTGACGTAGTGTCCAGTGCGGAAGCGATACCAGTACTCATGATCTGACCGCAGGCCCGCCACTTCTACGTGGACGGAGTGTGCCAGCTGTGGTGTCGCCATTGTCGTACCAGCGCGCACGACACGACGAAAAGCCGGGTCCTCTGCCACCTGCCAGCGCACTGGAACCCTGAGATTTGGCATGCCGCCTGTGCCGTCTGGCGCAGTTGGTTCCGGAGCAAGCCGGGTCCACAAGACGACGCCGTCCGGCAGCGGGTCGCCCGACGCCACGCCGAGTGTGAAGGGATTGTCAGCGAAGCGAGGACTCGCCCACGCTCTGCTGGGCGAGCTCAGCGCGGAATCCCATGCGAGCGCGAGTGCTCCACTACCGGCAACGGTGAGAAAGCGGCGGCGACTGGCAGCAATGGCTCGAGGCGACATGAAGCGGTCCTCTCCGAGAGGCCTGATCCGAGGGATTGCCAAGAAGCGCTGCAGGACATGGCCGTCGGCTCGACGCGAGCCGAATGGTGTCCCTAGCCGGGAACTGTGATCGACGATCAGGGCTACGTCGAGGACTCTTGGTCGAACTCGTCCCGAAACGGTCTTGTCGACCGGCTCGCACGCGATGCTGTCGTCGTGCTGCCGCGGTTGTCGCAGGCCGGTTCGGGTAGAAGCCTCGAATGCCCGAGGGTCACCTGATCCATCGGTACGCCCGCGACCACGACAGGACGTTCGCTGGTGCTTCGGTTCGGGTCAGCTCGCCCCAGAAGCGTTTCCTCGCCGGGGCACGACACCTGGATGGACGCCGGCTCGAGCGGGTCGAGGCGTACGGAAAGCACTTGTTCTTCTGGTGGGAGGGGAGTGAAGTCCTGCACGTCCACCTAGGACGGCAGGGCAAGTTCCTTCCCGTACGTCCGGACACACCACCTCTTGCCCAGGCACGACTCCGGCTGGAGGGACCGGAGGCCGGAGTTGACCTCGTGGCCCCTTTAGCGTGTGAGCTCGTCGGCCCGGAAGGGCGGGAGAGGATCGTCAGCAGGCTTGGACCGGATCCGCTTCGCCACGACGCAAGCCCCGAGAGGGCCTTCGCAGCGGTCGCGGGGAGTCCTCGCATGATCGGAGCCCTCGTGCTCGACCAGTCCGTCATGTCGGGTGTGGGGAACGTGCTTCGTGCCGAAGGGCTGTTTCTCACCGGACTCCACCCGACAGTCCAGGGGAGCGCTGTTTCCCGCGACGACTTCGACTCGTTGTGGTCGCATCTCACGCTGACCATGCGACGAGCCCGGGACGAAGGTCGCATCATCACGTTCCGTCCAGCTGGGCGGGACGTACACACGATTCCGGAGTCGGAAGGCCGGTACGTCTACAAGCAACAACGCTGCCGACGCTGCGGTACTCCCGTGGAGACTGGTGAACTGGCAGGCCGAATGGCGTACGTCTGTCCACGCGACCAGCCGCCACCCAGCTGAGCGGTTGCTTGCCGGCATCCGCGGCGGGGCCCGGCTTGTCGGGCAGGGCCCCGCCGGCTCGGCTTAGCTGACCAGCCCGAGCCGCTCGGCAAACGCGCCGACCAGCAGGTCTGCGCCCTTCAGCTGCGACGTGGTCGCGGCGTCCAGGAGGCCACCGTGCTTGCGGGCGTACGACGCGCCGGCCGAGGGCCCGAGCGGGACCACGATGCCTGGCTCGTCGGGCTGATAGGTCGCCAGGTCAGCGGAGGATCCGGCCTCGAGGAGTGTGCGGATGTTGGCGGCCACCACCTCGGCGTGCGCGCTGGCCGCGGCGGCCTTCTTCGCCTCCGAGATCGCGGTGATGTCGCCCAACGCGAAGACGCGGTCCGCGCCAGCGAGCCGCAGGTCCGGCGTGACGTCGAGGCGCCCGTTCGGCTGACGGGCGGCGGCCAGCTCGTCCGCGAGGTAGTCGGTGACGACCGAGCCGCCGAAGCAACGGAACCAGATGTCGGCGGCGAGCGTACGACCCGACTGAGTGGTCACCGTGAACGGCTTGAACGTCCCGGGATCGGAGACCGGCTCCACGGTCAAGGTCGTGCCGAGCACGAGCTCCACACCGAGCTCGGCGAGCTGGCGACGCAGCTCGGCGCGGAACTCGTCGGGAAAGTCCTCGCCGGTGATGACGTCGCGGCCACGGTCCACGATCGTCACCGCCTTGTCCGGGAACGCGGCCCGGATCTCGCCGGCGAGCTCCAAGCCCACCGGTCCGGCGCCGAGTAGGAGGATGCGGTCGGCGGCCGCGAGCTGCTCGTGCGCGGTTCGCAGCCGTTCCTTGGCCGCTGCGCTGTCGTCGACGTCCAGCTTCGCCGGGAGCGGATAGGTCGAGCCGGTCGCGAGCACGATGAAGTCGCTGGCCAACCAGGCGCCGGAGCCCGCTCGACGCCGTCCGGTGTGACCCGTACGGCGCGGTCGCGCACGATCCGGCCGCGGCTGAGCAGGCGGTCGTACGGGAGGAAGATCCGGCCCGCCCATGCCGGGTCGACGAGGGCGCGTAGGGCGGCGACGTTGTGGAAGAAGGCGTCGCGCGGCTCGACCAGGACCACGTCCGCGACGTCGTCCAGCTTCTTCGCGACCGCGGTTCCGCCATATCCGCCGCCCACCACGGTGACGGTTGCATTCATCTGGGCTCCTAGTTCGTATTACATATAGTTGGTAGTACGAACTACAGTCGTTCGGAGTGCCAACGATCCGCAAGTAGACTTTCGGGCATGGGCTCGGTGGCGGACGCGTTGGTGCGTATCTCGCGCCTCGTTGATCGCGTGTTCACCGAGGTCGCCCGGGAGCAGGGCCTCACCCCACAACAGGTGCACCTGCTGTGCCTGGTGGACGCTCGCGCAGTCGGGATGAAGGAGCTTGCCGAGGCGCTTGATCTGGAGAAGTCGAGCCTCACCGGCCTGGTGGACCGAGTCGCCCGACGCAGGCTGGTCACCCGCATCCCCGACGAGCACGACCGGCGCGCGTGCCGCGTCACCGTCACCGACGAGGGCGCACGGGTTTCCGCGATCTGTCACCGCGAGGTCGTGCGGCGCCTCGAGGCGATGGCCGACCACATGGCCGACGCCGACAAGCAGACCCTCGCGAAGCTAGTCGCGCAGCTGTCGGACTAGCCGGCCCACGTCGTCACACCCATTCACACCGGCCAGAAGTAGTCGAGGTCGTCTGGCACGTCGGGAAAGAACCGCCGGTACCACTCGGGGTTCTTCCGCAGCAGCGCCGACTGGTGAGACCGGTGCAACCGCTCGTCCCCCAGCCACGGCGGCGCCAGGCCCAACCTGACTAGCTCGTCCTGGCGTCGCGCACGTCCCTTCCTGGCGTACTCGAGGAGCTTCTCCTCCACCGTGTCGACGTGCCCGCGTGCTCGCCACTCGGCGCAGATCGCTGCACCGTAGGAGATCAGCGCTTCCTCGTACCCTCGCCACATTCGTACGGCAGGGTGGTTCTGCCATCCGTACGTCGGGATATGGCAGACCCGCAGGATCACCAAGGCCTCGGACCGCTGGTTGCCCAGTCGCTTGGGGTCCAGGACCCTCGCCGTCTCGCTGAAGTCGGCGTACGGAAGGAAGGTCTGCACCGTGGGGTGATACCCGCGGTGACGGGCATGGGCATGACGGCCGTCAGTGCCGCTCCGGGGCGTGTGTCATGACGATGAGATCCGACATCGTGCCGTCCGGCTCTCGCACCGCATCACGAATCGTCCTGGTGGTGCGGAATCCCTCTGTCTTGTAGAGAGCCCGAGCCCTGTGGTTGTGCCGCTTGACGTCCAGCCAGACTTGGCGTGCGTGGTGGTGCCCGTAGGCGCGCTCGACCGCCGCTTTGAGCAGGGAACGCCCAAGTCCTTTGCCGCGCGACGCCGGACCCACCACCAGTCGCCTGATCTCGATCACCTGGTCGGGGTTGTGCAGGTCAGCGAGGACGACGAAACCCACGATGGTCGAGCCTTCGACGGCAAGCAGATGCTCCTGGGTGGGATCGGAGAGCGCCTTTTCGTGCCAGGCGGCGCCGGTGTCACACAACCACTCCCGAGTGTCCGCCGTCGTCTCCAACGCAACGACGCGAGGGATGTCGTCCACGGTGGTGGGTCGGATGGTCGGCATGGCGGCAGGGTAGCTGTCGTTTGTGTCGGACGGCCCCTCGTTTGTGTCGTACGCCGCTGATCCCACGTCCCGCGACGAGGTCGGTGGGGGACTGGCGTGTCGGCTCGGCTGCACGACCGGTCTGTGTGAACTACGGGCTCCGGGGAAATATGCGCACAGACGACGTCCAATCGGCACCCCGGCCGCTGGGCGGGGAGCCGCTATCAGGTATGCGAAGAAGGGGGAATTGCCATGTGTGCAAGCTGCGGATGCGGCAGCCCAGAAGACCAGCACGGAGACGACCGCAACATCACGTGGAGCCAGATCGAGGCCGCCGCAGACGCTAACGGGATGTCGGCGGAACAGGCGCTGAAGAACATGGCGCAGATGGCGCGGCAGCAGGGCGCCGTGAGCTGAGCCCGTGCCACCGCACCAGCATCCACGGCACCGGGGTCGTCACCCCGCCGAGTGAGCCGTCAAGACCTCGGGGATCTGGCTCATCGCCTCGCGCATTCCTTCCACCGTGCCCATGGCGATGAGTCGCTCCATGGCCTCTTGTGCGGGGAAGGTGCCTTCGATTTGCATCCGCGTGCCCTCGCCATCCGGGTCGAGCGTGACGCGGACCGTCATCGTCGGCATGTCCGGCTTGGGGCGACCGGTATCGTCGGCGAACCCGTCCTCGAACACGAGGCTTCGAGGTGGCTCGACCGACAAGACACGCCACCAGCCGTGGTATCGCTCACCGTCCGGCCCAGTCATGAAGTAGGTGACTTCACTCCCCGGAGCGAGGTCGTAGTCGGCGAACGTCGCGGGGTACTTCGGCGGCCCCCACCACCGCTCCAGCTGGCGGGGATCGGCCCACACGTGCCACACCCGCGGCACCGGGGCGTCGAATCGTGCGGTGAGCGTCAGCTTCCTGGCCACCGGATCCTTGGTGACATCGATTACGGTCATAAGCGAACTTCCTCACTTTTCGTTCGTACGCTCGCCCGGCTCGGAGCGGTCGCCTGGATCCTCTTCCGCCAGGATCTGCCCTATGCGCTCGACGCGCAGGCGCCACGTGGCCTCCAACTGATCCAGGAGTTGACGGGCCTTGCGTAGCGCGTCGATGTTGCCGCTGACCCGCTGCTCCCGACCTTTCGGGAGTTTGGTGACCAGTCCGGCACGTTCCAGCACCGTGACGTGCTTCTGAACGGCCGCGAAGCTCATCGGGAACCGCCGTGCAAGCTCCGACACCGAATGGTCTTGTACGAGCACGACGGAGACGATCTCGCGACGCGTCGGATCCGCCAGGGCGTGGAAGATGCGATCCACTTGCTTATCTACAACCATCTGGTTGTACGTTAGCCCGCTGGCGCGACCTGCGCAAGCACGTTGTGTGCCAGGACGTACGGATGGTCGAGGTGGACGGCCGCTCCTTCGGCGATCCCAACTACGCTGCCGGGCCTACAACACGTGCTGAGACATCGCACGCCCTCAGCGGGCTGTGCTGACCCGAGTGGCCTCCCGCGCCGCAGCGCGGAGCTACGTGAGACCGACACAAAGCCCGTCGGCCGAACCGTCGGGCGTGCGACAGGCACGGTCCGCGGTCCGTCCTACGGTGAGCTCATGCCGAACGGTCCAGCGCGCAGGATCGACTACCACGACGACCCGAACGCACCGCGAGCCAACTCGCTGGTCCCGTCGGTCAACGTGGTCGTCGAGGACCAGGACGGGCGCATCCTCCTCATGCGAAGGACGGACAACGACAACTGGGCCCTGCCGGGCGGCGCCATCGACCTCGGCGAATCTCTCGTCCAGGCTGCCGTACGCGAGACCAAGGAAGAGACCGGAATCGACTGCGAGATCACCGGTATCGTCGGCATCTACACCGACCCCGGCCACATCATCTTCTACACGAGCAACGGCGAGGCCCGTCAGGAGTTCTCCATCGTGCTCACCGCTCGGCCCCACGGCGGACAGCTGACGCCCAGCAGTGAGAGCCGTGACGTTCGGTGGGTGGACCGAGCCGAGGTGCTCACCTACCCCATGGATCGCGCGATGCGCCGTCGCATCGAGCACTACCTGAGCGGAGCCACCACGCCCTACCTCGAATGAACGAATGGCCGACCACCTTCTATCCGCGAGGGGCGTACTCGCAGGACGGCATTGCGCAAGCCACGCTTGACGCCTACAGGTCGGCCAGCTCGGTGGCTTCCTGAGGACTCCCCGCCCGAGCGTTCACGTCCGCGTGGCTGATGCGCGGAACATTCGCCTCGTCCGCCGAATCGCTCACCAGGCGGGGATCGAGTCGCTTGGTGAGCTTGTAGTGGAAGCGGACGACGGTCGCCGACCACAGCCGCAGCACATGGTCGGTTCTCAGGACTCCCTCATCGTCGAGGTAGACCCGGAAGGTCTCGTGGAGGGGCAGGCGCTTGGCGTACACGCCCTTCCGGCTCGTGACCACGACGTAGGCGCCGTCGTCGCCGAACGCTCCTCGTGGGGAGGACAGCGTGTATGAACCATCCGGCTCTGCGATCGGCCGAAGGAAGACCTGGACGTTGCCTGACTGCAGCGGGAAGGCCACGTGCACGCTGGGTTGCTGCCTCCCCGGAAGGCGCCGGCTGGAGTAGCAGCCGCTGAAGACGTACTCACCTGTCGAACGCAGGGTCCGCATCCATGCCGCCGCGCGTTGCTTGCCGTCAGGACCGAGGATGGGGACGACGCGGCTGTCCATGCCCCGCGACACGGCCAGCGGCTGCGTCGGCAGGGCGAGCTGCTGGACACGACGGCCGAACAGCCTGGTGATCAGTTCGCCGCCCGGCTGGAAGACGGGATTCCACTGGGTCCAGACCTCCATCCGCCACCTGGAGGTCTCCTCGTAGAAGCTCCGGATCTCCGGTCGTACGGCGGAAGCCTGGAACTCCGGACCGTCGAGCTCGGCCATGGAAGCCAGCAGCCCGCCGGACGCTCCCTCCGCCACAGTGCCACCGAGGGCGGCGGCCGCCGTGGCGAGCCAGCCGTCGCCGACCGTGGCCGTGTCGTTCATCGGGGCGGCGAGCCACTGCTCGGCGCCCGCCAGGTCAACGCGGCGGCCGGTCCACCGCCAGAACGCCCGGGAGAGCCGGTCGAGGTTACGCATCAACGAGAGCACGCGGAACAGGATGCCAGGGGAACGGTGGAACTCCCTCAGGATTTTGTGGCGTCAGGCGCGAGAGGCGACGAGCTCGGCCAGGTGGCGCAGCGAGTTGGGGAGGTGCTCCGGGCCGAACGGCGGGAACTGAAGGTACTCCCGGATGGACTGCGGCACCGCCGACCAGTCGTACGTCAGCGTGACCTCGGTCTCGGACGGCCCGAGCGGTACGAGGTCGTAACGCCAGGTCCAGCCACCGAACTCCAGGCTTCCGTCCTCCTTCTCCTGACCGGTCCGCCAGCCGATGGCGCGCGGTGGGTCGAGCACGTGGACCTGGTTCGCCACCTCGTAGGTGCCGTTCGGATGGTTGGGGTGGTACATGCCCATCCGGAAGACCTGCCCCACCTCGCTCAGCTGGGCCCGGTCGAGAGGTTTCTGCACCCAGCCGGTGCCATCGATCGCGGCATGGGCCGCCGGGTCGGCCAGCACGGCGAACACCGTGGTGGCGGGCGCAGCGACCGTCAGGGTAGCGCTCACGTTGTCGTCGTCCATGGCGCGCTCCTCGCCGTCACGGGTTCGCCCACTGCCATTCAACCCGCTGAGGAGGCCTGTTCCTAGCGTGCGGTCTCAGGGATTGGCATCCACAGGCGAACCTCGTCGAAGATCAGGCCGCTGTCATCGTGGAAGCCGCCCGGTAGCCTGCCCCACTCGGTGAAACCGAATCCGCGGTAGGCATCCTCTGCGTGCGTGCGGCCCCGGCAGCTGATCTCCAGGATCGTGCAGCCCCAGCTCGCGGCATGCTGGAACGCAGCCTCGATGATCTTTCGGGCGAGTCCTGTGCCTCGCGCGCTGGGGGTGATGACGAAGCCGCCGACCTCGGCCCGGTGTCGGCACAGGCGATGCTGCAAGCGATTCACACTGCATGTGCCTACGACGCTCCCGTCGTCGTCGACCGCGACGAGCATGACGCCTTCTCCACGCTTCACTCCGTCGGCCGAGTCCCCGATCATCGTCGCTACGTCGTCGAGGCTGGTCGCGCTGAAGCAGTTCCGCTGCAGGCTCGCTGCATCCTCTTCCCGTACCGGCCGAATGAGCATGTCGTGACGGTAGTGCGTGAGCCGGACTGTGTCAGCTCAGTTCAGCCAGGTCACCTTGTCGGGGTCCGTGGTGAGCTCGACCGTGCGCCATACCGTGCCGTCACGCCTGCCTACTTGGTGAACCAGGAGTCGCGCGCACGCGTCGTCGTGATCTTGCAGAGTAGAGACCCACATGGTCAGGCCCTCAGAGTTGGCGCCAGGGCTAGAAGCTGGCAGACAGCCTCAGGGTGATGGAAACGATCGAGGACGCGAGTCAAGAAGCGCCGCGATTTGCCGCGTCCTGCCGGCCAAAGCCTGGAACCAGGCTCTGACCTGGCCGGCAGATGGTCGGGGTGGCGGGATTTGAACCCACGACCTCCTCGTCCCGAACGAGGCGCGCTACCAAGCTGCGCCACACCCCGCAAACGTCAGGCAAGCCTACCTGGCCACTGCTGATCCTTGCGAATGGGTATGGCTTTGGGCAAATCGAGGGCCACGTCTGTGGACCCGAGAGGGTGGTCACCACAGCGGGCGACAAAGCGTCGTATCCCTGGGAGCGAGGGCAGCCTGACCATGATCAAGTATCGGCTGAGCAGCCGCCCCGATCAGCGATGATCGTTCAGCGATCAGACGGACCGCCACGGTAGATCACGAGGTTCCACCGCTCGAACTGCATCTGCTTCCAGTACGAAAGGCCGATCTTCTCCATCACTCGGAGCGAACGGGAGTTCTCGGGCACGGTGATCGATATCAGCGACTGCAGGCCGAGCACGTCGTACGCGAGATCTCGCACTGCCAGCGCACCCTCCGTGGCCAGCCCTTGACCCCAGGCGGACCGTGCCAGCCGCCACCCGATCTCGACCTCGTCCGGCAGCGCCCGATGGTGGCTGAGCCCGATGAAGCCGATCATCGCCCGGGTGGCGCGTAGCTCGACGGCGTAGAGCCCGTAGCCCCACTCACGCCAGTGATCGTCGATCCGGTCAGCCAGTGCGTCGCTGTCGATGGGGCGCATCGGCCTCCCGCCCAGGTGCTCCATGACCTGCGGGTCGGCATTGATCGCCGCGAAGGCGGGCCAGTCCGATCGACGCCAGGTACGCAGGATGAGCCGTGGCGTCTCGACGCGCTCCGGTACCGCGAGTGCGCCAGGCGTCGGACGGGCAACCGGTGGACTCGTCGTCGACTCGCTCATGCCGCGGGTTGGAGGGTCAGCAGACTTGCTTCGGGGTAGCAGGCGAAGCGTACAAGCGCGAACGGTGAGGTGCCGAGGCCAGCCGACACGTGCAGCCACGCCGGCCCCCAGCGCGACACTCCCTTCGCCCGCTTGGTGTCGAGGTCGCAGTTGGTGACGAGAGCGCCATAGATGGGCACGCAGAGCTGGCCGCCGTGCGTGTGTCCGGCGAGGATGAGCCGGTACCCATCGGCCACCATCGCGTCGAGCACCCGTCGGTACGGCGCGTGTGTCACACCGATGGCGAGCTCCGCCGAGGTATCGGCCGGACCAGCGATCTTCTCGTACTGGTCCCATCTGATGTGCGGGTCGTCCACGCCGGCGAAGGCGAATCGCCGTCCGTCCGCCTTCACCTCGCCCTTGGCGTTGTTGAGATCCAGCCACCCCGCTTCGGTGAACGCGCGACGCAGGTCCTCGGTCGGCAACGTGGGCTCGGTCAATGCCGGCGGTGCCTCACGCTGCAGCAGGTAACGAGCGGGATTGCGACGCACCGGCGCGTAGTAGTCGTTCGATCCGAAGACGAAGACGCCGGGTAGCTCGAGCAGACCTTCGTACGCATGCAGGAGCACGGGCACCGCGTCGGGGTGGGCGATGTTGTCACCTGTGTTGACCACGAGGTCCGGCTCCAACGCCGCAAGTCCACGCACCCACTCCACCTTGTGCATCTGGCTGGGCGTGAGGTGCAAGTCGGAGATGTGAAGGACGCGGAGGGGACGGCTGCCCGGCGGTAAGACCGGAATGTCGAAGCGACGAAGGCGATAGGCGCGGACCTCGTACAGCCGGGCGTACGCGACGCATGCGGTGCCCGCCGCCGCCAACGCCGCGGTCGCCTGCAGTCCGATCTTGAGGAAGCGCTGCACTCTGACAGGCTGCCATATGCCGTGACGTCGCGCTGCACGTAGTCGCGATCACAGACGTTCACCAACGGGATCGTCCATATCCTGAGATAGGATCAGGCGCATGAGTGCGCTGAAGGATCGGCTTCGTGCCGATTTGACCTCCGCCCTGAAGGCCCGCGACAAGGTGCGGTCGTCGACCCTGCGGATGACGTTGACCGCCGTGACGAACGCCGAAGTCGCCGGCGAGTCCGCGCGGGAGCTCTCTGACGCCGAGATCATCGAGGTGCTCGAACGAGAGGCGAAGCGGCGTCGTGAGGCTGCGGAGGCGTACGAGCAGGCAGGCCGAGAAGATCTCGCCGCCAAGGAGCGCAGTGAGAGCGAGATCATCGCCGAGTACCTTCCCGCACAGCTTTCCGACGACGAGCTTTCCGATCTTGTGCGTACGACCATCGCCGAGGTCGGCGCGAGTGGCCCGAAGGACATGGGTGCCGTGATGAAGGCACTGCAGCCACAGGTGAAGGGCCGGGCCGACGGCCGTCGCGTCGCGGAGATGGTCCGTAGCCAGCTCACGGGATGACCGGCGGCCCTCGGCCGGGCGTTCGGCGGCTTGCGCACCCGACCGGTCAGATGGTCAGCCTCGAGGTGTAGTCGGAGCTTCTCGCGCCACTGCGGCAAGCCTTGCTCGAGGAGCACGGTTGGCTTGCGCATCTGATTTGTCGAGGATCGCATCGGCTTGCACGCGCTGCCGAGTCGGCGTGGCGATCTCGGCAGCCGTTCCCGCCAGGATCTGCGGTGAGCCGAGTCGGCGTGATCGACTCGCTATGAGGCTTCAGTGGGACCCGCAACACCCGTGGAAGGCTCGTTAGGGTCCCACTGAAGCACTCAACGTGGTCATTTTGGGTCGGCGCTAGTCGTTGTTGCGGTCGTCCGGCGGGAGTGGCGGCAGCGGGATCTCGGGATCCCTGGGCCGCCGTGGGCGTGGGTCGCGAGGTCGCTCCGGTCTCTCTCCGTTGGAGAGGTAGACGATGACCGTCGAACCGGCACCCGCCTCGGTCTCGGCCTCAGGCGTTTGTCGCGCGACAGTCCCCTCCGGCTGGTCGGACGGAACCTCGCCACCCAGCGCCATGGAGAATCCGTGGTCCTCGAGCACGGCCCTGGCGTCGTCCTCGGTCATGCCGATCACCCTCGGCACGGTCGTCGGGATGCCCTCGAGCATCTCCGGTTCCGGCTCCACGAAGTCCGGGCTCGGCTTGCCCTTGAGCGCGCCGCGCATGGCCGCGAGCCACATCGGACCGGCGAGCGTGCCACCCCAGACCTCGTCGCCGTTGACGACCCGACCACCGATCTTCCGGCCGAGGAGCGACTCCTGAGGCGCCTCGGCGTCGGTCACGACCGCTGCCGTTGCCAGGTTGGTGGTGTAGCCCGCGAACCACACCGCGATCCGGCTGTTGGTCGTACCCGTCTTGCCGGCAACCTGCCGGCCCTCGTCCTTCATGCTCATCCGCTGGCCGGTGCGGCCCGGGTCCGGACCATCGACGACCTGGCGCAACGTGTAGTTCACCGCGTCGGCGACCTTGCGCGGGAGCACCTGCCTGCACTTGGGCGTGCTGAGCTTGATCGGCTTACCGTTGCGGTCGACCACCTTGAGGATCGGGGTAGCAGGGCAGTGCTTGCCACGGGCCGCGAACGTCGCGTAGGCCTCGGCCATGCCCAACGGCGCGACCTCGTTGACGCCGAGGGTGAACGACTTGACCTGCTGGAGCGGCTTGCCGTCAGCCCGGCCCGCGCCCAGCTTGGTCGCGATTCGCGCCGGCTCGCAGATCCCGGTCTTGGTTTGGAGGTTTGCGTAGAACGTGTTGACCGACCGGACCGTGCCGCTGATCAACGTGCTGGTCGCGTCTGCGTTCGTGGAGTTGCTGACGTCCCAGGGAACTCCGTACGTGCTGGGCTTGCCGCCCGGGCAGGTACGTACAGCCTCCCTCACCGTCATGCTCTTTGGTGAGGGGAAGCGAGCCGACAGCGGGATGCCCTGCCGGATCGCCGCGGCGAGCACGAAGACCTTGTACGTCGAACCCGCTTGGTAGCCGTTCGTACCGCCGTACTTCAGCGGCGTGTTGAGGTTGACGAACGTGCGGCCTGGGCCCTTGCCGTACTTCCGCGACTGTGCGAGCGCCTTCACGTGACCCGTGCCGGGCTCGACCATCGAGATCGCCCCGATCACGTCGTCGGTGGGGTGGACGTTGGCCTGGACCGCCTTGTCGGCGGCGTGCTGAGCCTGCCTGTCGATCGTGGTCGTGATGGTCAGCCCGCCGGTCCGAAGCAGCCGCTCCCGCTCCTGGCGCGTCTTACCGAGCGCCGGATCGTGGAGGAGGTACTCCTCGGCGTACTGGCAGAAGAAGGGGTACTTGGAGTAGTAGCAGCCTTGTGCCGTCTCCTTGATCCGCAGGCCGAGGCCCATCTTCATGGTCTTGTCGGCCTGCTCCTGGGAGATGTATCCGTCGTGGGCCATCCGGGAGAGGACGAGGTTGCGCCGCGCGATGACCGCCTCCGGGTTGTCCTCGAGCGCGTTGGCCAGGCTCTCGGGGGAGCGGATCATCCCG
>Ga0310827_101204_pt1 | contig 14373 bp, 18 predicted proteins | sample WT_ome_2_FD_201309 | JGI IMG/M metagenome (GOLD analysis project Ga0310827, IMG submission 201309) | Sorghum-adapted microbial communities enriched on wild type (WT) sorghum from Joint BioEnergy Institute, Emeryville, California, United... ... | reverse complement strand
CGGTGGTGTGCCCAGCCTTTCGCCACCACGACCGGCTCGTCCACGTCCACGCAGCACCTCGACAGGATTCGGCCACTGCCATCGGCGCCACCACGGGATACGGTGCCTCGACATGGCGGAGGCGTCGCGCCGTCGACGGTGGTGGCGGGACTGGCTCGGTGTTCCACGGGCCGAACCGGTACGTCCTCGCTGGGAGGAGGACCCCGTACCGCCACCGGGCACCACGCTCTCGTGGCTCCACATCGAGTCGGTCGGGACCACCCTGCAGTGCGCGCTCCTGCGACCGCGTGACCACGACGGGGATGCGGTCGTCCTCGTTCCGTTCTACGACGTCCACGTCACCATCGGACGGCCCGAAACCGCCTCGTGGCGCCCGCGTGATCCCGAGCTGGAGCGACGCGCCTTCGCCTGGCACCTCGCGCGCCGTGGCGTGGCCGCGCTCGCAGTGCCGTGGTGGTTCGAGTACGTGCTGCCCGACCGCCGATCCGGCGACCTGCGCGAACGCTACGCGCCCAGCGTCGCGCTGCACCGTGCGACCTCGACCGGGACTGGTCTCGGACGCGCGGTCGCCGACCTCGAGCGCGCGGTCGACACGTTGCTGTCCCTCCCATGGGTGCGCAAGGTCGCTGTGTTCGGGCACTCCCTCGGTGGCAAGCTCGCCTTGCTCCTCGCCGCCCTCGACGTTCGCGTGTGCGCGGGGGTGGCGCACGAGCCAGGGCTGGGCTTCGCGCACTCCAACTGGGCCGACCCGTGGTATCTCGACGGCCGCGTTCCCAGCGATCGCGACATGGACGACGTGCTGGGTCTCGTCGCGCCGCGGCCGTTCCTCCTCGTCGGCGGTGGTGACAGCGACGGCGAGCACAACCGCGACCTCGTGGAGTCCGCCCGACGCCACTACGCGGCGCATCACGCGGCTGACGCGCTCGAGTTCGTCGTCCACGACGCGGGCCACACGCCGCCGTGGTCGGTGTTGAACGACTGCTACGGGTGGCTGGAACGTCGGCTCGCCGAGAGCGATCCTTCCTAGGCCGACTGCGAGATCGGCGGCCCCGACAGCCATCGCGCGCCGTGCAAGCGGTCGCCACGGTTGTGGTGGCCCGGCTCGGGTAGGAGGCTCGAATGCCCGAGGGTCACCTGATCCATCGGTACGCCCGCGACCAGGAGCAGACCTTCGCCGGTGCGCTGCTCCGGGTGAGTTCTCCACAAAAGCGGTTTCTCGAGGGTGCGCGGCACCTCGACGGATCCCGGCTGGAGAGGGTCGAAGCGTACGGGAAGCACCTGTTCTACTGGTGGGAAGGCAAGGAGGTCCTGCACGTCCATCTCGGGCGGCAGGGCACGTTCCTTCCCGTCCGTCCGGGTGCACCGCCTCTCGCGCAGGCACGTCTTCGGATCAGCGGCCCGGACGCCGGGATCGACCTCGTCGCGCCCACGGTCTGTGAACTCCTCGGACCGGAGGGCCGGGACAGGATCGTCGCCCGGCTCGGACCCGACCCGCTGCGGGACGACGCGAACCCGGACGCGGCCTTCGCGGCGATCGCGGGCAGTTCTCGCATGATCGGCGCACTCGTGCTCGACCAAGCCGTCCTCGCCGGCGTGGGCAACGTGCTCCGCGCCGAAGGGCTGTTCCTGACCGGCCTTCACCCCACCGTCCGGGGGACCTCCGTGTCGCGCGACGTGTTCGACTCGCTGTGGTCGCATCTGACGCTGATGATGCGGCGAGCCGTGGCCGAGGGCCGCATCATCACCGTGCGCCCACCCGGGGTGGACGTCCGCACGATTCCTGAGTCGGAGGGTCGGTACGTCTACAAGCAGGAGCGGTGTCGGCGCTGCGGGACCCCGGTGCAAACGGGTGAGCTGGCGGGACGAACGGCGTACGCCTGCCCACGGGACCAGCCGCCGCCCAGCTGAGCGACTTCTGCCGGCATCTCGGCGAGTGCCCGGCCGCGCACCACCACTCAGCTGGCCCGCGGCCGGACGACGTCCCGAGGCACTGGGGTCGTGTTGCGGGCGGCTCGGCTCAGTCGACCAGCCCGAACAGCTCGGCGAACTCGCCCACCAACAGGTCGGCGCCCTTCAGTTGCGACGTGGTCGCGGCGTCCAAGAGGCCGCCGTACTTGCGGGCGTACGACGCGCCGGCCCTGGGGCCGAGTGGGACCGCGATGCCCGGCTCGTCGGGCTGATAGGTCGCCAGGTCAGCGGAGGATCCGGCCTCGAGGAGCGTGCGGATGTTGGCGGCCACCACCTCGGCGTGCGCCCTGGCCGCGGCGGCCTTCTTCGCCTCCGGGATCGCGGTGATGTCACCCAACGCGAAGACGCGGTCCGCGCCGGCCAGCCGCAGATCCGGCGTGACGTCGAGGCGCCCGTTCGGCTGACGGGCGACGGCCAGCTCGTCGGCGAGGTAGTCGGTGAGAACCGAGCCGCCGAAGCAGCGGAACCAGATGTCGGCGGCGAGCGTGCGACCGGACTGAGTGGTCACGGTGAACGGCTTGAGTGTCCCGGGATCGGGGACCGGCTCCGCGGTCAAGGTCGTGCCGAGCACGAGCTCCACGCCGAGCTCGGCGAGCTGGCGACGCAGCTCGGCACGAAACTCGTCGGGAAGGTCTTCGCCGGTGATGACGTCATGGCCGGGGTCCACGATCGTCACCGCCTTGTCGGGGAACGCGGCCTTGATCTCGCCGGCGAGCTCCAAGCCCACCGGTCCGGCGCCGAGCAGGAGGACGCGGTCGGCTGCAGCGAGCTGCTCGTGCGCGGTCCGCAGCCGCTCCTTGGCCGCCGCGCTGTCGTCGACGTCCAGCTTCGCCGGGAACGGGTAGGTCGAACCGGTTGCGAGGACGATGAAGTCGCTGGCCAACCGGACGCCGGAGGCCAACTCGACGCCGTCCGGTGCGACCCGGACGGCGTGGTCGCGCACCACCCGGCCGCGTCTGAGCAGCCGGTCGTACGGCAGGAAGATCCGGTCCGCCCACGCGGGGTCGACGAGGGCGCGTAGGGCGGCGATGTTGTGGAAGAAGCTGTCACGAGGCTCGACCAGGACCACATCGGCGACGTCGTCCAGCTCCTTCGCGACCGCGGTGCCGCCGTATCCGCCGCCCACCACGGTGACGGTTGCGCTCATCGGCTCTCCTAGTTCGTATTACGTATAGTTGGTAGTACGAACTAAACTAGTCGGAGTGCCAACGATTGGCAAGTAGACTTCGGGCATGGGCTCGGTGGCGGACGCGTTGGTGCACATCTCCCGCCTGGTTGATCGCGTGTTCGCCGACGTCGCCCGGGAGCAGGGCCTCACGCCGCAACAGGTGCACCTGCTGTGCCTGGTGGACACTGGCGCGATCGGGATGAAGGAGCTCGCCGAGGCGCTGGATCTGGAGAAGTCGAGCCTCACCGGCCTGGTGGACCGAGTCGCCCGACGCGGACTGATCACCCGCATCCCCGACGACCACGACCGTCGGGCATGCCGCGTCACCGTGACCGACGAGGGCGCACGGGTGTCTGCGATCTGTCACCGAGAGATCATCCGACGCCTCGAGGCGTTGGCCGACCACATGGCCGACGCCGACAAGGAAACCCTCGCGAAGCTAGCCGCGCAGCTGTCGGACGAGCCGGACGCCGTCGCCGCACCCGTCCACACCGGCCGGATTCACACCGGCCAGAAGTAGTCGAGGTCGTCCGGTACGTCGGGAAAGAACCGCCTGTACCACTCGGGGTTCTTCCGCAGCAGCGCCGACTGGTGCGACCGGTGCAGCCGCTCGTCCCCTAACCAGGGCGGCAGCAGGCCCACGCTGGCCAGCTCCTCCTGCTCTCGCGCGCGTCCCTTCTTCGCGTACTCGAGGAGCTTGTCCTCCACGGTGTCGACGTGTCCACGTGCCCTCCACTCGGCGCAGATCGCCGCGCCGTAGCAGATCAGCGCCTCCGCGTAGCCGCGCCACATGCGCACAGCCGGATGGTTCTGCCAGCCGTAGGTCGGGATGTGGCAGACCCGCAGGATCACCAGGGCCTCCGAGCGCTGGTTCCCCAGCCGCTTGGGGTCGAGGACCTTGGCCGTCTCTCGGAAGTCGGCGTACGGGAGGAAGGTCTGCACCGTGGAGTCATACCCGCGGTGCCGGCGAGCGTCATGGCCGTCAGTGCCGCCCCGGAGTATGCGTCATGACGACGCGTTCCGACATCGTGCCGTCCTGCGCCCGCACCATGTGTCGGACCGTCTCGTCGGCACGGAAGCCCTCCGACTCGTAGAGTGCCCGGGCCCTGTGGTTGTGCGGCTTGACGTCGAGCCAGACTCGCCTCGCGTGGTGGTGTCCGTAGGCACGCTCGACCGCCGCTCGGAGCAGGGACCGCCCATGACCCTTGCCGCGGGACGCCGGATCCACCACGATCCGCCGGATCTCGATCACACGCTCGGCGTTGTGCAGATCGGCGAGAACGACGAAACCCACGATCGTCGACCCCTCGACAGCCAGGAGATGCTCCTGAGCCGGGTCAGCCAGCGCCTTCTCGTGCCAGGCGCGGCCGGTCGCACACAACCACTCGTGAGTGTCCGGTGCGGTCTCCATCGCGACGACGTGCGGGATGTCGTCCGCGGTGGTGGGACGGAGGGTCAGCACGGCAGCAGGGTAGGGGTCACCGCGACGGAGGGCTAGTGCAGCTCCATGAGCTGCCCGTGTGAACCCCGACGTACGGGGAAGTGTGCACAAGGGAACGTCTCGCCCGCGAGTTTGACCCCCATCCGACGGCGATCAGGTGATGGAGGAGGAGTCCACCCATGTGCGCGAGCTGTGGCTGTGGCAGTCCAGAGGAGCAGCACGGGGACGAGCGCAACATCACGTGGAGCCAGATCAAGGCGGCCGCGGAGGCCGGCGGACAGACACCGGACGAGGTGGTCCGGAACATGGCGCGGATGGCGCAGCAGCAGGGAAGCTGAGCCCGCCCGCCACCGCGTCATCCTTCCGCGCCTCACGCTGCCGGGTCGGCCCCCACGATCGAGGGGATCTGGCCCATCGCCTCGCGCATGCCTTCCACCATGCCCATGGCGACGAGCTGCTCCATGGCGTCGTTCGTGGGGAACGTGCTCTCGATCAGCATCCGCGTACCCTCGCCGTCCGGTTCGAGCGTGACGCGAGCTGTCGTGGTGGGCATGTCCGGGTTGGGGCGACCGTCGTCGTCCGCGAAACCGTCCTCGAACTCCAGGCCGCGGGGCGGATTGACGGACAGGATGCGCCACCAACCGTGGTAGCGCTTGCCGTCGGGGCCGGTCATGAAGTAGCCGACCTCACGACCCGGCGCCAGCTCGAAGTCGGCGAACGTCGCGGGGTAGCCTGGCGGGCCCCACCACCGCTCGAGCTGCCGAGGGTCCGCCCACACCTGCCACACCCGCTCCACCGGGGCGTCGAACCGCGCGGTGAACGTCAGTGTCCTGGCCGCTGGATCCTTCTGGACGTCGATCATTGTCATCAGCGTGCTTCCTTATGTCTGCCCGGACGCCCGTCCGGTTCGGAGTGGAAGTCCTGGCTCCCCTTCGGCCAGGATCTGCCCGATGCGGTCGACACGCATGCGCTCTCCGACACCGAATATGTCCCGTGCGAGGACACACGAGACGGTCGCGAACGCGTGGGAAGCGCCAGGGCATGGAAGATGCGACGAATGACCGCCACGTGGCCTGTGCGCCTTCTCCTGGGACCCGTCCGCGCTTTCGATCGCCGTTCCCTCTCCCCACTCGTTGAACGACGTCACGAGTTGCCACCGTGCCCCGGACGCGACCGTCGCCCGGATGTCGTCCTCCCATCGCAACGGGTGGCGGTGTAACACCTACCGCTGCCTTCCCAGGAGTCCTGACCCACCACGAGGAGATACCGACGACGATGCGCCCGTACATCATGGCGTCGATGTGCGCGGCGATGACGGACGGCGAGCTGGAGTGTGGCAAGCGAGAAGTCAGCTTGTGGCAGTCGGTGGAGCCCCGAGTGGCGCCGCGTCAGCCATACAGCAGGTACTGGTCGCGAAGCTTCGAAAAGCGTGCCAGCTCCTCGCGCCAGCCGTCGATCACCTCGTCGATGGTGGCGCCGGCGTCGATCGCGGTCCGCACCCACGCCGACCCGGTGAGGTTGTCGATCCAGTACTGATGGACGTCGCCGGTACCTTCGTCCCGCCAGGCGAAGTCGTCCGGATAGAGGTGTTTCAGCGTCCACAACAGCGCGATGCCGAGGCGTACGGCATCGACAGAAGGACCGTCGACCACGACAATGTCGACGCCGCCGCAGGTCATGTCCTTGTACGTGGAGAAGGTCGGCACGAAGTACGCCTCACGGAACTGCAAGCCGGGCAACCGCAGCGCTGTCAACGCCTCGGCCCACCGATGGTCGATGTAGGGTGCACCCACCATCTGGAACGGCCGGGTCGTACCACGGCCCTGCGACAGATTGGTGCCGGACAACAGGCAACTGCCTGGATAGACCCAGGCGGTGTCGAGGGTCGGCATGTTCGGTGAGGGCAGCACCCAGGGCAAGCCGGTCTGCTCATAGCTCATGCTCCGGCGCCAGCCATCCATCTCCACGACCGCCATGTCGACGTGGTCGCCGGCGTGCCGTGGCAGGAACTCCGCATTGAACAGCAGCGCCAGCTCGCCGACCGTCATCCCGTGAACCTGGCAGATCGCCTCCCGGCCGACGAACGTGGCGTACTCCGGATGCAGCACTGGACCGGACGGAGCGCGGCCGGTGATCGGGTTGGGACGGTCGAGGACGACGAACCGCTTGCCCGCGAGCACCGCAGCCACCATCGAGTCGAACATGGTCCAGATGTACGTGTAGAACCGCGCCCCCACGTCCTGGATGTCGAACACCAGAGCGTCCACACCTGCTCTCGTGAAGATGTCGGCGAGCTCATCGCCACTCTTCTCGAATGTGTCGTAGACCGGTAGGCCGGTCTTCGGGTCGATGAAGAAGCCCTCCGAGTTCCCGCCTGCGCCGTACCGCGGAAGCCGTGCTCGGGACCGAACACGGCGACGATGTCCACGTCATCGCTGGCGGCCATCACGTCGACCTCGTGACGCAGGTCCGGCAGGACACCTGTGGGATTGGTGATGACGCCCACCTTCTGACCACGGAGAAGCCGATAGCGGTCCCGTGCGAGCTTCTCGATGCCGACCCGCACTCGGCGAGGGCGTCGGCGCGCACCGGCCGACTGTCGCGAGGTCGCGGCCAACACGGGCTGAGCGGTTCCAAGGCCTACGAGGCCGGCAAGACCGGCGAGGACTCCTCGACGTCGCATCGTCGTCCTTCCCAAGCACCGGGGCTGACTCCTCACACACGTCGCACCATCACGCACGCGTCGCATCGGCGTCCGGTGTCAACCACGATCGCGCCAGTGGATCGCGATGCGTGACGTGAGTATCTCCTCCCGCACGCCCCGGTGGTCGGCTCTCGTCCGTCAACGGCAATCAGCGACGCAGGTGTGCTTTGGCACGGCCGCGCTCATCGGGAATAGGCTCATCGGGAATAGCCCGTGCCAGCCACTGTCGCGAACCCTACCTCCGTCACCTGCTCACGTGTCTTCTACGGTGGGCCCATGCCTCCGCCGCGCAGGATCGACTACCACGACGACCCGAACGCCCCGCGCGCGAACTCGCTCGTCCCGTCGGTCAACGTGGTCGTCGAGAACGACGACGGGCGCATCCTGCTCCTCCGGAGGACGGACAACGACAACTGGGCATTGCCAGGTGGCGCCATCGACCTCGGCGAGTCCCTCGTCCAGGCGGCCGTTCGCGAGACCAAGGAGGAGACCGGGATCGACTGCGAGATCACCGGTCTGGTGGGCATCTACACCGACCCTCGCCACATCATCCTCTACACGAGCAATGGCGAGGCCCGACAGGAGTTCTCAATCGTGCTCACCGCACGGCCACGCGGCGGCCAGCCCACGTCCAGCCCGGAGAGCCGCGACGTCCGGTGGGTGGATCGAGAGGAGGTGCTCGACTATCCCATGGATCGCGCCATGCGCCGCCGCATCGAGCACTACCTGAGCGGAGCCACCGAGCCCTACCTCGAGTGACGGCACGAGCGACCACCTTCTCCCGCGGCACACCGGAACGGCTCGTCATCGGCAGCGCGGTCGGATCACCACGCCGCGCTCGACGTCTATCGGTCGGCCAGCTCGGGCGGATCCTGAGGTCGTCAGCCATCGTCCAGCCGCTTGCGCGAACAGGACACATGACCAGTGGCTAGCCCTGTGCCCCTTCAACGCCGGACGACGCGAGTCCGTTTCGATCCGTGCAGTCGGCACGTTGAGGCTTCGCCGCTCCTGCCGAATCCCGGCCGCGCTCGCCCTGCTTCGTGAGCTTGTAGTGGAAGCGAACGACGGTCACTGACCACAGGCGTAGCTCGTGGTCGGTCCTCAGGACTCCCTCACTGTCGACGTAGACGTGGAAGGTCTCGTGGATCGGCAACCGCTTGGCGTAGGTGCCCTTGGGGCTGTCAACCACGACGTAAGCGCCGTCGTCACCGAACGCCCCTCGCGGCGACGACAACGTGAACGAGCCGTCGGGCTCCGCGATCGGGCGGAGGAAGACCTGCACGTTGCCGGACTGCAGCGGGAACGCCACGTGCACGCGCGGCTGCTGCTTCCCAGGAAGACGCCGGCTGGAGTAGCAGCCGCTGAAGACGTACTCGCCTGTCGACCGCAACGTCCGCATCCAGGCCGCGGCGCGCTGCTCACCATCCGGGCCGAGAATGGGAACGACCCGGCTGTCCACGCCGTGCGCCACCGCGAGCGGCTGGGTCGGCAGGGCGAGCTGCTGAACGCGACGACCGAACAGCCGGGTGATCAACTCACCTCCCGGCTGGAAGACTGGGTTCCACTGGGTCCAGACCTCCATCCGCCACAGGGAGGTCTCCTCGTAGAAGCTGCGAATCTCCGGTCGTACGGCGGCCGCCCGGAACTCCGGACCGTCGAGCTGCGACATGCTGGCCAGTAGTCCGCCGGACACTCCCTCAGCAACCGTGCCACCGTGAGCGGTTGCCGCCGCGGCCAGCCAGCTGTCGCCGACCGTCGCCGTGTCGTGCATGGGCGCGGCCAGCCACTGCTCCGCCCCCGAGAGGTCGACCCGCCGACCCGTCCACCGCCAGAACGCCCGGGTGAGCGGGTCGAGGTCCGACACCGAAATCATGCGGACAGCGTGCCATAGGGTCCCCGCGGTGGTTGTGCACCGTGGCGAGCCTCACGGCCGCCACGACGTCGAAAGGTCGCGGTGCGCTCAGGCGCGATCATCCGCCCGGAGCGCGAGGTATGGAGGCTCGCCGTGTCGACCGCTCAGACCAGTCGCAGCCCGGCGAGGACGACGGACTCGCCGTCGTCCCAGCGTCCCGCCAAGGTCTCGTCGACAGAGATCTCAGTGCCGACCACTCGGGCGACGACCACCTCGATCCCGGCCGCCCGCACGACCGTGGTCGGCCCCTCGTCGTGGCATCGGACGGCGTGAATCTCCGTCGAGGGTTCGGGGCGGTTGCCGCTGCCCGCCACCGTCACCGTCGGTGGCAGCGGCTCCAGCCGCCCCCCGACGTCGACGTACTCCTGGGCCTGAGTGCCCCCGGTCAGAATGGCTGTCGCGAACGCTGTCATCGCGACCGGGTCACCACACCCGTCGTACACCCACCGCTGGCCGAGCACCGAATGCTCAGCCGTCCCGACCAGGAACGCCTCGGCCCCAGGCAGCGGCGCGTCCCGGTAGGTCAGCGGCACGTGGAACACCGTTCCGTCACCGGACCGAACGAGCGACGCCTCGATGCCCACCTGGCCGGCCGGATCGTCGAACCGGTACGCGCCGACCCGCTGAAGCTCACCGTCCGCGTCGAACCACGGGCGGGTCGGCAGCCAAGCACGCAGGAGGTCGATCTTCGTGGGACGCAGCGTCGCCTTGTGGATGTGCGCCATGGGTTCGGACCCTACGTGCCACGCGATGCTCAGGAGCCCGCGGACGTGGAGACCGCGGCCGCGAAAGCTGCCATGCTGTCGATGACCACTTCTGCTCCAGCGCGTTCGAGCTGTGTCCGCTTCCCTGGTCGGTTCGCGAAGCCGACCGGGTGAACGCCGGTCGCCCGAGCGACCTGCATATCGGTGTCGGAGTCACCGACCAAGACACACTCGTCGGGTCGAGCGCCAAGCATCGCGAGCGCACGGCGCACCGGGTCCGGGTGCGGCTTCATGAGGTCCGGCCGGGCATGAGCACGGCCGACGACACCGCGGATCAGGTGGCTGAGCTCGTGCTGGTCAAGGTAGGCGCGAACCGCCTGGGGCGCGTTGTTGCTGACGATGACGATCGGCCGCCCGTTCGCGTGGCAGGCACGGATGGCCTCGTGGGCGTGCGTGGTCGGTGGCGCGACCTTCGCCGCGGTGACCTCCTCGTGGACGAGAGCGTTCTCGACCACGGGCAGGAGATCCGGAGCGAAGCGTTGAAAGCGCTGAAGGAGGTTGAGCAGGTCCTGATCGTTGTTCCAGATCGTCCCGAGGTCGACGCCGTGGGCGGCGAGCACGTCGCGGAGCCGTGCCGCGACGGTGGCGACCCGACCGCCCGCGAACAGGCCGCACACGGGACCGTCGAAGTCCAACAGGACCGGCCCCGTCCGGGCCACCACGTCGATGAGTCGCCGCATCGTCTCCTCCCTCAACCGCGACCCGCAGACTAGCTCGGTGCGGCCCGCGGACGTGACCGAAGGCTCAGCGAGCGTCTTGAGGGATCGGCATCCACAGCCGTACGTCGTCGAAGACCAGGTCGCCGTCGTCGTGGAAGCCGCCCGGGAGCCTGCCCCACTCGGTGAAGCCGAGCCCACGGTAGGCACGCTCAGCGTGCGTGCCGCCCCGACAGCTGATCTCGAGGATCGTGCAGCCCCAGCTCGCGGCCTGCCGACGAGCCGCCTCGACGATCTGGCGCGCGAGCCCGGTCCCTCGCGACAGAGGAGCGACGACGAACCCGCTGATCTCGGCCCGATGCCGACACAGGCGATGCCCCAGGCGACTCACGCTGCACGTGCCCACGGCTTCCTTCTCGCCGTCGACCGCGACGAGCATGACGCCTTCCCCGCGCTCCATCGCGTCAGCTGAGTCCTCGATCAACGAAGCGATGTCCTCGAGGCTCATCGCGCTGAAGCAGTTCCGTCGCAGACTGGCCGCGTCCTCAGCGCGTACTGGCCGAATGAGCATGCCGGAACTGTAGTGCCGGAGGCGGTGCGGCATGCGGTTTCGGCGTTTCCATGATCGACGGCGCGAAAACGTCATCGTTCCGTCGATACGCTCGTGCGGTGAGCGATCACCCGCCCGGCGGTGTCCCACTGTCATCTGCCGAGCGCGACGCGCTCGATGCCAAGTGGTCGTCCTGTTGGACGCCGCACGAGGTCGCACGCCACTTGGCGGGTGTCAGCACGCCCTGGTACGTCGCCGCCGGCTGGGCGCTCGAGCTGTTTCGTGGTAGGCAAACCCGCGAACACGAGGACCTCGAGATCGCCGTCCCCGCCGCGCGCTTTCCCGAGATCCGTGCTCGCTTCTCCGGCTACGTCTTCGATGTGGTCAGCGGCGGCAGGATCTGGAAGAACGCCCCGCCTGAGGTGTTGGCGGCGACCCACCAGACCTGGTTGCGCGACCCCACGACCGACAACTACCTCGTGGATGTGTTCCGCGAGCCCCACGACGGCGACACCTGGATCTGCCGGCGTGATGAGACGATCCGGCTCCCCTACCGCGACATCATCCACCACACCGCGGACGGCATTCCCTACCTCGCTCCCGAGCTGGTCCTGCTGTTCAAGGCCAAGTACGTCCGGTCGAAGGACCAGGCCGACTTCGACGCGACCGTGCCCCACATGACCCCAGCCCAGCGCGAGACCCTCGCCAAGCTTCTCGCCCGCATCCACCCGGGCCACCAGTGGGCGCACAGTTGTGACCGTGGCTCGGATCGTGAAGGTAGGTGAGCGCGTCATCTCACCAACATGTGAGAGAGCGGACCCGGCGCTACGGCCGGAGCTGCCCTCGAGGGCCGTCGGCTTGGTCTTGGTGCGCAGCTGGGTCCGTATGAACAGCTGGAGCACCGATCCGTTTCCTTCGCTCGCCTGGGTCTAGTCTTCCGAGGCAACTGACCGAAGGCGTGGCGCCATGCGAAAACTGATCTACGGCATGAACCTGACCCTGGACGGCTACATTTCCGCGCCGGGCGGCGACCTCGGCTGGAGCGGGCCGAGCGATGAGCTGTTCCAGTGGTGGCTCGAAAAGGAGCGGTCGATCAGCCTGTTTCTGTACGGGCGCCGGCTGTGGGAGACCATGAGCGTCTACTGGCCGACGCGCGACCAGCAGCCGGACGCCACCCCGGCAGAGATCGAGTTCGCGCGGAACTGGCGAAACACGCCGAAGGTGGTGTTCTCCTCAACGATCGACAAGGTCGACTGGAACGCTCGCCTGTTCACCGGCGACGCGATCGCCGAGATCACCCGGCTCAAGGCCGAGGACGGCGGGCCGATGAGGGTCGGCGGCGCAACGCTCGCCGGAGCGGTCATGCGGGCCGGGCTGATCGACGAGTACGAGATCGTCACCCACCCGGTCCTCGTGGGGGGCGGTACACCGTTCTTCACCGCGCTGGAAAGCAGGGTGAACCTGAACCTGGTGGAGACGCGGACGTTCCCCGGCGGCGTGGTCCTGACCAGGTACGAGAGATCGCTCGGCTGCTGACGGCCTGGGCAGATTCATCGCTCCCGGCAGGCGCGGGAACGGGCGAACGGCGTCCTGCAGGTGTCTCACGAGGCGGCAGGTCGGCTGGGGTCAGCCCTGTGGTCAGAAGTGCGGGCTCCGGACGACCATCCGTCTGCTGGGGCTCTGCGCCGTCGTCCTGGCGCCTGGCTGCTCGTTCGGCTGCTTTGCCTGTCTCGATGAGCACAAGGCCCAGGGCGGAGGCGGGTGGTACCGCTCCTGACCTGGGCCTTCGTGAGAGCCGCCTGTTCTGTTGTTGATCTCGGTCAGTGGTTTGGTGTGCCGGCTGTCGTGGCCGCGCCGGCCCGGCCGAGGACGGCCCCGGGCCGCCCGCAGTGCCGAGACCGGGCGCAGCGCGCGCCGCGTCAGTGGCGCACCCTTGATCTGGATCTGGTAGAGGTCAATGCAGCAACGGATCGCTGCCAGCGAGTGTGCGCGGTCCACGTGTGCCGCGTGGCGAGTCGAGGAGTTCCGAGTTAGGGCGTTCTCGTCTCGTCGATGATCCAGCGAATGTACTCGGGGTTACCGTCGGTCATGGGGACGGCGACGACGGACGGGACCTCGTAAGGATGCTCGCGCTTGGTGCGTTCGACGATTTGGGGCACTAAGCCACGTCGGGTGCGCAGGGCAACGCGGGCTTCGGTTTTTCTGTGCACTCGACCGCGCCACCGATAGGTTGTTTCTATCTCGGCGATGTTGTGGCCTGATGCGCACAGTCGGTCGAGGATAAGTCTGTGTGTAAAGTCGGTGAGCCAGTCGGGATCCGGCGCCGTGATGATGACCTCGCAGACCTCATCCATCGCGGCCGCTCTCCTGCTCCCTTAGCTGCTCGACGAGCCTCCTGGCCTCCTCGTCGCTCTTCGCCATGCTTCCCCAGCCCGTCACGATCTTCCCGTCGTAGCTGAGTCCGACCCATCGGCCGGTCATGTTGATCCCGTGGGGATGCATGACGAAGTACATCGTCCCTTTCGAGCGGACCGAGCCGTCGTTAGCCGCGTACCAGCCCATGAGAATTTCGTTGTCCCACAGGCGAAGCTCACCGCGCCACAGATAGCCACCTTTCTCGGCAGCCGTTCCTCGTGTGAGAGCCTCGACCTGTATGAACTCTCCGTGCTGGCGAAAACGCACCTTCTGGACTCGAAGGTCCTCGACGCCATTCCTGAATGACTGCCAGCACGCGTACCACTCACCCGAGAGGCTTACGCGGTGACTTGGAATCCCGGCCAGTTCACCAAGCGAGATGTCGAGTGCATTGGCGATGGCCACGGCGACCGAGAGGACGGGCTGTTGCTCGCCCGACTCGTACCGCCTGATCTGACGCGGGTCGACTCCAACCGCGGCGGCCAGCTCGGATTGGGACATACCCAGCTCCGCCCTGCGTCGGCGCATCACCTCGGACATCTCCACACCTCCATCTTCGGGGGACGTCTTAGTCCTTGACAACCGGACCTCTCAGTCCCACATTAGAGGACGAATCAGTCCTATCGCGAGGGCGAAAACGTCCTCACGCTCAGCAGCCACAGAGGTGAAGATCATGGCGATTGCTGGGCGTCTTCCGGTGGATTCGGTGGATGTGTTCCCGCATGGGTTGTACGCGTTCGTGGCGACGGAGGTGGAGCCGGCTCGGGATTTTGAGAGGTCGACGTCGGATCGGTT
>Ga0310827_101202_pt1 | contig 14382 bp, 13 predicted proteins | sample WT_ome_2_FD_201309 | JGI IMG/M metagenome (GOLD analysis project Ga0310827, IMG submission 201309) | Sorghum-adapted microbial communities enriched on wild type (WT) sorghum from Joint BioEnergy Institute, Emeryville, California, United... ... | reverse complement strand
GATTTTCATCATGCACCCCACAGGTGAATGGCTTTGAAGGTTCCAAATACTTGAATAATTCGCCTTCTTGGCTGCATTTTCCTGTGTCCGCCTCAGGATTTATTTGTTCAAGTTCACGGATTCAGGTATCATTTTAAAGTGAACATTTTTATATAGCTGTGAAAGTTTTATTATATATAAGCCGATATGTAAGCGCTTTATAATTTAGATATAGAAATTATTATATAAAAAGGAGTTGCAAGGTAAATGAGGGCGTGGTTGAAGATTATCGCTTTGGCTTCTGTATTTGTGCTGATTGTGCCTGCAATTATTCCGGCACCGAAGGCGAAAGCTTCAAGCAGTTTTATTATGGGCGGGGATGTATCCATGCTCCATGAGGTGGAGCAACGGGGTGGAAAGTTCTACGATAATGGGGTAGAGAAGGATGCATTGGAGATTTTGAGCGATCATGGGATGAATGCAGTCCGATTGCGTCTCTGGGTTGATCCTTACGATAGTGATGGCAATCCGTACGGCGGCGGAACAAATGATCTGGCGACGACGATATCGCTTGCTCAGCGAGCTAAGGCTCTGGGTATGGATGTCTTGCTCAATTTCCATTTCAGCGATTTCTGGGCCGATCCGGGAAAGCAAAATAAACCGAAAGCGTGGCAAAATTTAACCTACAGCCAATTGCTCACGGCTGTCTACGATTATACCAACAGCGTCATCACGCAGATGAAAGCTGCGGGCGCGCTGCCGGATATGGTGCAGGTCGGTAATGAAGCCAGCAGCGGTATTCTGTGGGATGACGGTAAAGTCGGTGGGGGGATCGATGATTTTACCCAACTTGGCGAATTGTTAACCTCGGCCATTAATGGGATTCATGCGGCTCTGGCAGCGGGCGAGGATATCGAGATCGTACTGCATCTGGACCATGGAGGCGATAACAACTTGTATACCTGGTGGTTTGATAAAATCGAAGAGCAAAATGTCGATTACGACATTATCGGTTTAACCTATTATCCGTTCTGGCATGGAACGATGGGGGAACTGGCTTACAATTTGAATGCCATTAGCAACCGCTACAATAAGGATGTGATGATCGTCGAAACGGCGTATGGATTTACGTTGGATGATGGCGATGGTCTGGGCAACTCTTTTTATACGACAGAAGAAGAAGTTGGCGGCTATCCGGCATCGGTTGCGGGCCAGACGGCATATTTGCGGGATCTGAAAGAAATTGTACAAGACGTGCCGAACAATCATGGCCGCGGTATTTTCTGGTGGGAGCCGACATGGTTGCCGGTAGAAGGGGCTCATTGGGGAAGTGAGGCAGGCAAGCTGTACAATAATGATACCGGGTTATTGTCCAATCCGTGGGACAACCAGACGTTGTTCGATTTTTCCGGCAATCTGTTATCAACGGTTTCTGTATTTACTGAAAGCACCCCGGTGAACCTTGTATCCAACCCGAGTTTTGAAGCGGATGGCTGGACAACGACGCCAACAGCTTGGAACCGCTGGGCGGCCAATACCGCATCATATCAAGCCATCAAGGTCGAGAACAATGGCGTTACCGGTAGCTACAAACTTACGCACTGGCTCGACACCACGTATGAAGCGTCCACCTATCAGAATATCACTGGATTGTCCAACGGCACCTATACTTTGTCAGCCTGGGTGCTTAACAGCGGAGGGCAAGATACGGTTCAGCTGTATGCCAAGAACTATGGCGGATCAGAGCGTAATGTGGATCTTCCCGTGAGTCCGGAAAAATGGGTAAAGGTGAAAATCGAGAATATTCAAGTCACTAATGGCCGAATTGAAATCGGCGTCTATTCTAAGGCCAACGCGAACAACTGGATGAATCTTGACCACGTCAAGCTGTATAAAACGAACTGACGCCAGCGGTTCGAAGCAGCCTCAGCGAGCCTTTGTCTTGCTGGAGCTGCTTTTTTTTTGCTATGGAGAGGGAGAATTTTTATACGGGTAGCAAAGATTTATTATATATAAACCAATCTGAAAGCGTTTTATATTTAAATTGATGGTTGATTCGTTAGCAGGTGAAGAGAAGGGGGAAATGAACATGAGAATGAGAAAAACAATGGTATTCTCGTTAATTTGTATGATCATGCTGGCGTTTTCGGCTTGTGCACCCGACAGGACGGGGCAGCTAAACGGCAATGAGGACAATAACGGAGGGGGCAATGGAGGGATTGCCGTACAAGAGCAGGGAAGCGGGGAGGACGAAAAACCGGATAAATTGATCATATGGTCGAATGACGATGCCAAGCATGTGACAGCGGTGGAGCAGCTTGCAGGCGAGTTTACGGCGAAGACGGGACTTCCGGTGGAAGTCGTGCCTGTCAGCGGCTCCGAGCAGGTGCAAAAGCTGGCCTTGGCCGCTCCTGCGGGGAATGGACCTGACCTGTTCTATCAGCCGCAGGATCGTTTAGGTGATATTGTCGTGCAAGGTTTGGCTGATCCAGTGGAGCTTTCGGAACAGGAGCGTGCGCAGTACAGCGAGGCGGCCCTGAATGCGGTACAGTACGAGGGACAAATCTATGGCTTCCCGATCTCGATTGAAACCTATGCGGTGTACTACAATAAGGCGCTGATCGATCAGGTGCCAGCTGCCCTGGAGGATGTTGCCGAGCTATCCGCTGCGTTGACAGATCCCACCAAGGATCAGTATTCGTTTCTGATGGTACCGGATTTTTATTACGTGATTCCGTTTATTACGAATTATGGCGGATATATTTTTGGCGAGAAGGATGGCAAGTATGATCCGGCTGATCTTGGTTTGAACAATGAAGGCTCGGTACAGGGCATGACCGCCTTTGCCGACTTTATCAAGCGCACGGGTATTCCGGTAACGATGACCAGTGATGTGATGGATACGCTGTTTCTGGAGGGTAAGGCCGGTATGGTTATCAACGGGTTATGGGCAATGAAGACCTACTCCGATAAGCTGGGAGATCAGCTCGGGACAGCATCCATTCCGACAGTGAACGGAAAGTCTGCGCCTTCCTTCGTTGGGGTGAAGTCTTGGTTTATTTCCGCCTATTCCGAGCATCCGTCCTGGGCGAAGCAGCTTGCGCTTTTCCTGACCAATTCGGACAGTTCGGAAGTGTATTACGAGAACACGGGGGAAATACCGGCCCGGCCAGATGCACAACAAAATATTGGCGATCCGTTGTATAGCGGATTCGTGCAGCAGATTGAAAGCGGGATAGCGATGCCGAACATTCCGGAGATGAGTGCTGTCTGGAACATGGACAGTGCCGTTGATTTTATCGTGCAAGGGGAGGATCCGCCGTCTGTATTAGATGAAGTTACAGAGCAGATCGCGGCCCAAATCAAGGCGACGGGTCAGTGACGATATCGTACTTTGGAGGAATCATCCATGAGAGAGCAAAATGCTGTACCATTAGGGCATCCAACACCAGGGATACATCAGAAGCACCGGCCCTGGCTGGCGATGGTGTTGTCCATTCTGTTTGCTGGCCTGGGGCAGCTGTACAATCGCAGCTATATCAAAGGAATTATACTTATCCTGATTGAACTCGCATTTATTATTACCTTCTCTGATTTTATTGGATTGGGTCTCTGGGGGATCGTCACGTTGGGGACGATCCCGAAGGTGGACCATTCGATCTTTCTGCTGGTGTATGGACTGCTGTCGCTCCTCATGCTCGGGATTGCTGCGGTAATTTATGTTCTTAACGTCAGGGACGCCAAAAGGCAGGCAGAGCAAATCGCCAGAGGCTGGCAGCGCCCGAAGCAGCGTGAAACGATAAAGCAAGCGTACATGAACAGCATTCCTTATATTTTGTCCGTACCCGGATTTATTTTATTAATTTTTGTCGTTGTTTTTCCGCTGTTGTTTGCAATTTCGCTGGCGTTCACCAACTATGATCTGTACCATTCTCCGCCGCGAAATTTGGTCGATTGGGTAGGGTTTGACAATTTTATCAACCTCGTAACGGTGCCGATATGGAACCAGTCATTTCTTAAGGTGCTGTCCTGGACATTGGTCTGGACGATTGTTTCAACAACGATGCAGATTGGCCTGGGATTATTTTTGGCGGTGCTGGTAAACGACAAGCGCATTCGCTTCAAGCGTTTGATCCGCACGATTCTCATTTTGCCGTGGGCCATTCCCAACTTTGTGACGATCATGATTTTTTCCGCGTTGTTTAACGATCAATTCGGTGCGATCAATCGTACGATCCTAGCCCGGTTCAATATCGCTCCAGTCCCGTGGCTGACCGATCCGTTGTTTACGAAGATTGCCCTGATCAGTATTCAGGTGTGGCTAGGTTTTCCGTTTTTGTTTGCGTTATTTACGGGTGTGCTGCAGAGCATCTCCCATGATACCTACGAGGCTGCCGATGTGGACGGCGGTACGCGCTGGCAGAAATTCCGTTATATTACCTTGCCGCATGTGCTGTTTGCCACAGCACCATTATTAATCATTCAGTACACGTCCAACTTTAACAATTTCAATATCATTTATTTGTTTAATGGCGGGGGACCTGCGGTTCGCGGGCAGACGGCCGGCGGTACGGATATCTTGATTTCCTGGGTGTATAAGCTCACTTTTACGACGAACAACTACAACATGGCGGCAGCCATCTCCCTGATTATCGGGATAATTGTGATCGCCTTCGCTTTCTTCCAATTCAGAAGAACCAAGTCGTTTAAAGAGGAGCGTGATCATTCATGAGCAGGCGCATGAAATCCCGGTTGGAAGTAACAGCGATCTATCTGGTCATCGGGTTGATGACGATCGTGATCTGCTATCCGCTTGCGTGGGCCATCGGCCTGTCCTTTAACGCCGGCACCAGCTTGTATTCGTCTAGCATTATCCCCAAGGAGCCGACGCTGGAGCATTACCGCTGGTTGTTCACCAGCCCGGAGAGCAATTATCTCATCTGGTACAAAAATACACTCTATGTTTCAACAATTAGCAGCCTATTGTCCATCCTGTTTACATCAATGACAGCGTATGCCTTGTCGAGATTTGAGTTTGTCGGCAGAAAAAGCGGCATGTACGTGTTCCTGCTGCTGCAGATGTTTCCGGTTATGATGGCGATGGTTGCGCTCTATATCTTTTTAAATTTGATCGGGTTGTTAGACACCTTGATTGGGCTGATTATGATCTATGTTGGCGGTCAGATTCCTTTTAATGCGTGGTTGGTGAAGGGATATTTAGACACGATTTCTCGGGAGTTGGACGATGCGGCGAAGATCGACGGGGCTGGGCCGATCCGTGTGTTCATCAAGATTTTGCTGCCCTTAATTACACCGATTTTAGCGATTGTGGCGTTGACTAACTTTATGCTGCCGATTTTCGATTTTATTTTGCCATCGATCATTCTGCATGATAAGAGCAAATATACGTTGGCGGTCGGCTTGTACCATTTTGTCACCGAAAAATACTCTAGTAATTTCACGGTCTTTACAGCTGGAGCGATATTAATCGCCGTTCCGATTGCCGGGATTTACTTGTTTTTGCAAAAGTATTTTATATCAGGACTCGCTGCCGGCGGTACCAAAGGTTAACGGCAAAGAGATAAGGAGTGGATGAAAATGAGCATAGAATTTATTAAAGGTGCGGACATTTCTTTTGTCGATGAAATTGAAAGTGAGGGCGGCGCGTTTTATGAACATGGCCGAAAGCGCGATGTGTTGGATATTTTAAAGGACAGCGGAGTGAACTCCGCCCGCTTGCGCCTGTGGAACAATCCGGAGTTCGATTACTGCAATCCGCGAAAAACGATCAAGATGGCGAAGCGAATCAAGGAGAAAGGGCTGCATTTTTTGCTGGACTTCCATTATTCCGATTATTGGGCAGATCCCTCCAAGCAACATATGCCGAAGTCTTGGGTCGGCTTGAGCTTTCCGGAGCTTGTAAAGCAGGTGGAGGAGTTTACGGCTTCCTTCTTAAAAGAGTTAGAGGCTGAAGGGGCATTGCCGGATATGGTGCAGGTGGGAAATGAAATTACCAACGGCATGATCTGGGATGAGGGGCGCGTCGATGGCGAGTACAATACGCCGCAGCAATGGGAGAAGCTGGCCGCGCTGATCGCTGCTGGTGTTCGCGGCGTGCGGGCTGTTCCCAAGGAGGGGCAGCCGATTCCTGTTATGATCCATATCGACCGCGGCGGCGATAATGCGGGCAGCCGTTTCTTTTTTGACAAGCTAGCGGAGTTCAACACGGATTATGATATTATCGGTCTCTCTTATTATTCATGGTGGCATGGCACTCTGGAGGAATTCACGGACAATCTGTATGATTTGGCTGGGCGTTACCGGAAGCCGATTGTCGTGGTAGAAGTGGCTTATCCATGGACGATGATGTCGCCGGACGAGCAGCCGCTGATCTTTAATAAGGAAGAATGGGTGTATCCCGGTTTTCCGCCGACGGTAGAAGGGCAAAAAAAGTGGCTGGAGGAATTGATCCGACGCATTAAACAGGTGCCTGATGGGCTTGGTTTGGGGCTTTATTATTGGGAACCTTGCTGGATTCCGTCCAAGCCAACCTGGTCAGTCGGGCATGAAAACAACTGGTCCAATTTGACGCTGTTTGACTATAGCGGCAACAAGCTGAATTCTCTAGATGCATTTTTGGAAGAATGACCCGAAAATGATGTTGAAAGGAAAGCAAGCCATCCTACATAATAAAGGTAACAATGCAGGGGTGGTGAAGCTTTTGGACTGGGGAGATGAGAACATTCGCTATGTGTTTTCGTCGATCGAGCGTTCGCTTCCTTTATTTTTGGAGTCGATCGGTTATAGCGCATGGGAGCGTGTTTTTCAACGCCCTGAAGGTTATCCTTATTATCACTGGCTTCACACATTGGAGGGCGAGGGTCGCTTTGAATTGCTCGGTGAGGCGGTTTCGCTCACCAAAGGAAAGGGTGTATTATTGAAACCGTTTACCCCGCATAGCTATTATCCGGTGTCGGATCGTTGGTCGACCATCTATATTACATTTGGCGGAGCGTCCGCGGCGTCGATTATGGAGTCCTTGAACATGAATGCCTCGACCTTCTACGAGGAGGGGGAGGAGCAGTCCTTTGGCGCGTTGTTCAACGACTTGTTCCGGCGTATCGATCAGGCGGAATCCCATAGCGAGATTGAGGTATCTACAGATCTTTATTATTTCTTGATGCAGTTGCGCGAATTCGGTATGCTGAATAACCGCCCGTCGTTGTCACAATACTACAACAAGCTGCAACCCATCGTCCATTGGATGGAACAGCATTTAGCTGATAACATCGGCTTGCAGGAGATTGCAGAACATGCCCATATTGGCATGAACGCGCTGCATGAACTGTTTCAGCAGGCTTTTGATATGAGCCCCTACTCATATCTTATTCAGTTGCGTCTGCGTGAAGCGAAGAAGATCATGCTGCAGCATCCTAATCGTGCCCTTCGCGAGGTGGCCGAGCAAACGGGCTTTAATGATGTCAGCCACTTCGTGGCAACCTTCCGTAAGAAGGAAGGGATCACACCGGGAAAATACCGCGAGTTACATCTGAATGCAGATTGGGCTAGCACAGGAGAGTAGGTTGGAAGCCTGTTTTCCTTAAAATTTTGAACAGTATGGGCAGTGAAGATATTAGCAGTAAGGATAGTGAAGTATACGGAACGAGATTATAATTTAAATATAAAGATGCATAGAGTATCGAGCATTTTTAGATCAAGATGATTACTGTATTACACAGGGATCATCTTTTTTCGTTCCCATTGATATCTATAAATGTTGTAGTAATGGATGTAACGGTTAATTTTAATTGACAGTACTTCTAGAGATAAGCAAATTGCTCAATTGTATCCGTGGCTAAATCTAATGTTCTTTTTCCGATTCGGTGAAAAGTTTTTTAATCATGATGTCCTCCGTCCTGGATGTTAGTACAAGTATAAATCCCCACAGCCTAAACCCCTTTTTTCAAAGTGTCTAGTCTATGGGGACCAGTTTAGATGGCATCTCGGTCCTTTTTAATTACTCATGGGACATGATGAATTCCAGTTCACCGCTGAAACGGTAAGGTCCGAAATTTGCTGGCAGGATGAAATGGTCGCCTTTCACCAAATCGTAGCGGTGTTCACCAGCTGTCAGCGTTCCACTGCCAGCGAGTACACTAAAGATCGTATATTTCTCGTTTGGCGCAACCTCAGCATTGCCAGATACGTTCCATTTTTCCACCGTAAAGAAGGAGTTGGAGACGAATGAGGTGATTGCCAGACCGTCTTTTTGTTTAGTTTCATAGGTTACCGGTACATACGCTTGCGGAACGGTGGTGACGTCGATCGCTTTCTCCAGATGAAGCTCACGGGTGTTGCCGTCTTTGTCACGGCGATCATAGTCATACACACGGTAGGTGGTATCCGAGCTTTGTTGCGTTTCAAGCACAACGATGCCTTTCCCCAGGGCGTGCAGCGTGCCGCTTGGAACATAGAAGAAGTCACCTGGTTTCACGGGTACTTTCGTCAGGAAGCGATCCCACTCGCCGTTTTCGATCATCGAGACGAGTTCTTCTTTGGTTTTGGCTTCATGGCCGTAAATGATGACAGCCCCCGGTTCGGCATCTACGATGTACCAGCATTCGGTTTTGCCCAGCTCGCCGTTCTCGTATTTGCCAGCGTACTCATCGTCTGGGTGCACTTGCACCGACAAGTCGTCGGAGGCGTCGAGAATTTTCGTCAGCAATGGGAACACCTTGGACGAGGAGCGGAACAGCTCCGGATGAGAGGTCCACAAATCCCCCAGCTTCATGCCTTGGTACGGCCCGTTCTTCACTACACTTTGCCCGTTCGGGTGAGCGGATACGGCCCAGCATTCACCGGTGTGGTCATTGGGGATGTCATAGCCAAACAAATCTCTGAGCTTGGTGCCGCCCCAAATGCGTTCTTGGAAAATCGGCTGCAAAAAAATTGGTTCATTCATCGTTATCGGACTCCTTTTGTCTGTAGGATCAGTATGGAATATGGATTAGGGCAGCGGCGCCAATCAAGCCCGCGTCTTGATGAAGCGCAGCAGGAACAATAGGGGTTTGACGGCCCGAAGGATTCAGCGCGTACTTGGACACGTAGTCCCGCACCGCGTTGAACAACGGCTCGCCAACCTGAGATACACCGCCGCCAATGACCAGCTTCTCCGGATCAAACGTATTAATGAGGGTTACACAGCCAACGCCGATATTTTCGAAGACTTTGGCTACAAGCTCCTGAATCACAGGTTGCCCAGCCGCCGCCAAATCAAAAGCTTCTTTAGAAGAAACCTCACGGCCCAACAGCGCCGAAGCTTGTCTAGCGACCGCGGTGCCAGAGGCGACAAATTCCCAGCAGCCCTTCTGCCCGCACACACAGGTGCCGACGGACGGATCCACAACGATATGACCGACATCGCCGGCATTCCCGCTTGCTCCAGTGAGGAGCTTGCCGTGGGAGTAGATCCCGGCTCCAATCCCCGTACTAATTGTGATAAACACGAAATGGTCCGCGTCCTTGGCAGCGCCAAGCCATTTTTCCGCGAGGGCCGCAGCGGTCGCGTCGTTCTCCAGTCGGATCGGCAGACTGAAGTAGCGCTTCAGTGAGTCGACGATCGGGAAGTTCCACCAGCCCCGCAGATTCGGCGGTTCGGCGATTTTACCTTCCTTCGTGTTAAGTGGGCCGGGAGCACCAACGCCGATGCCTAGAAGCTCGGACTCTGCGATACCTTGGGCGGTAATGATGTCTTGGATGGCTGCAGCCATCCGATCGACCATCACTTCAGGCCCTACCGTCTGATCGGTCGGCAGTGAAACCTTCGCCCACACTTCACCGTCCTTGCCAATCAACCCGATGGCCGTTTTTGTGCCCCCGATGTCGATACCAATTGCATAACTCAACGTTCATTCCTCCTGTGGAAGTGAAGATTCATAACTTGACAAACTTGACAAAATAAATATTTGTAAAGTACTATGTAGGTTAAGTGTAGCATGATTCGAAAGGAATGAAAAGAATGGGGCGCAAAAAGAAAGTCTCTATGCAGGATATCGCCGACCGGCTGCAAATTTCTAAAAATGCGGTGTCCTTGGCGCTAATGAACAAAAAGGGCGTCAGTGAGGAGATGCGCCGTCGCGTGCACGAAACCGCGCGAGAGCTGGGGTATGGCTCTTACGCGCACCATGAGAGCGGACAAGCGAATATTCTGGTGCTCGTTCCCGAACGGATCATGAGCTATCAGGATAATGATCATTTTCAGTTTTTTCACGATATGATTTGGGGATTGGAACGAAGCGCGCGCAAAAAAGGGCTTAACGCCGTTATCACCCCGCTTGACCGAGAGATGGAAGCAGCGCGTTTGCTGCCGGGACCGTTCACCGATATTCCGTACCGGGGAGTCATTCTGTTTGGGATTGTGGACCGGGCGTATGCGGAGCGGATATGGGAGCTGGACACGCCGCTGGTGCTGATGGATTCCTACTATCACGATCTGCCTTGTCCGGCTGTCACCTCGGATAATATAGAGGGGGCCTATACGGCGGTATCTCATTTAATTGAAGCCGGCCATCGGGACATTGGGTTTATCGGACCCACGAATCTGTCGACCAGTCATGAGGAGCGCTGGTTTGGCTTTGAGAGAGCGATGAAACAGCAGGGGCTCATGATTCGGGAGGCGGCTTGCTTGACGACGTCCAAGGGATATGATTACACTGCGGCGGAAATTGCGCAATTTCTGGATGGATTAGAGGAATGGCCGACGGCGTTTTTTTGCGGGAATGATCGCATTGCTTATTTGCTGGCTGGTCTCTTGAAGGAGCGAAACCAACGATTCCCGGAGGATGTCTCGATCGCCGGATTTGACGATTTGCCTTACGTCAACAGCGAAGGGTTACATGTGACGACGATGCGGGTGGAGAAGGAGCGGATGTGCGATGCCGCTATAAGCTTGCTCTTGTCTGACCTTGGGCGTTCCCGAGAGAAGATTCACTGGCAGGTCCCGCCGACGTTGGTTGTACGAGAGTCCGTTGCTCGGAGAGGATAGGGCCCACGGGTTACATGAAAAAAAGGGTGCCCACCGAGCCGGTTAACCGGTCCAGTGGACACCCTTATGCGTTCGTGCAGGCGTTACGCCAACACGCAAACTTATTTGTTCAGCGCTGCTTCATAACGTTTCTCAACTGCAGGCCAGTTGATGACGTTAAAGAAAGCGGCGATGTAGTCAGGACGTTTGTTTTGGTATTTCAGGTAGTAAGCATGCTCCCATACGTCCAGGCCAAGGATTGGCGTTTTGCCTTCCATCAGCGGAGAGTCTTGGTTAGGCAGGCTGTATACGGACAATTTGCCGTTAGCATCTACGGCCAGGAAAGCCCAGCCGCTGCCGAAGCGAGTGGTAGCTGCTTTTGTGAAGTCTTCTTTGAATTTGTCGAAGCCGCCCAGCTCGTTGTTGATCGCTTCAGCCAGTTTGCCGGAAGGTTGGCCGCCGCCGTTCGGGCCGATGGTTTCCCAGAAGAGGGAGTGGTTCGCATGGCCGCCGCCGTTGTTGCGAACAGCAGTGCGGATGCTCTCTGGTACGCTGTCCAGATCGCTGATCAGTTCTTCAACGGATTTGGATTGCAATTCTGGAGCGGATTCCAGAGCTGCATTCAGGTTCGTTACATACGTATTATGGTGACGATCATGGTGAATCATCATCGTTGTTTCATCGATATGAGGTTCAAGCGCGTTGTTCGGGTAAGGCAATGCAGGTAATTGATGTGCCATTTCTAAATCCATCCTTTCTTCAATATGTAGTAGTAATTCCGACAAGACTAATTATAAATCCGCAGATCGACTTAGTCAACATATATGTATATTAAGTATGTTAAATCGTTCGCAGCCATTGACAAATCGGTTCGTGAATTTCATAATGAGGGTTCAAGCATCATTAGCCTAATAGTTTGGGGTGAAAGACGTCATGGGGTTGGGCATCGTAATCGTTGAGGTGTGCGACAGCAACCTGATGAGCGCGCTTGAGCTGGAGAAGCTGGAAGAGGAATACCCCGAAATTGCCGTAATGCGTCAGGACTGTCTTAGTTTATGTGGCTTATGCAAGCTCAGACCTTATGCACTGGTGAACGGCAAACGCGTCTTTGCCAAGACGACGGAAGAGTGTATCCAGCTCGTGAAGCAAGCCATTGAGGACGAGTTAGCCGTCTATGATATATAACCAAAAAAGCAGCCATCAGGCTGCTTTTTTCTTTAATAGGCGAATATTCTTCCCTTACTGCTCCCGCTGACGGATCACATACACGCATTTTCTCCCTTGCTGGGCTAAACATTCCGTACGTTCGACATCAGCATCCAGCAACGATTCGAACAGCTTCAATTCGCAATCGCAGGCATGATTGTAACGATTCGCGATTTGCGAGATCGGGCAGTTATGCTCCATCAGCACGTATTCGCCGCCATCGGTTTCTTGAAGCTCCGTCATGTACCCGTTGTCGTTTTGAATCTCCGAGAGTGTACGCACCTTTTCGGTCAGCGATTTCCCTTGCATCTCGGTCATATATTTGCGGCTCAGCTTCTCCTTACGGCGATCGAACAGGCGGTCCACCATGACTTCGCCGCTCTCCTCGGCCAATTCGTCCAGCAGATCCAGCGTCAGCGAATGATATCTTTTAGGAAAAAGTCCCTCAGCCAGCTCGGTTAACCCATAGACAGCAGTGGGGCGTCCTGCCGTCTGCCGAACCATTTTCGATTCGATCAGCCCGTCGCGTTCCATCGTGCCGAGATGGCGGCGGACCGCCATTTCCGTGATCTGCAGTTCGGTCGTCAGCTCTTTGGCACTCAGAGGTCCGGCGGTTTTCATTAAATGAAGAATCCGCTCGCGGGTGGAAAGGTCTTTCTTCGTATTCATATGAGACACTCCCTTTCGGGTGATAGTTCCGGCGGTTCTTAACTTTGTGAGGCGACGAGAGCAGCTTCCCGGCACGCTTCCGAACAGAAGCCCTGGTGTTCCTCTTCGCAATCCTCACAGCAGACATATTGCAAATTGCACACCGGGCAGTTGATATACCGGTCATGCGACGTACCGCAATGGTGGCAACTGGCGATCACGATGTCCTCGTCCGTGCGGTTGATCGGCACGGAAATCCGTTCGTCGAACACATAGCACTTGCCGTCAAAAAGACGTCCTTTCACCTGCGGATCTTTGCCATAGGTCACGATTCCGCCTTCCAACTGGGCAACGTCGGTGAAGCCTTCGTTCAGCAAGAAGCCGGTCAGCTTCTCGCAACGGATGCCCCCGGTGCAGTAAGTCAAAATTTTCTTATCCTTGTACTCGCTCAGATTCTGGCGAATCCATTCCGGAAACTCGCGGAAGGATTCAATATCCGGCCGAATCGCTCCGCGAAAATGGCCGATATCGTACTCATAATCGTTACGCCCGTCTAGAACGATCACATCATCTCGCTGGAGTTGCTCATAAAACTCGACGGGGGAGAGACGCTTGCCGCTGATCACGTTAGGGTCAAGCTCCTGATCGACGCGGAAGGTCACCAGCTCTTTTTTGTGGCGAACAAACATCTTCTTAAATGTATGGCCGTCGGCTTCATCGATCTTAAACACGATATCGGCGAACAGCGGGTTCGCTTTAAGGTCGTTCATATATTTCTCGGTTTGCTCTACTGTTCCGGACAAGGTCCCGTTGATGCCTTCGGCAGCGATTAGGATGCGGCCCTTGATTCCCAGCTCCTTGCAGTATTGCAGATGCTCGGCAGTGAAGGCGGCAGGATCCTCGATGCGGACAAACTTATAAAATAATAATACGCGGTAAGCGTGTTGTTCCATTATTCAGATCACCTATCTATTCTATGATGAATTCTACTGCATTGTATTCCAAGGTTCTCAACTTAGTCAATATATAAGTATAGTAAGTATATTAATACAGGTCTAGCGGTTATTCTTTCCTTACGCTGTCGTGGAAGCAAAGCATTTGGAAAATAAGGGTTGCCGAGACCTTCGGTTCTCGCAGGTGCAGTAATCGCCGAGCTGTGTGCTTGGGGTGCCGTGGGTCGAAACAGAAGATATTAAATAGAAAAAAAGCCCGCCATCCGGCGGGCTTTCTTCTATATATGCCTGGCAGTTACGCCGTGCGTTTCATGTTCAGCGGTTGCTTAGGCGTTGGGGCTTGCGTTCCGGCATCGCCATTTTTGTGGAACAGCTTGCGGAGGTAAGGCATTACGTAGTAGTCGAGACCGATTTTACCAGCGTTTGCGGCTGCCACGAGAACCAGCACTTCAAGGATTAACATTTGTGCGTTGGTGCTTACCGTACCCGAGAAGAGGAACGCGGCGTTCATCACGAAGCCCATCAGTGCGGCGAAGGTGGTGAAGGTACCGAGGATCAGCCCCAGACCAACCA
>Ga0310827_101190_pt1 | contig 14478 bp, 18 predicted proteins | sample WT_ome_2_FD_201309 | JGI IMG/M metagenome (GOLD analysis project Ga0310827, IMG submission 201309) | Sorghum-adapted microbial communities enriched on wild type (WT) sorghum from Joint BioEnergy Institute, Emeryville, California, United... ... | reverse complement strand
ATATGTGACCGGATCCCGATGCAAGTGTGACTCCTCTTGGTAAGAATGCGATGGAGTTTCTCCTGCCGTATTTCCGTACACCGAGTCAGGAACCTGCTGAGATATTTCTTCTTTTTGATCTAAATCCGTAACGACATCAGCTATTGCCGTCGCTGATGCTTCTTCTGTTGAAGCATGCATTAAATCGGATACTAAGCTTTTTGCAAAAGGAAGCGGTAATAGTTGCATAATGGAAGAATTGATTAAATCGCCAACGATTAAGCGAAAAGAAACCTTCACCAAGAAGTCATCCTTTGGTAAACTATCTGTTCCTTTTCCTTCAGGAATATTTAATAAATCAACAATTGGCGGTGAAATTTCGACCCGTTTATGAAAAATGGTCGACATACTTGTTGCCGCACTTCCCATCATTTGATTCATCGCTTCTTGAACAGCACTCAGTTGCAATTCGCCGATTTCCGAATCAACATCCCGACCGGTTCCGCCTAACATTAAGTCTGCAATGACACTGGCATCATATTGATTAATTACCAATACATTTGAACCGAGAAATCCGGTTGTGTAGTCAACGGCGATAGCAACATAAGGTTTTGGAAATTCTTCAATCAACTGATTTTTCCTTATTACGGAAACATGAGGAGTTGTAATTTCCACCTTTTGATTTAACAAGGTTGAAAGGGCTGTTGCAGAACTCCCGAATGATATATTCCCGATCTCCCCTAAGGCATCTTTTTCCACGAGAGATAAAATTTCCGCCTCATTTGTCAGAGGTGCTTGAGTATTTTCTTCTGTATCTTTTGTTCCATTTAATAAAGCATCGATTTCTTCCTGGGAGAGCATTCCATCATTCATCATTCTCATCTCCCTCCTTCAGTTCTTCAAGTATTTGGACAGCCAATTTATTATTTATTTTTCCCGGCTGTGCTAAAAATTTCGGATTTCCTTCCACCTTTATGATTATCGGTTGGTCTATTTTTCTATTCAATTCAATACAGTCACCTTCCGTTAAGTTCAAAAATTCCTCAATGGTTATTTCCGACTGACCCAATTCGGCAATAACCGGTAATTGCGTATGTTTCAGATGTCTTTTTAACGCAAGAAGTTTTTCCGGCTCTGGTTGCTTCTTTTCTGTTTGCATCCAATAGGAAACCGATAATTTTGAGATAATTGGTTCCAACACAATATGGGGAATACAAATATTAATCATCCCGCTCGTTTCTCCAATAACTGTATTTAAAGAAATAACAACAACTGTATCATTAGGAGAAACCATTTGTAAAAATTGCGGATTTACTTCAAAGCTTTGTAAGACAGGAGTAATATGTGTAACGGTATCCCATGCCTCTTGTAAATGTTCAAATGCAACTTCATATAAATTCGTCATAATTTTTGTTTCAATATCGGTTAATTGATCAATTTTATTTATACTTGTACCCATTCCGCCTAAAATCCGGTCAAGCATGGCATAGGCAATATTTGGATTAATCTCTATCAATAATCTTCCCTCTAATGGAGGAACTTCGTATAAATATAAAACGGTCATTTTCGGAATGGACCGAACAAATTCTTCGTATGGAATTTGATCGGCACTTGCGACTTCAACATGCACATACGTCCGCAGTTTTGCTGAGAAATGAGTGGTTAACAGTCGGGCTAAATTATCATGAATTCTCGTTAAACTGCGAATTTGTTCTTTTGAAAAACGGAGCGCCCGTTTGAAATCGTAAGTACGAATCTTTTTCTCTTCTTCTTCTTTTTTAATCTCTTCTGCATTTACTTCACCAGTAGATAAAGCAGAAAGTAACGCATCGATTTCACTTTGGGAAAGTATCTCACCGGATGGCAAGTTTGTCACCTCCAGCCATCAGATATTTTTTTATGAAGCTACAAATTTTGCTAAAGGATATTAATTGATTCATTGGATGATTGTTGAGGTAATGTAAACTTGGATAATTTTACCTTCCTCCATATATTCATTCAAATTTTCTTTTAAGTCGTTTTCCAATTTTACTTTCCCTTCCGTTCCTTCCAAATCTTTCGCTTCCAAACCGGATAATTTTTTTATAATCACATTTTCTACTTGAAAGTTTCGCTTTTCTAATTCTTTTTTCGCTTTTTTACCATCCGTTTGAATCATAAAAGAGATACGAATGTAATCACCGTTTAACAAATTTGTTGTAATTTCAGGTATTTCTACTGAATTTTCTACTACTTCATCTGCTGTCGGCTTGCCATTCGCATTCTCAGTTCCTTTCATAAAAAAATAGTAAAGACCAACAGCAAGAGCAATGATCACAACCGACATGAAAATCAGGAGCAATCTAACTGTTTTTTTCAAGATCTGCTTCCTCCTTCTGTTGATCAATTGTAATCATGCGAATTTCCCGATAAAATTGTTTTGTTAAAGATACGAGCGTCTCGGCATCTTCTCTTACAACATACCTTTTTCCATTTGTCAAAAGGACGGTTGTATCAGGAAACGATTCGACCGTTTCAATTAAGAGAGCATTTAAATAAAAGGTATTCCCATTTAACCTTGTTAACTTTATCAAAACAATCACCAAACTTTTCTAAAATCTGTTTATGGTTATCAAGGAGGGGACCGGAGACCATGATTTTCCCCGACATTCCCCCCAGGTTATATAAATCAGCTTCGTTCAGTTATTGATTAACGTTTTAAGTTAACCAGTTCTTGAAGAATTTCATCTGAAGTCGTAATAATCCGGGAATTAGCTTGAAAACCACGTTGCGCAACGATCATCTCTGTAAATTCTTCAGAAAGATCAACGTTCGACATTTCAAGTTTACCGGAAACAACCGTACCGTATGAGCCCCCGCCAATTCCAAATTGAGGTACACCGGAATTCGGTGAACTTTGATATAGGTTTCCCCCGACTTTATTAAGCCCCTCCGCATTACTGAATCTTGCTAACGCGATATTACTAATTGTATTTACTGTCCCGTTTTCATACTGGGCAATAATTTCACCGGTTTGGGAAATGCTGATACTTTGAAGTCCATAGTTGGTGCCTCCTACAGTAATTTGTTTTGGGATTGTAATATTTCCTCTTGCATTTGTACCAGGATTAATCCCTTGTACTCTGAAGCCGTCCGAATTTACTAATAGGCCGTTTTCATCGAGATAAAAGTTTCCTGCCCGGGTAAAGTAATCTTGTCCGCCATTATTGACGACAAAATAGCCATCCCCACTAGTAATCGCCAAATCTAATGGACGACTTGTGTTTTGCATACTGCTTTCCGTATGAATCGTATCGATCGAAGCAATTTCGGAACCTAAGCCAACTTGTTTCGCGTTAATTCCTCCGCGGTTAGCAGTTCCCCCGGAAGCTGAACCGATCGTTTGATACATTGCATCTTTGAACGTAATCCGACCTTTTTTGAATCCAAAAGTGTTTACATTCGCAATGTTATTTCCGATTACGTCCAATTTGATTTGCATGTTTTTCATACCGGATATTCCTGAGTACATTGATCTAAGCATAAATACATTCTCCCTTCAATTTTCTAATTGCCTGCTTCAGTCAATCAGCAAGGCTCGGCTTTCCTTTTGAAGGTCCAGCCAGTCTATATAATAATCGTTCCATTAATATTGGTGAAAATTTGTGAGTCGGTCTCACTACGGTCCATTGCGGTGATAACCGTTTGATTTTTTGCACTGACAATTAATGCCGCGTGATCTAAAAGAACTAATGATTCATTGACACCCATTTGTTTCGCCTCGGTTACTTTTTCACTAATTTTCTTCCAGTCTTCCGAGCTAATTTCAATATTTCTTTGTTCGATGCGTGTTTTCGCATGTTTGCTAATCGTTAAATTGGTATCCTTTTTTATTGCCGCTTGCAAATGGTCGGCAAAATTCGTGTTTGTCGTTGCGCTTTTGTTTTCTGTATTTAACTTTTGGATACCAATTGGTGGAATAAATGATTTTTGTATTTGCATGTCATCAACCCCTGACTCCAGATTAATTTCCAGAGAATCATTTTTCAGGTTCGTTAAGCAACCGTAATTGAAAGAATTTGGTCGATCGTCAATTTCGTTCCTGTTTGATCGTTTACTTGATAAAAAATTTGCCCGTCTTTTTGACTCACTGCTTGAACGATGGCATGTTGCAGTTCACCTTTTTCTTCCCAAGAAACCTTTTTTCCTATGAGATTGCTTGCATTGGCCAGTTGATTCCCCTTTTCTTGAACCGAAACGCCTGAAATATTACTGGGTGTTAATTCTGTACCGTCTTTCAAATACATTTTCACACCATCACCGGTAAACTTGATTGAAGTAATGATTCCTGTCCCGCTTTCAGTAATAGGTTCTGCTTTGTCATCGTTACCATAGGTGATTTTGTCCCATTTTACTTCCATTCCAAGTAAAGATTGGTAAGAAAGCATTTGCTGTTCCTTTTGAACGGAAATTAACTCTTCTATCGACTGATTCATGGTGATCATTTGTTCAAGCTGGGAAAAGGTCGCCATCTGGGCGATGAATTCACGGTCTTGCATCGGATTTAACGGGTCCTGGTTTTGCAATTGGGTTACCAATAACTTTAAAAAAGCATCTTTTCCCAATGAATTATTATTAGTAGAACTTTGTTTGGCATTTGATAAATAATAACTTGAATCTATTGTATTCGTCATGAAATCACCTAAATTTCATAGTTTAATAGTGTCGCCCTAAAAGTTTCCATGAAATTTTCATTATTATTTTTATCTTCTTGTTCTTCCTGCTGATCATATCCAGATTGATCGTTGTTTTGGTTAGGCTGTTGTTGATCGAATCCTTCATGCTGGAATTCATCAATAAAATCAATCCGATTGATTGGGATATTTTGCTGCATCAGCGCTTGCTTTAATGCTTGAGACTGCGACTCTAATAACTCTTTTGCACTTGCCGTTGATGAAATAATCTTTGCAACGAGTTCATTTTGCTGTTGAATGAGTTCAATTTTTAATGTGCCTAAATGTTCCGGTTTTAACTGAATTGTCAGCTTTTGAACTTGACCATTTTGGTAAAATTTACTTTTGGCTAAAATTGTTTCAAACTCTTTCACAAACCGTTCCATTGTGACCGGCTTGTTCCCTTCCAATAGTTGCAGCGATCCACTTGTGTTAGGAGTTTGGACCGTCCCCACTTCTATTGGCTTTCCTGATAGTGGTTGATTTTGATCGGTTTCATCTGATCCAATTTTTGCAAGTTCACTGACATCAATCGCTCCATTGTTATTGATCACATGCGATGATGGTGCTTCTCCGGAACTCTTCAAATCAACGGTCCGAATCATTAGATAGGGCTGCTTACTTCTAAACACAGAAAGATTTTCAACCCCTTTATCCATATCCAACTTAGCAAACGCCGATTGCAAAACATCCGATTTCTTCATATTTGCTTGTATATTTTGATAAAAGGTTTTTATAACTTTTTCCTGTTCTTGTGTAAGTAGGCTGCCCGGATTTTTATTATCATTCATTAATTGATAGAGAACTGCTGCGGTTTTAACCACATTTGTGAAACTTTGACTTTGATCCGAGTGAATCAGTTGAGTAAAATCAAATTGGTTCAGTAATTGTAAGAGATTAACGAAACCTTGAGGATTTCCTTGATCCCTTTTTACCTCTTCCAAAAGTTGTTGAATTTGCTCTTGAATTTGTTCGTCTTCTTCCCCATTATCCTTAGTTTCTTTAAGTAAAAAACCGAGGATATTCTGGATTGAAGTTAATAAATCATCTACGTCAATACCTGTTAATTCCAATAACTTTGCCAAGTTTAACGAATTATCGTTACTTGTTTCCGTATAGCCAAGGCCTTCAAGTGAAACCATCATTCCTTGGTTGACGTTTTTTCCTTGATTGACGTTGTTTCCTTGGTTGACGTTCTCCTCAAGTAAATGATTTGCAAACAATGCCAGTAACTGTTCAAAACCCCCGGCTTGTCCCTCTTGCCTACTTATCGGGTCATGATTTTGTTGTGGATTTGTTAATAAAACTTGCGAATTGCCCGAGACACTGATCATGTTTTCACCTCCTTTCAAGTTTATATAATTTTATTGATTAGCTAATTTGGAGGTAAAATTGGCAGCCTTTTCTACAGGCATCTTTTCCAAAATCCGTGCCAATGTATCCTCTTTTAAATCGGTCATAATATTAAGCGCTGTTGTTTCATCCATTTGCGCAAGAATATTTGCGGCGCTTTGTGGTTTCATCTTTTCATAAGTTTTGATAACTTCATTCCATTGCGTATCTGTTTCATTCTGACCATTTGCATTTTCATTTCCCGGATCCACTTGATTGTTTGCGGAATTTTCTTTCTCCTCTTGCAAAGTTGCTATTTTTTGGTCTTTCTTTTCTAATTCCGACTGCAAATCTTCAACTTTTTTTTCCTGATTTTTCAATTGAGCCTGCAGTTTATTGATTTGTTGTTCATAATCTTCTATCGAAATGGTAGCCATATCCTTACTAGAAAACAAATTTCCAATGATAGGTATTTTTGCAGCTTCCTGAAAAATATTCAACCCAGAAACAGTGGATATAATGAGAACAATGGTTAGAATAAGCAAAAAAGGGATAATTACAAAATAAAACAGCTTTTTTAAAATTCCCGATTTGTTTTCTTCCATTGTTTTATTTTCCTCTCTCATTGTGACATTACTTCTCCCTCGCCACGATTTGCATGGAAATTTCGTCCATTACTTTCCGATCTTCCATATTTAGAAAACGGAGAAATTTTTCGTATTCCTTGCTTTTCATTTTTTCCATTTTTTTAACTTCAATATTTTTTTCAATTAGACGTTGTTCCTCTTCCTGCATATGTTTGCGGGCATGAAAGACTAATTGTTGATAGCTGTCAATTTCCTTTTGTAGATTTAATAAATAATGTTGTCCCAAACGAATTTCTTGGATACTGACCCCGGATTCAATTTTTTTTAATTGCTCCTCTTCAATATCTTCCTTTTTCTTCAATAGTTGATAAAGTTTTTCTGCGACATCTTCAAACTTACGGATGGCTTTTTCATACATAAATACCTGCTCTTCTTTTTCCTTTTCACGCAAGTCTAAAAGTTTTTCCAGTTTAAATGTGAATTTCACTGATAATCACCTGCGAAAATTTTATTTAATAGCGTAATACTTTCTTCCATTGAAATTTTTTCATCCGTTCGTTGTTTTAAATATGAAACGATTTTTGGATAATACTCAATCGCTTCATCGATTTCTTTTGAAGAGCCTTTTTTATAAGCACCGATGTTGATTAAATCCTCCGATTGTTCATACGTATTTAATAAATCTCTAAAACGGTTGGCGGCATCAAAATGCTCTCTAGTGACTAAAGCATTCATTAATCTACTGATACTTTTCAAAATATTGATGGCAGGGTATTGCCCTTTATTAGCCAAATTTCGGTCTAAGACAATATGTCCATCCAATATCCCACGAACAGTATCCGCAATTGGTTCATTAAAATCATCACCATCAACGAGTACGGTGTAAATTGCCGTAATAGAACCATTTGCATTTGTACCGGTCCGTTCTAGTAAAATGGGGAGCATGGAAAATACAGAAGGCGTGTATCCTTTCGTTGCAGGTGGTTCACCGGTTGCCAGTCCTATTTCCCTTTGTGCCATCGCAATCCGGGTGACGGAATCCATCATCAGCATCACATCTAAACCTTTGTCACGATAATATTCTGCTATTGCTGTTGCTGTATATGCTCCTTTAATCCTCATCAAGGCAGGTTGATCACTTGTCGCTGCCACTACAATCGAACGTTTTAACCCTTCAGGACCAAGATCATGTTCAATAAATTCTCGAACTTCCCTGCCTCGTTCACCAATTAGTGCTATTACATTTAAGTCTGCCTTTGTATTTCGGGCAATCATCCCCAGCAATGTACTTTTTCCGACACCACTACCTGCAAAAATACCGATTCGTTGCCCTTTTCCTATCGTTAATAAGCCATCAATGGAACGAACACCAACTTCTAACGGCATTGTAATTGGCGGCCGATGAAGCGGATTGGGAGGTTTTCGTTCAGTTGGCCAGCTACGTAAATTATCAGGGAGGAGCGAACCATCCAACGGTTTTCCCATGGAATCCAGTACATTTCCGATCAGTGCATCCCCTACTTTAATATCCAAAGGTTTTTCCGTACTTTCTACCAACCAGCCCGGAGCAATATCATTTACCGTTGTAAAAGGCATAATATAGACACTTTCGTCTTTAAACCCAACGACTTCTCCTAATATTTTTTTCTTCCCTGAGCCGCTTTTCGGATAAATGTAACAAATATCGCCAATCGAACAAGTCGGTCCTTTTGATTCAATCATAATTCCCACAACCTGTTTAACCCGACCGTATCGTTTATAAGTATCAATGGTTGAAAGATGATGTACTAAATCAATTGCTTTCATTCTTCATCACCAATGAACATTTCATACAATTTCTTTTTTATTTCTTGGAGTTGGGTATCAAGACCGACATCAATCCGTAATCCATCCGTTTCAATTATGCAGCTCGTTTCTGATAAATTTTCATCAGGATAAATATATAGTTGTCCATCATGAAAATGAGGCAAAAGTTCCTCTTTTTTCTTGATGAGTAAGGCATAACGGCGCGGATTTACATACAGTTGAACCTCTTTATAATTTTTCACTTCATCAATTGCCTTTTTTACTAACGGTAAAAACCTTTCTTCATTTTCGTTTAAACTTGAACAGAGAATTTTTTCAGCCACTTTGATACTTAAAGTCAAGATTGTTTGTTCGGATTTATCGATACATTTTTGGTATTCAATCTTTGCCTCATCAACAATGGACTTTGCAAAGTGAATAAGTTCTTCCACTTCCCGATAACCTTTTTCTTGACCAAGTTGAATTCCTTTTGAATAACCTTCATGATGGGCTTGCTGGTACATTTTCTCTTTTTCTTCGGCAAATAACCGTTTTTCTTTTTCTATTTGCCGGCGAATTTGATCTGCTTCTTGATTCGCACGTTCAACAATTAAATTTGCTGCTTCAATAGCCTTTTCGATATGTTCATTATTTTGAAGAGATTGAATGGATCCGTCAGTTTCTTCATGTGGTTGCTTTGAACGATTCATTGTCAATAAACGGATCGTTATTTTTTCTTCCTTTTCATCTGTATAGGTTCTTTTAATAACGTTAGACAATGATATCATCTCCTCCCCCACGTACTATAACGATTTCTCCTGCCTCTTCCAATCCGCGAATGATAGAAACGATTCTCCCTTGTGCCTCCTCAATATCACGCAAACGAACAGGCCCCATAATCTCAAGTTCTTCTTTAAATGTATCGCGCATCCGGGTTGACATATTTCGAAAAATAATTTCTTTCACTTCATCGCTTGCAACTTTTAATGCAAGCAGTAAGTCTTCATTTTCACACTCACGAATAATCATTTGAATAGCACGATTATCGAGAGTGACAATATCTTCAAAGACAAACATCCGCTTCTTAATTTCTTCTGCCAGCTCTGGATCTTTCTTTTCCAGGCCTTCAAGAATTGTTCTTTCTGTTGCTCGATCGACACCGTTCAATACCTCCACAATCGCTTCAATACCACCGGTTTGCGTATAATCATGCGTAAATGTCGCAGAAAGTTTTTGTTCCAATATTTGTTCTACCTCATAAATTACTTCCGGTGATGTACTGTCCATTAAAGCAATTCTCTTGGCAACATCCGCCTGCATTTCCTCAGGTAAATTGGATAAAATGGTCGCTGCCTGATTAGCGTCTAAATAGGAAAGGATTAACGCAATCGTTTGCGGGTGCTCATTTTGAATAAAATTTAATATTTGATTCGGATCCGCTTTTCTGGCAAAATCAAACGGCCTTACTTGTAATGCTGAAGTCAAACGATTGAGTATTGCTGTTGCCTGCTCACTTCCTAAAGCTTTCTCTAGAATCATTTTTGCATAGCCGATCCCGCCTTGTGAAATATAATCTTGAGCTAAAGCAAGATTATGAAATTCTTCAATAACTTCTTCTTTCTTATCAGCTGTAACATTTTTTATCGTCGAGATTTCCAATGTTAATTTTTCAATTTCTTCCTCTGTTAAATATTTATAAACAGAGGCTGATACGTCGGGACCAAGTGAGATGAGAAGGATAGCGGCTTTTTGTTTTCCAGTCAATTCTCTATTTCCAGCCAAAAAATCACCTCCTTACTCTTGAGAAAGCCATGTACGTATTAATTTGGCAAATTCATCCGGTTTTTCTTTTGCCATCTTTTCAATTTGGTTCTTTCTGATCATTTCTTCCGTTTCTTTCGGTTCATTTAAATCCGGAACGTATAGCGGTTCTTGTTTTGTTTCAAGAACTTCTTTTTCAGCTTCAGGTTCTTCCCGTCGTTTACGTAAAAACAAAATGAGTAAAACGATGATCGCAATTATCAAAATACCGATGATGATATAACCCCAAACAGGAAAACTACTTTGTACTGTTTGACTTGGGTTCGTTGCTTTTCCTAATAACGGTTGGAAAGTGACAGAAATTTTATTTTCAATATCCGCATCGGTCAAATTACCGTTATTATCGGATTTATCAATCGATGTGCGGACAATTGTGCTTAACATATCCTGGATTGCTTGCTCTACCTCCGTCGAAACAGAATCGGGATTTTTGGCATTTGGCGGTTCAACGATCACTTGGATTCCCAAGTCGCGAATTTTATAAGGACTTTCAACAATTTCTTTACGGATCTTATTCACTTCATAATTGATCGTTTCTTCCGTTTTTTCGTAATTTCCATTACCTGTTGTTCCTTCCGTATAACCGGTCAAAGTATCTCCGGTATCTTCTGCTTGTGGAACACCGCCGTTAGCGGCATTTTCACCTGTGTATGTTTCACTGATTCGTTGAGCGCTGATGGCAATTCCTTCCATATTTTCTTCATCAACAGGTTCGACTAGGTTTTCTTCACGACTCTCTTGCGTAAAATCGATATCAGCCGTCACCGATACAACTACTTTATTTTGACCCATCAATGTACCCAGCATGCTTTGAACTTGCCGTTGTATATCACGTTCAATTTCTTTTTTTACAGCAAATTGATTTTGAAAATCTGTTCCGTTTGAAGAATTTTTTGCATTTTTTAGGTCATAGTACTCAAAATTTTGGTCCATGATGACGATATTATCAGTAGAAAGGTTTGGTACTGATTTCGATACAAGTGTATACAATGCTTTAATTTGCCCTTCCGAGAAATCGTAGCCGGGTTCTGTTGTTAACACAATTGATGCGGAAGCTTCTTTATTTTGATCCTTGACGAAGATGCCATTTTCCGGAAGGTTAATCATGACATTCGCATCTTTAATTCCGTCAATGCTTTTAATCAAGTTGGCCAGCTCAGTTTGCATGGCATCCAATTTCATGACATTAAACTCATTATCTGTCATGCCAAGCCCGGCTTTTTCACTAAAAAATGAATAATCGATACTACCTGTTTTAGGAATTCCTTCTGCGGCCAGTTCCACAAGTAATGTGTCAACAGATTCTTTAGGTACGTTTATTGTTGTACCGCCATCTGTAATTTCAGATCGAATCCCTTTTGCATCCAGAGCCTCTTTTATGCTCCCTGTTTCTGCTGGAGTGAGATTACTGTATAAAGGAACCATCGTTGTTCTCGTAGTAAAAAAAACAAGAACAGAAACAATCATAATAAATAAAATAATTGAACCGATCAAAAGGAATTTTTGACGTTTTGTTTTCCCCTGCCAATTATTTTTTATTTTCTCTAATGTGTTTTGCAACGTTTCTTTCATTTATCTCTCTCCGAACAGTGATTTTTAATTAAAGTACCTTAAACATTTTTGCCTAGACTTGCATTCTCATAATTTCCTGATAAGCTTCAACTACTTTATTGCGAACTTCCATTGTTGCTTGTAATGTAATGGATGCCTTTTGGGAAGCAATCATAACATCATGCAACTCTACGTTTTCTCCTAAAGCCATTTTTTTTGTTAAGTTATCAGACTGTATTTGGGTATCATTGACTTGATTAATGGCATCCTTTAAAAAATTCGAGAATGTTTTTTGCGCTTTATTCGGAGTAACCGCCGATGGATTCGCCCCCGAAACAGCACCGACATTTAGAGAGATAGGGTTGATTGCCAATAGTAACACCTCCGATATTTGATTTTGCCAGCGAAAGCCTATGTATCTATTATTCAATCACGAAATACTTATTTTCCAATGTCCAATGCTTTAACTAGCATTGATTTTGAAGCATTAAATACGGTAACATTCGCTTCATAAGATCTTGTTGCACTTATTAAATCAACCATTTCCTTTAAAGGATCCACATTTGGCATCTGTACATAACCATTTTCATTCGCATCAGGGTGATCTGGGTTATAAACAAGTTTATAAGGAGTTTCGTCTTCAACAATTCTTGAAACTTTTACACCCGATGCTACCGTATCTTTATTCATCGCTTTATTCAATAAAGTTGAAAATTGTGGACCCTTTGGTTCCAGAACAACCATTTTCCGCCGATAAGGAACCCAATTGCCATTTACATATTTTGCACGCGTAGAGTCAACATTGGCAACATTTGACGAAATAACATCCATCCGTAATCTTTGTGCTGTCAATGCACTGGAAGTAATGTTCAAACCTGAAAACAATTTTATTTTCCTCCCTTAATAACCGATTGAAGCGTTTGAAACTTCCCGCTTATTCTATCGATTAATGCATTGTAATAAATTTGGTTTTCCGCCAATTTTGTCATTTCTTGATCGACATCGACACTATTGCCGCTTTCATTATATTGATTATTGTTTTTTACAATTGTTACAGTTTTATTTTTTGAAGATGAGAAAGGTATATGTTTACTGTTTGTGATTTGTGCAGATAAATGATTTGTATTTTTTAACTCATTTTTTAATATCGTTTTAAAAGGTAATACCTCTTGTGCCTTATAATTGGGCGTGTCAACATTGGCAATATTTTGCGAAATAACCCTTTGTTTTGTTACCGAGTAATCCAGTGCTTGATTCAAAATATCAATAGTATCAGAAAATATTTTCATCCCAGTCTACTCCTTGTCATCAAATTGACATAAAACACATATATACGACAAATTTCGCATTCTTCATCTATTTTAAATCGTAAAGAAGATAATGTCTATAAGAGGTCCCAATTTAATCATAGGTAATTCTCCCTATTTTTACCTATGTGAACAAAAAAACCATGCCATTATTACTAATAAAAATGACATTGTTTCTTATTATTCGACATATTATTGTAAATTTCCTTCCTTTGTAACAAAAAGTTCAAAAAGAAAAAGCGCGACCATCATCCCGCTCTCATCCACCAGAAGCAAAATTCCTGTGAAAAAAGAACCAGGCATGGCCGCACTCTTTCATTCATTTATTATGATCTAACTTTTTCAAGTTCTTCTAAAAACTTATCGTTCAATACTTTAATAAATGTACCTTTCATCCCTAAAGAACGAGATTCGATGACACCGGCACTTTCTAATTTTCTCAATGCATTGACGATGACAGAACGGGTAATTCCTACACGGTCGGCAATTTTCGATGCGACAAGGAGACCTTCTTTTCCATTTAATTCTTCAAAAATATGTTCAATTGCTTCTAATTCACTATAAGAAAGTGAACTGATAGCCATTTGAACAACTGCTTTACTGCGTGCTTCTTCTTCAATTTCTTCCGATTTTTCACGTAATATTTCCATACCGACAACAGTAGCACCATATTCAGCTAAAAGCAGGTCATCATTATTAAATTCACGACCTAAACGGGAAAGAATTAATGTTCCCAATCTCTCGCCACCGCCGTTAATCGGTACAATGGTCGTTAATCCTGTATTAAATAGTTCTTTATTTTCGACTGGAAAAGCAGTGTATTCACTGTTTACATCTATGTTTGCTGTTGTTTCAATAATGTTGAATAAACTCTTTGTATATTCTTCCGGGAATTGCCGATCTTCCAACATTTGTTTCATTCGATCGTTTTCAATTTGTTCAGTAATGGCATATCCTAATAATTTTCCTCTTCTGCTTACGATAAACACATTTGCATCAATAACATCACATAAGGTTTCCGACATTTCCTTAAAGTTAACCGGTTTTGCTCCTGCGCTTTGTAACATTGCGTTAATCTTTCTTGTTCTTGTTAATAGTTCCATTATTCTTCCTCCTAATAATTTAAATTTTGCTTTGAATATTATTTCGTCATTGCTAAATTGCAACTGTTGAAGCAGTGTTAGAGAATAAATCGACTTAAATCCTTATCTTTTACAATCATTTCAAGTTTTTCGTCTACATACTGGGCATTTATTACAATCTTCTCCAACGAAATTTCAGGAGCCTCAAATGAGAGATCCTCAAGTAATTTTTCCATGATTGTATGTAATCTTCTTGCTCCAATATTATCTGTTTGTTGATTTACTTCAAATGCAACTTCAGCAATTCTATGAATAGCATCGT
>Ga0310827_101183_pt1 | contig 14520 bp, 18 predicted proteins | sample WT_ome_2_FD_201309 | JGI IMG/M metagenome (GOLD analysis project Ga0310827, IMG submission 201309) | Sorghum-adapted microbial communities enriched on wild type (WT) sorghum from Joint BioEnergy Institute, Emeryville, California, United... ... | reverse complement strand
GAAATCGACATGAGTGGTGCGGGAGTTGTAACAGCAGCTGATATTAATCATGATAGTGATGTTGAAATTTTAAATCCTGATTTATACATTGCCGAATTAGCAGCAAACGGGAAACTACGGATGCGTTTAACAGCCAAAAATGGGCGCGGCTATACGGTTGCCGATGATAATAAACGAGAAGATCAACCAATTGGTGTGATTCCAATTGATTCGATTTATACTCCTGTTTCAAAAGTTTCTTATTTTGTTGAGAATACGCGTATTGGTCAATCAGCGGATTATGATAAATTAACGTTAGAAGTTTGGACAGATGGGAGTATTGGTCCAAAAGAGGCTATCTCCTTGGCTGCAAAAATTATGATGGAGCATCTGAATATTTTTGTTGACTTAACAGATGAGGCACAGCATGCTGAAATTATGGTAGAAAAAGAGGAAGACCAAAAAGAGAAAGTGCTTGAAATGACCATTGAAGAACTTGATCTTTCGGTTCGTTCTTATAACTGTCTAAAACGTGCAGGAATTAACACTGTTCAGGAATTAGCGAATAAAACAGAAGAAGATATGATGAAAGTTCGTAACCTTGGACGAAAATCTTTAGAAGAAGTAAAGGCAAAATTAGAAGAACTCGGTTTGTCCTTACGTAAGGACGATTAATGAAAACCGGTAATTTGAAGGAATTTACTTCAAAAAGGAGGGAAACAACATGGGCTACAGAAAATTAGGACGTACAAGCGATCAGCGTAAAGCTTTGTTACGTGACTTAGCAACTGATCTTATTATTAATGAACGCATTCAAACGACTGAAACTCGTGCGAAAGAATTACGTTCCGTTATTGAAAAATTAGTTACTTTAGGTAAACGCGGAGATCTTCATGCACGTCGTCAAGCAGCTGCCTTCGTTCGTAAAGAAGTTGCAGATGATGAATCAAATAAAGATGCGTTACAAAAATTATTCTCAGATATTGCACCTCGTTATGAGGATCGACAAGGTGGATATACAAGAATTCTTAAAGTGGGACCTCGCCGTGGTGATAGTGCACCGATGGCCATTATTGAATTCGTTGACTAATTGAATGATGTTGTTTTATGGAGATTTTCCTCATGTTAACAACATATGCAAAGAGGGCAGTAAGGGATTGTACTGAATTCTGCCCTTTTTCCATAAATAATTTGTACTCAAAAAGGATTGACGGGAAATTTCTTGAATCGTATTTATTTTGGCTTAAAATATTGTATGTTAAGCATATATTTTTTAGTAAATTTATTTTTGGATGCGGTTCATCAAGATCCTGTTTTGAAAAATTGAGTTTAACGGATGATACTGAAAAAAAGCGAGTGTTACGATAAAGGGAAAAGTCCTTTGTCTAGCTCTGGTACCCTTTCTAATTACGGATACATTTTATAATCTTACGCTGTAAAACACTTAAAAGAATAATGGTTCGTTTGAGCAATATGACTGCGCATGGAAAGGGTGCAGGCTTTTTTTTATACATGAAGTATAAATATCCAGCAGGGCTTCGACAAGGTTGGAAATTTTTAGAGGACGTAAGCGCATAAGGAAACTTTTGTAAATTTACCTTTAACTCTTTATAATAGAATGAATTTACTGTACTGAAAAATTAGTTGGTTAAATTGAACATTTTCCATTATAATGTTTTTAGCTAAGTCAGTTAGACTGGCTTTTGTATTCCGAGGTGAAATGAAATCCATGGCTAAAGAAATTGTACGGTTCCAAGATGTTACGTTTAAATATGATGAAAATGCCTCTTATGCATTAAACGGTGTCAATTTTTCGGTGTATGAAGGTGAATGGCTGGCGATTGTCGGTCATAACGGATCAGGAAAATCGACCATTGCGAAATTGATGAATGGTCTTATATTTCCCGATTCCGGATCGATTTATGTGAATGGAAAAGAAATCTCTGAAGAAACGGTTTGGGATGTTCGTGATTTGGTTGGGATGGTTTTTCAAAATCCGGATAATCAGTTTGTTGGTACTACAGTTCAAGATGATGTTGCTTTTGGTTTAGAAAATCACGGGATTCCGCGAGAGGAAATGGTGAAACGTGTCCATGACTCACTTGCGAAAGTAAAGATGGACCAATTTCTTAATCAAGAGCCACACCATCTTTCCGGGGGGCAAAAGCAAAGAGTTGCAATTGCCAGTGTTTTAGCATTAAGACCGGCTATTATTATCCTTGATGAGGCGACTTCAATGCTTGATCCGAGGGGAAGAAGTGAAGTACTGGGAACCGTAAGAGAATTGAAAAACCTTAACAATTTAACAATTATTTCGATTACCCATGATTTAGAGGAAGCAGTGAAAGCGGACAGGCTAATTGTCATGAATCGCGGAACTGTTTATGCAGAAGGAACACCTGCGGATATTTTCTTAATGGATGAAAAATTAGTTGAACTGGGGCTGGATATTCCTTTTACTCAAAAACTGATAAAAAAGTTTAAGGAAAATGGATACCATATACCGGATGAAATTCTACATGAAGACAAGTTGGTGGACTATTTATGCAAATTGTTACAAAAGATTTAGAGTATGTTTATCAAAAAGGAACACCATTTGAAAAACGGGCGCTCTTTCATATCAATGTTACGATTCCTTCCCATAGTTACACAGCAGTCATCGGTCATACCGGTTCGGGGAAATCAACCTTATTACAACATTTGAATGGATTATTGCAACCGACAGGAGGAGAAATCCGGATTGGTGATTTGACGGTAACTTCTGAAAAAAAGGGAAAAGGCTTAAAGGGAATCAGGCAAAAAGTCGGTATTGTGTTCCAATTTCCTGAACACCAGCTTTTTGAAGAAACAGTTGAAAAGGATATTTGTTTTGGACCTATGAATTTTGGGGCAACCGAGGAAGAGGCAAGACAACAGGCAAAAACGGCGCTAAAATTAGTGGGTTTGTCGGAAGAACTCCTAAACAAGTCCCCCTTTGACCTTTCCGGTGGTCAAATGCGGAGGGTGGCCATTGCCGGTGTCCTTGCGATGAATCCGGATATTCTTGTTTTGGATGAACCAACTGCGGGGCTTGATCCCCGGGGACGAACGGAAATTATGGAAATGTTTTACCAACTTTATCAGGAAAAAGGGATTTCGATTGTTCTTGTCACCCATAGTATGGAGGAAGCCTCGAAATATGCTGATTCAATTATTATTATGCATAAAGGAACGGTCTATAAAAAGGGGACACCAAAGGAAATATTCTCATCACCGGCTGAATTAATTGATTTAGGTTTAGATGTACCGGAATCGGTTCGTTTTCAATTGAAACTGGAGGATAAAATTGGAAAGGAAATTGCCGAACCGAGCTTATCTATCGATGAGCTGGTTGAAAATATATTTGCTTATATAAAGCGGGTGAACGAGAAATGATGGAGAAAATGATTTTCGGCCGGTATATACCAGTTGATTCACCATTACATAAAATGGATCCCCGTGCGAAGTTATTAACAATAATCATATTCATTGCTGTTGTTTTTCTGGCTGATAATACGTTGACATATGGATTATTGGCGATTTTTACCTTAGCGGCAATATGGCTATCAAATATCCCGATTAAATTTTTATTTAACGGTTTAAAATTTTTGTTTTGGATTATTTTATTCACGTTCTTTTTGCATATATTTTTCACGAAGGAAGGGGATCTCTTATATAAATTTGGTTTTATCGAAATTTATCAAGGAGGTCTGCGTCAGGGGATTTTTATTTCCCTCCGCTTCTTCTTTTTATTACTTGTAACTTCTTTATTAACTTTGACGACAACACCGATTGAAATAACAGACGGGATTGAAAGTTTGCTGAAACCTTTGAAGAAAGTAGGTTTTCCTGTTCATGAATTATCACTGATGATTTCCATTGCTCTTCGTTTTATTCCAACATTAATGGATGAAACAGATAAAATAATGAAAGCACAAATGGCCCGTGGGGTTGATTTTTCAGAAGGTACCATTAAACAACGGGCAAAAGCGGTCGTACCTCTATTAATTCCGCTCTTCATTAATGCATTCAAACGGGCGGAAGAGTTAGCTACAGCAATGGAAGCGAGAGGCTATCGCGGTGGCGAAGGAAGGACGAAATATCGTCTGCTAAAATGGGGGATGATTGACAATATCGCCATACTAACTTTATTCATTTTGACAATTCTATTACTTTTACTTCGCTAGAGTTCTTCTTTAGCGGTACAAAAGCAGGGCTGTGCGCTTTTCTTATTAAAAATTAGCTCGTGTAAAACTGATGGAGACTCGGAGATTATTAGAATGAAAAGATTGAAATGTGTCATCGCCTATGATGGAACTCATTTTGAGGGATATCAAAGACAACCGGAAAAACGAACGATTCAAGGTGAGATTGAAAAAGTGCTGATGAAAATGCATAAAGGGGAAATGATTCCGATTTTTGCTTCAGGAAGAACCGATGCCCATGTACATGCAAAGGGGCAAGTCATCCATTTCGACAGTCCTCTTGAAATACCTGTAGACCGCTGGAAAATCGCATTAAATACATTACTTCCTTCTGATATTGTTGTTGTAACAACCGAGGAAGTACCGTCTGATTTTCACGCTCGTTTTTCCGTTAAAGGGAAAGAATATCATTATTATATTTCATTAAAAAAAGATCGGGACCCTTTTACGAGGAATTATTATTACCATTTCCCATATCCCCTTCATTTCCAGAAAATGGAAAAAGCTGCAAAATATTTAGTCGGAACCTATGATTTTACCAGCTTTTGTTCAGCGAAAACAGAGGTAAAAGACCGGATTCGTACGATTGAAAGCTTAACTCTTATTCAAGAAGGGGACCAATTGATTATAAAAATAAAAGGGACGGGATTTTTGTACAATATGGTAAGGATTATTGTTGGTACATTGCTGGAGGTTGGCACAGGGAAACGAGCGCCGGAAGAAATTCCGCAAATTATAGAAGCAAAGGACAGAATGCAAGCAGGAAAAACCGTGCCCGGGCATGGCTTGTACTTATATAAAGTTTACTATTAAATTTGACTGCCGGAATTGGGAGCCCCATTTATTGCCACATACTTTTAGTAACGAAATTAAGTACATTACCTTGACAGCAAGGTTCAGAACCGTTATTATATCATATGGTACATTGTTTTTTCCATGATAAGCCCCGGAAACTTATTATGTTGAATATAAACAATTGATGGATATTAGGAGGGTAATCAATGCGTACGACTTATATGGCTAAGCCACAAGAAATTGAACGCAAATGGTACGTTGTTGATGCTGCCGGTCAAACGCTTGGACGTTTGGCAAGTGAAGTAGCATCGATTTTACGCGGTAAACATAAACCAACTTATACACCGCATGTAGATACTGGTGATCATGTCATTATTATTAATGCAGAGAAAATTGAATTAACAGGAAACAAATTAGCTGATAAAAAATATTATCGTCATAGTCAGCATCCAGGTGGGTTGAAAGTTCGGACCGCTGATGAAATGCGTACGAACTATCCAGAAAGAATGCTTGAATTGGCTGTGAAAGGCATGCTTCCGAAAAATTCTTTAGGACGTCAAATGTTTAAAAAATTACATGTTTATGCAGGTCCGGAACATCCACATCAAGCACAAAAACCTGAAAACTACGAGTTGCGCGGTTAATCTAGAGGAGGGAAATCATTTTGGCAAAAGTACAATATTACGGAACAGGTCGTCGCAAAAGTTCTGTTGCACGTGTTCGATTAGTTCCTGGTGATGGTCGTATCGTTATTAATGATCGTGATATTGAAGAATATATTCCTTTTGCAGCGTTGCGGGAAGTTGTTAAACAACCGCTTGTTGTAACGGAAACAGTTGGTCGTTATGATGTATTAGTAAATGTAAAAGGCGGCGGTTATACCGGTCAAGCCGGAGCCATTCGTCACGGGATTGCTCGTGCATTGCTTCAAGCAGATCCGGAATATCGCGCTGTTCTAAAACGTGCCGGCTTCTTAACACGCGACGCCCGCATGAAGGAACGTAAAAAATACGGTCTTAAAGGCGCTCGTCGTGCACCACAATTTTCAAAACGCTGATATATCAACGTTTCAAGGCTCTTTTCTCCTTCGAGGAAAGGGTCTTTTTTAGCTAATAGGAAAGTATAAATTTTTCAATTTCTACTTTCCTAACGCATAAGCGCACAAGGAAAGCTTCGCGGGAATACATCGCAGCCGAAAAAATTTTATATTTTTTCGGGGAACTACGGCTCTGCTCTCGCCAAAAGGCTCGGCAATCGCCGAGTTTTCTTTATTTTAGGCTGTTTTCTCAAAGTTTGTTTTTATTGCGGTGAAAATACAGGAATAGCGAGACCCGCATGGGACAAGGAGGATCGCTATTGCACACCAACATTGGGAATAGAAAAAGATCATGGGCAGGAAAAAAGCAGGACTTACTCCTGTAATTCGACAAGAGTAGATTTAATTACGAGTGGTAAGCTGGTAAAATTTCAAAGGTTCCTGTCATAATAATTAATTATACTATATAATGGAAGTACAGGATGACTTCTATCTAAACCCAAAATACAGTTAGGAGCTCAAGTTGATGAAAAAAATCCCTTTTATAATGGATTGGGGGATATTTATACTTCGTTCCTATAATTATATCGTACTAATGCTGCAGATATTTCTTAAGAGCGGCTATTCGAATCAGCAATTGTTTGGAAACACAATTTGGCTTCTTGCTGCTTTTATTATTCCTATTTTAGGCTGGTTTCCACAGTTAAGAAGGAATAAGTCATGGTTCTCTTTATCTGAATTATTATTTGGAGGCTCTCTTTTTGCCTATTCCATTATCCATATGCATCAAGTCGCAAGTGTGAGTTACCTTATCCCAAGTCTTGCCATCGGATATTTACTGACCAGAAGGACCGTTTGGATCATTCCTATTATTGTCCTCCTCCCTGCTACTGGTCTCTTATTCGGTGAAGTGCCATGGAATTTAGTCATTGGTTCAAGCACGGATAATTTACTCTTCTTATTTATTGGAATTTGGGTCAGGTTCATTACTAAAGCGTATCATGACAAACATGCACTGGCTCAAGAAATTAATGAGCAGAATAGATTGCTCACTCAATATGCTTCTGAAATTGAAAGAATGACTTTGTTAGAGGAGCGAAATCGGATGTCCAAGGAGCTGCACGACACTTTAGGCCATTCTTTTATTTCTCTTATTATGGGTCTTGATGCTGCCATTGCTCTCATGAATAGCAAACCGGATTTGGTAAAAAAAAAGTTAATGGATTTAAGAGTTTTAACGGAGGATAACCTGAATGAAATGAGAGACATTGTTCACGAGATTGGTGAAGAAGAGGAAGTCAACCTTATCATTCAGACGAGAGCATTAATTACCAAACTCCAACATCATACAGGGGTAAACATTCGATTTGCAGTAAAAGGTGCAGAAAGGGACGTAAGCTTTGAAATACGCCAAACCGTTATTCGGGTAATCCAAGAATCCTTTACAAATGCACTGAAACATGGTAAAGCAACGGAAATTGAGCTCATCCTCCACTTTACAGCAACTGATTTACAATTGATCATCAGAAATAACGGAAGACCAATAGATAAAAATGCGTCCGGGTTCGGACTGACATCAATGAAGAACCGAATAGGAAGTCTAAGCGGCAGTTTTTCGATTGATTCTGTAATGAATGCCTGGACGGAAGTAAGATGCGTTATCCCTTATAAGGAGGTGGAATCCAATGTCTAATATCAAGGTATTAATAGCGGATGATCAGGAATTGATTCTTGAAAGTCTTAATATTGTCCTAAATATGGAAGATAATATTGAGGTCATAGCATTGGCTAAAAATGGTGAAGAGGCTGTTGACTTTTGCGCAAAATTTAAACCTGATATCGTGTTAATGGATATAAACATGCCCATTTTGGATGGTGTGGGGGCAACAGAGAAAATCAAGTTGAATGACCCAGCAGTGAAGATTATTATTTTGACATCCTATAAAGAAGTAGATTTTGTGCTATCTGCACTAAGCCACGGAGCTGAAGGATTCCTCCTTAAAGCTATCCATCCAAAAGATCTTGCGGCAGGCATACGGGTGGTCCACACAGGCGGTACACTGATTTCGCAGGAAATGGCTAATGAAATGATTAAAAGTGTGAAAAAAGGTATGAGCATAGGGACGAAAGAAACCCTCAATGGATCTCTAAATAAAAGTAACCCGTATGGACTCAGCCCCCGCGAGGTTGAAGTTCTTCAAAAACTTGCCTTAGGCCTACGCAATCAGGAGATTGCTGAAACCCTTTTTCTTAGCGAGGGGACGGTTAAGAACTACATTTCGAATATTTATTCCAAACTAAATGTCAAGGGTAGAAGACAAGCAGCGCTTAAGGCGAAAGATGAAGGGATATATGGGTATTAACATTAGGCTTCCCCATGAAATATGATTGTTACCAAGCTGGCAGGCAAAGACCCGTCAGCTTTTTTTTGTTTATTAAATGGCAGAGTTAAAAAAACAGATTGGGTTATTCACCCAGTTCCTGGACGGTGCGATAGCATTTTGTTCGCATCCTATATGACTTTGTTGTGACCAAACTGCACTCCGTACCTATGACTTTTTTAAGATAAACTAAAGAAAATTCACCCTAAAACAAGGAGAGATGGCAGAATGGCAGATTTTAAACCTAAAAAAAAGGAGTTCCATCAAAGTAAAGAGAAGTTGCGGCGTTATTCATTCATTCAATTCCCACTAGTTTGGATGGTGCTCGGGGCATTTGTAATTATTCTAGCTGATAGCCAGCTAAGCTCATTAGTCGGAGGTTCACAAGGATTTAAATCGGTGTGCTTGGCAATTATAGAAAGCGCTGTGGCTGTAGTTTTGTATTTGTTTACGATGAAATGCTTGGCTCATCGGAGAGTATCAGAGCTCTCACTTAAAAATGCTATTAATGAAGCGGGTTTTGGCGTACTAATTGGTTTAATCTTTATAAGTGTTTCGACCTTGATTATTTTTTTACTCGACGGGTACTCTTTTAAATGGTTATCAGCAAGCTTCAGCTCGGTTTTACTGCCCGCAATTTCAACAGCCCTTGGAGCAGCTTTTGTTGAAGAATTGCTTTTTCGGGGAATTGCCTTTCAAGCAATTGAAAGTATGCTGGGCAGGTGGGTAGCACTTGTTGTTACGTCCCTTTTCTTTGGAATCGCACATCTAGGAAACCCGGGTGCGACAATTTGGACTGGTGTCGCTATTGTTATTCAAGCAGGTGTCCTTCTTGGTTCGGCCTTCCTGTGGCGCCGAAGTCTCTGGTTTGTTATTGGTATCCATTTTGCTTGGAATGCAATAGAAGAACTCTTGGGGATACCCGTCTCAGGGCACCCTTCAACAGGTCTGTTTTCTGCAAAGGTAACCGGTCCATTCCTTTTAACGGGCGGTCATTTTGGTATCGAAGCTTCCGTAGTCCCCGTGACGATTAGTTTACTTCTCGCTATACCTATGCTAATTTTGGCTAAAACTAATAAAGGGCAAAGTTCACACGTAGAGTAACCGAGAAGGAATTCCTCTAGCATACTGAGGACAGCCCAACTTAAAATAGTCGGGCTGTTTTGATTACGACTTTAGTCAGTTTCGCTCGCGATAGCGTGCGAAACAATAAACCACCTGCTATGCAGGTGCGCGACGATGGTTATACCAAAAAAACCCACTATTATCTATAATAGAGATTGTTCAAGCCTCTAATTTATAGAAAGGATAGTGGGTTAAATTGGCCAATAAAGCAAATAGCTTGGCTCACACAAATTGGTTATGTAAATACCATATTGTGTTCATTCCAAAGTATAGACGAAAAATAATTTACAATCAATATAGAAAAAGTATTGGTGAAATATTACGGACACTATGCCAATATAAAGGAGTAGAAATTATTGAAGGACATCTCATGCCTGATCATGTACACATGTTAGGTGAGTATTCCACCAAAGATATCTGTATCAAGTTTTATGGGCTATTTAAAGGGAAAAAGTGCACTCATGATTTTTGACAAACAGGCAATTTATTCTTTTGACTCCAATGACTCCAAAGTGACTGCAAAAAATATAGAAATTCATAGAAGTTCTATAAAATCTACTTTTGAGATTATCCTTCCAAAATGCGGCTATGAAACAATCAGTGTAAAACGATAGAAAGCTATAAAAAAATGGTGTAAAAGAACGTAAAAAATACGGTCTTAAAGGCGCTCGTCCTGCACGACAGTTCTCAAAACGTAATTTTATATACGTTTCAAGGCTCTTTTCACTTTGCTGGAAAGGGTCTTTTTTATGCCTGAAAAGAGCGTGTGGCCACATTTTGACCGCGAGAATTTCTGACCAAGCTTTCTTATCTTTCCACTGCATTTTCTTCTAACCATGCGGCAGTTTCATTAATCGATGGCTTTCGAATTACAACTACCAATGTATATTCTTCAGCATCTTTTTCAGACACTTTTAGCATATATCCATTCACCCATAAAAATTGTTTCATAGCAGCAAATCCTGTTCTTTTATTCGCATTATGAAAGGCATGATGTTGGCAAAGACTCGCGTATAATGTAGCCGCTTTTAACCAGAATGAAGGATAGGTATCCTCACCAAAAGCACTCTGTTTCGGTCGATTTAAGGCACTATCCAATAAATTGTAATTCTTAACCCCTACTTGTTCGCTTGGACTGTACCGCTTGATTACCAATGCATTGATAAAAATGACTTCTTTTTCAGTTAGAAAACGAATCCCTTTCATAGTTACCTATCCACCAAATTCCGAAGTGTATTGTCATAATTATCGAAAAGATCTTTCATACCGTCTAAAAAGTCTTGATCGATTTTATCCAATACATCGTAATTTATGGGTACATATTTTTTAATAGTAACATTGCCATTTGGTTCTAATTTAAATTTTATTTCATCTCCTTGTTTGACCTTAATATGGTCTAAAACCTCTTGCGGGAGAGTAACACCAAGACTGTTTCCGACCCGTGTTATTTTTCTTTCCATACTTTTCACCACCGATTTCATTTTAATTCTCCTTAATATGTTCGTCAGCTTTCGTATTGATTATAACTAATTATAACAAAGGGCGAAAAATGGACACACGAATGTTTCAAGCATTTAAAATAATGAAGTTTTAGCAGTATGTTTACTACCAATTTGAATTGAACTATTACTCGATACAAAACTGTATAGATGATTATATTTATTCATAATTTCTAACTAAATGGCACACTTTGTACCAATTTGTTTCTTTTTTTATTTCAAAATCCAACTATAGTTATAAATAAAGGAAGGAATGATTTCTAATGAAGAAAATCTTATCAAATGTCAAACTTATCAATCTTGTTGATGGATCTAACCAATTGAGTAATATTTACATTGATCAGAATGGAAAAATTGAAAAGATTCAAGCTGGTCAGTTATCTGCTATAGGAGATTATCAAGTATTTGATGGGGGAGGTAATTATTTAATCCCAGGATTAATCAACTTGCACGCCCATCTTTTTAGTACAGGAAAGCCTGTTAACTTCAATGTTTCACCTCGAATTTTGAATTTTGTTTATAGCCTTGCAAAGTCGACACTTGGGAAAAAGATTTTACGCAGTACGATGACAAAGCATGCACAAACAGAATTAATGACTGGGGTTACTACAATTCGCTTAGTTGGGGAGTTTTTCTATCAAGATGTCAAACTGCGTGATGAAATTTTGACAGGTAAGGTAGCAGGTCCAACACTATTGGTTTCAGGATTTTTCCTTAGTGTCACCGATGGTCATGGCGCACCATATCTAGCTTTAACCAGCGACTCTCCTTGGGAGGGACGGAAAAATGTTCGAAAAAACATAAAACAAGGTGTTGATTGGATCAAAATTTGTGTTACCGGTGGCGTCACAGATGCCCGACGAATCGGTGAAGCTGGAGCTTTACAACTCACACTTCCAGAGATTGAAGCAATCTGTGATGAAACTCATAAGAACGGTATGATGGTGGCAGCTCATGTGGAAAGTACGGAAGGTTTGCGAATCGCTTTGCAAGGCGGTGTCGATACGATAGAACATGGAGCACATATGGATGAAGAAATTATTGAGTTATTTAAACACAACCCCAGAGCACTACGCGGCTACAGCACGCTAACACCAACTTTTCAAGCGGCTGTTGCAGGATTGATGGACCCCCAAAAAACCAAAATTGACCCCATCACTTATGCTAATAGTCGAGCTGTTTACGAATCGATGCTGGCTGGTTGCCGGCAGGCCCTAATAGGTGGAATCAAACTAGGTATGGGGAATGATGCATCCATGGCATATGTCACCCATTACGATTTTTGGCGAGAACTACATCATTTGGTCAAGTTGACCGAAGCTTCGCCGTTGCAAGCCCTGAATATCGTTACTAAGAATAATGCTGAAATATTAGGGATTGATGAACATTACGGTACGGTCGAGGTAGGAAAAATGGCTGACTTACTGCTTTTGAAGGAAGACCCCACCAAAGATGTCAGAAGTGTTAAAGAGGTTGCCATGGTATTTAAGCACGGTCAACAAGTGAACTTGAAACCCATAAATCGTTATCCAGGATTGGATCATTTATTGGATCAACTCTAAAGCAAACTGCAGTTTAACACCGTTAGGAGCAACTTCACAAGTGGCATACTAACCTTTATTACTGGCATGAATATACCGATTCTAACAGATCTTCCTATTCTGAACCTGCTCCCAGCCTTGTTCATGCAGTTCTTCTTACTAGTTGTTGGAAGGATCCACTGGATTTTTCATGAACATGCCTACAATTTTTTTGGAGAAGGCAATGTTTCGGTCGACCTCATCTTTAGTGTCTGCACGAAGCGAATTTTCCAGAAATGCCAACACAGTTGCAACAAATAAATCTTTAGCAAAACTAAAGGAGATATTCCATTTTTGGGAAATCTCTTTTTGCTTGAAATACAACAAATAATACTTTTCGACTGCATCATGAAGATCTCGTCTTAAATTCACCGTATAATCTGTGACATCAATTAACGATAAATAACGCATACGATCGACAGACTCCAATAGCCTGTATGGTAAGCTTTCAAAATCGCCATCTTCTAAAAATTTGTTCATTGAATGGGTGACACCATCGATAATCTGGGCATTTTCCTTTTCCAGAATTTCATATTTGTCATGAAAATGGCGATAAAAAGTCGACCTGCCCACACCAGCTCGATTACATATTTCCTTTGTAGTGATTGACCGAAAGCTTTTTTCTGCTAGCAGCTCATACATACTGTCTATGATAGCTATATGACTTTGGGGCTCTTTTTTACTCATACTGCGACTCCTTTATTGTGGTTAGGTATAATTGTCATGACTAATCACATTTTAACCAATATTCGAGCTTATGGCAATTCTATATAGTCCCGCTTAGATTAGACTACAAATGGAGGTACTTCCCTTCCGCTTATGACCTGAATTTGAACTACTGATACATTATTAATAACTTCATCTTCTTTACTAAGTTAAAAAAGCAAACGATTTCGTCGGTTTAGTACTCTCAAATTTCTATGCTTTCAAAAAAGGAGAGGGTAATAGTTATTAAGACTGTTACTTTATACAAATTTGGGGAATATTAATTGTACCTATACCCTCAGCACCACCAATTGTCTGGACTTATTTTTTAAGTTCACTTCCGAGCCGCAAATCTATGGAATATGTGGAAAAGGGTTTGGAAAAAAGTGAGTGACTAAATAAATGTATTGATGAATACTTAAAGGGGGAGCGAAATGAGTGAAACTAGGTCTTAAAATAACTGAAATATGACTTGAAGAATATACGGATAATAAGCGATTCTAACATTATGTACATAATAAAAACTGCACCTCTTGTTAATGAAAAGTACAATGAAGGTGCAGTTTTAGCATTTTTTACCCTAAATCATGTCCAGTTACAAAAATATACCCAACTAGGAAAATATTTAACACAATAATAATCACTGTTACAATCCATGCTAGTATGGTGACCCATTTACTGTTTACAAATTCGCCCATTTTTTCTTTGTTACTTGTAAAAAGTACTAATGGAACAATGGCAAATGGAAGTTGTAAACTTAAAATAACTTGACTCCATAGTAGTAAGTCTCCGGTTCCTTTCTCTCCTGCAATCCACGTAACGATAAAAGCAGGAATGACTGCAATTAATCGAGTAATTAATCTTCTTAGCCAAGGGGGAATTCGTAAATGGATGAATCCTTCCATTACAATTTGCCCGGTTAATGTTCCGGTAATTGTCGAGTTTTGACCGGATGCTAAAAGTGCTACAGCAAATAATGTGCTTGCAATGCCGATACCTAATGTAGGGCTAAGCAATTCATATGCAGCTTCGATTTCAGAAACATTTAGTCCTGTACCATAAAATGCAGATGTGCCAAGAATTAAAATAGCTGAGTTAATAAAAAATGCAATTGTAAGCGAAAAGGTTGAGTCTAAGACGGAAAATTTAAGTGCTTCCCTTTTCCCTTCTGTTGTGCGTTTATATTGCCGCGTTTGT
>Ga0310827_101176_pt1 | contig 14570 bp, 7 predicted proteins | sample WT_ome_2_FD_201309 | JGI IMG/M metagenome (GOLD analysis project Ga0310827, IMG submission 201309) | Sorghum-adapted microbial communities enriched on wild type (WT) sorghum from Joint BioEnergy Institute, Emeryville, California, United... ... | reverse complement strand
GAGTCCGCCGTGCCAGGCGAGCAGCACCGCCAGGCATTCACCCAGGACCGTCTCGATCCATTGCGGTGTCCAGCCCAAGGCCAGCCCGGCCGTGCGCACGGCGGCGAATCCGTCCGGGTCGCGGTCCTCGACGGCCCGGCCGAGGCCAGTGAGGTTCTTGACGGCCGCGAGTTCGAGGTCGAGCCGTAACGCGCCCCGGCCAACGACATGACACAGCAATGGCCACGCCCCGCTGTGGCGCAGCTCGGCCAACCGCTCGGCCGCCGGTCGAGTCATCCAGTCCTGCAGATCCGGGTGCTCGGTCAGGAAGGTGCTCGCGCTGCGGGTGCGACCACGCACCGACCTGCCACTGAGACCTAGGCCGGAAACGTACTCGAGATAGTCGTCCAGCACCGCATCCGAGTCGGCCAGTAGGTCGATCGATGCGAGCGTCCGGTTGGTCATCGTCGTGTCCCAGCGAGGCTGGCGCGAGCCGCACCGTATTCGGCGGCGAGTTGTTCGACCGACAGGTGCACGTAGCCGGCGGTGGTTTCCGGGGACACGTGGCCCATCAACTCCCGCAGCACCATCAGATCGATGCCAGCAGAGGCGAGTTCAGTGCCGTAGGTATGACGGAGCCGATGCGGACGTACCCTCGTCGCACCGGAGTGGTCTCGGTGCCGCCGAAACAGCGACCGCAGTCCGGCCTCGCTGACCGGGGCCCCCGCGGAGGGTCCGCGCAGCACCACGAAACACTCCTCGGTCGCCAACCCTGGTGGGCGTTCCAGGCGCAGATAGGCCGACAGTTCGGTGAAGAATGCTGCATCGACCGGCACCACCCGTTCCTTTGAGCCTTTGCCGAGCACCCGCACTCGTCGCCGGCCGAAGTCGACGTCTGCCAACCGCAAGGATCGCACCTCGGCGCTGCGCAGACCCCCGAACAGCATCGCCCACACCATCGCCCGATCCCGATGAGTGCGCAACGACGCCACGAACCGCTCGACTGCATCCGCGTCGAGGGACTCGGGCAGCAATCGCGGTTGCCGCACCAGCCGGCCCCCGGCCCGAGGCCGACCCGGGCCCAGATGCCCGAGCGGCCCCCGCGCCACCGGTCGCAGTCCCTGCCCGCGCCGCGGTGAGGGCACCGGGTTGTCGGTACGTATCCCAGTCATCACCAGGTACTCGAACAATGCCCGCACCGCCGCGACCCGCCGGTTAATCGTCGATGCCGCCGCGCTCCCGCCATTCCTTCTCGCCGGGTTGCACCGGGGGTCACGGCGCACGTCCTGCCAGTCGATCCACTCGAACACCTCCACCGGCGTCACCGCCGCCACCGCGAGATCACGGTCGAGCAGGAACCGAGCCAAATTGAGCACATCGAAGGCATACGCCCGCACCGTCGCCGCACTGAACCCGCGTCCGACCAGATGCACCAGGAATGCGTTCGCCGCTGCGCACCCCTCCCACGGGCCGTCGATCGCATAGCCCTCGCTGCTGGTACGCACCCGAACAGTCATCGCCTACCCCTCTCGGCCCTGTCAGCATGCGCCCCGCATGACCGGCGGCCTCGAACCTCACGCCGCATCCACGGTCGTGTCGTGGGAGGGCCGGTTAACCGATACGGGGTTGTTGGACCAGATCTGGGTCCAGACGTCTTTGGGGAACGCAGTGAAGGCCAGGATGTCTTCGCGTGCAGCACTGAGGTGGTCAGCCACCGCCGGCAGCTTGTCGGTGACGTAGTCGATGAGCCGGTCGAACTGCGCGGCTACCGCTGGGGCATCGGGTTGGTCATAGACGCTGTGCAGCATCGCTTTGACCGCCGGCCACATGCTCTTGGGGCAGATACTCATCAGGTTGGCCGCGTAGTGGGTGCGACACCGCTGCCAGGCCGCGCCGGGCAGGTTGGCCGCGATCGCCTCGCGCAGCCCGGCGTGGGCGTCGCTGGTGACCAGTCGTACGCCGGCCAGCCCGCGGGCGACGAGGTCGGCGAAGAACTCGTTCCAAGCTGGGCCGGTCTCGCTGGTGACCACCCGCATGCCCAGGACTTCGCGGTGTCCGTCACCATTGACGCCGGTGGCCAGCAGCACGACCCCGTTGACCACGCGGCCACCTTCGCGGACCTTCATCGTCAACGCATCAGCGGCGACGAAGGTGAACGGGCCAGCAGAATCGAGTGGGCGGTGACGGAACGCCTCGACGTGCTCGTCGAGGTCGGTGGCCATGCGGCTGACCTGCGACTTGCTCAGTGAGTCGATGCCCAGGGTCTTGACCAGCTTGTCCATCCGCCGCGTGGAGACGCCGGCCAGGTAGCAGTCGGCGACCACGGTGATCAGCGCGGATTCGGCCCGCTTGCGGCGTTCGAGCAGCCAGTCGGGAAAGTAGGTTCCCTTGCGCAGCTTGGGAACCGCGACGTCGATGGTGCCGACCCTGGTGTCCAGGCCGCGGTGGCGGTACCCGTTGCGCTGTGCCCGCCGTCCCGGGGTGGGCTGGCCCCATTCGGCGCCCACCACGGCATCAGCATCCGCGGACAGCAAGGCGTTGATCACGGTCTGCAGCAGCGAGCGCATCAGATCTGGGGATGCCTCGGCCAGGGCCTCGCCAAGAAGGCCCGCAGGGTCGACAATGTGGGGTGCGGTCATCGTGGGGCTCCTCGAGGATTCTGTGGAAGGTTGACTCGACGGATCACGCGGTGGCCGCTTTACGTCCATCACCGACACGATGACGAACCCAGCAACCGCGCTACACCACTATGCGGGACTCAACTCGCCTGCAACCAACTTCATGACCGGGAACAGCTAAAGTTGCTGATATGGTTACAGGTAGTTTTGCTGCGCGCTGGTGCCTTTTCCTGAAGCAGTTGAAGGAACAATTGCTCGAGGTTGTGTTACATCCTCGATTTCTTCTCCTCGAGCGCAAGTATTATTCGTTCAAGGATCAATTCAGTCGATTCATGCTCCCAGAACCGGAGAACTGTCCATCCATCCGACTCAAGAGCGGCTGTCTGCTGCTTATCGCGGCGCGCGTTCCCTTCCAGTTTTTGGCGCCAGTATCCCCTGTTGGCAGACGGTTCGCGCCCATGTTCGGGGCAGCTGTGCCAGAAGCATCCATCGACAAAAAGGGCAATCCGGTACTTTGTGAACGCGACATCTGGGCGGATTATCTTTCCGTCGATTCTTATCGGATAGTCTTTCCTGAATCGAAAGCCTCTGCGATGAAGGCTGGAACGTACCTCGATTTCCGGCTTTGTGTTAGTACGCCGGATGGCTGCCATGTTGCGAGACCGGCCTGGTGATGTCGTGTATCGCTTTGTCTCGCCGGCGAGTTCGGGTTCTCCGCTTTGGCCCCGCTCTACTTTCATGTATCCAGATGTCGATCCGATTGTAGGTTTGTTCGCCTGAATCTTGGGCGAGGCGGAAATCTCTTATGACAGTGGCCGCTTCGAGCGAATATTGAATCCGCTAGCTTACTCGAGAGCGTAGGCGTGGTTCTGCAAAAACGCGATGGCGAGTGTGATCGTCTTGTCCGCGGAAAGCCCGCCAGGCTCCCAATTTGTAGGTTGGTGTACCGCCACGAGGCCGCTCTTCGACCTCGAAGTCACGCTTAATGAAATCGATCCTGCGCTCGATCTCCTCCTTGCTGATTGAACCGCCAAGTGCACGGCTTATTCCCGCGATGGACATAAAGGATCCGTGTTCTTTCAACACGCGATAGACTTCATCATGAAACGTCTCGGCAGTGCCATGTAGTCCATCCGGCTCACCCTCCTGCCGGAGCGCGGCTGCAATCGCAGTTCCAATCGCTCGTGCCATGGGTGGAGGAAAGGCGTTGCCAATCTGCCGGTAGGTCGCAGTTTTCTTCCCTTTACGGTCGCCAAAGTCCCATTCAAAGTCTGGACCGGACCATCCCTGAAGGCGCGCGACCATCGCATTTGTGAGCCGCGGCAGGTGATTCGGGGGAGTGTCTGGCCCAGGCGCTGTATCGGCAATGCCGTGAGCGTCTACACCGAGGCGACGCCATTCACGCTTTGCGCGAGTAGGCCCGAGATCGGGCCCTCCGTGCTTCTTTGATCCCCCAACAATGGTGGGTGCAATGCGGTTGGCGCGCTTCGACCAAGCTTCAGCGCCGGGCCAACCGTTTGCCGCCATGAGGTCGTAAAGCGCCGTGCCCACCGTCTGGACAGTGGGTGTTGGCTCAGGCCATCGGAAGTAGGGGGCGAAGTCTTCCCGCAGTGCGACAAGGATGAATCGGGGACGTAGCTGTGGCACCCCGAAGTCCTTCGCTCCTAGCAAACGCCAGTCGGCCAAATAGCCGAGTTCTGCAAACCGGTCCAGGACGGCCTGCCTATAGCCAGCAAACCTTGGCATCGACAGTCCCCGCACGTTCTCAAGAAGAACTGCGTCCGGCATCATCCGGCCGGCGGCCTCGACTGCCCACGCAAAGAGGTCACGCTCGTCGTTCGCCCCCTTCTGCTGTCCAGCAATCGAGAAGGGAGGACAGGGAACGCCGCCGGCGAGCAGCGATACCCCCATGTAGTCCTCTGGCCGCCAAACGTCCTCGTCTGCGACGTCACCGATTGCGATGGTGGGTGCGGGCTCACCAGCTTGTTCGGCCAGCCGAGCCAGATTTCGGCGGAGCGTTTCGGCTGCGTCCGGGTCAAGCTCGACGGCGAGTCGATGCCTAAAACCTGCCAGGTGTAATCCAAGCGATTGGCCACCGGCGCCAGCACAGATCTCGACGACGCTCAGGTCGGTCATCCGCTGCTCCCTCGTGAGAACCTGCATGTCATCTTGCCAGCTGCGGGGGTGGCGGCGGCTTTGTGCCACGCCCGGAGACGTGGCGATATCGTCGCTCAGACCTCTGACAAGTGAGCTGACGAGGGGGATCGCGCGTACATCGCAAGCGGAATCGGGGTGGCTGTCGTGGAGTCGGCCAGGGTCCAGCGGGTGCCGCGGATCAGAACCCCGGAGGGCGCCTCCCTCAAGTACGCGCTCACAAACTGGCTCTCCGATGGAACAGGCAGCTCGAGTGCCGCTGCAGCTTCTCGTTGCCAGACGTAGTCCCCACTGAAGATCGCAACCCCCTCGGCGGCGAGGGCCTGCCGCGCGCCACCGTTGGCGCGTACGCGTTTCATGGGATCCAACTGCTGCGCGACGGTCTCGATGGCTGCGCGGCTAACTAAGCGCCCGGATGCCCTGCGGAACAGTTCATTCACCCGCTGCTGGCCAGATCGTTTCGTGAAGATTGCTTCGATATCGGTATCTGGCAATTGGAGTAAAACGTTAGGGGGAAATGGGCAGGAGTCAAAGATCCATTTAACAGCGCGCCGCCCGGACGCGGATAGCGTCTTTTTGGAGTCGCGGTTATTACCTCGATTGAGGAAATCCTCACTTGCTCGAATGATCCCCATAGAGTACGTGCTCTCGTTGTCGCACGCCGACATTACTAGGCAAAGTTCGCCGACGGCTTCTGGCGGAAGCATCCACGTCCATAGAGTTTGACTGTACTTGGCATCAACCTCATGGCCAGATATCCGGTAATCGAGCTTGAGGCCGTCCTCAAAACCGAACTCCCGCTGTAAGTTAATTTCCAGTAGAGTGCCAAAATGAGTCTTCTCAGTTTTGTAGAGGTGGCTCCATTTATACCGGCCTGTACGGGCGCCGTCATATATCTGATCGAAGGTTCTTCTCATAACGGCGCCAGTGCGCCTACCGTCAGGGTCGAGTGCGAGAACGGCGCAGATGACCTCGTCGCGGGCTATGTCTGGTACATGTGCGTCCACAATTGGCACCCTATGCTGAGCAGTCAGACGGGCGGGGCTGGGTGCTGCACCGCCTGGGACGGGGATCTGCGTCGGCCGCCGACAGGGTATGTGCTGGGTGGGGACGCAGGCCCCTCGACTTGTCGGAGTGGTCAAATATCCTCGGCGAGTCTGGTCATCTGAGACAACGAGGGGGCAGAGCCAGTGGCTGGAACGCGTGAATCCGCTGGAGCTGGAAACAGGGGAGCGGGGGCGGAGATGGCCTGGTCGCAATACCTTGCCTGGAATCAGGCTATTGCTGACGTGATCTATCCCATCGCTGAGGATCCGGGCCCTGCCTACATGGATCTGGAGGACGAGGAACTCCAGAAGATCGCCGCAGCCGCGGGGTATGCGGGCGCAGACATCCGGGGGGAGCTTGCTCGTGTCGTCCGCGCTGTCACATCGGGATCTGACGGGCGGTTCACGCTGGCCCAAGTGATTGCTCGGACGCGCGGATGGGCTCCGGGAGCTCGCAAGAAGCGTCAGGCGGAGCCCCCGCCATGCCTGGGCTTTCTTGCGGTGACGGTGCTAGCGGCCGAGGCGATGGGTGACGATGAGGATCTCGCTCCGAACGCATACTACGCACGGCTGGCACGCCTACTTCGCCTCCCCGACGATGACGCAGCACTGCGCAAACAGTATTCGCAGCATGCCGAGTATCTATGGCGGTGTTTGAATCTCTGGCTTGAGAACCTCGACGGCACCAGGGGAATCCCGACTGCTTACGCCCTCAACTATCGGTTTGTTGGCCTCCCGATGTCGCAAGCACTAGTGCGGCACCACGATCGGCGAAAGCTGCCGTCGATGTTTGCGCAATATGGGCTTAGTGCCGGCATGCGCCTTGCTCCCGAGGATCTGATCCGTTACCTGGATGCCTGGCTGACTTCAGAGGGTACGTCCGCGACCTCGAACCTACGGAAGCTGTGGAATCGGCCTGATACGCATGAGCGTCTCGCCTCAATTGCTGCTATTGAATTGGCAAACTGGGACGGCAGCGTGGGGGGTGATGTAACGGTCTCCACAACCTCGGTCGGCCCCCGGGCCCTGGTTGTTGTCAATCTCCGCGATGGGTTCATGGGCGAGTCATTAGACATTTCTTTCGGGCTTCGCCCAGTTAATGCCGAAATGGACGGGGCGATGGAAGTTCGTGGCGCGGACGGGAGGTGGCTCCCGTTAGCGTTCGAGCCTGGTACAGCGGGGCTTTGGCGAACGTCGTATACGGAAGCAATTGATTTCCGATCTATGCTTGATGGAGTCGTACAGATCCGCCATGCTGGCGATGACGGTGGCGTCACTTATCGCCATCTCCCAAGAGGGGTAATGCCTCTCGTCTACGACGAACTGCAATCGGCCTATGTCGAGGCAGAACGCTTACAACTTGGTGTCGACGCCCTGGTGTTGGTGCGTGCTGAAGACCGCCGTGGTCTCCAGGCAGTGGCCGAGGTCGAGAGTATCCTTAACCAATTCGCGCGTCCGGGTTTTGAACGTGTGAAATCAATCCTTGGGTTGCCCACTGGATGGGTACTCTTTAAAGATGTTCAACTCTTCGGCGCGCCGACTGTGTCGACAAGTTTTAACGAACTCGTACCTATTGCCCGGAATCAGTTGACGATTGCGGGCGGCCTGAGAATCCCCTCCCGTATACGGAAGTGGTCACGGTTAAATCCACCTGAAATCCGTGCGACCGCCCAGAGTGACAGCTATCTTCGTATTACGATCACTGGCTCGCTTGGAGAGGATCAGATTGGCGAGTGGTCCTCGAACGCCGGCGCGCTTGTCGTTTTGTTGAATGACTTGGCGCTTGAGGAGGACGACTATCAAGTTGCGTTATATTGCGGTTCTAGAAAAACGCCGGTCCAGCAGGCAACAATCAGACTGCGGTCCAGCGATAACCTCGACACACAGTGGTCGGACGCGCCACGACTAACCTATTCGCTCGAATCGGCACTGGGTGTCTTGACCGCAGTCGAGGGCGCAATAAATGGGCCTTTTGTAGACGGGCTAACTGCATCGGGTGACTCGGGCATCACGGCCACAGTCCATGCCGGGTCAACGATCGCGTGGGGCGAACCGCGAGCCGGAGCACCTACCGTGAAGATCGAGATCGGTAGCCCGGATCCAAAGTCATGTGTGGTGACGGGCGCTCACCGCATTCAATTGCCACCCGCCATGGGGGGTTGGGCGCCGAAGTTTATTGAAGGTGAATGCACCTCATGTGGGCTTGTCAAGCGGTATCCGGGATGGCTCCCTAAGTACAAGAAGCGCCGACGGGGGGAAACGCAGTCTGCTGACGAACTGCCACTTATTCGCGTCAGCGAGTTACAGCAGGTTGCGGACAGCGATGTGAACTGGGCTGCGGTACTGGATGCGTTGATGCACCTGGGTGGCGGCTCGATCTCGTCGCTGCGTTCCATCGCCATGCAGCTGGAAGGGTCGGCATTGTTTGTCGACAATTTCATACAGGCGATGGAGGTCCTTGGCCATATCGCGGTCGAGCGGGACGCATACTGGAATCCCGTTCGGTGGGAGGTGGGGCCGACTTGCCTCGGGCAACAGGCAGACGGCTCCTTCCGCCTAGCCGGCTTCTGGCCGCCATCCCTTCGTGAGCAACTGGAACACTTTGCAGTGCGGCACGGGGGCGAACTGATAACTCAGCGCCAAGAGGGCAGCCCGGACTCGGTCGTGGTGAGAAACATCGATATCGAGCTCCTAGACCGGTTTGCGCAAGACGCCGAAGTAACGATCGCCCCGCAGGCTGGGTGGTCGATCTTGCGAACCCTTCCGCGAATCAGTGAAGTCGCCGCTGCTCTCCCGAAGGCGCAGATGCCGGGATTTCAAACAGCGGAAAAGTTTGACGTAGCATCCGCAAGCTGGATGCCTTCGGGAGATGCAGAAAGTCCCGGAGCGTATCGGATCCGGCGCGGCTTCGAGACTATCTACCTTTATCGGTCGCAGGCTGATGTCGACGCGAACTCGTGCGCGATTGCCCCGGTGCGTATGGTCAAGCATCTCGCGGCCAACGACCAGGGGACACCACTCTTTGCCTACTCGGAAAAAGCCCAAGCACTATTGACACCGCAAGGCTGCGATCTACCCGGCCTTTACGGCCGTGCGCTCGTGGCGTTGTCGGGCAGCTTGCCTAGTAACAAGCGGTTATCAATTAAGGGTCGGTACCGGAACTGCCTGGTCTACTACGCCGTTGACCGAGATACTGCCGATTTACTGAACACGCTGCTCTTGACATAAGGAATAAGAGGTTTAGCTCGAATGGTTACAACGCCAATTTCTCTCGCAGACGGCCTGCGCGATGCGTATCTCCGGTACTTTGACACCGCCTTTTGGCTAAACGATGAGTCAGTGATGTCGGAGCGTCGCCAACTCCTGGAGCAGCCTGGTGCTCTGCTTGGTCGCTTAATGATCGAGCCCGTGGTCCCGTACGCAAGCTCGGTACAACTCAAAGAGTTGGCTAAGCAGGCTGGCATCTCTACCGATATTGCCGGCGCCGTGGGGGCCGCTTTATTCCCGAGTGTCGATCCAGATGAGCTCTCGTTGCGTGAGCATCAGGCGCAGTCGGTGTTGCATCATTTTCGAGACGGCTCCGAACCAGGGCGAAACGTCGTCGTCACATCCGGCACCGGCTCAGGGAAAACCGAGTCCTTTCTCCTCCCTGTTCTGCTGCGCATTACGGCCGAGTCTCGGAAGTGGGGTAGTCAGCCAGAAGCGGTCTGGTGGTGGGAGTCCTCCGATGTGTGGAAACCTCTCCGTGCTCCGGAGACTCGGCCATCTGCCGTTAGGGCAATGATCTTATATCCGACGAATGCACTCGTCGAAGATCAGATGACGCGGTTGCGCCGCGCAATCAGAACTCTGCGGCTAATGAACCCGAGCCATCCCATCTGGTTTGGACGCTACACGGGTAACACGATGGGGCCAGCTAACCGGACCCCACAATCGATGGCCGAGGTGGCGTCGGAACTGAGAGGTTTCTCCAGGCAGTATCAGCAGCTCGTCGATGCGAAGAATGGGGGAAGGGACGTCGATCTGAGTCAGTTCCCCGACCCGAAGTCCGGCGAAATGCTTACCCGCTGGGACATGATCGCGAATGCGCCAGATGTGCTGGTGACCAATTATTCGATGCTCAACACAATGATGATGCGCCATATCGAGGCGCCGATTTTTGAGCAGACGGCCGACTGGCTGAAGTCGGATTCTAGCCATGTATTCACCCTCGTTGTCGACGAACTCCATCTTTATCGCGGGACGCAGGGTAGCGAAGTGGCGATGATTCTCCGCGCCTTGATGCGCCGCCTGGGCTTGGCGTCGGACAGTCCTCAATTGCGGGTGATCGCAACGTCGGCTTCGATTGACGAACAGTCAGGCGGATTGAGGTACCTAGAAGAATTTTTCGGGGCGCCGAGTGAAAGTTTTTCGATATTACCGGGACGTCAGATTCCGCTGCAACCCCCCGGTAGTATTGACACGCAGGAACTCGATCGTGGAGCTGTGGACGTTTCTGATCTGTCGCATGCAATCGCAGCCGCGTGTTATGACGACACCGAGAATCGACTCCGCGCGACATCTACTGACGTCATCGCTGAGAGACTATTCCCAGGAAATCCTGATCGGGAGGTTCTGCTAGAAAAAGCGTTTGAACAGCTAGTTTCGGCAGATATTTCTGCATCGTCGAAGCCGGTGATCGCCCTGCGGGCGCATGTATTTGTGCGTGTTCCGCGTGGCATGTGGGCCTGCAGCAATCCGCATTGCATTGGCGTCCCGCATTCGACTCCTGACCGCCGAATCGGAAGGGTTTACAACAATCCGGCCACTTCCTGTGCTGATTGCGGGTCACGAGTCCTTGAACTCTTGTACTGCTATGAATGCGGCGATATTAGTCTCGGTGGGTTTGTCGTTGATCGCCGCGGCAGTGAAGTCCTTCTCTCACCGAGTCCGGTGAATGAGAGTCAAAGCGGTAAGCCGGTTTTTCTGAGGCCGTCCACAGAGTTTGTTTGGTACCGCCCGGGCATGCCCGGTGAACTGCAGACGTGGACAAAGGACAAGGTTGAGCTGGCTTTCGCTCCCGTGAACTGGAACCCGGCACTGGGCATTGCAACCATCAATGGTGCAAGCCCAACCGGTATTTCGGTGGTCCATAAGGGAGCGCGCCCGGACGATCGGATCCCGGGGCTTCCTGATCGGTGCCCGGCTTGCGGTTACGCCCCCCGAACCCCGTTGCCCAAGGGTGCCTTCCGTTCCGGCCAAGTGGCGTCAGCGATCCGTGCTCATACGTCTGGCGCGCCAGCCGCCACGCAGCTGTATCTCTCGCAGCTCGTTCGATTGCTAGCGGCCGGGAAGTCAGGAAGTGCTGCGATAGCGGACGCGAAGACGATCGTATTCACAGACAGCCGTGATGATGCGGCACGGACGGCTGCGGGTGTCGCGCGTAACCACCATCGTGACCTTGTGAGACAGGTACTTCGGCGTGAAATCGCGACCAGGCCCGACGCGTACGCCAAGCTCGACGCCGTGCTCTTCGAGCGTCCGGGTAGTGCCGCGCAGAAGGGTCTCGGACTGGCTGCCGTCGCCCGAATGAAACAACTTCAGGAGTTACCGCTTGAGCCGGCGGAGCAGGAAGCTCTGAACGACGCGCTGGAAAGGCTTGGCAGTAGTCGATCGGTCGGCTTTGCCGAGATGTGCCAAAAGGTGACCGATGTACTGGTGTCACTTGGCGTGAATCCGGGAGGCCCTGCTCGCCATAACCAATGGCTCGAGGGCACGACGCATGGGGAAACGCCATGGTACTTGGCCTTCGAGGCTCCTCGGCCTGGTCTGTGGACGACCCCGCCGCTTAGCCAGGGACGTGCGAAGCTGCTGTCAGCACTTCGTGACTCGGTGATCGATGCGACCTTTGACCGGGCGCGGCGTGACCTCGAATCGGTCGGGATCGCGTTCGTACATGTGGCAGGGTGGGAGCCGGTCGACGGGCCGCTTACAACGGACGAGCAGTACCAGTTGATCGGAAGCGTCATCCGAATTCTCGGACTGATCGGCCGGACTGAAAACAGTCGCCGCGCTGGGGTGCAGGAATCCGCGGTTACGCCGCCAGCAGTTGGGCGGTATCTCAAGGCTGTGGCAGCGCGCCGTGGTATTGAGCTAACCGCATTGGTGGATCAGCTTAATCGGCTTATGAACGGTGATGCGCATCAGCGCGCTGTGAGCGGATGGCTCCTACGGACATCTGCGGTCAACACCTCGTTGATCTTCGAACCCGGCGAAGGACGCGTGTGGCGGTGTGCGCGGTGTCATTTTGCTCACCTCCATGAGAGCTTGGGGGTGTGCGTGAACCTACAGTGCAACGCGGCGGATCTGGTGTCCGCCTATATTGCCAGTGACACCGACTACTACGCCTGGCTCGCGCATCAGGAGCCACGGCGGCTGTCAATTGCGGAGTTGACGGGTCAGACGAAGCCTCTTTCCGCGCAGCGCGACCGCCAAAGGTGGTTTAAAGGCGCGTTTACACCTGGCGAGTATGACCTAACCCACGAGTTGGACGTGTTATCGGTCACGACCACCATGGAGGTCGGCGTTGATATCGGTTCACTGCAGTCGACTTTGATGGCAAATATGCCGCCACAGCGGTTCAATTACCAACAGCGGGTTGGTCGTGCAGGTCGGGCTGGTCAGATCATCAGCTATGCGGTCACGATTTGCCGTGACCGCACACACGATGAGTACTACTTTAACCGGCCGGAACGGATTACCGGCGATACCCCACCCCAACCGTTCCTTGATCTCGGTCGCAAGAGGATTGTCGAGCGCGTTGTCGCGAGCGAGTGTCTCCGGGTTGCTTTTTCTCGCTTGATCGATGGGCCGGCATGGACACCAAATAGTAATCATGGAACGTTTGGTCAGATATTTGAATGGTGTGATTATCGTGAGAGCGTCGCTGCTTGGCTGGCGGAGGCGCGCGAGGTGGACGAAATTATTGATAGGCTGACGGCGCACACTCCGCTCTCGCCGGGCGACGTGCAAGATATCAGGGCGAGTATCCGTCATGGTCTTATTCAGCGGATTGATCGAGTTGTCGAGGAAGAGAAAGGATCGCCGGATACCGAACTGAGCGCGGCGCTCGCCAGGTATGGCGTAGTCCCGATGTTTGGGTTTCCAACGCGGGTCAGGATGCTGTGGGGAGAGCAGGTTCGCAGTAGCAAGCAGCTACAAGATCTTGTGGTGAGTGACCGCCCGCTTGAGTTGGCGATTAGAAGTTTTGCACCCGGTGCCGAAATTGTCAAAGATGGTGAGGTTCACACCGTTGCTGGGTTCGTAGCCTATAAGCCGGTTGGCAACCGGGTTTTAGCGGTTGATCCACTCGGGTTGCCACGGATCGTTGGGCGTTGTGCAAATTGTGAACGACTGGAGTTGTCGTCCAATCTGAAGTGCGATGTATGCGGGAAGCCGGAACAAAAGATCGAACTCTATGAGCCTCGCGGTTTCCGGACAACATACCGGCCTCGGCCATATGACGACGACCAGGAAGTGTTGAGCAGGATTTCACCCCCTAATCTCGTCCCGAGTGGGGTGCCGGCGTCCGTGCGCGGTGTGATGAACCTCGAACTGCGGATTTACTCGCAGAGTAGGCTCGTCTCGATTAATGATAACTTTGGCCGGGGATATGTTTTTCGAGCGCAGGCAGATAAGAGTGTGCTTGCTGAAACTGCGCCGGCCGCTGTTGAACCGTTGAGAACGATCGGTGAGATTAGGGTGACCGATGCGCTGGTAGTCAGCCCAAAGCAGTTTAATATTGGCGGTGGATCGATTGGGCTTTACGAACTTGCTTCTGGGCGGGCGGCATACACATCATTCGCCGAGGTGCTTCGGCGCGCTGCTCAGGTGTGCCTCGATCTCGATCCAGTAGAAATCGCGGCAGGCACATTGCCGGTGCGCGTTCCCGTCTATGGCGCCGCTGGTGCGGAGGTTGGGTCTCAGATCGGTGCCTGGATTTTCCTTGCGGACACGGCCGAGAATGGAGCGGGTTATGCGATCGAACTTGGTCAGGAAAATGTCTTTTCACAAATGGTTAAGGATGCATTGAATGAGTTGCGGTCGGCCTGGGAGGATAAGAGACACGCTGAAAAGTGTGATACGTCTTGTCCAGATTGCCTTCGCTCTTACAACAACGCACAGTTGCATTCGCTCCTCGACTGGCGCTTGGCGCTGGATATGCTTGAACTTGCTGCTGGCGAGCCGCTCAACATCAGTCGCTCATTGCCAGCGGATGGTGAGTGGATGAATGCAGCGGCGAATGCGCTTCAAGCCTCGAAGATGGACATCCAAGGTGTCCCTGTAATTGCTAGGGGTGACCGGTGTGTAGTTCTCTGTCATCCGCTGTGGAGGGTTGAGGATCGGTTTTACTCTGATCTTCAGCGGTCTGTTTTTGATGCGGCAAGAGAGGAATACTCTTATGTTGCCGCTCATGACATACGTGACTTTCGGCGCAATCCGGTTTCAATTTTGAAACACCTGCGTTGAACACGGCTGGCAGATGGCCGCATATCCGGATCGTCGTCCGCAATCGGCGGATTCCACCGTATCTCGCGGTTTCTGATTCGTAACGGGAATGGTGGATCAGGACCGGCAGAAGTGGGAACGCCGGTATCACGGTCGTGTTGCGCCGGTCGCCTGAGTTTGGACACCTCGGCAGATTCTCGGAGTTGATACTCGTTTGACCTGCGGTGTTTGTCTTTCGGGTGGGTGTTTTGGGGTACTAACCGGGTAGGTTCGTGCGGTGGCGTAC
>Ga0310827_101169_pt1 | contig 14669 bp, 18 predicted proteins | sample WT_ome_2_FD_201309 | JGI IMG/M metagenome (GOLD analysis project Ga0310827, IMG submission 201309) | Sorghum-adapted microbial communities enriched on wild type (WT) sorghum from Joint BioEnergy Institute, Emeryville, California, United... ... | reverse complement strand
GGAACCTTTTCGAAAGGATCGGATTCGATTTGGGAAAAGAATAGAAGGGGGCCGGTGCCGCACCGTTTCTTCGTCTGCTATTTTGGGGTAAAATAAGATAGCCGGCATTTGTTTGATCATCACAGGAAAGGAGAGGATTAGACCCATGTTTATCAGCTTGGATGAATTCAAAGAGGAATGGCTGCAGGAAGCCGCCTTGACACAGAAGGTCATGGATGCGCTAACGGACGAATCGCTCGGTCAGGAGGTTGCGCCGGACCATACGAACCTGGGCAAGCTGGCCTGGCACATCACGGGTGCGGTACATTTTCTCTTCGCCCAGATCGGCTTAACCTTCCCGTCCGCTGTCAGTGGGCCCGATCACCCCGCTTCGGCCAAGTCGATCGCGGAGGCTTACCGGCAGGACAGCCATGCCGTGCCGGAAGCGGTCCAAGGGCAATGGACGAACGAAACTCTGCAGAACACCTGCAACGTTTTTGGCCAAAAAATGCCCATTCATGCGTTCCTCCGGTTTATTATCCAGCATCAGGCCCATCACCGCGGACAAATGACGATTCTCATGCGTCAGGCAGGCTTGAAGGTGCCGGGCGTTTACGGGCCCAGCCGCGAGGAATTGCAAGCCATTCAGGCGGCGAAGGGCTGAACAAGGGAAAGCCGCTTTTTTTTGCGGGAAGCAGGCAGCTTGGGGATTGTCCATCCGGGACCAATCATGGATTGGTCTATTTTTTTCCACAACGGCGGGGAAACGGAGAACCGGATTGAAGTTCCGCAGCTTGCCGGAGTGCTGGCCGGCCTCAAGGAACTTTGCTGACCTTCTACCGGGAAACGTGCGATGCCGTTCCGTGCCAATAGACGCTCGTAACGATCCTGGCCTGATGTGAGGAGAAGGTCCCGGCACGGACGAATTCAGCATAAGCCATTTGAAAAGAAAGGGCGGGGTAAGATGAATCATTCCTTTTCCGAAAACCCTTTATGGCCCGATCCCCTGCGCGGGGAGGGAGGCGGGACCGTCGGATCGGCGGAGCAATGGCGACGGCGGCGTCCGGAGATCCTGGAGCTTTTCCGCAGGCATGTTTACGGAAGGGCGCCTCTTGAACGTCCGCAGACTCTGCGTTTCGCCGCCGTGGATGAAAGCCGCGGTTGGATGGGCGGAACCGCAGTCAGGAAGAAAGTGGACATCCTCTATACCGGCGCCGGGGGTACCGGCGAGATCCATCTTTATTTGTTTCTGCCCGACGGGGCGTCCCGGCCGGTACCGGCGTTCCTCTTGCTCTGCAACCGGCAGGCGGCAAATATCGATCCCGAGCGTAAAATGCAGAACGGTTTCTGGCCTGCGGAAATGATCGTATCCCGCGGTTACGCGGCTGCGGCTTTTCAGGTTGAGGACCTTGATCCGGACCGTTACGACGGCTTTCGGGACGGGGTACACGGTATTTTCGATCCACGGAATGTTCCGCGTCCTCCGGATGCGTGGGGCACGCTGGCCGCATGGGCCTGGGGGGCCAGTCGGGTGATGGATTACCTGGAAGCCGATCCGGACATCGACGACAAGTTTGTCGCTGTCGTCGGCCATTCCCGGGGAGGGAAAACCGCTCTATGGTGCGGGGCGCAGGATGAGCGCTTTGCCATGGTGGTGAGCAATGACTCCGGATGCGGCGGAGCCGCCATCTCCCGCGGTAAAAAGGGAGAGACGGTGAAAGCGATCAACGAGCGGTTTCCCCACTGGTTTTGCGAAAATTTCAAACGCTATAACGACAGGGAGGACAAATTGCCGGTCGACCAGCATATGCTGCTGTCGCTGATGGCCCCCCGGCTGCTTTATGTAGCCAGCGCTTCCGAAGATACATGGGCGGATCCGGACTCCGAATTTCTCGCATGCGTCCATGCATCCTCCGTCTACAGGCTTCTGGGCCTCACCGGCCTGGAAACCGGGCGAATGCCGATGCCCGAATGCCCGCTGCATGAAGGGAGCATTGGGTATCATCTGAGGACCGGCAAGCACGATCTGACGGAATACGACTGGGCCTGTTTTCTTGACTATGCGGATCGTCACCGGAAAGCGAATCCGGAAAGGACTCCGCAAGCCAATGACGATCTGCGGCCCGGTCGTCCATTGAATCCGGCAGGAGGAAGCGGATGAGCCGGAAACCGGAAACCGGACGGGATTCAAGAGGACGCATCCGGGATTATGTACACGAGACGCTGAAAAAAAATATGATCAGACTCAAACTGGAGCCCGGACGGCTGATTTCGGAGAAAGAAGTGGCGGGGATGCTCCAGGTCAGCCGAACGCCGATTCGGGAAGCGTTCGTCAAACTGTCCCGGGAAGAGCTGATTGAGACGGTCCCCCAGAAGGGATCGTTCGTTTCCCTGATTGACCTCGATCATGTGGAGGAATCCAGATTCGTACGGGAAACACTGGAATCGGCGCTCGTTCGCCAGGCTTGCACCGTATTGACCGCGGAACAGGTGCTGCAGCTGCAAAACCTGGTTTCCCTGCAGGAACTCTGCGTTGGGGAAAAAAATAACGAGCGCCTGTTCGAGCTGGATGAGGAATTTCATCGGACGATAATCGTCGGCTGCGGGAAAAAGCAGACCTGGGGGATGATTCAGCAGCTCAGCACCCATTACAGCCGGCTTCGTTTTTTGCGGGTGGCGGTGACTGATGATTGGCAGACCATTATCTCCGAGCATCAGGGGATCGTCCGGGCCATCCGGGAGAACGATCCGGACCGCGCGGAACAACTCATGCGGGAGCATCTGGGCCGGGTCAACTTTGAGAAACACGAGCTGAAAGCGAAATATCCTCTTTATTTCAAGTGATGTCTTATGTGCCCCGCTATCTACCATCGACAGGAGGTTAATCCCGTGATCAATAAGCTTCCCCGCATGATGAAAGCGGCAGTGATGAAGACTCCCGGTGAGATTGCCATCGAGGAAATTCCGGTCCCCGAACCGGCTGCCGATGAAGTTCTGGTCAAAGTAATGGCCGTCGGCGTGTGCGGTTCAGATATTCACTATTTCGAACACGGGAGAATCGGATCCTATGTTGTGCGCAAACCGATAATTCTCGGACACGAGTGCGCCGGGATAGTCGCGGCCTGCGGAAGGAATGTGACCCGGTTCGCCCCGGGCGACCGTGTGGCGATCGAACCGGGGGTTGCCTGCGGCAAGTGCGAGTTCTGCAAATCGGGGCGGTATAACCTGTGCCCGGAGGTCCAATTTTTGGCTACCCCTCCGGTTGACGGGGCATTCGTACAGTATATCAGGCATCGGGAAGATTTTCTTCATCCGATTCCGGATCATCTTTCTTTTGAAGCAGCCGCACTGATTGAACCGTTCTCTGTCGGGATTCATGCCTTGAACCGGGCAAGGTTTCAGCCCGGCGGCGAAGTCGCGATTATCGGCATGGGACCGGTGGGGCTGATGACGGTAATCGCCGCCAAAGCGTTCGGGGCTTCGCGCATTTTCGTCAGCTATCTGGAGGAAAACCGCCTGCAGGCCGCGCTTCGTCTGGGAGCTTCCCATGCCATCCCGGGCGCAGCCGGAAACCCGGCGGAAGCGATCCTTCAGCTGACCGGTCGGCGGGGTGTCGATTTGGCCGTGGAAACCGCCGGCCATCCGTCGGCGCTGAAAACCACCATGCGGGTTGTCAAACGAGGCGGAAAAATATCGATCGTCGGCCTGCCTGCGGTCGACGAAATTGGCTTCAATGTTCCGTTCCTTTGCGATAACGAGATAGACATATACGGAATTTTCCGTTATGCGAATACGTACAGGCAGGGTGCAAATTTCCTTTCTTCCGGCGTTGCCGATGCAGCAAGCCTGGTCACGGATCGCTTCCCTCTGGAACAAACCCGCGATGCTTTGGCAAGAGCCATGACGAACAAAGCGGGCAGCCTCAAAGTGATGGTTTACCCCAACGGCTTCCCGGCCGGAGAATGAACAAGAAGAACGCCGGAACGTCATCCGGCGTTCTTCTTACCCCTTTAACGACAAGAGCCAATCGGAATAACAGGAATTACATAAAACCTCGAAACGGTCTTCCGCTCCATTTTGTTTGTACAAGGTAATACTGTGCGCGGTATCGGTCTTCTTCCGGCAATAGTAACAAAGATAGGACATGAATCATGCCGCCTTTCCTCGGTGGTTTGCACGGGGGCGTTATTTAGGATCCCCGGCGAGGCGGAATTTTTGAATGGATTTTTTCGCCAAATCTGCCACGGGCCGTGTACGGGCCTTCCCGGCATATCCGGCAAATTTATCGGCGGATTTGACGCCTGTAGATTCGCAGCAGCCGTCCGGCCGGATGACTCCAGCTGAATCGACGGAGCACGGTTTTCCTGCCCTGGATCGAGAGCCGTTTTGCTAGCTTCGGGTCCTTCGCAATCCGGATGATGTAACGGGCGAAAGCTTCCGGGCTTTGATAATGCCCGACCAGATATCCGTTTTCTCCGTGCCGGATAATTTCCCGGATTCCGCCGATGTTCGAGGCCACGACGGGAACCCCCGCGGCCATCGCTTCCACGTTCACCAGCCCGAAAGCTTCATGCTTCTGGGAAGGGCAGAGAAAACAATCTCCCAGGCGGTAAATTTCATGGATGTGCGCGTGGCTTTTTCTTCCGAGAAAAACAACAGGGACCGTTAACCGTTTGGCCAAGGCTTTCAATGAAGCCAGATAACGGGCTTTTCCGCCTCCGGCAACGACAAGTTTGGCGCGGGGAACTTTCCTGCGAACGAGTTGCGCCGCTTTGATCAAAACCGGGACCCCTTTGCGCGGGATGACCCGTCCGACAAACAGCATGGTAAAGGAAGTTTCCAGGCCGTACTTTCGTTTGCTCTGCATCCGTAAAGCAGGGGAGGGGGGGTTGAAGCGTACGGTATCCACACCAAGATGAACTGTTCGAATCTTGTGCCCCAATCCGGAAAACCTTCGCTCCAGAATCTTCTTGAGCGAGGCGCTGTTTCCGATGATCAAGTCGGCTTTCCCAAGGCTTCTTTCGACATGATCCGTTTTGGGGACAAATGTCAGGGAATGAAGAAACAGGGCAACAGGCGTCCGGGGAAATGCTTCTTTCACTTTGGCCATATAATGCGGACGATTATCGATCTGAATGAAGTCAAAGTGTTTTCCTTTTATATAATGAAGCACGGAACCGAGATATCGGCTGGGCGAACCGGCGGGAACCCGGACGATTGTCAGCCTGCCCATCTTGCTGACCCTGGGAGTATGATGATGAAGGCGGCTGACGAGAGTTACCTGATGATGTTTCGCGAACTGCCTGGCTAACGAGAGCATACAGATCTCCACCGAACCGCTGCCGGGGACGGGAATCTGCTCGGGAGCGACCATGAGAATATGCAGAAGACTTCCTCCTTTTCATGCTGGGGTTTGTCTTTCCGTTGGAAGGATAAAGCAGTATATGCATGAAAACACGGCCAGATACGGGATGAATGCGGGAAATCGCCGAGATTTTCAGAAAAATAGGAACGCGTGTATCAATTGGGAAGACCCGGCCCATGAGAATGTTCGGAAGAGAAGCGAAGCGATGATCATGCCGGGATCCGCCGCTCCGAACGGAAGCGAGCGCATAATTTTTTGCGAAAAACGGATATTATAAAGTGGGTTGGAACCCAACATCAAGAGGATGGAGGAGAAGTTATGGCGCTCATTCCCTATGAGCCGTTCCGTTACCTGGAGAATTGGAAACGGGATCTGGATCGCTTCTTTAACGAGTTTCCGGCAAATATCCGCGGCCGCGAGTTCGGCGTTCATCACGTGGATGTCTACGAGAACGGCAACGAAGTGATCGCATCCTGTGAAATTCCCGGACTGGAGAAAAAAGAGGATGTACAGATCCACGTCGATAACGATGTGCTGACGATCTCCGGCACCGTTAACAAAACTCATGAAGTCCAAGAAGAGCACATGCATCGGCAGGAACGTTTTTACGGCCGGTTTCACCGCTCCATTCCCCTTCCTTCTCCCGTAGACGAAGAGAAGGTTACGGCAACCTACCGAAACGGCATTCTGGAAATCAAAATGCCGAAAAAAACCCCGCCGCAAAGCGGAAGAAACATCGATATCCAGTTTCACTAATCCAGATGAACGTACGGGCAGGCATGCATTCAGATCCGGTTGGCCGGGGGCGCATGCCTGTCTTTCTTATGCAAATTTGCGGAATGAAACCTAAAAGAGACTTTTCTTCTCCCGTCTCCCGAAGTAAGATGATCCTAGAGACTCTCTGAAGGAGGCGATGGAAATGAAAGTATTGGTATTGGGCGGAACCGGGAACATCAGCCGGGCGATTGTGAGCCGACTGCTCCGGCAGAATCATGATGTGACCGTCTTCAACAGGGGGAACCGAAAACTGGTCTTTGAAAGAGATGTACGTACGCTGACCGGGGACAAAAATGACCGGCCGCGCTTCGAGGAGCAGATGCGGAAGGAACAGTTCGATGCCGTCATCGACATGATTTCATTTAGCAGGGAGGACGCCGAGTCTACGGTGCGCGCATTCGAGGGCCGGGTCGGCCATCTGATCGTGTGCTCCAGCAGCGCGGTCTACAAGCGTCCGACCCGCTCCATCCCGATCCGGGAGGATGCCGAGGAACTGTTTGACAATCCGCGGCATGACTACGCTTTCCGGAAGGCGGAAATGGAGCGCTACCTGGGGCAAATACACGAGCAGCGGAACCTGCCTGTGACGATTATCCGTCCTTCGCTGACTTACGGGCCCGGAGGCTATAATATCGGTGTGCTGCGGCAGAATTACAACATTATCGACCGCATTCGCAAGGGGAAGCCGCTCGTGATGTTCGGAGACGGCACGACGCCCTGGAATTTTACCTTCGCCCCGGATTTGGCCAAAGGTTTTACCGATATTCTCGGAAATCCCGAAACGTTCGGCCGGCAATACCATGTGACAAGCGAAGAAGCCCGCATTTGGGAGGATCTCTACACCACATTCGGGAAGATTCTGGGGAAAGAGCCGTGGATCGTACACATCCCGTCAGAACTTTTGATGACGGCGGCCCCGAATCTCTGCTCGCATCTTTATTATGAAAAAATGTATGCCGGTTTGTACGACAACTCCAAAATACGAAGTGTTGTGCCGGATTTCCGGGCAGAAATTTCCCTCGAGGAGGGTCTTGCAATGATGCTGGAATGGTTTGAAAGCGAAGGCGGACCGCTGGACAGGGAGAAGGACGCCCTGGAAGACAAGCTGGTGCAATTTCATCAATCGTGGTCCCGTGACCTGACCGGCCTTTTTGCAAACTAATGGCCGGGTTCCTGTCCGTGCCGGGCCCGCGCTGTTATCCGGATCCGGTTTTCCGGCAGGGGGAAGCCGTTCCGGTTTTCTTTTTTCCGCCCGATGCCTGACGGGCCGGGAACATTTGCCGGCAACAGCGCCGGTCTTTCGCGATGCGGGAGGACCGCAAATTGCCGCCTGCATCCGGTATGGCCCGACCGCGCCGGCCTGTTGCCGGGGAGGGGAGAAAGCTGCCCATTTCCGGTCTGTCCATTCGCCCGCCAGTAAGGTATACTGTCTATATCAATCATCCCTGGGGGTCGTCCAAAGTTATGAGTCAACATGCAGAATTCGGCCGCATCGGCCGTTACCATTTACAGAACGAGTCTTACGGCATCGCCGCTTTCTTTTTCCACCGGGCCCTTCTGTACGATACGACGGATGGAAATGCCTGGAACGGGTTCATCCTGTCAATAGGGCTTATGCGCAGGGAGAATGACATGCAGACGGCACTCGCCCGCTATGCGCTTCAAGAAGGGGTTCCCTACGACAAAGATTTGATGACGTTTGCGATGATGTCCTTTCAGCAAAGCCCGTTCGCACTCGCCGCTTGGATCCGTGCGCTGTCGGACAAGTCGGGCATCCCCGAACCGGAAAAGGAGACGCTCGTCAAGATTGCCGACGAGATGGACGAAGTCAACCGCAAGCTGACCGAAGAACACGGCGAACAGAAGCTGAGGGCGCAGGGGATGTTTCGTCTGGAAGAATACGCCGCCCGACCGATGGAACTGGATATGGTCGCGAAGGAACCGACAGAAACTGTCTACAAACAGATCGAAAGCTGGCTGGGCGATCCGCAGACGGCACTGTCCGGCGTCAGGCTGCTGTGCATGATCCCGGATCTGCGAAGCGAGAAAATGCTGCGCAGGGTCTGCCGCAACGAACGGATGGACGGCAAGACGGTGACCCAGGCACTGCTCGCGCTGCGGTGGCTGGGGGTCCGGGGGAACGCCCGCCTCCAGAAGAAAGGCCAGGCCTACATCATCAATCTGGACAACCCGCAGCCGGAACTGACCATTACGGTTCCCAATGTTTTCCGACCGGCGCTGGACCGGATGAAGCTGTGGATGGCCAAGCAGCAGGGTTTCGTTGCCGTGGAGGCCTACGAAGAGTTTGCTTCCACCGACGATCCGGCCTTACCGCCCGAATTGGCTGAACAAGTAGAGAAAGCAGACATTCCGGGGCCGCTTCAGGAGGTCGTCCATACGCTGATTCGCGCTGCTTATGATCTGAATTATCCGCAGGTGCCCACCGAGATCGAGGGAGCGCGCAAATGGAGCGGCGCCTTTCTGCTGCTGGCCAAGGATTATACCGAAGGCATCGGAGAAAAGTGGAATTACGGAGAGCCGGAAAAGGATGAAATGGTGATCCGCCACTACAACTGGCTGCTTACAGGCACGCCGGACTTTTACAAGACGGTTCATGCCACCCGCAGGCTGCGCGCTCAGCTCGGGATTTGATGATCTGCGCGGTAAGCCGGGAAATCGTTATCGATTTCCCGGTTTTTTGGCTTTCAGCGAATGAACGCTTCTTCATAGACAAAAAATGCAAAAAAACATGCCAGTTCGACATCTTTGGATAAAGAAAAAGGCGGACATTTGCTCTAAAATGAAAACGTTAACAAAAGAGGGGAGAATCAAGAGATCAAACGAAGGGAGTCTATCACATGTTGAAAAAATGGTCTTACGGGATTTTGTCCGCCGCCTTGCTGTCGGGTGTGCTCAGCGGCTGCGGCGGCGGAAATACGGCCGGGGGAAACGCGGGCTCGTCCGGAACGGAGGAAAAAGCGCCGTCCGGGGAGCCGGTTGAATTGACCATCACTTCCAGTGCGGGAACGGACGCGCCGGTGTTTGAAAAAAATGTGCTGAGTTATCTGCAAAAAAAATTTCCCAACTACAAATTTAATTATATTGAAAAGCAGAAAGGTACGGAAATCGGTGATTTGATTGCCGCCGGCACCCCGATCGATCTGATTTTTGAAACTATCGGCGGATTAAACGGCGGACTGATTCAGCCGGGATTGGCCATGGACATATCCGAACTGATCAAGAAGCACAATATTGACCTGAACCGGTTTGAACCGACCCTGATCGACGGGATGAAAGCCGCGGCCAATGGAAAGCTGTACGGCCTTCCGGTGCAAAATCTGGTCATGGCCATGTACTATAATAAAGATTTGTTTGACAAGTTCGGCGTCTCCTATCCAAAGGACGGCATGACCTGGGATGAAACGCTGGAACTGGCCAAAAAGCTTAACCGCAATCAGGACGGAACCCAGTACCTGGGGATAGCCGTATCTTCAACCCACATTTTGCGGATGAATCCGTTCTCGCTCCCCTACGTCGATCCCAAGACGCAAAAGTCCACGTTCGGCGACGAACGCTGGAAAACGCTGCTGAACACCGTCTTCCTCGGCGAATCGGAGGATCAGAGCTACCGGGATTACATGCATACCATCAAGGACAAAATTCCGTACAAGGACGAGTTCCTGAAGAACAAAAACATGGCCATGTTTGTCTATTTCTCGGATCTTCCGGTCAGCTATCCGGAGATGGACAATATGAACTGGAACGTCGTATCGGCACCGACATTCAAGGATCTGCCGGGGATCGGCGAACAGCCTTACCCGACTTACTGGAACATTGCCGCAGGGAGCAAGCATCCGGATGAAGCGATGGAGGTTATCAAATATCTGGTCTCGGATGAGTTCCAAATGATGGCTTCCAAGCGGGGCGATCTCACTTCCCTGAAATCCGAGGAAATCCGCAAGGCCTATGGCGCGGATTATCCGAAGAAAAATATTAACTGGGGGGCATTCTTCGTCAACAAGCTGGCGCCGGTATCTCCGAAATCGATTTATGACGGGGTGGCCGAAAAGCCGCTTACGGATCTCGTCAACCAGATCGCTTCGCGCAGCATTGATGTGAATACGGCGTTGAGCCAGGCCGAGGAAGCCGCCAACAAGGCCATCGCACAGGAGAAAAGCAAATAATACCGATGCAAAACCCCGCCGGAGCGGGGTTTTTGCTGTGCGGGTATGCGTGAATAGTTTTCCGCGGCAGGCAAATCCTAACACCGATCATGAAATTACCAACGAACCTGACAAGGAGTTGAAAGCATGAACGGAAAATGGTTATGGGTTCCTGCCGTTTGTCTTATCCTGACGGCGGGCTGCGGGTCAACGACTAATCAGCAGGGGCAGGGTGCGGGCGCAGGCGTTTCCATGAAGGCCAACGACACCACCTCCGGCGACCGGATCAAAACCCAGGTGTTCCATGGCAATGCGCAGCTGGCGGCGGACCCTTATCTGGAAACCTATATTCAGGGAATGGACGAGGTCAGCGATGCGAGGGTCATGACAACGGACAAAAACGTCTACGTTGCTGTCGTGCTGGACAAGCCTTACCAGAGCCGGGCCTACGAGACGCAGACCGGAACAGCGAACGCAGATAACGGGAACGCTCCGGGAACCCGGGACCGGATCAGCCCGATTAACAGCGGAATCACGGATGGAAATCCGAACGGCGACATTCCGTTTATGGTCAAACAGAAAATTATCGGGAAAGTCCGGACCCGCGACGGGTACCGTCCGGTTTACGTTTCCTCCGACCCGGAATTTTTCAGGGAGATGGACCGGATGTCGACGGACGCCCGAAACGGCAAACCGGTGCCGCTTCGCGCGTTCAATTCCGTCGTTCAGCGTGTTTTTCATGGAGAAACTCCGGTCGACCAAATATCCAGGTAGGCGACCGAAGCAGAACGGTCCTTCCCGAAATCGTTCATCAGGATTGGCGGGTGGAAACGGGATGGACCGTTTTCCGGCTTCCGCCGTTAGAAGGAGCCCGGTTGACCAGATAAATGCTGGCCGCGATCAGAACCAGTCCGGCCAAAAACAGCGCATGGAAGGGCTCGCGCAGAAACAGGGTGCCGCCGAGGACGGAAATCAGGGGGACGCAGAATGTGCTTGCGGCCACCTTGCCCGCTTCCCCATATCGGACCAGGGTAAAGAAAATGACCCAGGCGGTCGGCACACCAAGGAAGGCCCCGAAGGCCAGTCCGGACAAATAGGGACCATTCCAGACAATTTCCCTCCACGATTCCACGGAGCTTCCGATGGCGGTCAGAACGGCTCCGCCCAGCATGCTTTGAATCGATACCAGCCACAACGGATCCACCCGGCTGGAGTACTTTTTCATATATACGGTTCCGAATGCCCAGGAAACGGCAGTGGCCAGCGCCAGAACGATTCCGGTCGATGATACCTTCAACGTCATTCCTTCGGCGCTGACGACAGCAACCCCGGCAACGCCCAGGATCAGCCCGGCCATCTTGGAGGCGGAGACCGATTCGCCCAGCCACAGCCAGGCCAGAAGTCCCACCAGCACCGGCTGTACATAGACGATGACGGAGAAGAGCCCTCCGGGCATATATGTGAGACCTACCGTCTGCAGGCCGAAAAACAAAAAGACGTTGAACAGGGCCGAGACCAGATAGACGGCGGCGTGCCGGCGAAAGGCGATTTTCCTCCAGCGCGGAAGGGCGACGAGGGCAAGGCCCAATCCTCCGAGAAATGTCCGCATTCCGGCAAAGAGGATCGGCGGTGTGTAGGCGAGCGAGATTTTATAGATCGGCCAGGACAGTCCCCAGATCAGAACCAGTGCGGCGATCAGAACGACGTTGCGTGCGCGCGCGGAAGGTCTCATGGCGGTACGCCTCCTTTCAACAGGGCAATCCGGGAAAGCTTACTGAAGAAGACCCGCTGGATACGCGGGTCACCAGGTGTAATCCAGCACCATGACGTCGGCGAAATGCTCCCGTACCTTGTCTACTGTCGAGCGGTGTTTTTCATGCGGCAGATAGGCGTTCAAAGCTTCAAGATTCTCGAATGCGATCCGCATTCCCACCTCAAAGCCCTTGCTTTTGCCTTCCCGGGAATGATTGAGGCCGACGGACATTTCCACAATGCCCTCCATGGAAGCCAGCTCCTGAAGCGTTCGCACGATCTGCTCCTTCTGCGGGTCCGTTGTCGTCTCCTTCAGTTTAAAAAGCACCAGATGTTCCACCATCGGGATTCCCTCTTTTCCGGATAGAATAGAAAGCCGAATCACGGCCGCATTCTATTATACAGGAGAAAAAGGGAATTGTCCGGGATTCTTTATTTGTCTTTGGAACAAGCCCGGAATTCGGCAGCCGCCTTCGGCGAAAAATCATTGACGAAACCTTCCCCAATTGATACCTTAACGATATACATAGAATACAACACCGGGAGGGCAAGGAGAATGATTTTCCAGAAGAACGATAAAATTGTACTAATCGGGGATTCCATCACCGACTGCGAGAGAAAAAGGCCTTACGGGGAAGGCCGCAACGACGCGACGGGCAAAGGGTACGTCACGGCGCTCAGCGCGCTTCTGGGCAGCACCTATCCCGAACTGAACCTGCGCATCATCAACATGGGAATCAGCGGCAACACGGTGCGCAACCTCAAGGACCGCTGGCAGACCGATGTCATCGATCTCAAGCCGGATTGGGTTTCCGTGATGATCGGGATCAACGACGTCTGGCGGCAGTATGATACGCCGACCATAACGGAATCGCATGTACCGATCGACGAGTACCGCGAAACACTGGACGAACTGGTCCGGACGACCCTTCCGAAGGTGAAGGGGATGATTTTGATGACCCCGTTCTATATCGAACCCTCCGTAAGCGATGCCATGCGCTGCAAAATGGATCAATATGGGCAAGTCGTCAAGGAAATCGCGGAAAAATACGGAACCCTGTTTGTCGATATCCAGGCAGCCTTCGAGCCTGTATTGGAGCATATTTACCCGGCCGCGCTGGCATGGGACCGGGTCCATCCCAATATGACGGGGCATATGACGATCGCCCGGGCTTTCCTGAAAGCCGTAGGCTATGAGTGGAGGTAGGACAAGGAAAAACAGCCGGTGAACTATCATCGGCTGTTTTCGTTGCCGGTCCGGCCTTGCGGGGAGTGCGTCCCGGACCCATTGCCGCGATCCTGGAAACTGCCGCGTTCCTGAAAATTGCCGTTTCGCGGCTTATGAACCATTTCGCCGCCCAAATGCCCGGTGTAGGAAACAAGCAGGACTCCGGCCAGGGAGACCACAAGGAACACCGGGTTTCGGCCGATTTCCCGCTTCTTCCACCAGAGAAGCCCGAGGCGGACTATGGACAGGACAATGTACAGGATCATCGTGAGATGGGCAAAATTTTCATGCAGATGCAGGAGAGGGTTCCGTTCCTCTTCCGGACCGGTCAGCACGGAAGCAATCGCGCCGATCGTTCCGAAAATCAGGGTAATGAGTCCGGCCGTGTGCAGTTCCTTTTTCTTCAGGACGGAGGCGAAGAAATCGAACAGGAAGCTTACGATCAGCAGGGCAATAGGAAAATGGATGAAAATAAAATGAAGATTTTGTAAAATATAGGCCATTGCAGGAACCTCCTTCTTATTTTCTGAAGCGTTTACTTGGGCTTGTTCATTATAGCGGATGAATCTGAAAAAAAGCTGAAAACGCCGGCCGCGGTTTCGGGGAATTTCCGGACTGCCGCTTCGGACTTTCGGCAAAACATGGTATAATTCTTCCGAATCCTTAAGAATGATGAAAAGAGAAAAGGTGAAGCGAATGAACATTGCGATACGGGGCGCCGAATTGACGCACCGCCCGGAAGAAGGTTATGCGGGGAAGGTTCAATTCGAATGGCCCGGCCATCAAGTTCCCTACGAGATCACCCTTTCCAGCAAAGACGGCAAGGACTGGGGCTACAGCCTGATGTTCTCCGGCGAGCCGGGGACCGAAGAAGAGATCCTCCAGGTGGAGGATGCGCTGGAGGAAGACGATGAATTGTTCGATGTTTTGATCGATGCGGCCATGCAGGCGCTGAACAAGGCTTAGACGGGGGTTGCGCAGGAACATCCGGCGGAGGCGGGGGATGCAGCGAACGTTCAACCCGGGCGAAGGCGTTGGGCCCAAAGTGAACCTTTCATCCGGCTGCCCCCTTCCCGTACAGGCTTCCTCCTTCATCAAGTCCGAAGACCGCACAGGCAGATGCATGACGACAGGCGAGAGGAGATGCTTCGATGAGCGAAACGCCCGGATCGAATGAACCCCGCAGGATCCATCTATTTCTGGCAGGGGACTCCACCGTTGCCGATTATCCGCCGGATAAGGCGCCCATGGCGGGATGGGGCCAGATGCTGCCGTTTTATTTGACGGACGATGTCGTTGTAGAGAATCACGCCGCCAACGGCAGAAGCTCCAAAAGCTTTGTGCAGGAGGGACGGCTGGAGCGCATACGGGAACAGATTCAAGAGGGGGACTATCTGTTCGTCCA
>Ga0310827_101167_pt1 | contig 14676 bp, 13 predicted proteins | sample WT_ome_2_FD_201309 | JGI IMG/M metagenome (GOLD analysis project Ga0310827, IMG submission 201309) | Sorghum-adapted microbial communities enriched on wild type (WT) sorghum from Joint BioEnergy Institute, Emeryville, California, United... ... | reverse complement strand
CCGCTCACTACCACCACAACAAAACCAAGAATCTCGTTGATCTCATGGGAAACCTTGCCTGCTTACACAAACTTCTTGACGCTACCATCGTTTTTCCGGCTAACGGAACGACAGGCCGCTATTTCGCCGTGAAAGGGACATTTCCGGTCGAAAATCCAGCCCTTTTTTCGCGAAATAACGCCCTGTCGTTCCGTTACATAGGCGGAATGCCGTGCGACCCGCCGCCGCATCGGCTGCTCCGCCGGCCTGGCGTCCGTCCTTCAAAGCTTGTCCGGCCGCTTGAGCAATTCGCGGTTGGACGAACGGTTTCGACGGCGGGGCGGTATCGGGCAAGCCCGGCGGATTTCAAAACAAAGATGGAAAGAGCCGCACCACCTGAAAGACGGCCAGCACGGCAAGATGGGCCGGATAGAAGCTCCGCCACAGCCAGCGGGGCGCGATCCGTTTGGCGGCATAACGGGGTTCATAGGCGATGAGCAGCGTCGGCAGCAGAGAAAACAGTTGCAAGTATGCTCCGGTCCAGAGGGCGTAAACGAGGTTCAGCACAAAATGGGCCCCCGTCATGGCATGGGGACGCGCGGCCAGCGTCCGGTAGATGAACACGAGCACGAGCGCGTATGCACCGTAGGAAAAAGGAACAAGTTCCAACACGGCGACGGACGCGGCAAACACGGCCGCCTTCACCGCGGGATGATGAACCTTTTTCATGAGAAAAAGGGTCCCGAGCACGGCGAGGAACGTGCCGATCACGTTGATTGCCGGATCGTCGAGGGCGGCCATGTACGGCATTTGCGCGGCGGCGCCGATGGCGGCGAGACGGGTCACATAACGCTTCCGATCACGCGTACGGTCCCAGCCGACGGCGATGCCCCAGGCGTAGATGGGAAACGCGATGCGCCCGATGATGCGCCAGACGGGATTGTCAGGGAAAAACACGATGCCGACGTGGTCGATGAGCATCGTGAACATGGCCAGGTATTGCATGGGGACCCTCAACGCTCCTTCGTTGCGACAATGAACGGCACGAATCTCCGGTCACTTTCAGCGTACCATGACAACCCGCATCGCTCAACAAGGCCGGACTCGGCATGCAAAGCAAAGCGCCCGCGTTTCATTGGAAACGCGGGCGCTTGACGCACCACGGACGACCGGTCCGCCGTGCACGGCACCCGGGCGTGACCGGCGATTCGCCGGCACACGCCGGGACACATCCGCTCAGGCAGGCCGTCCATCCGTTCCCCGATTACTCCTCGACCGTCAACAGCACGACCGACATCGGCGGAAGTTCGGCTTCGAACCCGCCGTCCGTCAACTTGGCGCCGTTGAAGGCAGTCGGCACGACCTGGTTCGGATTGTCGAAGGTGTTGTGGCTGTTCATGGCGGGCGCCGTCAAGACGGTGCCGGAAACCTTCGTGCCCTTGAACCCTTGAATCTCGCCGGCCACCGGAGCGGAACGGTCCGGCGACACGTTGGCGAGGGTGATGTTCAGCTTCCCTTCGGCATCGATGGACACGGAGGCGGTCACTTGCGGCACTTCCATTTCGCCGTACCGGTACGGATTTGCGATCAATTCGATCGGTTGCAGCGTCGCATCCATGTGGACCTTGTACATGTCGAACACATGGTACGTCGGCGTAAGGACCATCTTGTCGCCTTCCGTCAGAATGGGCGCCTGCAGCACGTTGACCGTCTGGGCGATGTTGGCCATCCGGACGCGGTCGGCGTGGTTGTTGAAAATGTTCAGGCTGATCGCCGCGGAAACGGCGTCCCGGATCGTGTTTTGCTGGAACAGGAAGTGCGGGTTCGTCCCCGGTTCGGCGTCAAACCACGTTCCCCATTCGTCCACGATGAGCGCAACTTTCTTCTCGGGATCGTATTTGTCCATGATGGCCGAATGTTTGGTCACCAGTTCTTCCGTGAAGTACGCGGCTTTCATGATGCCAAACCACTCGTCTTCGGCGAAGTCCAGGGCGGATCCCCTGACGGCGTCCGGAATGCGCAGGAAGAACCGGTTGCCGTCCGGATTTTCCACGACAAGGCTGTGGTCCCGGAAGCGGGTGTAATAGTGGAGCGCAAGGCCGTCCATGAACGGCGCCGCTTCACGCATGAGCACTTCCGTCCAGTGATAGTGGTCGCCCCGCGGGCCCGCGGCGATTTTCTCGATGACGTTGTCTCCGTAGTTCCGCACAAACAGGCTGTACTGTCTGTACAGGTCGGCGTAATATTCCGCCCGCATCTGGCCGCCGCAGCCCCAGTTTTCGTTGCCGACGCCGAAATATTTCAGCTTCCACGGTTTTTCCCTGCCGTTCTGCTTGCGCAGGTTGGCCATCGGCGACTCGCCGTCGAAGGTCATGTACTCGACCCATTCCTGCATTTCGCGCACCGTGCCGCTGCCGACGTTGCCGCAAATGTACGGTTCGGCGCCGATCAGCTCGCACAGGTCGAAAAACTCGTGGGTGCCGAAATGGTTGTTTTCCACCACGCCGCCCCAGTTGTTGTTGACGATGGTCGGCCGTTGTTCCTTCGGACCGATGCCGTCCCGCCAGTGGTACTCGTCCGCGAAACAGCCGCCCGGCCAGCGCAACACCGGAATGCGGATTTTCTTCAAGGCTTCGATGACGTCGTTCCGGATGCCGCGGGTGTTCGGAATCGGCGAATCTTCCCCGACCCAAATGCCCTCGTAGATGCATCTCCCCAAATGTTCCGCGAAATGACCGTAAATGTTCCGGTCAATCCTGTACTGCCCCTTGTTGGCGTTAATGCGCAGCACGTTTTTGAATTCCTTCAAGGTGTCTCATCCTTTCGTGTAGATGCAGGTTCTATGTTTGTATTAACCTTTGACGCCACCGGACGTCAAACCTGAAATAAACGCTCTCTGGTTGAACAAGAACACCAGGACGATCGGGAAGATGGCAAGCACGGATCCCGAAATCAACTTGTCGTAGTTGTTGCCGTACGGCGTCAGCATCGAGGCCAGGCCGATGGGCAGCGTAAACATGTCGCTCGTGCGAAGCACAATCAACGGCCAGATCAGGCTGTTCCAGTTTTGCATCGCCAGCAAAATCACCATCGCGCCGAACGCCGGTTTCATGAGCGGCATCATGATCCGGAAGAAAATGCCGAACTCCGTGCATCCGTCGATCCGGCCCGCATCCATGAAATCTTTCGAGATGCCGCTGACGTACTGGCGGAAAAAGAAGATGGCCATGGGCGAGACGACGAACGGCAGAATGACGCCGGCGTACGTGTTGATGATTTTCATGTCGACGATCAACTTGTACAGCGGAAGCATGAGAATTTCCAGGGGCACCATCATGACGATCAGCACGAGAACGAACAGGAAGTTGCGCCCCCTGAAGCTGTAGGCGCCCAGGCCGTATCCGACCAGAGCGGACAGGAAAACCGAGAAGATGGTAAACAGCACGCAAATCAGGATGCTGTTCCGGTACCAGTACAGGTAGATGTTGTTCTGGTCCTCAAAAAGCAACTTGTAGTTGTCCAGACTCATCACGGCGGGGTTGATCCCCAAGTCCAGCCCGTTGCGGAACAAATCGGCCGAACTTTTGAACGAAGCCATGACGATATAGTACAAGGGAAAAAGGGTGAAAAACCCGATCACGCACAGCAATGCAACGACCAACACCATCAGCAATGTCCGTTTTTTCTTTGTGCCCACGATCTAGTCCCTTTCCTTCCTGAAGAGTCCGAAATACTTCAGTTGTACCATGTTGATGGCCAGCACAATGAGCAGCAAGACAATGCCGATCGCGGAGCCGAAGCCCAGATCGTTGCGCTGGAACGCCTGTTGGTAAATGTAACGGACGATCGTGAGGCCGATGTCGTTCGGCATGCTCTCGTTCCAGAAAACGTAGCTTTCGCCGAACATCCGGTAACCTTCGAAAATGCTGACGGTGAGCGTGTAAATGAGAATCGGCTTCAAGAGCGGCAACGTGATGTAAAAAAACTTCTGGATGCCGCCAGCGCCGTCGATTTCCGCAGATTCATACAACTCCTCCGGCAGGCTTTGCAAACCGGCCAGATAATACACCATGTTCACCCCGGCGGTTCTCCAAAGGTGCACCATCACCATGAGCATCATGCCGGCCCAGTAGTTCAGCATCCACTGCTGGGACGGCAGGCCCATCTTGTTCATGATCGAGTTGATGAAAGCCGTGTCGAGCTCCCCGAACATGAGCCGGAAAGGAACACCCGCAACGATGACGGACGTCAGGGCGGGAATGAAGATGATCGTCCTGAAAAACATTTTGCCCCTCGACAGCTTCGAGTTGAGCATCACGGCAATGAGCAACGGAATGGGGATGGCCGTCAGGATCACAAAAATCGTGTAAATGGTGTTCGTTTTCAATGCGTTGTAAAAATGTACGTCAAAGAGCCGTTCATAGTTTTTCAACCCGATAAACCGGGTGTTGTTGAGGCTGATGACCTCCTGGAAACTCATGATGAACGTGCTGATCATCGGGTAAAGAAAAAAGATCAGGAGACACAGCACGAACGGCAAGACGAACAAATAGGGCGCCAGCTTGTCGGAATAAAGCAATTTCTTGATGTTAGCCAATGTCTCACCCCCATGCGCTCCCTGCGGGACACGGGAACCGCGGCCGGTTCCCGTGCCCGAAGGGTGCAGTTCATCGGTTTTCCGGATTCATGCTGGCTTACTGTTGCTTGCGAAGTTCGTTGGCGGCTGCCTGAAGCGCCTGTTCGGGCGTTTCGCTTTGTTCCTGCAACACCTTGAACATGACCTGGTTTTTCACGATGTCTTGTGCTGCGGAACTCAAGATGCCCATGTTCGGCGAACGGATGTCGTCCTTCAGTTGGAGGAACACTTCGAAAATTTTCTCGTTGTTGAAATACGGGTCTGCCTGCATCAGCTCCGGCGCGTCCCAGACGTCCCAGCGGATCGGGTCGAACTTGAGGATTTCCCAAATCCGGATGTTGGACTCCCGGCTCAGTTTGGCGTGAGCGAGGAATTCCTTCGCCAGCTCCGGATGTTTGGTTTGCGCCGTGACGGCCGTGCCCGTACCGCCGATCCCGACGGATTTCGCGTCGGTCGAATCCCAGACGGGCATCGGACGAACGAGAATTTTGCCCGCCAGATCCGGCATGTAGTCCACGAACCGGCTCATATACCAGGACGGCATGATCAGCGAAGCGATGCCGCCGTTGTTCATGAAGGCGAAGAATTCTTCGGAAGACGTTCTGCCGCCGGGCATCGGAATGGCGATGCCGTGCTCGTTGATCATGTCTTTCATGACATGCAGCATTTCGATGTTGATGTCGCTGTCCAGCGCAACGTTGCCGTCCGCATCCAGGTAGTCTCCGCCGCGCTGCACGATGAGCGGCCAGAACGGACGCTGGTCGGTCACTTCGAAGGCGGTCATCGGAACGCCGGTGGCGGCGACAACTTTCTTGCCCGCTTCGATGTAGTCGTTCCACGTCACGATGTCGTCCGCATTGACGCCGGCCTGGTCCAGAATCTCTTTGTTGTAGTAGACCACCGTGATGCCGACGTGGAAATCGATGCCGTAATACTTGCCGTCTTTGGCATAGATGTCAAACCGGGACGTGATGAATTTGTCCAGTTCGGGCTCGATGATGTCATTCAGTTCGAGCAGCTGGATATCGCCCTTCAGGTAGTTGTGGAAGAAGTTGATGTTGACGTCGGTAATATCCGGCGCCCCCACTCCGGACTGCAGCGCGATCAGCAACTTGTTGTGCATGTCCTCGTTGGGGTACGTCTCGATCGACAGGTCGATCGGTTTGTCGGGGTACAGCTCGTTCCAGCGAGCCAGTGCATCTTCGAAATAGGTTTTGTGCTGGTCTTGGAACGTCCAGAGCGTCAGTTTGGTCGGCTCTGCACTTCCGCCTCCCTGGCTGCCGCCAGAGCTGCTGCCCGAACCCGAACTCGAGCTCGAACCCGTGCTGCTTTGGCCGCTGTTGCCGCCGTTGCCGCCGCATGCAGCCAACACGAGGCTGAACACCAGCAACAAGCTGAGCACTGCGACTGTGATCTTTTTCATGACCCACACTCCTTGCAAGTTTTTTGGGTAAAGGATTGGCACTCCTCAGTATCCAATGTAAGAAAAAAGGAGCGGAAACCGAACTTCAAATTTTTTTACTCCACTCCAACATTTTGAACGCGCTTACATTCAGCCTCGTATTCACTTGGGGTCATGCCCGTGATTTCCTTGAATACTTTGAAGAAATAGTTATAATTGTTGAATCCGACGTTGTTCACGATCTCTTTCAGCTTCATCTCCCCGTCCGCAATAAGCCGTTTGGCGCGTTCCACCCGGAACCGGTTCAAGTACTCGGCAAACCCGATGCCGCACTCTTCCTTGAACAGCCGGCTCAAATAGGAAGGGCTCACCCCCGCATCCCCCGCAGCATCCGCCATCGACAAATCGTTTTGATAGTGGCGCCGGACGTAGTCGATCGCTTTCCGGGTAATGTCGCTGACGGGATCGGCCATCTCCGCCACGTTCATCTCCCCGGACATTTTCGCCACTTTGCGGTACAGCTGCAGGAGCCAGTCTTTCAAATCGCCGATCGTTTCGTACTTCTGGATGATATGGTAAGGGGATTCCCGGCCGTCCACCAGATCGGATATGCCGATGCCGACGTCCTTGGCCGCCTTGATGGCGATATTGACCAACTCCACGCAGATCATCTGGGTCGATTTCCGGCTGAGCCGCATGTTCGACACCTTGCCGAAAACGTCTTCCACCCGCCGGCCGGCTTCCTCGAAATCCGCATTGCGCAAGGCGGCGAGGATCGCCTTCTCGTCCCGGATGTCAAGCACGTAGAACGACTCCTCCCGCCTTTCGCCGGGGTGTTCGTTCATGAAAATGCGGTTTTTGCCCATGTAAAATTTGTTTTTCAGCAACGTCTCCGCTTCACGGTACGCGCGGGGCAGGTCCGCCGCATCCCGGCACACCCTGCTCACGCCGAAACAGGCGGTAATGTTCAAATATTTGGCGATTTCGGCGCCCAGGCCCGTCAGCATCCCGTACAAGCGGCTGTACACGTACAATTGGCTGGTGACTTTGCCCAGGGAAAACACGATGGCGAACCTCCCCTTCTCCAGGTGGACGATCTCCGTGTTTTCGCATTCGCGTAGGTTTTCCCGGGCGATGTCCATGAGCGCTTTGAGCAGCTTCTCCATTTCCGCGGAAGCGTATTTTTCTTCCAGAAACGGGAAGTCGTCGATCTCCGCCAGCGCCACCGCCAGGTTTTTGTCGTCCAGCCGGATGTTCAGTTCGCTCCACTTCTCCCGGATGTCTTCCCGTCCGGCGTCTTCCCCTTCCAGCAAACGACGCAAAAACTCCCGGCGCTGGACCGACCGGGCGATGCCAAGATCCCTGTCGACCTCGCTGCGCCTTTGGACGGAACGTTCGGCCGCCTTCAAGATTTCCAGCAGCGTGCCGGCATTCAGCTGGTGCTTCAGGACATAGTCGACCGCCCCTTTCTTCATGCTCTGCCTGACGTAATCAAAATCGTCGTAGGCGCTCAGGGCGATGATCCGGACTTGCGGGCAATGCCGGCCGAGATGGTCGATCAGGTCGATGCCGTTCATGAGCGGCATGCTCATGTCCGTAATCACGATGTCGGGCACGTCCCGTTCGATCATGGCGAGGGCCTGGCTGCCGTTTTCGGCTTCCGCCGCAATGCAGAACCCGTTGTCCTCCCAATCGATCAACGTTTTCAGGTTCATGCGCGAAACGACATCGTCATCCACGATGAGCACCTTCAGCATGCTCCAACCCCTCCTCTTCGGTGATTACCGGCATCACGATTTCCGCGGAGGTAAACAAATCGGGAACACTCTTGATGGACACCCCGTAATGCATGCCGAAATGCAGCTTGATCCGGTTGTCCACGTTCCGGATGCCGATTCCGCTCAGCCTGGACTTGCCCCTCGCGGAGCGCTTCGCCTCCGATTCCGGCAGCGCATCCTCCGGCATTCCCTTGCCGTTGTCGGTCACCGTCAAGATCAGCTCGTCGCCGTCCCGGTACCCTTTGACGACGATCCATCCTTCCCTGTCCAGCGTCTGCAGGCCGTGCAGGAGGGCGTTCTCGACAAGGGGTTGCAGCACGAATTTCAGGATGCGGCAATCCAGGATGTCTTCCTCAAGCTCGAAATGGACCCGGAACTTGTTCGCGAAATGGTATTCCATGATGTTCAGGTAGTTTTTGACGTACTCGATTTCTCCCCGGACGCTGGTCCATTCGCCGCCTTTGCCCATGCTGCCGTGCAGCAGTTGAATGAGCGACGTGATGATGTCGGAGATGTTGCTCGCCTTCTGCATGTCCGCCATCCATTTGACGGTGTTCAGCGTGTTGGAGAGAAAATGCGGGTTGATTTGCGCCTGGAGCGCTTTCAGTTCCGCGAGCCGCTTTTGCTTTTCCTGGCTTTTCACTTCTTCGATCAGGGATTGGAGATTGCCCACCATCGTGTTGAAATGGGCCGTCATGACCCCCAGTTCGTCGGTGCTGTGATCTTCCACCCGGGTGACGAAATGGCCTTTTTTCAAATTGTTCATCGAATTGATCAGCTTGAGCATCGGTCTGGAGATGCTGCGCGACACGACGTAGGACAAATACAGGGCGATCAGGGTGCAAAGCAGCCCGAGAAACGTGATCGTGTGCCACATGCCGACGGACTCGTTGTTCAGATACGTGTACGGAATCGTGCTGACCACGTACCATTCGGATCCGGGAATGTACGCGTAGGCAATCAGATGCGGTCTGCCGCCCACGGTGCTGTTGAAAGTCAGTTCGCCCCGCTCCCGATGGTCCTTCAGCGCTTCGATCAGAAAATGTTCCGGATAGGCGCTCCCGACGACGATGTCCGGATTGTCGGCGGAAATGACGGTGCCGCTCTCGTTCAGAATGAAAATGTTCGAACCGGTGCCGAGGTTCATGCCGCTGAATTTTTCCGCGATGTGACGCTCATCGATCCGCATGACGAGATACCCGATCGGCGCGCCCAGCTCGATCGACTTGAAACTTCTCGCAAGCAAAATGCCGTTCTCGCCGTAATTGACCTGCCGGTACGGATACCCCACGAAGTTTTCTTCCTGCTCATCCGTGGACACGCTCCATACCGGAACGCCGTTCTTTGCGTGTGCTTCGTCGAGCAGGGCATCCAGAAAGTCTTCCTTCAATTGCAGCTTGAAATTGGTGTCTCCGTAGGCGGTCAGCTTCGTCCTGTCTGCCGTGTAGATGAGCACGTCCGTCACGCCGGTGTACAGCGCGAATTTTTTGACGATCGTTTTTTGCATTTGGAATTCGGCGTCTTTCTTTTCCCAATCGTTCAGGCGGTCATAATTTTCCAACGTGTTCTGGACGAGATCCGAAAAGGCGATGTCCACGCTGTCGTTTTCAAATTTGACCAGATCGTTCCGGATGTTGACGCTGACCTGGTTCATGACTTCCATCGAGTAGGTGCTGATTTTGGACTTGATCGCCCGGGTGGATTGCTGGTACGCAAACGCGGCGGTAATGAGCAGGGGAACCAACGTGAGCACGGAAAAGGAGACGATCAGGCGATGCCGGATTTTCACGCGCCTGAGCAACCCGCCAAACCCGATCGGGTTTTCCAGAAAATTCGGGAACGATCTGCCCGCAAACGGTTTCATGAATACCGTCTCCTCCTTCCGCGGCATCGGCTTTCGGTCCGGGGCAACAACGCGCGGTTCGAGTGACATCTATCATACCCCCCAAGCCGCTTCCAAATCAATTTCGATAATTGGAACCGCTTGCAATGATTGTAAGGCCCGGGTGCGGCAAATTGCGACAATTTTGAGAAATGTGGTTTCTCTGTACGGATACTTATGATAAATTGAGGCTGGATGGCACTCCTCTCTTTGGATGATGGACTTTTTTGCGGACATCATCCAAAGAAACGAGGATTTTTTTGTTTTTTCGGCCAGGATACTCAGGCAGGGAATGAAGTACGCATGGACCTTTTTCTGTACATCTTTTGGAACAACGTGATGCCCATCGCGATCATCCTCGCCCTCGGCATCACCCTGCAACGGCTGTTCAAACTGGATATCCGCACGCTGTCGAAGTTGAACTTTTACCTGTTTTCCCCGTTCGTCATCTTTCGGCTGCTGTATGAAACGGACATCTCGGCCAGCCTGTTCGGACAGGTGATCGTGTTTTTCCTGCTGTTTCTGGCGATGCAGTTTGCACTCGCGGAGGCGGCAGCGCGCATTCGCGGCCACCGGGGCGCGAAGAAGGTCACGATGCGAAACAGCGTACTCTTCTACAACAGCGCCAATTACGGCCTGCCGCTCAACCAGCTCGTGTTTCGCGGCGATCCGTACACGCTGGCGGTGCAAATCCTGATCATGATGTTTCAGGCGATCCTGCCGAACACGTACGGCATCTACAGCATGAACGCCCACCGGTTCGGCTGGCGCCAGACGATGTTGACGATCGCGTCCATGCCGGTCATCTACGCGATTCCGCTGGCCGTCGCCATGCGTGCGGGCGAGATCGGCATTCCTTCTTTCCTGTACACGCCGATCGATTACATCGCCGACGGGTTTTTCGGGTTTGCCCTGTTCACCCTGGGCGCGCAGCTCGGCAACATGAAATGGCGCATCACGAAACGGGAAGCCCTGGACGTCTCGCTCGCTTCCGTCATGCGCCTTGTGGGCGGGCCCGCGCTGGCCTGGCTGGTCACGTTGATCCTCGGCATCGACGGCCTGCTGGCCGCGGCGCTCATCGTGTCGTCGGCGGTGCCGACTTCGCTGAACCACGCGCTCCTGTCGGTGGAATTTGACAGCGAGCCGGAATTCGCATCCCAGACGGTGCTCGTGTCGACCGTGCTCAGCATGCTGACGGTGACGCTGGTGATCCAGGTGTTCGGGATTGCCTGATTCGGGCGCTGAACGATGGCCGGATCGACGGCGAACGACAACACGTGCCCGGCTGTCCTGCATCGGGCCGATGCGGGGTGCAGCCGGCTCGCACGCCTGGTCAGCCGGGTTATCGGGTTGAAGGAAACGCCGGAACATTATGCTACCGGTGCCCGTCCGGACAACCTCAACCTTCAGACAGCACCTGCAGTTTGAATAAAGACGAAAAGCGGCTTCGCGTGACCGGGTTGCGCGAAAGCCGCTTTTTTGCATGTTGCTGTTCAGAAACCGTTCGGATAAATCATCACTTTCAACGTTTCGCTGCGGGCGGTGATCGTCCGCTCCATCGCTTCCCGCGTCCGTTCGAGCGGATAGCGGTCCGTGATGATCGCATCGACGTCCGCCAGGCCCGAAGCGAGGAAACGGATGCCGTCCGGATACGTGTTGGCATAGCGGAAAATGCCGCGGATTTGAATCTCGTTGTCGGCGATGGACGTGATGTTCAGCGGGATCTCCGGCTGCGGCGGCAAGCCGACGATGGACAGGCGGCCGCCGCGGCGAAGCGAAGCCAGCGCCGATTGCAGCGCCTTCCCGTTGCCCGCGGTTTCGAAGGCGACGTCGGCTCCCCGGCCGTCCGTCAACGAGCGGACCACTTCCGCGGGATCTTCCTGCCCGACCTGCACGGTGCGGGTTGCGCCGAGTTTCCGCGCGGCTTCAAGCCGCTTCGGTTCCAGGTCGGAGACGATGATTTGGCCTGCACCGAACGCCTTGGCCGCTACGACGGCCATCAGGCCGACCGGCCCCATGCCGTGGATGGCCACGGTTTCGCCCGGTTGGAGATCGGCCCTGCGCGAAGCGTGAATGCCGACGGAGAACGGCTCAACCAGGGATGCCGCTTCGTAACTCATGTGGTCCGGGATCGGAAACAGGAAATCTTCCCGGTGGACGATGTATTGCGCAAACGAGCCGTGAACCGGGGGCGTAGCGAGAAATTGCACGTCGGGGCACAGGTTGTAGCGGCCCGTTTTGCAATAGTGGCACTTGCCGCAAGTCACGCCCGGCTCGATCGCCACGCGGTCGCCGGGTTTGACCCGGGTGACGTTTTCGCCGATCGCGACGACTTCCCCGGCGCACTCGTGTCCGAGGATGAACGGAAACTCGACGATGAATCGCCCGATTCTGCCGTGTTCGTAATAGTGCACGTCCGACCCGCAAATGCCGACGGCCATAACCTTGACGAGTGCCTCGTTCGGCCCCGGTTTCGGGACGGGCATCTCGACGAGTTCGATTTTTCGGAGTTCGGTCATGATGGCGGCTTGCATGGTGTTTGGAATGGTGGGCATTTTTGATCTCCTTTCTGTCGCTCGATTCAGGATGTAAGGGTTTACATTATACGATATGCGCGGTTTGTTTTATACCCTTTTTATGAGAATTTGTTCAGGATGTCTTCGATTTCTTTGTAATGCTCCCCAATGTCAAGACACGATTTTTTGAGAAATAAGTTATGTCCTCCTTTCAGTGGTTAGGATGCGATTGGATTGACATGATCGTAAAACTGCGTGGGAGGTGCTTCACCCAGTGATTGATGTGGACGTTCCTCATTGTAAAATTGGACATAACGAGCTATCCCTTGGCGCAGCGCACGAGGGTTTTCGAATTCGTTAATGTAGATGCATTCATACTTGAGCGAGCGGAAGAATCGCTCGGTTCGGCTGTTGTCTGTGGCCCGACCTTTACCGTCCATGGAGACCTTGATGCCTTGTTTCTCCAGGAGTTCTAGATAATCACTGTTCGTAAAATGAGAGCCCTGATCGCTGTTCATGATTTCCGGCTTACAGCGGCTGAATGCCCGTTTGAGACAGTTGAGTACAAAGCCCTTCTCGAGTGTGCTGGACAGCTCATAATCTATCACTTTCCGGCTGTACCAGTCGATGATGAGAAACAAATACATAAAGCCTTTGCCCATCCGGAGATAAGTAATGTCGATTCCCCAGACCTGATTCGGCCGATCGATTGTCAAGCCGCGAAGCAGGTAGGGCCGCGTGTAGGTGGCGTGAAGGCGCTTGCTCAGGTTTGGCTTAGGATAGACCGCTTCGAGCCCCATGACTTGCATCAGTCGGCGCACGCGCTTACGGTTGACCACAAAGCCTTGATCGCGAAGGATTCTCGTCATGCGCCGATAACCGTAGTAGGGATGTTTCATGTAGATCTCATCGATCCGGTGCATGAGTTGGACATTCCCTTCGCTCTCACGCTGCTCTTTGCTCGGACGATAGACACTCGTCCGATTCACACTGAGCAGTTCTGCCTGGCGCTTGACCGTGATATTCGGGTTGTCCAGTTCCACCATCGCTTTTCGTGTTTGAAGAGATTCATTTAAGGCCAGATTTTTTTTTGAGCCAGTCGACCTCAACTGTAAGTTGGCCGACCAGCTTCTCGAGATGCTCTTGCTTCGCTTCGTACTCCTTTCGCACTTTGTCGACTTCGCTCGCCTTCTTCTCGAATACGGTTGAAGCGCGCTCTAGAAACTCCGCTTTCCACCGGCTAACCATAACCGGGCTAAGTTCATATTTGGATGCAATCTCATTGACGGTCTGCTCCTCGCGGAGCACCTCAAGAACAACCTTCGTTTTAAATTCTGCGGGATATCGATTCCGTTTCTCCATGTTTTCATTATAACTTATTTTTCACGCTCCCGTGTCTCAGCCTATGGGAGCATTATACTGATCGTACCTGTGAGGAATTGAATCTGCGGATAATCTTTATATAGGGTGTTGTCTTTGCACCATTCTGAATCACATGTGGTAAATAAGAAAGGACTTCGCAATTCGCGGAGCCCTTTTTTTGAGACTGCTAAATACTGTTCACAACTTCACATGGTTTTGGATTTCAAAACCGAAGTGCAAACATAGATGAGACATGGCAATCAAAATGATTTGACTCCATTTCTTTCCCCTCCATACGATTCAAATACCCAATGATTTATGCGCTGAAGAACCTTCACGATGTTTGGTTTGTTGGCCAATCATTTGCTGGATGGCATCCAACCGTTCCAAAATGGCTCCAAGCGCCCAAAAAATGATTCCCGACATCATGCCGCTGATGATCCACGCCAAAGCCATTGCCCATCGAAATCCGGCATCCGTGCCAAGGAGCGCAAACATCGGATCATCCCGGGTCCCCTCAACGATTCCGATGAAAACTCCGGAGATCATGACCGTCAAACCGATCGCCTTCAATATCCTCGACATATGCAACCCCCGAAAACGAAACTCGATCATTCCATATTTTATCAGAAATGTTTGCTTCCATCACTTTGATCCGGGCAGCCTTCATCATCACGACACGGATAACCAAATGCGATGGGGGGTGCCAAATATTTTTGAAGACAACCTATTTGACACGTTTGTGCCCCGCCCGGCCGTATAATGCTCCCATAGGCTGAGACACGGGAGCGTGAAAAATAAGTTATAATGAAAACATGGAGAAACGGAATCGATATCCCGCAGAATTTAAAACGAAGGTTGTTCTTGAGGTGCTCCGCGAGGAGCAGACCGTCAATGAGATTGCATCCAAATATGAACTTAGCCCGGTTATGGTTAGCCGGTGGAAAGCGGAGTTTCTAGAGCGCGCTTCAACCGTATTCGAGAAGAAGGCGAGCGAAGTCGACAAAGTGCGAAAGGAGTACGAAGCGAAGCAAAAGCATCTCGAGAAGCTGGTCGGCCAACTTACAGTTGAGGTCGACTGGCTCAAAAAAAAATCTGGCCTTAAATGAATCTCTTCAAAC
>Ga0310827_101166_pt1 | contig 14678 bp, 15 predicted proteins | sample WT_ome_2_FD_201309 | JGI IMG/M metagenome (GOLD analysis project Ga0310827, IMG submission 201309) | Sorghum-adapted microbial communities enriched on wild type (WT) sorghum from Joint BioEnergy Institute, Emeryville, California, United... ... | reverse complement strand
CGGATACCGATCCGATCAGGAAAAACATCGTGAAATCGGCCGCAAAGCGCACCGCCTTCTTCTTGTCACGGACCACCAGGTAAGCCGACAAGCCGGCCAGCGGAAACAACAAGAAGGGAACCGTTCCCAAAAGCGCGTACACATTGACCAAAACGTCCAACAACCTGCCCATCGCGTTCCCTGCTTCCTTCCCCGCAATCAGGAGCGGGCGTTTTCGATCCCGCGTACGGCATCAAAAACCGCCTGGTGTCCGGGCACGTTGACGCCGTGCCGCCGGGCCGCGCGAATGAGGCTGCCGTTGATCCATTCGATTTCGCTTCTTCTTCCGGCAGCCAAATCCTGCAGCATGGAAGAGCGGTTTCGGGCGGTTCGCCTGCATACGTCCAGCAAGCGGTTCCAAAGCGCTTCGTCAACTTGCACGCCCGCTTTGGCCGCGACGGATTTCGCTTCCGAGTAAAGGGTGCGCATCGCCTGCAGCAAAAACGGGGAGGCAAGCAAACCGCCGTTCTCGATGCCGTGAATCGCGGTCAAAGGATTGATGACGGCATTGATCACCAGTTTGTTCCAAGCTTCTTTCATTATGTCATTCGACAAACCCGTATCAAATCCTGCCGCGGCAAGCCAACAGGCGACATTTTTCAATTGCCGTCCGGCTTCCGCCGAACCGTCCGAAAGCAACCCGAGCTTCGTCGTGCCGGCGCCGGTATGCTCCACTGCCGCGTCACCGCGGGACGTTGCCCCCTCCGTCGTGATCGCCAGCGCCGCACGGGATGTGCCCGGCATCACGGCCAGAAGCCGTTCGTGCCCGATGCCGTTCATCCAGGCCAAGACGATCCCGTCCGGTTTCAAATGGCCGCAGACGGTCCGGAGCATGCCTTCGTGGAAATGCTGCTGTTTGACCGCCAGCATCACGGCATCCGCGGGTGCCTCGTTCCCGCCGGCCGCGTATTCCGGCCAAGCGACGGTCCTGACGAATGAAACCGATGTTCCCTCCCCGTCTTTCAGGACCAATCCTCCGCTGCCCACGGCGTCCGCTTGGGCGCGGCGATGCGCGACGAGCACCAGATTCCCTCCGTCCCGAACCCGGGACAGTTTGGCCGCAAGCAATTTGCCGATCGCTCCGGCTCCGATGATGTGAATGTCCATGATCCCACTATATCATGCCGAAAACCTTCCATAAAGCAAACAGAGCCATGCCGCGGGCACGGGTTGTGCCGCCGTGGGCATGACTGCTCGCAGGCGGGCGTTGTTTTGCCGCGAAACGCCCGCCGTTCATTCGATCCGTTCCAGATTCCCGCTTGCGTCCATTTTGAAGCGCGGTCTCGTTTCTTCCTCTTCCTCCGCCAGAAACGCCAGCTTCCGTGCCCGGTCCATGATCTGGATGAGCGCCTTGTAATCTTCGTTGATGACCTGGTAGTCGCTTTTGGCATCCTGTACCTGGGCTTTGAGGGATTCGTTCTCGCTGCGGAGCGTTTCCAGTTGTTCCTGCTTTTCCTTCAATTCTTTCTCGAGCTGCTTGATCTGGCGCTGCAAATTTGCCTGTTCGGTTTTCCACTGCCGCAGGAACCGGATGATTCTATCAATGGAAAGTTCTCCGTCCCGGCCGGCGGCCGCATTCCGCGTCCCTTCTCTTTCGCCGCCGGTTTCCTGCCCGCTTCCCCTCTTGTTGCGCTTGTGGCGCTCCGCCTTGGCAAGCCGGATGGCTTCCTCGTAGCGCTTCCGGACGCAGCTGTTCCAGCGGAATCCGCAGGCCGCCGCGGTACGGCCGATCCGTTCCCCCACTTCTTCGAACGCCTTCAGCTGGGTGCCGCCTTCCCGGATATGGCGCAGCGTCACTTCCGCCAGAATCAGGTCGTCATCCGGACTCCACGCGTCTTGTCTGACTGCCGTCATATCGTTTTGTTTTCCTCCTTCCGCACAGATGCGAACGCATCAATCTGCCACTAGTTATTTCTATGCCCGCGGCAGAAATCATAGAATCTATTTTCATATTCAATCTATTTCCAATTCGTCCGCGATTCATACCCGCCACCCGCCAATTGGCGGAAACCCGCGCCCGCTGCAAAGTTCCCGTTTTGTTCACAATCCCTTCCCTTTACAAGGATTCCCTTGACGGCTATAATGGGGAAGAGTTGAATTGTGACAAAACGCACAGCGGATGAAAGGTGGAATCTTCGCACTATGGCGCGCATGTTCCGTGTGCTTGGCTTTACGGCATTCCTGATCGCCTTGATGGCGCTGGCCGGCAATCTGATCGAAATGGCCCTCCTGTTTCTGTTTCAGACGGCGGCGTTCATGCTGCTCGGCTATATGAACCTCCGGGAGAAGACGTATTTGTTTATTTTCTGGGGATACTTGATCGTGTCGTTCCTCGGCATCACCTATTGGTCCTTCTTTCAGTCGGAACTGCCCGTCATCTGACGGACGGTCAATGGCGCAACGGATCGTTGCCACGCAAAAAGACGGCGGCTCGAGCATTATGCTCGGCCGCCTTTTTGTTGGATCAACACCTTGAACACGTCGCCCATCCGGTCGCCGACGATCAGCTGGCGGATGGCCCGGTTGCGCCGCGCTGCGGGATGGAACGGATCCGTGCCGTCGTGCTCCGCGAGGCGTCCGAGGATGCCGTTGCGCAGCAGAAAGTCCCGCTGGGTTTCGAAGGACAGGTTGACGAGGCCGCAGGCTTCTCCCGCGCGCATGAGGGCGCTGAAATTGACATGGGCGGTAATGTCCTGTTCCCCTGCATGGACGAACGGATCGTCGTGGGCCGTATGTTTCCGGTAACACATCAGCGTGCCCGCCATGCGTGCTGGCGACCACAATACATCCTCCACGTCCCCGTAATCGACCGTCACGACGAGTCCGTCGGAAAGCCGGCGGGCAATGTGCAAGAGCCAGTCTTCCGCTTCCAGGTTCACTTCCAGCAGTTGTCCCGGCCTGATCCGCCCCGCCGGGTTCGCCTCCGCCAGCCACCGGCCAAGCCGGCTGCCCGGATCGATGTCCCGCCAGCAAGGTGCAAATCCGCCCCTGTCGTCCAGGCCGACGAACTGTTCCTGGAACCGGCTTCCGTCAAACCGAACGCGATGAACCGGGAAAGCGTCCAACAGCTCGTTGGAAAACACGACGGTTCCGGCGGGCAACCCGGCGCCGTCGGCGAACCACGCTTCCGGCGCCATCGTCCGCCATTTGCCGGCGTGGTGCCCGTCCAGCGATTGGTGCAGGCGGCGGTGCCGCGCATTTTTGTCCACGATCCAGTATTGCGTCCGTTCATACACATCCGGATGCCGGGCCGCCAGTTCGTCAAGCACCTGGCCGGCCAGGCGGCCCGTGCCTCCGCCCCATTCCACGATCAGGCAAACCGGGAAGCGGTGCTCGCGAAAGCGTCCGGCGAATTCGGCGGCCAACATTTCGCCCATCAGCGTTCCGACGGAGGCGCTGGTATAAAAATCGCCTTCCTTGCCAATGATCGGCCGATCCTGCATATAATAACCGTACTGCGGATGATACAGGCACCAATCCATGAAATCGCGGAAACTTGCGGGTCCTTCGCGGCCGATTTTGCCGGCGATCCATTCCGAGAGCGGGGTTTCACGGGTTTCTTCCGCATCGTGCATGCCGCCTTCACTCCTCTTTAGACAAAGGTATCGAGAACCGTTATAATGAGAAAGAATCCAGCCGAAACGGAGAATGAACACATCGATGACGCGTTACCACGCAACATGGGTCCTGCTTGTCTCCCTGCTTCTGATCGTATCGGGATGCGTCGACCGGAACCAATGGAAGGCGGATGTCCTCGAAGCCGTGCGCAAGCACGAATCCGTCCGCAACTACCGCTTCAGCGGGTACCTGGAACATGAAACGACTTCATCCGGGGCCGCGGAATCGGCATCTTCCCGGCTTTGGTCCATCGTTCCGCGGGAAGGCGCCTTCTCGTGGCAGGGCGTTGCATCCTTCGAACCGCTCCGGGCGGAAGCGGAAATCGGCATCGCCGCCGCGGGCCGCGATCCGGTTACGATTTCGCTGTTTATCCAGCATAACAAAATGGTCTTTCAGTTGCCAGCGGCTCAGGCGGCCGGCCAATATTTCTCCGTTGATCTCGGGGAACTGGCAGACGGCCGGAACGGTTCCGCACCGCTCGGCGAAGCCGGGAACCGATTCGCCGGTGCGCTCGCGGGCGTCGTCGAGGCGATGGACGCCAAGTGGTTTGACGAACCCGAGGAACTGGCATCCGGCAAGCGCATTACCGTTTCTTTCAACCAGGATCAGGCGGAGCCGTTCGCGCAGTTTTGGCAAAGCGCCTGGCCGGCCGTCGCAGCGGCTTTGTCCGGTTACTTGCCGGAGGGAAGCCTGCCGGAAGGCGGCGCCGCTTCCGCTCCTGCCTTCACCCTGCATGAACCGGCGCGCTTCACCTTCGTTCTGGACGATGCCGGCTATCTGGCGGAGTTCGGCGCGGAGGCGCACATGGGCTGGCAACGGGAAGACGGCACGGCGGCAAGCCGGAAAATCCGGCTCGTCAGCAGGCTCGATGACATCAACGCCGACCCTCCGTTCGAACGGGCGATGCCGGAAGAGGCGGTTCCCTTCGAGCGGCTGCTCGACCTGCTGCGTGCCGCATCCGAAGGAGACGGAACGACGGAACGATCGCCGTGAGCCGGCGCGCCTCGTCCGCAGAAATTTCGGGACAGCCATGGCCGGCATGGCCCGTTTGACATGAAGCCCAAGGCCCGGGGAGGGGACCTTGATGATGAAAGGGAAACTGGCTCTCCTGCCGGCTTTGCTCGCCGGCATCATGCTCTTCGGCACCGTTGCGGGAGCGGAGGAAACCGGGCGGTCCATTGAACAACTGCAGCAGTTGCTGCAGGAAAGCCTCACCATAGCGGAAATCGACCGGGAAGTCGAACGGCTTTCTCAGGAACAGGAGAGAATCGCCGCCGAGCTGGACGAGACGGAAATCCGGATCGAACGGCAGGCCGAATTGGAAGCAAAGTTGCGCCAGCGCGCCGGGAACGTGCTCAGGGCTTATTACATGCGGGACCGGCAAAGCCTGTGGCTGCTCCTGCTCCACGCCGACAGTTTTGGCAACGCCCTGACCGTTTTCCAGTATTTGCAGACCATCGCCGAAAACGACCGGCTCACCATGGACCGGTATGTGGCCGCAAGGGAGCAGCTCTCGGCGCTCAGGTCCGAGTTGCAGGAACGGTTGCAGCAACTGGATGAAGCGAAAGCGGAGTGGCTCCGGCAACGCGAAAGGGTCATCGCCCTGCAAGCCGAGCTGGATCGCAAGCTCGCCGAAGCCGCCGACCGCGAAGCGATCATCGCCCAAATGGAGGCGCTGAACCGGTTCTGGCAGGAACAGGGGCTGCCCTATTTCCAATCGTTCCTCGAAGCGATGAGCGGGGTGCTCGCCGAATTGCCGGATTACGTCAACGTGTATCCGGACTCCCTGACCCAACAGCGAACGCGCATCACGTTTACCGTCAGGGAACGAGAACTGAACGCTTTCCTGCGGGAGAAAAATCCGTTGTTTCAGGAGTTTGCCATCGGTCTTGCGGAAGCCGGCCTGACCATCGAAGGAAACCGGGGAGAGCTGTCCATCGGCATCGACGGCCGCTTCGAACTGACGGAGACGGCCGATGGCCCGGCAATCCGCTTCATGCTGACCGATCTCCGCTTCGGGCCGTTCTCGCTGCCGGATACGACCGTGGCGGACATGCAGCGCCGGTTCTCGATGACTTTCTCGACGAAACAGCACGAACTGACCGCTTTCCTGCTGCTCGACAGCGTCGAGCATCGGGACGGGGAGCTTGCCCTCAACATGAAAATCGATCTGTAACCAAGCATCGCAAAGGCCGGCGCCTCAAGGCGCCGGCCTTCCTTCTGCCAGCAAGTCCGCAAAACTTGTCGCGTCCGATTCTCCGGAAAGGAGACGGGCAGCGGCATTCCGCAACGCATCCAGTTTGGCGGGCAGTTCCGGATCGCCGCCGAAGGCATCCATCACGTGCGGCTGCGACGCTCCGGCCGTGCCGGAGTCCCGGCCGGCAACCAGCGTCTCGAGCCAGTCAAACGCTTCTTCCGCGGCGGGGGACGCGGAAGATACGGCAAACCCCGTCCCCCTGATCCAGAACGTCCCCGCGGCCCCCGCATCGGTCAACCCGGACAACTGCAGGTTTGCGAGGCCCCGCGCGGACAGTTCGGAAAGCGGCACGATGATGAGCGGCAACGAACCGTCGGAAAATCGCTGCCACATCTCTTCTTCCTCCAGTTTGTCCGTGACGGCCAGAGGGTAAAGCGGCGGACGTTCCCCTTCCCCGTCCTCCGTCCGGCCGAACAGCAGCCCGAGGATGTCCGTGCCGTTGTCCCCCGGCACGATCACGCCGTCGTTCGCCCTTTGCCAGCTGCCGCCCATGGCCGCCACCAGCGAGATGAAGGCGCCGGGATCATCGGGATCGGCGTAGATCAGGCCGTCGACAATCCCCGCCTCTCCCCTTCTTGCCCGAAGATCCGCCCACTCCTCCAGGGTGCGCGGCAGCGCTTCTCCCGGCGCGGCAATGTCCATCGATCCGGAATAGGCGACGACATACGGATCCGTTTCGTAGGCGGCGACCCAACGATACCCGTTCCAGCCGGTCAACCGCTGCACCGGATCGTCCGGCATTCGCCCGGAACCGTTCGGCCAACGGGACAAATGACCTTTGGCGGCAAATTCGCCGACCCATGCCAGATCCAGCATGACGATGTCGGCCAGATGACCCGCTTCGGCCGCTTCAAGCAGCCGGATTCTGGCTTCGTCCGGCGGTAAATTGGCGACGTCGACGCTGACGTGGGGGAATGCCCGGGCCGTCTGCGACAGCCTGTCCGAGAGTGTCCGGTACGCGTCCTCGGTCAAATGCACGTCCATCGTGAAGCGGATGTCCGGACGGGAATCGTCCGTTCTCGCCTCCGCTCCCTCTTCGGCCGGGGCCGGCCGGAACGTTCCGGTGTCCGTGCCGGGCGGTTCGGCCGGATACAGTTGCATGACAAGAATCGTGCACAGGATGACGATCAGGAGCACGATCAAGGCATCTTTGCGAAACGACACGGCGATCGGCAATCTCCTTTGGCAACGGGTTTTGTCTCCATTGTAACACAATCTTTCCTGCCGAAGATTCACAAATCGGGTTGTCCTTCCGCCGCAGCTGAAGGCGGTCCCTGCAGCCCATTGAAAACCCGGGAACGACGGCGTCTTCCCGGGCGCCCGCATAGCCCGCTTCCCCGCGGGCAACCCTAATGGCAAACGCCAAGGCACGGAAAGGACGATCTTCATGCGACTGTTGATCTTGTTGCTGGCTGCCGTTCTCACCGGGCTGACCGGTTGCACGGACCGAACCGGCGAAGCCGCTCCCCTTGCCCCGGAACCGGGCGTCTCCGGTGAGACCGCGGCGAACGGCGGCGCGGTCACCCCGTACGGGGAGCAAGACCCGGCGTATGCCGGGCAAACGACTGCGGACGAAGAGCCCGCAATGGATGAAGCCACCGCCGACCGCCTCGAACGGTTGGCGGAATCGGTGCGGGGCGTCAACGGCGCCAAGTGCGTCGTGCTCGGCAAAGTGGCCATCGTCGGCATCGACGTGGACGGCAAGCTGGACCGCGGGAAAGTCGGATCCGTCAAATACGCGGTCGCCGAAGCGTTGGCCAAAGACCCCGCGGGCGTCCGGGCGCTGGTGACGGCGGACCTGGACATCCAAAACCGGATCAGGGCCGTTCGCTACAGCGCGGAAGACGGCAGGCCGCTGCGCGGCCTGGCCGAACAGCTCGCGGAACTGATCGGCCGGATGATGCCTCAGTTGCCGAGGGATACCGCCCCGAAAGCGGAGCCGCAAGGCCATCCTGATGACCGGCAAAACCTCAATCGGCAACAGGGGACGACCGGGCAGCAACAAACGCTGCAGCCGTCGCAACAGAACGGCAACAAGGAAACCGGTCCGTCGGGCCGGCAAGGCGGGGGCACGCAAACAGAACAGCCGTGACAGGAAACGGGCGCGGCTTGCGATCGCGCCCCTCCACGCCGAACGGCGGCGATCTGCATGCACGCGCGCGTGATGCAGGCTCGCCGCCATTGAACCATCATCGGGTTCGTAGCCAAACCGTTCCCCACGGGCCGATGGCGCCGCAACGGGTCCAAAATGGAAAAAAGCCCGTTATGCCACGGCATAACTAGGCTTTCCGCATCGCTTCAAACACTTGGTTGTCCAGTTTTTCCGCCGCCCGCTTGTCGTACTTCTTCTCGTACTCGGGCTCCTGCGTGATGCGGGATCCGTAAAACATCGTGTCGCGAATCGACTCGATGGCGATATCGAAACAGGCGAGCTTGAACGGCACGTTATCCAGCGCCTCCGCAACGACCTTCGCTTTGCCGTATGCCGTGTAGACGGTGCCATCGGCAAAGAACGTAACGGAAGCGAGCGGACTTTTCGTCAGATTGCCGACGATGCGGCTGCGCGCGTCCACGGCGAACCGGATCGTCGACGGATTGGCGGCGTACACCCAGGAGATGGCGTTGTTGGCCGGTCCTCCGCTGTCCTGATCGACGGTGGTGAGCAACACGAATTTCTCTTTCTGCAGCTGGCGCAACAACCCTTCGGGCAACGCCGTCATCGGTTCGTTCATGCGGTCGGGCCTCCCGAGTCTGTGTATGATTTGGTGCATCCATTATACCATAATCCGTCAGCGGGCAAAAGCGGATTCCGGCCCGTCCCCTTCCGCGGTTTCTCCCGTGCCTGCCTTCGCTTCGCTTCCCGCGATCCGGGCTTTCAGCGCGGCGCGGGCCGCGTTCAGGTTTTCGTCCGGCACGTGGACGTAGGGGCTTTTCCACGTGCCTTGCAGCGCGATCGTTTCAAGGTCCGCCGACGAAAGGGTGGCGTAGGTCGTGATCAGTTGCGTAAGCCGATCCTTCGGGATGTCCGTCTGCACGTTGTCGCCGACCGCTTTGAGCAAGCTGTTCACCTTCGTCACGCCGCCCAGGGAGACGGTTTTGTCCACGATCGCCCGGATCACCCGTTGTTGCCGCTGATTTCGCTCCAGGTCTCCGGAGTCCCTCGTCCGCTCATCGCCGCATTTGTCGGACGACTGCCGGTAGCGGACGAAGTCGAGCGCCTCTTTGCCGTTTAGCGTCTGAAATCCTTTTTTGAGCCGGATGTTGGTGCCGTCGACGGTGTCGATGTAGCACATGTTTTGGTCCACGTCCACCTCGATGCCGCCGAGGGCGTCCACGACGTCCTCGAACGTCTTGAAGTTGATGACCACCAGGTAATCCACCGGCACGTCGAGAAATTCGGAAAACATTGATTTCACGAGGCCTTCCGGACCGCCGGGTTTGTCCTTCCCGTAGCGGCGGGCGATGGAATAGAACGCGTTGGCCTTGTCCTGCTTGTAGCCCGTCGGCTTCATGGCCGTATCCCGCGGAATCGAGACGAGAGTTGCCTTCTTGTCCGTCGGGTTCAGGGTCACCGCCATGATGACGTCCGTATTGAGCGAGCCGGTGGCTGACCGGGTGTCCAGGCCGAATATCAGGATCGTGACCGGGTCCTGTTTCGGTTTCGGCTGCACCTTCGTTTCGGTATCGTCGCTTGCCGCGGGTTCATCCGCGCTGATTTTGTCCAGCGTGTCGTCCATCTGCTTGAAGATGACCCCCAGATAAATGCCGCCGGCGATGACGAGGAGCGCCAGCACGATGGCCAGTGAACGCCAGGCGATCCGGAATGCCCTCGCGGCTTTCGAACCGCTCTTGTTTCCGGCTCTTTTCCGGTATTTGCGCGGCGGCAAACCGCCCGTTTCCCCGTAAACCGTCGTTTCTCCGCTGCCCATGATCGAGATCTCGCCTTCTATTCGTTGAATTTCGGATTCGCCTCGATGTCCAGCAACAGCTGTTCGGCGAACCGGCGGTCGAATGTCTTTTTCCCGCTCTCCCCGTTGCGCTCGTAAAACACCTGGATCAGATCATCGCCCTTCGGCACGACACGGATGTCCGTAATGCCATGGTCATCCCGCAAAATCGACAGGAAGAAATCCGCGGTCTGCTGCGCCGCCTGATCGTCCGGCCGCCCATCGGCGGCGATGCGAATTTGCAGCCAGTTGAACAAGGCGTCTTCCAGTTTCATGCGTCCATCTTCCTTTGCCGGTCTTCCGTCTCGTCGGAGCGGTCACCGCCGGAACGGACCGAAAACCGATTGCGCAGCCAATACAGTCCCATCAGGACGATGGCCACGAGCAAGCTTTGCACGATCGGCAACGACGCATCGATCTGGAAAATCCACAAGATGACCGAACCGAGCGCAATCAGCAAATAAATGATCAAATCTTTGAACAAGGGCAATTTTCGCGGCCGAAACACCTTGTTGTAGACAAACGCCATGCCGATTACGATCAGCACGTACGTCACGGCATAATGTTCCGTCAGCCAAGCCTGCATCGTCAACCCGCCTTACGTGTTCATTTCCGCCATGCGGCGCTGTTTCTCCGCCTTCTCCCGTTCGCCTTTGGCCAATATTTTCTTCCGCAAACGGATCGATTTCGGCGTAATTTCACAATACTCGTCATCGTTCAAATATTCAAGGGCCTGTTCCAGGCTGAGCAGGCGGGGCGCCTTCATTTTGACCGTTTCTTCCTTCGTGGCGGAGCGCACGTTGGTGAGCGCCTTCTCCTTGCACACGTTGACGACGATGTCGTTGTCCCGGTTGTGCTCGCCGACGATCATGCCTTCATACACTTCCGTTCCGGGCGTGACGAACATCGTGCCGCGATCTTCCAGGGACAGGATGCCGTACAGCGTGGCCGCGCCCGATTCGGAAGCGACGAGCACGCCTTCCCGCCTGCCGCCGGGATCGCCGCCCTGCACCGGGGCATATTTTTCGAACACGCTGTTCATCGTGCCGTAGCCGTGGGTAAGGGTCAGAAACCGGGTGCGGTAGCCGATGAGTCCGCGGGAAGGCACGAGAAATTCAAGCCGCACGTGCCCCGTGCCCGCCGAACCCATGTTGACGAGCTCGGCCTTGCGTGCGCCGAGGCTTTCCATCACGGCGCCGACGTTTTCTTCCGGCACGTCCGCCACGATACGCTCGATCGGTTCCATGCGCACGCCGTCGATTTCACGGATGATGACTTCCGGCTTCGACACCTGCAGTTCAAAGCCTTCCCGCCGCACGTTCTCGATCAGGACGGACAGGTGCAATTCTCCCCTGCCGGACACGATGAAGGCGTCGGGACTGTCCGTTTCCTCCACCCGCAGGCTCACGTCCGACTCCAGCTCCTTGAACAGACGCTCGCGAAGTTTTCGTGCCGTCACCCATTTGCCTTCCCTTCCGGCGAACGGGCTGTTGTTGACCAGGAACGTCATCTTCATCGTCGGCTCGTCGATGGCCAAGGGCGGCAACGATTCCGGTTCGTTCGGATCGGCGACGGTTTCTCCGATGGTGATGTCTTTGACGCCGGCCACGGCGACGATGTCTCCGGCTTCCGCCTCCTCGACCTCAACCCGGTTCAGCCCTTCGAAACCGAACAGTTTCTCGATCCTTGCCTGGCGCCGGCTGCCGTCCGCCGCCAGCACGGCGACGGTCATGCCGCGGATGAGGCGGCCGCGCGTGATGCGGCCGATGCCGATGCGGCCCAGGTAGTCATTGTAATCGAGCAGCGTGATCTGCATTTGCGCGGGACCTTTTGCGTCTCCCGGAGGTGCCGGCACGTGGTCAAAAATCGCGTCGAACAGCGGCTCGAGATTGTCCTGCAGCCGGTCGGGGGAACGTCCGGAGCGGCCGGCAAGCCCCGATGCGTACACGACCGGAAACGACAGCTGTTCGTCGCTTGCTTCAAGGTCGATGAACAGATCGAGCACTTCGTCGGCCACTTCCATTGGGCGGGCGTTCGGACGATCGACCTTGTTCACCACCACGATCGGTTTCAGGCCGTGTTCCAGCGCTTTCCTGAGCACGAACCTCGTTTGCGGCATGCAACCTTCGAAGGCGTCGACGACCAGCAACACGCCGTCCACCATTCGCATGATCCGCTCCACTTCTCCGCCGAAGTCCGCGTGTCCCGGCGTATCCACGATATTGATCAGAAATCCGCGATGCCGGACGGCCGTATTTTTGGCCAATATCGTAATGCCCCGCTCCCGTTCGAGATCGTTTGAATCGAGCACCCGCTCGCGTATCGCTTCGTTCGCCCGGAAGGTACCGGATTGGCGGAGCAGCTGGTCGACGAGCGTCGTTTTGCCGTGGTCGACGTGGGCAATGATGGCGATGTTTCGCACTTGCTTTGTTGACATATGGGGTTCCTTTCCGTTTCGTGTCCGATTTTGGGCACAAACAAGCGCCGGTTTTGGCGACCGACGCTGGACTTATCGACATTATACCCATTCGGCGGGAAGAAAGTCAATTGAACCGCGGACGCTCACGGACGCGGCCGGCGGACGATCATGAAGGCACCGACGGCGATCATCGCCAGCGCAATCAGCCAGACGCCGCCCACCGCCACCAGGGCGAAGCCGAACAACACCGCGGAGAGGACCGCCAGCACGCCGGAGGCGGCCAGCAGGCCGCGCGGTTTGCCGGGATCAAAATAATACGCTTCAAACAGGCCGACCGCCACGCCGAAAATAAACCCCGGCCACAAATACGCCATCGCCTGCCAACCGATCAGGTTGCAAACGAAAAACAAGACGGAATAGGTGAGCAGGATGCCGCCCGGCACGAGAACGCCGGCATGCGCCCCCCGCCCGAACCGGAGATAATGGAAAAACAGGCCGGGCACGAGCAGGAACGCCGGCCACAGATTGGCGGCGAGCGACGGGAAAATGCCGAATTTCCCGAGCAGCAGGATGATCCCGAAGGCAATCAGGACGATCCCGATCAAACCGGATCTGTTTGTCAATTCCGAATCCCTCCCGTCGGACGGTATCCGATCCCTTCATCGTTGCCCCGTCATTTTTGCCGTCATTCCCGGCCTCTCGCGCGCGGACGAAGCCGCATCAGGAGACCGCACGCCAGCACGAGGGTGGCCGCCAGAAACGGCGCCATGACGTCGAACTTGCGCCAGAGGGCGATCAGCCACGGGCCGGCCATCCGGTCGGCGACGAACATTTCCCCCGCAGCATAGCCGAGAATGGCGGCTCCGGCGTACATGAGCGGCGGACACCGGTCCAGAAGCCGCATCATGACGGCACTCCCCCATGGAATGAGCGGGATGGAAAGCGCGATGCCGACAGCCGTCAGCGCCACGTTGCCGCCGGCCAGGGCGGCAACGGCCAGCACGTTGTCCAGGCTCATGACAAAGTCGGCCATGATGATCGTTTTCACGGCGTCCTTCAGCGAATCGGCGCTTTTCACCTTGTGGGTACCGTCGTCGGTGACGAGCCGGACGGCGATGACGACGAGCAGCACGGCTCCCGCCGCCTGCAGCAGAGGAAGCGCAAGCAGTTGGACGGCGGCCAGCGCCAGGGCGATGCGAAGCACGATCGCTCCGGCAATGCCCCACCGGACGGCTCTTGCCCGCAAGTGACCAGGCAGCCGTCCGGCGGCCATGGCGATCACCACGGCGTTGTCGCCGCTGAGCAGCAAATTGATCAAAACGATTTCCAAAAACACGACAAGCGGACCGTCCACGGACATCCCTCCCCTCCCACTATACGGGGAGATGTCCGCGCGCATGCCAACATCCGCGTCTTCGGAATGCGGAGAGTCAAAAATAAGCCGCGTTGTCGGCCTCTCCGGCCGTTCTGCCGGTCGGGGAAGGCAGGATGCGGATCGTTTCGGTCCGGCGAATCGCTTCCGCGATTTCTTCCTCCATCCAGTCCGCCTTGCTTTCGATTTGTTCGACGAGGGCGATGTTCGGGTTCGTGCTCGGCGATTTCGGAACGAACAGCGTGCAGCAGTCTTCGTACGGCTGGATGGAAATCGGGAACGTGCCGATCTTTTCGGCCAGATGGATGATTTCCTGTTTGTCCATCATGATGAGGGGACGCAACACCGGCAACGAGGAAACCCGTTCGATGGCCGTCAGGCTGGCCAGCGTCTGGCTGGCCACCTGGCCGAGGCTTTCGCCGGTGACGATCGCCTTGCATTTGTGCATGTCCGCCAGTCGGCTCGTGATGCGCATCATCGCCCGGCGAACCATCGTGATCAGGAATTTCTCCTTGCCCAGCTGTTTGAGGCGCGTCTGGATTTCCGCAAACGGCACCATATGCAGGGTCATGCCGTCGGCATAGACGGCCAGCTGTTCGGCCAGTTCCCTGACTTTCTGTTGGGCCCGCTCGCTCGTATAGGGAAAACTGTGAAAATGGACCGCTTCCACATGCAGACCGCGCCGCATGGCCAGAAAACCGGCCACGGGGCTGTCGATGCCGCCGGACAGGAGCAACATGGCCCGGCCGTTCGTACCGAGGGGAAATCCTCCCTGCGCCTGGTGCGTTTTGCAAAACACGTAGGCGCCGTTGTCCCGGATTTCCACGTTCAGTTCCGCATCCGGATGGTGCAAATCCACTTTCAGGCCGGGCATGTTGACGAGCACGTGACGTCCGATGACATGGTTCATTTCCATCGAATTGAGCGGAAATCCCTTGTACGGACGGCGCACTTTCACTTTGAACGTGCGCGGCCGGGGATCGAGGCTCTTCATCATCGCCAGTGCCGTTTCGCGGATCGCCTCCG
>Ga0310827_101158_pt1 | contig 14788 bp, 17 predicted proteins | sample WT_ome_2_FD_201309 | JGI IMG/M metagenome (GOLD analysis project Ga0310827, IMG submission 201309) | Sorghum-adapted microbial communities enriched on wild type (WT) sorghum from Joint BioEnergy Institute, Emeryville, California, United... ... | reverse complement strand
CTCAGGCGGTATGACGAGCGGATCCGCGAAACGTTCGTCATGAAGGATTTGAAGAAATACCGCGGCATGCACGCGTTCCTGAACGAACAGGATCCGGACCTGTTGTTCAACCGGCTGCCGCGCGCGGCCAATGAAGCCCTGTACAACATGTTTCTCGTCGACGGCGTGCCCAAGGCCGACAAGCAGAAGCTGGCGATGAAGCTGATCCGCGACGCGGCGGGCGGCACGCTGAACCTGATGAAACTGGGATACCGGGGATGGAGGGCGATGAACGGATGACGACGGCCGAAAAACCGACCGCCGCGCCCGCCTGCGGGATTGCCGACAAGCTGTTCATGATCCGCTACAAATGCGACGACCAGTCGCATCTCATCATCAGGGACCAGGCGGTCTGCCTCGCATGCGAGCACAAAGACTGCAACTATTTCTGCCCGGCGGACGTGTACGAATGGCACGAGAAGGAGAAAATGACGTCCGTCGCCTACGAAAACTGCATCGAATGCGGCACCTGCCGCATCGCCTGCCCGTCCGAAAACATTTACTGGGTGTATCCGAAGGGCGGGTACGGGATCACGTACAAATTCGGTTGACGGGCGCCGCACGGGCGTTGCCCGCGCAGGCTCCGGAAAGGCCGCATCCCCGGCAAGGGGGTGCGGTTTTTTTTGTCTCTTTGTTTAGAATTTGTTCAATGAATTGGGATATATACCGGGATAGAGCGGAGAAAAGCGATTGCGGGGAGGATTGCCTGGTTTGGGCGGGATCTTTTTGCTGAAGAAGAAAAGCGCCAGCGCAAAAGCCCTCGAGAAGGCAACGGCCGGCATGGAGGATCTCTTCAACAGGATGCGGGCATCGAAGCAGATTCCGGTGCTGGACATCCGGGCGCACATCATGCCCGTTCTCTTCGATCTGCTGCACGCGGGCGATCTGGTGGAATGCCTCGCCGTCCTGCAGCGCGAGGGCCATAATGAAAGCCGCCACGCCGTGGCCGTCAGCCTGATCGCCGCAAGCATCGGCAAATGGATGGGGCTGGACCGGCCCGCCCTGAGCCGGCTGACGATGGCCGCCCTCCTGCACGATGCGGGGAAAGAACCGGCTGATGCAGTCGATGATCGGCCGGGACGTGAAGCTGTCGGACGGCAGCACCGGGCGCGTCATCATGCTCGATTCGTACGACCTCCTGCGGCCGGTCGTCCAGATCGGACATTCGTACTGCAACCAGAAAGTCCGCAAAGACCTGGACATCGTGCAGGTCGTCCTCGACTGACGGCCGGGTGCCGGTGAATAGCCGGGCGCGGGTGAATGGCCGGCGAACGCCGCGCCGCCCGGCCGGCATCGGCCAGGCGCAGGTGCGCCTCCGTCCGGCCCGTTCAATCCGGGCCCGCTTCCTCCCGTTTTGCGGCTTCCCGGTCCGGCTCCTCCGGGCTTCCCGGACTTTCCGGGTTCGGCCGGGATTTGTTGCGGGCGCGCAGACGGCGGAAAAATCCGCTCAAAATGGCCGCGCACTGCTCCCGCAACACCCCTTCGGCCACTTCGGACCGGTGATTGAAGCGGCCGTCCTGCAGCAGATTCATGAGCGTGCCGCAGCAGCCGGCCTTCGGATCGGATGCGCCGAACACGACGCGGTCGATGCGGGCCTGGAGAATGGCGCCGGCGCACATCGGGCACGGTTCCAGCGTCACGTACAGCGTCGTGCCGGACAGCCGCCAGGCCCGCTTCTTCCGGCTCGCTTCCCGGATCGCGATCATTTCCGCGTGCAGCGTCGGATCGAGGCCGGATTCCCGCAGGTTGTGGCCGCGGCCGATGATCTCGCCGTTTTCCACGATGACGGCGCCGATGGGCACCTCGCCCAAGGCCGCCGCCTTTTTCGCCTCCGCCAGCGCCTCCAGCATCCACTTTTCGTCTTCCGTCCCCATTTCGCCATCCGCGGGAACGGACAAACCCTGTTTGGAAACGGACCCGCGGTCCGGCGGAAAGTCAGGCATGTGCACAAGTCCCCCGTTTTTTCGGATTCATCCACAGAACGCCCGTTCTTGTCAACATGTTGTGGATGATTTTGTGGATAAGCGCCTTCTATTTTAGCACACCCGTTCCGCCGGCGCGACGTCCCGCGCGGAAAGGGCGGCGTTCGTCCGGCGCCAGTCGGGGGTGGCAATTTTTGTCGGACACTGGTATACTCATTTCAGAACTACAACTCGCCGCCTCCGCCGAATTTTTGACGGCGGCGCGATGAACCACCCGTGAACCGAACCGGTCCCCTCCGGCAGCAGAGCCGGAGCGGGCCGGTTTTTTGCTTGCCCGGCGCGGGCGCGGAGCGTTTGTTTTTGCGCGGGGTTCATGTATAATAACGTGAGAAAATTGACGGGAAACGGAGTGTTCTCTTCATGGCGCTGCAAGCTGGCATCGTCGGGCTTCCCAACGTGGGCAAGTCGACGCTGTTCAATGCCATCACCCGGGCCGGGGCGGAAGCGGCCAATTATCCGTTTTGCACCATCGATCCGAACGTGGGCATCGTGGAAGTGCCCGACAAGCGGCTGGACAAACTGGCCGAACTGGTGAAGCCCCAGCGCGTCGTGCCGACGGCCATCGAATTCGTGGACATTGCCGGCCTCGTGAAAGGCGCCAGCAAAGGCGAAGGGCTCGGCAACAAATTTTTGAGCCACATCCGCGAAGTGGACGCCGTCGTGCACGTGGTGCGCTGTTTCCAGGATGAAAACATCACCCACGTCAGCGGCAAGGTGGATCCGAAAAGCGACATCGAAACGATCAACCTGGAGCTCGTCCTGGCCGATCTGGAGACGGTGGAACGCCGGCTGGAACGCGTCCGGAAAAACATGAAGAGCGGCGAGAAAAAGTACGCCATCGAAGCCGGGGTCGTGGAGCGGATCAAGGCGGCGCTGGAAGCCGGAAAACCGGCGCGGAGCGTGGAGATCGGCGACGAAGAACGCCCGCTCGTGCGGGACCTGCACCTGATCACCATGAAGCCGGTCCTGTACGCGGCCAACGTGGGCGAGGACGAAGCGGCGAATGCGGACCAAAACCCGTTCGTGGCCGTCGTGCGGGAAATCGCCGCGGCGGAAGGCGCGGAAGTGGTGCCGATCAGCGCGAAGCTGGAAGCGGAAATCGCCGAGCTGGAAGGCGAAGACCGCAACGTGTTCCTGGCGGAACTGGGCCTCGAGGCGTCCGGCCTCGACCGGCTCATCCAGGCCGCCTACCGGCTGCTCGGCCTGCAGACGTACTTCACCGCCGGCGAGAAGGAAGTGCGGGCGTGGACGATCCGCCGGGGGACGAAGGCGCCCCAGGCCGCCGGCGTCATCCACTCCGATTTCGAGCGGGGGTTCATCCGCGCCGAAGTGGTATCCTACGAGCAGCTGGTGGAAGCCGGCTCGATGGCCGCGGCCCGGGAGCGGGGCTGGATCCGCCTGGAAGGCCGGGACTACGTCGTGCAGGACGGCGATGTCATGCATTTCAGGTTTAATGTATAATGAAAAATGATCGATAAAGCCGAATCCGACGGAAACGTCGCGAAGGCGGGGTGAACGCCGTGCTGGAACGGCTTAAGGCGCTGGCGGAACGGTACGAGAAGCTGAGCGAACTGCTCTGCGACCCGGAAGTGGCGGGGGACGCCGAAAAGCTTCGCGCCTACTCGAAAGAACAAGCGGATTTGCAGGACATTTACGACGCCTATTGCGAATACAAAAAGACCGTGGACCAGCTCGCCGACGCCAGAACGATGCTGGGCGAGAAGCTGGACGACGATCTGCGCGACATGGTCCGGGCGGAAATCGACGAATTGACCGCCCGCAAGGAAGCGCTGGAAGCACGGATCAACACGCTGCTTCTGCCCAGGGATCCGAACGACGACAAGAACGTCATCGTGGAAATCCGCGGCGCGGCGGGCGGCGAGGAAGCGGCCCTGTTTGCCGCGGACCTGTTCCGCATGTACGCCCGCTACGCCGACATGCAGGGCTGGAAGGTGGAAGTGCTGAGCGCCCACGAAAGCGACCTGGGCGGCTACAAGGAAATCATTTTCATGGTCAGGGGCCACGGCGCCTACAGCAAATTGAAATACGAAAGCGGGGCGCACCGCGTCCAGCGGGTGCCGGTCACCGAGTCGGGCGGCCGCATCCACACGTCCACCTCCACGGTGGTGGTGATGCCGGAGATGGAAGAAGTGGAAGTGGAGATCAAGGATTCGGACATCCGGATCGACACGTTTTGCGCCAGCGGGCCCGGCGGCCAGTCGGTCAACACGACCAAATCGGCGGTGCGGGTGACGCACCTGCCCACCGGCATCACGGTCAGCTGCCAGGACGGCAAATCGCAAAACTCCAACAAGGAAATGGCCCTGCGCGTCCTCCGCGCGCGCCTGTACGAGAAAAAGCTGCAGGAAGAGATGGCCCGATACGGCAGCGAACGCAAAAGCAAAATCGGAACCGGCGACCGCAGCGAGCGGATCCGCACCTACAACTTCCCGCAAAGCCGGGTGACGGACCACCGCATCGGCCTGACGCTGCACAAGCTGGACAGCGTGCTGGCCGGCGAACTGGATGAAATCATCCAGGCGCTGACCCTCGCCGACCGGGCCGAAATGGCGGAACAGGCGCAGGAAGCCCATGCCTGAGCGGAACATGCCCACGGTGAAGGAAGCCTTGCAGCAGGCTTCTTCTTTGTTGATGCGGGCGCTGGCGGAGCGGACGGGCAACGCGCGGCCGGCGGAAGCGGAGCCGGCGGGAGGCGGCGCGGACGGCAGGCCGCCGGCGGACGGGGAGGCGGCGCGGGAAGCGCGGGCGGAGGCCGAGATGCTGCTCATGCACGTGCTCGGCTGGGACAAGACGCGCCTCCTGCTGGACGGCGACGCGCCGTTTCCCGAACGCCTCCTCGGCCGGTGGCAGGAAGCGGTGGCGCGGCGTGCGGCGGGCGAGCCGGTGCAGTACATTGCCGGCGTGCAGGCCTTCTGCGGACTGGAACTGGAAGTGACGCCCGCCGTGCTGATCCCGCGGCCCGAAACGGAAATATTGGTGGAGGCGGTGGCGAAGCGGGTGCGGGCGCTTTTTGGCGCCGCCGGCGCTTCCGGCGCGGCCGGCTCGGGGGAAGCCGGCGGGGAAGCGGCGTTCCCAGCCGGAACGGGACATGGCCGGCCCGGAACGGGCGGCGCCCGGCGGCCGCTTCTGGCGGACATCGGCACCGGCAGCGGCGCCATCGCCATCGCCCTGGCCCGGCGGCTGCCCGGCTGGCGGATCGCCGCCTGCGACGTGTCGCCGGAAGCGCTGGAAGTCGCCCGGCGGAATTGGGCGCGCATCTCGGCGGCGGAGGAGCGGGAAGCGGCCGGGCGGGCGGAGCGCCTCCTGTTTTTGCAGGGAGATTTTCTCGAACCGCTGATCGCCCGGGGCGAGCGGGTGGACGTGCTCGTGTCCAATCCGCCGTACGTGCCGTCGGGCGACATCCCGCGCCTGCAGCGGGAAGTGCGCGACCATGAGCCCCGCCTGGCGCTGGACGGCGGGCCCGACGGCCTCGCCGCCTACCGCCGGATCGCGGGCCAGATCGGCCGGCTGCCGGGCATCCCGCGGCTTGTCGCCTTCGAAGTCGGCTTCGGCCAGGCCGCATCCGTGGCCGCCCTTCTCGCGGAGACGGGATGGTGGCCGCATCTGGACATCGTGCGGGACTATGCCGGCATCGAACGCCACGTGCTGGCGTGGCGGGCCTGACGGGATGAACGGCGCGGCGGCCCGCGCGGCGGCGCCGGACCACCGGCGGCCGCGCGGCATCGGCAGCACAGCCCGGCATGGAAACCGTTTCCGAAACGGTCCGGTATAACGCTCTCTTTTTTTGACCATATTGGTTGATAGACCGATATGGTTGATAGATTGGAAGGGAGCGGCCGGACATGGGCAGCCATTCGCCGAATTCGCAGCGCGCGCTGATGAAGTGGGGGTCCGTGGCCTTCGCCCTCTTCGTGCTGGCGGCGAGCTGGGAGGCGGACCTGAACGCCATGGCGCTCGCGGCCCCGGCGATTCCGGAGGAGGCGATCCGCATCCGGATCCTGGCCCACTCCGATTCGCCCCGGGACCAATGGATCAAAAGACGGGTGCGCGACGCCATCGCCGCCGAGGTGAGCGGCTGGGGGCTGGACGGCGCGGATGCCGGGCAGGCCCGGGCGGTCATCGAAGCCCATCTCCCGGCCCTGGAACGGATCGCCGACCAGACGCTGCGCCGCTACGGGTTTGCCTACGGCGCCAGCGCCGAGCTTGCGAAAAAGGCGTTCCCCGCCAAAACGTTCGAAGGCGTCGCCTACCCCGCGGGGGAATACGAAACGCTGCTCATCACGCTGGGAGCGGGCCGGGGCGAAAACTGGTGGTGCGTGCTGTTTCCGCCCCTCTGTTTCGGCGGCGGCACGGTGAAGGCGAAGCCGGCGGAACGGGAATCGGCGGAACGGGAACCGGCCTCGGCGGAAGCGGAGCAGGCGGACGCGAAAGCGGAAACCGCGGACGAAAATCGGAATCCCGACGGCGCCGGCGAACCGGAGACGCCGCCGGAAGGAAAACCGGCGGCGAATGCGGAAGGAAAAGCAAAAGGGAACAACAAGAAGGCGGCCCGGCCGGCGCCGGACGCGGGCGATGGCGCGGAAGCCGGCGGGACGGCCGGAACGGATGCGGCGGGGGACGCCCCCAAGAACACCGGGACGATCCGGGAAGGCAAAGCGGCGGAACCGCACGCCGGGACGGCGGCGCAAGCTGCGGACGACGTGGAAGTGCGGTTCTTCTTCGCCGATCTGTTCCGGAAGGCCGTCGGCAAAATCCGGGAATGGATCGCTTGAATCAGCAAGGTGGGACGGCGATGGAAACGAAGGTTTGGCAATTGGCGGCATGCACGCCGGAACAGGCGGAGCGGGCCGTGGCGGAAGCGGCCGCCCTCCTCAGGGAGGGCGGCATTGTCGCGTTTCCGACGGAGACGGTGTACGGCCTCGGCGCGGACGCCCGAAACGGCGCGGCGGTGGCCGGCATTTTCGCGGCGAAGGGGCGGCCGCAGGACAATCCGCTGATCGTGCATATTGCCGAGATGGCGCAGGCGGACGCGCTGGCCGCCGAAGTCGGCCCCGTGGAACGGGCGCTGATGGCGCGGTTCTGGCCGGGACCGCTGACCCTCGTGCTGCCGGCGCGCCCCGGCGCGGTGTGCGAGGCCGTGACCGCCGGGCTGGATACGGTGGGCGTCCGGATGCCCGCCCATCCGCTGGCGCTGCGCCTCATCCGCGCGGCCGGCCTGCCGGTTGCGGCGCCGAGCGCCAACCGCTCGGGCCGGCCGAGCCCGACCACCGCCGCCCACGTCCTGGCCGATCTGGACGGGCGCATCGCCGCCGTGCTGGACGGCGGACCGGCCGGCATCGGCGTGGAATCGACGGTCGTCCGGGTCGATGAGGCCGGACGGCGCATCCACGTGCTGCGGCCCGGCGGCGTCACCGCCGACGAGCTTTTCCGGGCGGCGCCGCACATGGACATCGTCGACCGGTCGGAATCGGCGGCGGATGCCGCCGTCCCCCGTTCGCCGGGGATGAAATACACCCACTATGCGCCGCGGGGCGCGCTCACCGTCGTCCGCTGCGGCGACCCCGCCGCTTCCCCGGCGGAGGCGCGGGAGCGCATCCTGCGGCACATCCGCCGCGAACTCCGGGCGCTTGGGGAGCGGGGCGCGAAAACCGGCGTGCTGCTTTTCGGCATGGAGCCGGCCGGCGGGCTGGACGGGGCCGATGTCGTGCTCGACCTGGGGCCGGCCGACCGGCCGGAGGAAGCCGCCCGGCGGCTGTACGCCGCCCTGCGCCATTTCGACGACGCCGGCGCCGAAGTGATTTTCGCCGAGGCGCTGCCGGAAACCGGCCTCGGGCGCGCGGTCATGAACCGGCTGTACAAAGCGGCGGGCGGCCGCGTCACGGACGTGTAGGCACGCGCCGCGTCCCGGCTTGCCCGATCCCTGTCCGATCCCTTCTACTTTCCGGTTTGTCCGCATAGGCTGGTGGGGGAAGCGGATGGACGGAGGGGATTCGGTTGGGAGAATGGCTGCCGGATGGGGGACAGGCAATTACCGTGCTGATCATGGCCTGCGCGCTCGGCATGGATGCCTTTTCCCTCGGGTTCGGACTCGGCCTGAAAGGCCTGCGCGCCGTTCGGATTTTGCAGATCAGCGCCGTCATCGCGGTGTTCCACGTCATCATGCCGCTGCTCGGCATGGCGGCGGGGCAGTTCGTGAGCGCCGTTCTCGGCGACGTGGCGATGGCCTTCGGCGGCGGCCTGCTGGTCCTTCTCGGCAGCCACATGATTCTCGCCGCGGTGCGGGGCGAGACGGCGCCGGCACCGCTTGAGATCAGGGGAGCGGTCGCTCTCCTCTTTTTTGCCCTTTCCGTCAGCATCGACTCCTTTTCCGTCGGCATCACCCTCGGGCTGTTCGTCCGCCATCTCCTGTTTACCGTCCTGACGTTCGGCATGGCCGGCGGCCTGATGTCCGTCCTCGGCCTGGCGGCCGGACGGCGGGTGGGCCGGTATGCGGGCGGATACGGCGAAGCGCTGGGCGGCGCGATTCTGCTCGCGTTCGGGCTGAACATTTTGTTCTGATGCGCGGCAAGTTCCCGCCGGGGACGATCGCCCGGGTTGAAGCGGGTTTCGCGTCTGTTGTACGATGGTGGCAAGGCGCGGGCGGCCGGGATGAAAAGGCTTTCCGTCCGCGGCCGGCAGCGAAACGGGATCGACAGCGAAAGGGGAACGTGCCGATGCGCGTGCTGTTTGTCTGCACCGGGAACACGTGCCGCAGCCCGATGGCGGAAGGCATTCTGCGAGCCGCCGCCGCCAGACGGGGGCTTGCGGTGGAGGTCCGGTCCGCGGGAGTCGCGGCCCTTCCCGGGATGTCCATATCGGAGCATGCCGCAACCGTTCTGGCGGAAATGGGCGTGCCGGCGGACGGGATGCGCGCCCGGCCGGTGACCGCCGAACTGGTGGAGTGGGCGGATGTGATCCTGACGATGACGATGGGGCACAAAGAGATGCTCATCCGGCAATTTCCCGCCGCCCTCGAAAAAACCCGCACCCTGATCGAAAGCGCCCATGACGGCGACGAGCGGTTCGAGCGGCTGGCGGCGGAGCGGGCGCGGCTGGCCGCCGAGCTGCAGATCCGGCGCGCGACGGGGCAGACGGTGACGGCGGAAGAGGAAGCCCGGCTGCGCGAAATCGAGCGGCAGCTGCCCCATCCCGACATCGCCGATCCGATCGGCGGACCGCTGGAGGCGTACCGGCGAACCGCCCGGCAGATCGGGGAGGCGATCGACAAATGGCTGGAGCGGCTTGCGGCGCAGCGCGGCGGACGCGAAGGCGGCGGGAGCGGGCCGGCGGGCGGCCGGACGGAACCGCCGGGCGGGAGCGGGGGCTTGCCGGAGGACAGCCGGCGCGAACCGCCGGAAACGGAGGACGGGACAGCGCCGCCGGAAGCTTGAAACCGGACTTTACATTTGCCGGCGTTTGGGTTATCATTTACCATATCCCGGCGCGGGCGGAACGGATCGCACCGCGCCGACAATCGAACCGTCCGGTGTGACTGGCGACTCGTGGAAACAACCACAGGGGAGCACCGGGCGCGGATCTTGGCCGGTCGCCTGGGCTGAAAGAGCAGCTTGCGCGCCAAGCGCGCGACGCGTGCTCTTTTTTCCTTTTTTCCGGACAAACGCGCTATAATGGGAACGATAGAAAAAGGCGGCGCCCCGCGCGGAATCGGCGACCGCGGATCGCGGACGGCGGGACGCGGGCCCGCTTTGCGGACCGGCCGTCCGCGAGGGGCGCCAACGGACCACAAGGAGGAAGCAATCATCATGAAAATCGCAATCGGTGCCGACCATGCGGGCTACCGGCTGAAGGACGACATCATCAGGGTGGCGGAATCCCTCGGACACGAAGTGACGGACGTCGGGTGCCATTGCGCCGACTCGGTGGACTATCCGGACTATGCGCTTCCGGTGTGCGAACTGGTGGCGACCGGCAAGGCCGACCGGGGCATCCTCATCTGCGGCACCGGCATCGGCATGAGCATCGCCGCCAACAAATACCCGGGCATCCGCTGCGCCCTCGTGCACGACACGTTTTCGGCGAAGGCGACCCGCGAGCACAACGACAGCAACGTGCTGGCCATGGGCGAGCGGGTGATCGGCCCGGGCCTGGCCGCCGAAATCGTCAAGATCTGGCTGTCCACGCCGTTCTCCGGCGACGAGCGGCATCAGCGGCGAATCGACAAGGCGATGGCGCTCGGGGAACATCGGCCGTAACCGGGCCGCGGGCCGGGCGGACCTGGCGGCGGCCATTTTCTGCTGAAAGGCGGGGAGAAAACGCCATGAACGAGTTTGCCGGAAACGGAGCGTCCGTCGCGGGCGGCGGAGCCGCATCCGTGGCGGACCAGGTGGAACGGGCGGTGCGGGAGCTGGCCGAAGCGGCCGGCCTCGGGAAGGGGCACATCCTCGTCATCGGCGCCAGCACCAGCGAAGTGGCCGGACGGCGGATCGGCACGGCGGGCTCCATGGCCATCGCCGGAGAGATCTGGGAAGGCGTGGAGCGGGTGCGGCGGGAACGGGGGTTCCATGCGGCCTACCAATGCTGCGAGCATTTGAACCGGGCGCTCGTCGTGGAACGCGGGCTGGCGGACGCGGATCCGCGCCTCGTGCGGGTGGCCGCCGTGCCGTACCCGGACGCGGGAGGCGCCATGGCCGCCTGCGCGTACCGCCGCATGGCAGATCCGTGCCTGGTGGAAGCGATCCAGGCCGATGCCGGGATCGACATCGGGGATACGTTCATCGGCATGCATCTCAAGCCCGTGGTCGTGCCCTTCCGCCCGTCTGTTCCGAAGATCGGCGAAGCGCATCTGACCGCGGCCCGAACGCGGCCGAAATACATCGGCGGTCCCCGGACGAAATACGTTCTGGAACCGGACCGAAGCGGCGAAGGCGGGCCGTCGTGAGACGGCCGCGCAGGCGCGCAAGCGTACGGCCAAGAAAAACGGGCACCAACGGCGGATCCGGCCAGGCCGGACGCCGATCGGCATCGAGGTGCCGTTCATTTCAAGCGAGGAAGGAAGAGGAAGGATGGAGCATTTGCGCAAACAGGACCCCGAGCTGGCGGCGGCGATGCAGAAGGAGCTGGACCGGCAGCGCGGCAACATCGAGCTGATCGCGTCGGAAAACATCGTCAGCCGCGCGGTCATGGAAGCGATGGGCTCGGTGCTGACGAACAAGTACGCGGAAGGCTATCCGGGCAGGCGCTATTACGGCGGCTGCGAATTCGTGGACGTGGCGGAGGAGCTGGCCCGCGAGCGGGCCAAGAAGCTGTTCGGCGCCGAACACGCCAACGTGCAGCCCCACTCCGGCGCCCAGGCCAACATGGCCGTCTACCTGGCGGCCCTGAAGCCCGGCGACACGGTGCTCGGCATGAACCTGGCCCACGGCGGCCACCTGACGCACGGCAGTCCGGTGAACGCGTCGGGCATCCTGTACAACTTCGTCGCCTACGGCGTGGAAGAAGCGACCGGCCGCATCAACTATGACGAAGTGCGGAAGCTGGCGTTCAAGCACCGGCCCCGCCTGATCGTCGCCGGCGCCAGCGCCTATCCGCGCATCATCGACTTCAAGGCGATGGGAGAAATCGCCGCCGACGTCGGCGCCCTGTTCATGGTGGACATGGCCCACATCGCCGGTCTCGTGGCGGCGGGATTGCACCCGAACCCGGTGCCCCACGCGCATTTCGTGACGACGACCAACCACAAGACGCTGCGCGGCCCGCGGGGCGGCATGATCCTGACCCGCAAATCGTGGGCCCAGGCCATCGACAAGGCGGTGTTTCCGGGCATCCAGGGCGGTCCGCTCATGCACGTCATCGCCGGCAAGGCGGTGGCGCTCGGCGAAGCGCTCCGGCCCGAGTTCAAGGAATACGCCAGGCGCGTCGTGGACAACGCGCAGGCGCTGGCGGAGACGCTGATCGCCGAAGGCCTCGACCTCGTCTCCGGCGGCACCGACAACCACCTGATGCTGGTCGATCTCCGCAACCTGGGCATCACAGGCCGGGATGCGGAGCGGGTGCTGGATGAAGTGCGCATCACCGTCAACAAGAACGCCATCCCCTTCGACCCGAATCCTCCGGCGGTCACCAGCGGCATCCGCATCGGCACGCCGGCGGCCACCAGCCGCGGCATGGATGCGGAGGCGATGCGGCAGATCGGGCGCATCATCGCCCGCGTGCTGAAAAACCCGAACGACGAAACGGTCAAGGCGAAAGCCCGCGACGAGGTGGCGGAGCTCACCGCCCGCTTCCCGATCTACGAAGGCCTGCAATACGCGTGAGGCGCAACCGCCAGGCCCGCCAACGAACGCCCGTTCCGGCGCCCCCGGCGCCGGGGCGGGCGTTTTCGGTGTGACGTCGATTTCTTCGATAAAAACCGGCAGATGTGTTATAATCATTCCGTATTTGCAGGCCGTGTTTCGCAGGCTTTTCGGCTTCCGGCGGGCATCCGGCCGTTCAACTCGACATGCAGGGGGAGACCGATGGGAAAAGTCGTCGTTTGCGATCATCCGCTGATCCAGCACAAGCTGACGTACATCCGGGACCGGGACACCAACACGAGGGATTTCCGCGCGCTGGTTGACGAAGTGGCCACGCTGATGGCGTACGAAATTACCCGGGACGTGCCGCTGGAACCGATTGAAGTCATCACGCCGGTGGCCAAGGCGAAGTGCAAAGTCATCTCCGGCCGCATGCTCGGGCTCATCCCGATTCTCCGGGCGGGCCTCGGCATGGTGGACGGCGTGCTCAAGCTGCTGCCCGCCGCCAAGGTCGGCCACATCGGCCTGTACCGGGATCCGGACACGCTGAAGCCCGTCGAGTATTACGTGAAGCTGCCGACGGACGTCACCGAGCGGGAACTGATCGTCATCGACCCGATGCTGGCGACGGGCGGTTCCGCCAACGCCGCCATCTCCCTGCTGAAGGAGCGCGGCTGCACGCAGATCAAGCTGATGTGCCTGATTGCGGCGCCCGAGGGCATCGACGCCGTCCAGAAGGAACATCCGGATGTGGACATCTATGTGGCCGCCGTCGACAGCCATCTGAACGAGCACGGCTACATCGTGCCGGGCCTCGGCGACGCCGGCGACCGGCTGTTCGGAACGAAATAGGGCAAAACGGGGTGACGCCATGGATCGGTACGACGGAGAGCGCGGCAACGGACACGGGGAACGTCCGGCCGGCCGGCTGAAGGTGATGGCCGTCTTCGGCACGCGGCCGGAAGCGGTCAAGATGGCGCCGCTCGTGCATGAACTGTTCCGGCACCGGGACGAGATCGAGACGAAAGTGTGCGTCACCGCTCAGCACCGGGAAATGCTGGACCAGGTGCTGGACGTGTTCCGGCTTGCGCCCGATTACGACCTGGATCTGATGACGCCGAGACAGAAGCTGACCGACCTGACCATCCGGGTCATCAGCCATCTGTCGGGCGTCCTGGCCGAGGAAAAACCGGACCTGGTGCTGGTGCACGGCGACACGACCACCACCTTCGCGGCGGCTTACACCGCCTTCCTGCACCGGCTGGCGGTCGGGCACGTGGAGGCGGGCCTGAGAACGTGGAACAAGCTGCACCCGTTTCCGGAAGAGATGAACCGCCAGCTGACCGACGTGCTGGCGGATCTGCATTTCGCGCCGACCCGCTGGGCGGCGGACAATCTGCGGCGGGAGAACAAACCCGAATCTTCCATATATATCACCGGGAACACGATCACCGACGTTCGGTCGTATCTGGTCAAACCCGGCTACACCCACCCGGTGCTGGAGTGGGCCCGCGGCCGGCGCCTCGTGCTCCTGACGGCGCACCGCCAGGAATCCCTCGGCGAGCCGCACCGCCGCATTTTCCGGGCGGTAAGGCGCCTTTCCGACGAATTTCCGGATATCGCCGTCGTCTATCCGGTCCATCTGAATCCGGCGGTGCGCGGACCCGCCGGGGAAATCCTCGGCGGCCATCCCCGCATCCGGCTGATCGACCCGCTGGACGTGGTGGACATGTACAATTTCTATCCGCATGTCCACCTGATATTGACCGATTCCGGCGGCATCCAGGAGGAGGCGCCGTCCTTCGGCATTCCCACCCTCGTGCTGCGGGAGACGACGGAGCGGCCGGAAGGCATCGAGGCGGGCGTGCTGGCGCTGGCGGGGACGGACGAGGAACGGGTGTACGCGATGACCCGCCGCCTGCTGACGGACGAAGCGGCCTACGCCGCCATGCGGAACGCGTCGAATCCGTACGGCGACGGCCGGGCGAGCGAGCGGATCGTGCAGGCGATCCTGCACCATTTCGGCCGGCGCGAGCACCCGCCGGAACCGTTCGGCGGATAGCCGGAGAGCGCCGCCGCCGCAATGACTTTTTTCACAGAACGCTCATTGACAGGCGGATGCGCACTCCTATAAAATAAATGGGGATTGACAGGGTATGTCCGAGAAACCTCATAACAACGGCCATTTTCCGTGGCGGGCCGCCGCTTTGGTGGGCGCCATGGGAATCAATGTCGCCGTTTGTCTCGTCGGCGGGTATTGGCTCGGCGACTGGATGGCGGGCCGCTGGGGAGGCCATCCCCTGGCCTGGAAAGCGGGCGGTTTCGTCGCCGGACTGGCCGTTGCCGCATGGTCGGTCGTCCGGCTCGTGCAGAAAGCGCTCGGTGATGCCGATGAATGAACTCATGAAAGCGGCGTCGCGAATATCCATGGTCTGGCTCGTCCTGTCAATCGCC